>ENA-OROL01002792-OROL01002792.1-human-gut-metagenome-genome-assembly--contig:-NODE-2792-length-11710-cov-4.654397_pt1 | contig 11710 bp, 16 predicted proteins | sample MGYA00242128_ERZ509048 | MGnify/ENA primary metagenome ERZ509048 (study PRJEB26280, sample SAMEA2338750) | human gut metagenome | biome: human gut; feature: human-associated habitat; material: faeces...
TCCGCATGGTCTAAGCCATACGGAGGATTAACTGTTTTACGGACACCCGTCTATTTCTGCGGACCTTTTGTTTTATATACCGCATACCGTGATACCGAAAGACCGGATCGCCGAAATAAACAGAAACCCTGAGGGCAACCCCATATGGGGCTGCCCTCAGGGTGTAGGCTCCGCTTTGGATTCGCCGCCTTCGGGCGTGCGCACGTTGAGTCGGCATATCCCGATACCGGCGCGTCGCAGAGTTCCCGCCACCCGCAGCATATCGCTGAGCGTGCCGAGCCTCTCAAGCCCGGATATTATCAGGATATCGAACTCTCCGTCCCTTGCCAGCTTCAGCATGCTGCTGACGGCTGCCGCCGGACCTTTGCGATACGTAAACCCTATTTCAGCCGTAATGCGCCACCCGCGCTCATCTGCGCGCTTGCGGCAGCAAAACAGCTCGTGCTGATCCCACGGATCTTCTTCATAGATTATGCAAGCCCGCAGTCCTGACCTGTGATCTTCGCATTCCAACGTTCTCGCCTTCTCTTATTTATTTTCAGTACACATTATAGTCATTTATCACTAAAATGTCAAGTACTTAATAATATTTTTTTCATTTTTTACGAGAAAAGCGGAAACGGGACGGTCAGTGCACCGTTATCGGTCACAACGGAGACCGAAAACCTGCGTTATACTCACGAACATCGTAAGAAGAATGTTCCGCAAAGAGCCTCGGCCGCGGTCAGTTTCCCTTCCGCTCTCCGTTTTTCAGACCGTCTTTCAGACCGTTCTTCAGTCCGTTTCTGTAGCCGGATCTTGCACCGTCTTTAAGACCGTCTTTAAGACCGTCTTTAAGACCGTCTTTAAGACCGTCCTTAAGACCGTCCTTCAACCCTTCCTTGAGACCCTGCTTGGCACCGTCCTTAAGGCCGTCTTTCAGGCCGTCTTTAAGACCTTCCTTGAGACCGTCCTTGAGTTCACGTACCGTCTCCTCTTTCCCGTCTTTCTCGGACACGGCAACCGCGACCGTATCGGGTCCTGCCGTATCCGCTGCACCGTCATTTTCGGCAAATATACCGACGGAAAGTGCCGTGCAAATGCAAAGAGCAGCAAGAGTCGTACCGATGATCTTTGTGAATTTCATGATAAGTACCTCGTTTTCAATTTTATTTTGAAAGAAAGAGCAGCGCGCTTTGCTTTTCCTTTTCAACCTATACAGTCGGCTTTGTCTGTAAGCCAGTCAATGATCCCCGTGTTCCCGTCCGGGTAGGTCAGCGACGGCACCGCAAAGTGGTCGGCACCGTCAAAAACCGTGACCGCAGCTTTGCCGTCCGCCTTTTTCAGCGCCGCAACAAATTCGATCGATGAAGCGGGCGGCACTATCGTATCTTCCGAACCGACGAACGCCCACACGGGAATAGTTTTCAGCTTATCGACATATTCGGGTATATTGCGAATGCTCCCTGAAAGCGGTGCTATCTTTGAAAACAACGTAGGATAAGCAAGCGCGAGATTCCATGTCCCCGTGCCGCCCATGCTGTGACCGGTGAGCGAAATATTTTCTTTATCAATGTCGAATTCCGATACCGTCGCCTGTATCAGGCTGCGGACAGCGGCGGCTGCGTTTGCCCATCCCTTTTGCGATGACGGCAGCTGAGGGATAACGACATATGCCCGCACATCACCGAGCTTGCCGTCGCGCAGGTACTGAGGAAAACCGTCTGCCGCCGTGATCAGCTCAAGATCGTCACCTTTACCGCTTCCGCCGTGCAGATAGACGATGAGCGGCATATCTTCCGTCGGATCGGACGGCGTATAGAGCCAGTATTTCAGCTCTCCGAACGGTTCGGTCATTAAACTGCACGCGCGGAAAGAGGATATCTCTGTCGTATCACCCTCCGTTTTCGCGGTACCTGCGCTTTCCTCCCGGGTCGTCGCCGCATCGGTCTCATCCGCGCGGTCGGCAGATCCGCTGCTTTCTGCGCGCTCTGCCGGAATGCCTTCCTCCGCGTTTGGCGTTCGGTCGTTTCCGCATCCCGAAAGCATGAGAACAGCAGCCGTCATCAGCACGGCAAGCAATACGGCAACGTTTTTTTTCATAGAAAGCACTCCCTTTCTCCGTTATTTCAGCATAGCGGTTATCCTTATCCTGTCTGGCTTTATCAAATCAAAGCTCAGCTTTCCGTTGTGGTTTTCCGCAACGGCCTTTGCAATGGACAGCCCGATGCCGAAGCCCTTTATTTTATCGGATGTATCGGCGCGATAAAACCTGCCGGACAGCTTTCCGATATTTTCTTTGTTTATACCGACTGCGTCGTTTTCGGTGCTTATCTTCACCCCGCGCCCCTCGGAAGCAAGCGTCATACACACGCCGCCGCCCGCAGGACTGTATTTGAAAGCATTGTCGAGCAGCACCGTTATCATCTCGCACACGGCTTTTTCGTCGCCGCAGTATGAAACTCCGCTTTCGATCAAAACATCAAAATGCTTTCCGCTGCTTTCCGCGATCGCACGGTAAGAATTCGCAACATCCTCCGCCACATCGGATACGGGGAAAATGATTTTTTTAATTTTTTCGTCCTGCTCCTCGGCGCGGGCAAGATATACGAGCCTGTGCGTCATTTCAGTCATTTCCGCAGTCTGCTTCATAATATCCGTCAGCCACTCGTTTTCGCCTATCTCGCTCTCAAGCAGCTGCGCATCGGCGCTTATCACCGTCAGCGGCGTTTTCAGTCCATGGCTCGCCGAGGTGATGAACTCCCTTTGCTTCTTCCGGTTTTCGACAAGCGGCGAAACGACCTCCCCGGAGGCTGCCGCCAGCAGCACGGTCATAACGGCGATACCCGAAAGCGAGATCAGTATCAGCGACACGGCGTCGCTTCTGAACGAATCCGTTGCCGCGATGCGCGAAAGGAATATGATCCTGATCTTTCCCTTTTCGCGCGTGACATGGTATCGGTAACCGTCGATGTAGCCGTTCTCGCCTTTACCTGAGATGACCTTCTTCGCAAGCCCCGAGGCATGCGGACGGGTGACGAGCGCCGTATGCTCAAGGTCAACGTCAAAGGTCCTGTTATCAAGATCGAATATGACCGTGAAGTATCTCGCATCATCGGCATCCGGCGATTCCTCAAGTGATCTTATTATCGAATCGGCTCTCAGTGTCATCCGGCGGTAGCTGCTGCATATGCTGAAGGTCACGATGACCGTTTGCAGCGCGACAAGCGCAAGAGCCGAAAGCAGCACAAATCTTAACCGCAGGCGGCGCGCAAGTCTGTTCTTCATAGCCTGCCCTCCAGGATATATCCCGCCCCGCGCCTGGTATCGATACGGATGTCGGCGCCGATCGCATCGAGCTTGCGGCGAAGATATGAGATATACGTCCACACGGTGTTATCTCCGGCACGGCTGTCAGGATCCCATATGTTATCCAGAAAGCGCGACGGCGGCAATGCCGTTTCGGGATTCCGCATTAGCAGGAGCATAGTCTGGTATTCTTTGTTTGCCAACCTATAGCTCCCGCCGGGCGCTGACAGTTCGAATGACTGAGTGTTGAGCGTCACATTTCCGAACGACAGAATATTGTTCTGCTGAATATCACGCTTTCTCGTAAGTACGCGAAGTCTTGCAAGAAGCTCACGCATATCAAACGGCTTCGTCAGATAATCGTTCGCACCCGCGTCAAGCCCTTCTATCTTGTCGTCGATCTCCGATTTTGCGGTCAGGAGCAAGACCGGTGTCATGTTATGTTCATTTCTCGCCCTTGAAAGAACGGTCAAACCGTCCATAACGGGCATCATAATGTCAAGAACAGCGGCATCATAATATCCGCTTTTCAGATAAGCAAGCGCATCTCCGCCGTTGTCTACCGCATCTACGGAATAATTGCTCTTCTGAAGTATCGATGTCAGCGCCCGACGAAGCGAGCCGTCATCTTCGGCGATCAGTATTTTCATATGCTCCCCTTTCCGCCGGACTGCCCGCTGCTCTTTGTGATCTCATTTTACAGCGTCAACCTCAATCCCGGTTCAAAGATTTTTATTTTTTTAAAAAACATCCCCGGATATTATATCATTTTATCTCCCACTTTTCAATGTGCCTCGTCAATGGGAACAAAGACCCGAAATACGGCAACACAATTTTTCTCTTCCCGTTTCCTCGCCCGTCAAGCTGCTGCGCACCTTGACCCGAGCATGACCGTTTCCCTCTTGTCAGCGGATTTGAGGGATCACGATACGTAATTTTTTGAACCAATGTCATAACAACCATGTAAATGTGAGATGATTTCTTGTTTTATCTATCGCTTTCACTTTGCGGTTCGGAAAAATAATTCACGATTTGTTTTACTTCATCAGTCTGTCCGAGCTTTTGCTCCAGTGCAACAAAATATTTCGGGACAAACGGATTGCATGAGATCAATTTCGCAAATGCCGTTGCCATTTTATCTTGGGGAAACATAGGATTCAATACATTGTTGAAAACAGCATCATCTTTGGCGCTGACAACAGTGTTGATTCCATTCAGCACACCATTGTCGACCAGCAGCTGAACAAATGTCAAAAAAGTATTGTAATAATCGCTATATACTTCTTCAAAGAATATATCGCTCCTAAACGCAGCAAATGCTTTCGCTTTTTCCTCTTGAGTCATTTTGCTCTGATTAGCTACAAATTTCCCGACAAGACCCATTCCGAGATTGAATGCCTCTGCTTGCGCAACGCCTTTCATAGCACCTTTAAACCCGAAACCGCCGCCTTGCATTTGTATGGCGCCTCCAACCTGATTGCCAAGGTTTTCAGCCGATTGATTTTTAGTCCGTTCAATGCCCGCCATTGTATCGTAAGAAGTGATCGCTTTATTATAATGATCAACGTGGACGGAAATGAATGTTTCAACATTGGCAGTAAAAACACCAAACGGCAAAAGCAGGCTATATGCTCTGACACACATCGGTGTTAATCCTTCAATGTACATTTCCTCGGAATAATGAATTAATGAATCAAAGTCTTTGACGCAATTTTGATATTTAAACTTAAAACGTTTCGTATAATATTCGGCTGCCTGCTTAAAATACGGACGATATTTTATACAGGCATCCAACTCGCTTGGCACTAAAATAACGTTTCCGCTCAATGTAAACTCTTTTCCTTTACCTTTTAGTGATGGCCATTGCTCCGGCTCTGCAAAAAAATACTTTGGAAAGCTATCATATGGCGGAAACTCCCGAGGCTCCTCAATCTTTTTAATGTCTTTGAAAACATCTTTTCCGATTGCCTGATTGATCATTCTGTTCAAGGCCGTTCCACCTTCCGCGAACATATTGAATCCTTTTTTTAAAATTGACATAACCTGTTCCTCCTTAAAATTCATGCTTCTTATATGCTGGGCATATATCGCATTTTATTTTTCTCGTTTGTTTGAGTTTTCTTATGAATTCTCGCCGTCTTTGCGCGGAGATCGCACAGTCCCCGCAAATTGTTCTTTAAGGCAACAATCCATAAACAATGCCGTGATTTCGACAATTAAAATGTCGCTTTAAGAATATCACCTCTTTTTTGCTTAACACCTTTCATGCACTTCAATGAACAGCTCGGGGCTGACATTCAAGGCGATGCAAATCGCACGAAGATCGTCGGCATACATTGTCCGCGTGCCATTCATCATTGCATTAAAAGTCACTTTTGATATACCGGCCCTTTGCGCCACCGCAAATTGCTTATAACCGTTTTCCTGTATGTAAGCCCGTACTTTTTTATAAACCTCCATCTCTGCACCTCCGCAAATACAGAATTACTGTACTTTAATATATAATATCACAGTATTGCTGTGATGTCAATAGAAAAACACAGAGTTTCTTGATTTCGCTCTTGCTTTTTTATTATTTTCATGTATAATATTAATGGTGTGAGGTGATTTTTTTGAAGTATGAGATCGGCAGCAGAATTCGTAGATACCGCAAAGAGAACGGATTAACGCAAGAACAGTTGGCGGATAAAATAAATGTAACCAAAAACAGAGTGTCAAACTGGGAACAAGGGATAAACCGTCCCGACGCGGATATTTTGGCTGATATCTGTCGTGCACTGAATGTATCACCCAGCAATCTGTTGGGTGTATATTTATCCTCGGACGATTTAAACGAACGGGAAAGAAGGGTTATACAGGCTTATCGAGATAAAGCGGATATGCAGAAGGCAGTTGACATTTTACTCGGAATAGATGATAATTGAGCGACCTGACAATTCAACAATAAAAGGACGGCGAATGCCGTCCTTTTTAGCTGTATGCGATGCTGTCGGAGACTCTGAACTCCGCTTTGCGGTATAATGATTGCAGATTTTTATGTTTATCTTTCCGCAAAGAGGCTCGGAATCACGCTCCCGAAAGTTTTTTCTTCCCGTTTCCTCGCCCGTCAAGCTGCTGCGCACCTTGACCCGGGCATGACCGTTTCCCGCTTGACAGCGGATTGAGGGAGTTCGAGTCGCAATATCGGTTATTCAACAATAAAAGGACGGCTAAAGCCGTCCTTTTATTGTTGGTGAACCAATAGTTAAACTATCCGAACTGTTGGAGGGTTCGGATAGCTTGTGTTTTGGTGAACCAATAGTTAAGCTATCCGAACACTTAGGGGGTGTTGGAGCGGTGGCAGGAGAGGGAGAGGACGATGGGGGCATGTGGTCGGAAGCATCCTGCCGCGAGGGTGGGAGGGGCTTATCGGCGTCTTTGCAGACGTCGGCAAACTCCATTTCGGTATTATTTTCGACGTTATAGTTATAATAGATCAATATCTTATCGTCCCAGACGTAGACGGCATTGACGAGTGTATTTATCAGCCGGCGGCGGTAGTCGGGATCGGACGGGTCGCCGTGGGCAAATGACCGCAGGTACATTTCGACGTCGGACGGGGTGACGCACAGCTCCCGGCGCAGGCACAGCGCGGCGTGCTCCTTTTCGGCGGCTTCCTTTTGCGCCGTAAGCGCTTCGGCTTTTTCGTTTATCTTCTTCAAAAATGTCGGGTTGGTCGTTTTGATAAGCGATTCGGTCAGGGCGTCAAACTGGCGGTCTATGCGGGCGAGCTCGCGCTCCAGCTCGGCGATCCTGCCGCAGCCGAGGTCGGCGGCTGACGCTTCGGCTACGCGCTTGGCGATATATGATATATTCTTCGGCGCGAGCACAAAGTTGACGGTCTGCTCGCAGACGTATTTTTCAAGCCAGTCCTGGCGTTCACTTTTCTTTTTGCAGGCGCGACGATTTTTTTTGTTGATGCACGAATAGTAGTAATATCTACCGCCAACGCCATTGCCGCTGTCGCCAACCATGGCGGCGCCGCAGTGACCGCAAAACACCTTGCCGGTCAGGGCAAAATACATACCTTCGGTCTTTTTGCCGTAGTGCCTTTTGTTCTTTTCCAGTAGATCCTGCACCTTATCGAACAGCTCGGGCGATATGATCGCGGGGTTATCGCGTTTCACGCCGCAGAAGCTGCTTTCGCCCTTGAAGGTCGGATTCGACAGCAAGCCGGAAACGAACGATACGGAAATATTGTTTCCTTTTTGCGTGCGATATCCGCGGGCGGTCAGCTCGCGTGCGATCTCGCTTTTTGTTTTGCCGTCGACGTACATCTCAAATGCCAGTCTGACGGCGGGGGCTTTTTCTTCGTCGATCGCAAGGCGGCGGTCGACGATCTTGTAGGCATACGGCAGGTTGCCGCCGGTCGAGAATCCCGCCAGGGCTCTTTGCTTCATGCCCTCGGTGACGATGCGGGACAGCTTGCGCGAATAGCTCTCTGCCATTGCCTCGTATATGCTCTCAAGGATAATGCCCTCGTCGCCGGTGCCGACGCTCTCCTCGGTGGAGAGGACGCGCACGCCGGAGCGCTCGAGCTGCTTTTTGTAGATCGCGGAGTCGTAGCGGTTGCGGGCGAAGCGGTCGAAGCGGTAGACGACGATAAAGGCAAACTGGCGTTTTTTCGCGTCGGCGATCATGCGCTGAAACTCGGGGCGGTTATCGTTGGTGCCGGTCATGGCGCGGTCGATATACTCGCCGATCACGCGGAAGCCCTTTTGCTCGCAGTACGCCTTGTCCGCGCGGAGCTGGAATTCTATACTGTTTTCGGTCTGCCGCTCGGACGAAAACCGCGCGTATATCACGGCGTTCAGCTGATTTTCACGCGGCACGGTGACGGTCTTTGACGCAAGGCTCATTTCGGGATCCTTTCGGGGTTATCCTTAGATATTTATCATGTCGCGGAAAACGCTCTCGGGAATTATGTCAATATCATATCCTTTGAGTTTATATGCTTCCGCCTTTTTTTGTTTACTGCTTTTGCCGCCTTTTATCGCTTTGCAATAATCGTTATTGCCAAGGATCAGCAAATTCGTTTCTTGTGTAACACCCGAACCGCATTTTCCGCCAAAGTCAACAACAATTTGTGCTGCTTCGGCGCGCGTCATGCCCTCAAGTGTTCCGGTAAAAGCACAAACTTTCCCAAAAAGCGGGTGCGTTTCGTCAAACTCGGTTTTATCTGATTTCAAGTCTTCGAGGTGATCGCCGGCATATTTATAAACAAAAGCATTTACAAAGCTATCCTCGCTGCCGTATTTAGTCAACGCCATAACGCGCATGGCATTGTAGCAATCGAAAAGGGTGAGGCAATCCGCAAGTGCTCGGTGCTCATCACCGGCAGTTACGCCAAGCGGCGCAAGAAGATCGCTGAGGCGGTGATGACGCTGCTCCGGAAAAAGCTTACGGGCGATGCGGAGCGTATCAATAAACGAGTTGGAAAAATGGTTACCGCCGTAGTTTTCGGCGGCATCATATAAAAAATTAATGTCAAAGTGGGCATTGTGGGCAATTACAAGGTCATCGCCGATAAAGTCCATGATACCGGGCAATGCCCCGCCGACAGACGGCGCGTCAGCCACCATGTCATTTGTAATACCCGTAAGCTCGGTAATAAAATCGGGGATAGGATTCACGGGCCTTACGAACGTATGATATCGGTCGGTTATTTCGTTGCCCCTCACGCGCAGCGCGGCAAACTCGATGATATCGTCATATCGCGGGTCAAGCCCGGTCGTCTCAAGGTCAAGCATTATGTAATTTTCGGGCAGTGCTATGATGCTGTTGCCCTTATATTCGCGGGTGCGCTGTGTACCTGTATCCATTGCCGTATCTCCTTTAATATGTACCGGGCTTATGCCCGGCTTGATTTTACAAAGCCCTCGAAATTTTTATATACCTCTCTTTCGAGGGGATTGGTCAAGAATTTGCCGCGGCGGTAAAGCACGTCCATACGCTCGGCGCGTATCTTTGCAACGGTGTGCGACACGCGACAGACGCGTGCTATATCGTCGGCGGTATGGATATCCAGTCCCCAAAGCACGCACGCCGGGCAAAGCAGGCGCGCGGCGAACATATCCGCCTCGCGTTCGATCGCCGGGCGCACATCAAAGGTGCGCGTGCGTGTGTGGTATCCTTTTTTCAGGTCATGTCCCAAAAAGATATGACCTATCTCATGTGCTACGGTAAAACGGCTGCGCTCGATGGTGTTTTCGTCATCGTATATCACATACCAGTTTTCGCCGTCATAATACGATATACCGCTTTCGGATGGCTGGAGCTCTCCGACAGCGCTGTTTTTTATGACTTTTATCCCCGCGGCGCGCGAAATGGCGCTGACGCTGACGGGCAAACGATCGACATGATAGTCACGCAGGCAAAGCCATGCGGCATCACGGACGTTTCGGTATATACCATATATCAATATTATCACCCCGGAGGTAGTTTCCCACCTCCGAGGGATTTTTATTTATAATTGATCGTCATCAGTTTCCGGCGCGTTTTTGATTTTTTGGAAGCGCTCGCTGCTGATCTCTACGATCTCATCGGGGTGATCGTCGGTGCTTTTTGCCGCGCGGTACAAGCGCACGGTATCCGGATCGTCCGATATACCCAAAAGTCTATCAACAGCCGGCTGCATATCGGGCTTTTTGCGATAGGCAATGATCAGGGCTTTTTCGTGAGCGGAAATTTGGAAATAACATTTTTCAACATCGTCTTTCCGGCTTCCGAGATCGACCGGCATATCTCCGATTTTGGCAAGCAAGTCGTCAAGTGTAATACCTATCGCGCTTGCGACGGATTTGATCGCCGGGAGTGACGGAATCAGCGGTTCGCCTGTGTTGGGGTTGCAGTTCTTTTCCAACATTGATATATATCCGTTCGATAATCCACACATGGCTGCAAACTGCCGCTGTGAAATTCCATTTTTTTCGCGGTATTCTTTTATTACATCACCTAAAGTCATTTTAAGTCAACCTGCTCCCCTTTTGTTCAATATATTATACAATGCAATCGAGGGTTTGTCAAGTGCTTTGTCAAATAAATTAAACATTTTTCTGCAAACCCCTTGACAAGCATGGGAAAAGGTTGTATAATGTGTTTAGCGAATTAAACAAGCCGTGAAAATACGGCAGAAAGGATATTAATAATGGGTTATAAGATTAAAGAAATTCGCACGCAAAAGAAGATGACGCAGACAGAACTTGCGGCAAAATCGGGCGTCAGCAGGTCGATTATAGCGCAGCTTGAAAGCGGGCGCCGCACCAGAACCACCACCAGCACACTGATAAAGCTTGCGGCAGCGCTTGAAACCACAGTAGACACAATTTTTTTTGAAAATCGTGTTTAATCAATTAAACACGGCGAGGAAAAACAAAAATGAACGGACGCGAATTTGATTTTCTGATGTTTATGCTGCCGTGGATCATCGGCGGTATTGCAGTGCTGGGCGTTGTGGGACTGTGCGATCTGATCTTCCGGGCGGTCGGCGAGTCGATAGCCGATGCTATCAGATATCACCGCGGAGCACGCGAGGTCGCACGGACAAGGCGCAGAGCCGGTGAGATACGGATCGGCTGGAAACGCCGCGAGGATTTTGTGCGCCGCATAAGGCGCGAAAAATAATCCCGGAGAGGTAACGAGAAAGGAAACGCGAAAATGGCAATGGTACAGGTGGCGGTCATCGCCCACAGGGACGCAGACGGCACGCCCGGTCCCGCGATCCCATTATACCGCGAGGTCAGCGACGAAGAAGCGGCGAACAACAAGGCATTTCTTGACGCGGCGGCGCAGATAATGGCTGAGAAATACATAATGCACTGCGAGCGGCGCCGCGCCGAGCTGGAAGAGAAATCACGGCGTGAAGCCGAAAAACGGAAAGCGAGGACCGATAAATGAGAGAACCGAAATTAAAGCGCTGCCCGAAGTGCGGCGGCGCAGGAACACCGGTGCGCAAGACCCTCGGCGGCATTGACATGCATTACGTCGAATGCGACAGCTGCGGGGCGCAGACATACTTCTTTGCGACCTTGCGCGAAGCGCGGCGGGCATGGAACGCGGGCAAGACGCGTCTGACCGCCCGCGAAATGCGGGAGATGATCGAAAGGGGTGGTGCGTTATGACACCGAAAAGCCAGGGCGGGCGTGTGGGCAGCCGTGCGAAGCGCCTGAAGGGATGCGCATACCCGGACAGCATATGCGACGAGTTTTGCCTTAACTGGGAGATATGCCGCACACTGCGCGCCGAGCGAACGGCGCTTACGTCAAAATTCAGGGTGATGCGCCAGAACTACAACGAGCTTGCGACGCGGTTCGAGGCGAGCACGCCGTGTGATTTTTGCCGATATGTCCACACGGTGCCGGACGATGAGCCGTGCCGGAGCTGC
>ENA-OROL01002793-OROL01002793.1-human-gut-metagenome-genome-assembly--contig:-NODE-2793-length-11705-cov-4.613047_pt1 | contig 11705 bp, 7 predicted proteins | sample MGYA00242128_ERZ509048 | MGnify/ENA primary metagenome ERZ509048 (study PRJEB26280, sample SAMEA2338750) | human gut metagenome | biome: human gut; feature: human-associated habitat; material: faeces...
GTCTTTCTTCTGATAACGACGACGGCGCAGGTAACGGATGCGAGTGCGACCGCCGCTGCAGCGACGATAACGGCTCTGCTGTTGTCACCGGTCCCGGGAGCGGGGGTGGGAGTGGGCTTGCCGGTGTCGGTGGGCCCCTCGGTAGTACCGGAAGGTCCCTCGGTGGTGCCGGGAGCTACCTCGGCATTCACGAAGAGGATAGTGCCCTTTTTGGAGTCGTCATGGTTCGATTTGACTGTAGAATCATTCCATGTAAGACCGTATACGCGGTTGCTCTTCTGAGCCTCGGTCTCCTTGCTGTTGTTGGCATCGTTGGTGTAGAGGTCGAATCCGACGCATGTGCCGGCTTCCATCTTTATGTCGGCATAAATGAGGCTGAGGTTGATACGGCACTCCATGACGTAGCCCGTAGCCTTGCCCTGTGCATCGGTGAGGATCTTCACGGCGCGGCATTCGTCAACGTTCTGCTCATCGGCGGTCACCTGAGTGTGGAACGTGCCCATGGGCGCATTCTTGAAGTTCGCGCTCTGTCCGTACACGCCGAGGATATAATAGATGGCGGGAGCGGTGCAGGCAGTGGTGGCTGTTCTGTTATAGTTCGGAGAGATGGAGAACATGATGCTGTCGTCCTTCCAGAGGTTGCCGCTGGAGGGCCAGATGGCTTTTCCCGCGAGAGTGGTATCTGCCACTTCAACGAGAACGTAGAGATACTTATCATCCCACAAAGTGCGGAAGGATGCTGTGTGCGGCACGCTGCCTTCGACGTTTACGTAAACGTTTTCGAGCTTCTGCGATTCGGCGGAATTCCATACTTCGTCGATGGTACCGTCGATCACGGGTGTGCCTTTGGTCGCTTTGATGATCTTCTGCGTGCTGTCAGGCTCAACGGCTGAAACGCCGACGGCAAACGCAGCAACGAGGAGTGCGGCAAGGGTCAGAATTGCGATCGCTTTTTTCATTGTACTGAGTTCCTTTCATTGTTGTATTTTTCAACCGGCTGGCGCCGGATGATATACCGTCAGTGCTTTCTGAGCACGAATGCCGAGCCGATCACCGCAATAACGGCGACAGCGCATACGGCAGACGAGCCGCAGCCGCCCTTCTTTTCGCCGGTCGCGGCGGTCGTTTCGGGGGCATTTGTTTCGGCAGTAGCCTTGGTTGTCTCGGGCACCTTGGTCGTTTCGGGAGCTTTTGATGTCTCGGGCGCCTTTGTCGTTACATCCTGCTTGGATGTTTCGGGCGCAGGTGTAGTTTCGGGAGCAGGTGTAGTCTCGGGAGCGGGCGTGGTCTCGGGTTCGGTATCGGTCGAGTTGTCAACGCTTACGAGCTGGATCGTACCCTTGAGGGCGTCGTTCTTATAGGACATGGTATCACACCAGCAAAGACCGACATCGCGCGTGTTGGAGATGCCCGCAATGTTGTCGTTGATGTAGATATCAAAGCCGATGCAGGTGTCATAGGTCATCTTTATGTCGGCATATCTCTGCGAAAGATCGACGGCAGCCTCGATAAGATAACCGGTGTCGGTTATTTTGGTGCGGAAGTTCTTGAAGGTGTCGCGCGGTACCTGATTGAAGTTGGCGGTACCGTCGTTCTTTACGTATTCGCCGCCACCGATGGCACGGCAGCTAAGTATGTACCAGAAAGCGGGCTCCACCTGTGCACCGGTTTCGACGCGACTGTAGTTGGGCGAGAATGTAAAGCTGACGGAGTTGCGCATCCAGAGGTTGCCGGCACCGACTGTGGTGAGCTCCCATGTTTCGTCACCGATTGTGGAGTCGGTGACTTCAACGAGAAGATACAGATATTTTTCGTCCCAGAGAGCACGGAAAACAGCTGATGTTCCGTTTGTGGGGTTATCGGGGTCGGGGCCGTTGGTGACGAATGTCTTTGAGATCCTGCGCGGCTTTGCATTGTACCACACGGCGTCGATCTCACCGTCTATTTCCGGAGTGCCGTAAACGGCATAGGCGATGGGCTGCGATTTGTCGGGCTCGGCGGCAAACACCGGAGCGACCGCGGCAGCGCACATAACTGCGACGATGAGCGCAGCCAGCACGAAATTGAGCGTTCTTTTCATGATGGGTCTTCCCTTTCTGTTGTTTTTATTTATCTCCCGTCGGCGGACAGACACAACGGAGAGTTTCGTTATTGGTGTGATAGATCGCACGCAGCTCGTTCATGGCTTCAATGCAGCGCGACGAGGCGGTCGGCTTGAAGTCACAGCCGAGAAGCTCGTGATCTATGACCGCGCGGAGATACATCATTCTCCACCTTGCAGTTCTGCGTATGCTCTCGGGCAGTTTGCGATCGTAAGCCGAAAGAGTTTCGTAAACGTATTCGACATCCGAGGTGTCGGAGATCGGAAATCTGTATGCATTGTAATCCGTACCGCGCCACAGACCGGTCTCGCTGCGCTCAATGGCATCGACAAGGTCGGTGTCGCCGCAGCAAAATTCAAATTTCGCATATCTGCGCACCGCGTCATGCGAAATAAGCGTCTCGCCGCTGTAATACGAGAGCATGACGAACTTGTTGATATCCTCGAATATGCCCTCTGAGTAGGGGTAACCGCCGTGATAGAGGTGACCGCTGCCCATGTTCGTGCGGTCAAGGAAGCGGCAGAGCGGATTTGCGCCGAAGCCGCCCCACGGACGGCAACCGTGCATGCTTATTTCGGGGAAATCGATAAACTTCACGCCCTTCGGCACTCCGTCGCGCTTTATGCACTCGGGGAGCACGCCGCCGTGGAAGAAGGACATGATGTAATCAAAGCCGCTGACCTCGCCCGCGGTGAGCTTTTTCCAGAAAGCATCCCACTCGCCGGGGATAAAACGGTCGAAATACCACGTCGAAAGTATGATCTTCGCGCCGGGCAAAACCTCGTTTGCCAGCTTTACGAACTCCGGCAGTATGCGGAGATATCCGTTCGAGCCCCACGGCGCACAGTCGGGGCAGGTGCAGCCGCCCTGATCGTAAGGCCAGTAGCAGAGGTAATCCGGCTTTACATCGGCAAACGCCTCGAATACTTCTCTTCTCTCGCGGAGGATCTCCTCCATCCCGCCGGGTTTTGAGGGACATATCTCACGGTTGAATATTCCGTCGGGCTTAGTGTGATAACCGTTTTCCACAAGGAAGGTCGCGCGCAGCTCGACCGGCGACGAATCAAAGCCCTCGTTCGAGAGCATGGTCATCGACGCCTTCATGCCGATCTGCTTTGCGTATCTCATAAACGCCTTGAGGCGGGTTATCAGCTCAACGGATTCGGGCTGATCGACCGATCTGAAATGGTGCATATCATACCAGACGAGCAGCGCATTGCAGCCGCGCAGCGCAAGGTCCTCAATGACCTCATAGACCTCCTCTACCGGCGCGTTGTGATAAAAATTGTGGAAGTGCGTTGCAAAATACATACCGCGCAGGGGCTTTGCGGGGGTATGGTCAACCTTTTTTGAAAAAGGAACGAAGCCGCCCTCACCGTCGAAACGCGAATCGACCAGATAACGTCCGACAGCGGCGTGAAGGGCGCAGTCGTTTGCAGCGGTAAAGGCAACGGTATTGCCGTCGGGAACGACCGTATACCTGTCGTTTTCAAGCGCCGCATCCACCGCAAGAGTGAAGGTGTAATCCGCATTGTCTCCGAGACGGCAACAGCGCTCGCCGAGCCGGCGTTCAAGCGCATGCGAAAGAATGCAGAAACTCTCTTTCCCCATCGATATATTTTTAAGTCTGAATGTTGTCATGGTTTTCTCCTTATATTATCTTCCGAGCGGAGGACAGACCGCCGGTTGGATTCTTGTATCATACGCGTGATAAAGCGCCCAGAGTTCCCGGAAACACTTTTGTGCCGTAACTGAATTCATCGGAATGAAATCGTGAGTATAAAGCTCGTAGTCGATCGCGGCGCGCAGATATATTATCCTCCAACGCGGATCCTGCTTTGCCGCATCGGTCATTACCGCGTCAGCCTCGGTGACCAGCCTGTACGCCTCGCGTACCGCCGCCGGGAAATGCGGTGTTACCCTCAGTCTGCCGTCCGGCATTGTCTCTACCTTGCGCCAAAGAGTGATTTCAAGCAGTTCAACAGCGCGTAAAAGCGGCTCGGTATCGCTTATTCCGAAATAAAAACGCACATAATCTCTTACCGCTTCTGCGGTATCCGCATGTGTACCGCTGTAATGCGACATGCAGCAGAATTCGTTTATGTTTTCCCAGAAGCCCTCCGAATACGGGAAGCCCCCGTCAAGAACATCGCCGACCGACGAAAAGAAATTATCGAGCCTCATCGTAAGCGGGTTTGCGCCGTAGCCGCCCCACGGCTTGCCGCCCCACATACTGATCTCGGGGAAATCTATCACCGAGCGCCCGTCGGGAGCACCGTGCTCTGCCGTGAGCGGCATAAACTGACCGTCGCCGTACACCGCCATGACGTATTCCGCCCACGGGTATTTACCAGCCGAAAGATTTTCGTAAAGACGCTTTCCTTCATCTCGCAGATGTCTGTCGAAATGCCATGTGGAAAGTATCAGCTTTGCATCGGGGAAATATTCGGAAAGCAAAGGCTTTACCGACTCCTCATATACCTTGATAAAGCCGTTTTCGCTCCATCGCGAGCAGGCGTCACAGGTGCAGCCGCCCTCGTCATACGCCCAGTAAGCAAAATACTTTACCGGCACATCCGAAAACAGCTCAAAGAACTCACGGTGACAGCGGCGTATCTCATCCATGCCGCCGGGCAGATTGGGGCATATCTCCTTGTGAAGCTCGGCATAATTCGGGGTTATGTATTCGCCGCGCATATCCCACGGCGCCGCTATATCCTCGGAACGGTCGAGAAAACCCGTGTTTGAGAAAAGTATCAGCGCGGGAGCTATACCAAGCTCGGCGGCGCAGGCGAATATCTTCTTGAGTCTATCTGCCGTTTCAAACGCCTCGGGGGATGTGAAAGATCTGTAATGCTGAGGCGCAAGGCAGAGCATGAGGGTGTTGCATCCCCAAAGCGCCAGGTCCTCGATAAACGGCGTTACCTCCTCCATCGGAGCGGCGTGCCAGAAGTTGTAGAAATGAGATGCAAGATACATACCGCGCACCGAGCTTTTCATCTCATGTTCTATCGGCAGCTCAGGCGGCACAAAGCCGCCGCCGAAATCAAAGCTGCCGCTCATGAAGAAACGCCCGAGCGCCGCATATACGGTGCAGAGATCACCGGCGGTCACGAGAGCGCCGCCCTTTCCGTCGTCAATTATCGAGTAGCTATCCTTTCGGTTTTCCGTTTCGCCGTCCTCGTGCGGAACGATATCGAGCATGACGGAATATCCGCCGTCGCCGAGAGCGCATCCGCGGTGCTCGAGGATTCGTACGACGGTCTTCTTTATACGCTCAAATTCCTTTTCCGGGATATCGGCGTTTTTCAAAGCAAGAACGAACATTTTCACCTCACAGCTTTATATCCGCTTCGTTGTCAATCACGCGCGACGTGCCCGCAACATACGGGATATCGAGCTCGGTTATCCGGTTTGCCGCGTTAAGGATCTCCTTTACATGCAGCTCGTTTGCAAGATGTGCATTGGCTCTGTCGCCAAGGTAAACCGTAAGCGCCTCGTCCGAGGTCGTATACGTTGCTACCTCGGGATCGATCGCCGTGTAGACCTCGACCGTTCCGCCCTTACCGCCGTGATGCGCCGTCTGGCAGAAGTCCGATTTCAGGTACGAACCGTACATTGCGGTAAGGATGTCGTTTTCGATTATGCACGCATCGGCAAGGAACATCATACCGTACCCCGCCTCGCGCACACGGAAAACGACCGAGGTGTTGTTCCAGGCGCGTGTGTCTTTCCATGAGCGGAAGGATGTTCGGAAATCCTCATGCGTTGCAAGAAATTCTATCTCCGCGCCGCCTATATGCCGCACCTCTCCCGTGTGTATTTTCGTGACTTTTCCCTCACGGTTGAAGGCGCGGAAATTCGCTATCGAGCGCTGGCGCAGAAAATATTCGTTCTTTTCGAACCAATCGATGCAGTCACGCTCGCCGGGATAGTTACATATCAGCTCGTCTATGCGCACCTCGGGGCAGTCGTAATATTTTTCGGTGAATTTTATAAGACCGCCGGTGTGGTCGTTGTGCGTGTGCGTGATGATCCACGCCGCGACGACTATATTTTCGGGATCGGGCGCCTGTTTTTTCAGCACGTTCATTATGCCGTCGGCAAAGCCTTCGCTTGCCACGCCGCCGTCTATAACGATGAATCTGCCGTCCTCGAGCCGTAAAACATAGCACATAAGCCCGCAGTTGACCGGCACACCGCGAAAATAATTGTTCTGCATAAATGTTCTGCCTATCTGAGTGAGCAGCGGCTTGCAGATCCTTTCGCCGCAGCAGTCGGCAGCATTGTCGCTCATGTTTTCGTACGGCTCGACAATGATCCGGAATGTCGAATTGAACGGCGTAAAATATGTCGTGACACCGCATGAGCCTTCGCGGTACGCGGCAAAAAGGTTGCCCGCAGCGGCGCGCTCCCACAGGAGCGCAAAGCCCGCCTCGGTAAGCTTTCCGCAATATCCGCGCCATGCGTCGGCGGATGAATGCTCGACTATTATCTGCCATGCGCCGTCGCCGTCGGCGACGACCTCCGCCCCCTCGGGATAGCCGGGTATGACGGAAAGTATTTTGTTTTGTATCATTTGTTGCCTCGTTCGGTCAATATACGTTTCCCTTATCCGTGACGGTAGAATTTCCCGGTGTGTAAGGAAGCGGGAACTCGGTTATGCGGCAGGCGCAGTTGATGACTTCCTTTACATGGAGCTTTCCGAGCAGGTGAGCGTTGTGCGCATCTTTTTTGTAAAGCTCGAACGCCTCGTCGGATGTCGTGAACAGCGCCACTGTCGGATCTATCGCATTGTAGACTGCTGCCGTTCCGCCCTCGCCGCCGTGATGCGCGACCTGGCATATATCCGATTTCAGATATCCGCCCCACATCTTGACCGCGATCCCGTTTGAATCCACCTGCGAGTCGCCGAGGAACATCAGCTTCTGCCCCGCGATAGTCACGCGAAAGATAAGCGAGGTGTTGTTCCAGAGCTTCGTATCGGCAAACGTGCGCTTCGAGGTGTAGTAATCCTCGGGCGTGTAGAGAAATTCGACCCCCGCACCGCCTATATTGCGTGTCTCGCCGGTGTGTATCTTTGTCAGCTTCGCCTTGGGGTAATAAACCTTGAAGTTGTTGAGCGTCTTTTTACGGTTGTTGAGCTCATGGTCGGGGCTGGCGTCGCAGGTATCCTCGCTCGGGAAATTGAGGATGAGCTCGTCAAGCGTCACCCGCCTGCCATAGGTCTCCGAAAACTTGTTGAAGCCGCCCGTGTGGTCGCTGTGCGTGTGTGTAATGATCCATGCCGCGATGTGTATATGGGAAGGATCGGGTGCCTGAGACTTCATGGTATCCATAATGCCGGCAGCAAAGCCCTCTGTCGCAACTCCGCCGTCAATGACGATGAAACTGCCGTTCTCGAGCCGAAGCACAAAGCACATAAGTCCGCAATTGACGGGCACGCCGCGGTACGAGCCGGTCTTTGAGAAGGTCCTGCCTATCATCGTAAGGCGCGCATCGCATTTTTTCTCCACCGTCGCGGTATCGGCACTGCGGTCGCTCATATTGGACGCAGGCTCGGATATTATACGGACGGTGTTGTTGAACGCCGTAAAGTAGACTGTGACTCCTACGTCACCCTTTTTGTACTGAGCAAAATTATTGGAGTTTTCGGTGCGGTCAAAGGTCATCTCAAAGCCCGCTTCCGCCAGTCTTGCGCAGTATGACGCAAACGCCTCGGCAGAGCTTTTTTCGATCACGTTCTCGTATGCCTTGTCGCCTACCGAATATATAATGACCTTATTTGCACCTTCGAAAGTGGGAATGGCATCAAGCGTTTCGCTGACGCTGCCCGTTATCGCTATCGGCTGCGCGAATTCGGCGCCGCCCTCAAGCAGATCCGTAAACCGGCGCACGGCGGTCGCGAGAGAGGTGTCGTTCCAGCCGAAAACAACGATCTTGTGACCGACGGTCCTCACGGCATACCCGCCGTAACCGGTCTCGGCTGCCACCTGCCGCGACTCGGGGTATGAGGTCTGCCCGACGAGTATTTCAAAGCTCTCGGATGAATGTTCCTCGCCCGGCATGACGAAATCGGTGCCGATCTTGGGATTGCCGCCCGAATATTTTCTCAGCGCAGAGCTTATCTCCATCGCCGCTTCCTGCTCGGCGGCAGTGCCCTCGTCGGGTCTCACGGTGCGGTAGTTTACGGTGCTTCCCTCCCAAAGAGCGGGAAAGCTCACCGCTTCGGGCGCGGTCGTGACGGCATCCGATGTGCCGTCGCCCGTGCCGTCATTTTTGCATGCGGCAAAAAGCGGCAAAAGCATCAGCGCGCAAAGGCAGACCGCAAGCGCGCGCAATACAAACGGTGCTGTTTTTTTCATTTCGTTTTATTTCTTCATGCCGGAAATGGCTGCTTCGATATCCGACTGGAATTTCTTCTTATACATATCGAAGGAGGATTTGATGTTGGGGTTTTGGTTCGCATGGAGCGTATTGAGCAGACCGACGCAGTTGCCGAAGTTGTTGGCAAGCGCAATGTCCACCTGTCCCTTTTCAAACACCATATCTATCATCTTGATATCCGTCGGGTTGTTGGCGCACTTGTAATGAAGGATATTGCCGATAAGGGCATTAAGAAGCTTTTCGTGCGAAACGGCAAACATCGTTTCAAGCACAAGAGCGGTCCTCTCGAAATCGGAGGTTGTGGAGGGAATAACAAGCCCTTCGACATAGCTGTAGACCGGAGCAACGTAATCCTGCTGATCTTCGCTGTACTTGGGAACTATAACAAGACCGTACTCAAAGTCAAGGTTGCGCACAGACTGCACCGAATATGTTCCGGTCGCCTGGAAAAGCGCACGCCCCTCGTTGAAAACAGCAGCATAGTTATCGGATGCGGCGCCCGAGGAGAAGCCCTCATATCTGTTGGGACGAACGCCCGCGATGGCTACGGTGGGATCGATGACGAATTTGTTGAGGAAGTCGGTATAAACGTTTATGTAGCGCTCGCTGAGCCCTTCATATACCGGATAACCGCTGTCGTCGTTGTGCGTAAGTGTTTCGCCCGAGCTTATCATAAGGTTGCGGAGGTGGTTCACGTGTCCGGTAAAGCCGAGCACATCGGTCGAAACATCATAAACACCGTCGGCATTGTAATCCTTGGCGGCGATCTTCATCATCGAGTACATCTTCTCATAGGTCCATGTGCCCGCGGTCACGCAGTCATAGGGGCTTTCAAGATTGTTTTCGCTGATAAGCTGCTTGTTGAACGCGTAAATATAAAAGCCGCTGTAATAGTTGAGGTGTCCGTCACCGAATATAACATAGCGCTTTGTGCCGATGTTCACGGTGTCGTTAAAGTTTTTTGCCCACCACGGGTTTTCAAGATTGATCCCGTCGACCTCGTTTATATCAACGACCTCGCCTCTCAGAAAGGACTGGAGAGCGGTGCCCGTCGGGAGCTGGCAGACGTCGTAAAGGTGAGTCTGCGTGCTTACCGCAGTGGCAATATCTTTGGAAATATTCTGCGAGTTCACCTCGGAGAAGGTTATATTGAGTCGGTCCTGAACGATATTCTGACGGCTGTAAACAATGTCGTCGAGCACGTTCTTTCCCTGCTCCTCAACGGTCAGCGCATCATACGACCATGTTGTGGGGCGGGTGAGTATCTTGAACTCATACTTGTCATAATTCATTACGGGCAGCGCCTCGTATGCCTCTGTGGTCTCTGCCACGGGAGCGGTCGTGCCGCCGGCTACGGATGTGCCGTCTCCGCTTCCGTCATTCTTGCTGCACGCCGCAAGCGACGCGAGACAAAGCACGGCAAGCGCAAGGCACAAAAGCCTTTTGAATGTTTTTGAGTTTTTCATTTGATCCTCCAGACGATTATGTGAGATCATGCAGATGTGTCCTTTTTTGGATTGAAAAAGTTTCGAAACTTATTGATGCCCGCTCGGCACTTTCTGCATTTCTGACATAATGATATCACACGCCATCCCGTTTGTCAAGCACATTCATCACATTTCAGCAGATTTTTTCTTGATTTTTTCGCAACAAAATTTTTATTTCGAAATTTTTCCTATTTTCTATTGACAATTGCGCGACATTGCGCTAAAATAAGGTCAAGCACAGTCTGCGGCATCCTTTGCGCCGCGGCAATATACGAAAGGCACTGTCAAATAATGAGATCTTCAAACACCGACCGGCTCCTTGCCGGTGCTGTCCGTGTGGACATAACGCCCCGCCTTCCCATAAGACTTGCGGGACAGTATTATCAGAGAGTAGCCGAAAAGATCGGCAGCCGTCTCACGGCAAACATTCTGGCTCTTGAGGGCAAATGCGGCGATGCAGCCGTTATGGTCTCCTGCGACCTGCTCGCCGTGAGCCGCGATTTTACGGCGCTCGTCCGCCGCAAGCTCGAAGCCGCTGAGGATGCGCCCGCACCCGAGTGCGTGATGCTCTCCGCAATACATACGCACACCGCGCCGTACCTTTCCGACAGCGCGATGTCATATTTCTGGGGTCGGGATTTTGAGATATGCCCCGACCCCGCCAAAGAAACTCTTCCCGCCGATTACTCCGAGGCGATCTCCTCGGTCATCGCCGAGGGCATTGTCAAAGCATGGCGCGAGCGCCGTCCCGTGTCCGTTGCAACGGGCTTCGACCACATTTCGATAGCCTACAACCGCCGCACAAGATACGCCGACGGGCATACCGAAATGTACGGCTCGACCGCGCGCCCCGATTTTATGGAGATAGAAGGCACCGTGGACAACGGCATCCACTTCATTATTTTAAAAGACGACGAAGAAAAGACCGTCGCCGCAGTGATCGAAGCCGCCTGCCCCTCTCAGGTCATGGAGCACCACGATTTTATCTGTTCCGACTATTGGGACGTTGTAAGGCATAAGGTCGCAGACAAAATGGGCGAGTTTCCTCTCGTGTCGCTCTGCGGTGCAGCGGGTGACCTTTCGCCGCGCGACCTCGTGCGCACGGCAATGGACGAGCCCCTCATGCACTCCACCGAAATGTACAACGCGCCGGGGATGGAGCGTGTCGCGTCGCGCATATGCGAGACATTCTTCAGGTTTGCCGATTCCGCAGCCTTTGACGCCGACGCAGACCTGCGCCACGACGTGCATTTCAGTCACCTCCCTCTCCGCCGTGTGACCGAAGAGGAAGCGCACCGCGCCTCGGAGGAATACGACGCTCTGCGCGCAAAGTACAAAACTATAGACGAATTCACCGAGGGCGAATGCACCGAGCTTTCGCGCCTTGCGGCGACGCGCAACAGACTCGCATATCAGAACACGACCTTCACGCATCCCGTCGAAATACACGCGCTCAAGCTCGGCGGTACATCGATAGTGACCGATCCCTTTGAGCTTTTCGTCGCCTACGCCGACCGCATACGCGCAGGCAGCGGCAACCCCAACACGATGGTCGTGCAGCTCACTAACGGTTATGAAGGCTACCTCCCCACTGCCAAGGCTATCTCCTGCGGCGGTTACAGCGCAGGCGTGAACAACGGCTATCTCGGCGCCGAGGGCGGCGACGCGCTCGTCCGCGAATCCCTTGAAATGCTTAAGAACATATAAAAACCGCGGCGTCTGAGTCAAA
>ENA-OROL01002796-OROL01002796.1-human-gut-metagenome-genome-assembly--contig:-NODE-2796-length-11699-cov-7.436276_pt1 | contig 11699 bp, 9 predicted proteins | sample MGYA00242128_ERZ509048 | MGnify/ENA primary metagenome ERZ509048 (study PRJEB26280, sample SAMEA2338750) | human gut metagenome | biome: human gut; feature: human-associated habitat; material: faeces...
GCTCCGGGTCAGGGGCCGCGGTGGGGGCCTCCGTCACGGCCGGCGCTTGCGTCACAGCCGGCGTTTCGGTGGGTTCCGGGGTTTTCTCCGGTTCTTCGGTCGGCTCCGGGGTGGGCACCAGCTCAATGGTGCCGTTGATGTTGCCATTGCCGGACCCGTTGGCGCTGCCGTTGCCGCTTCCATTGATCGTACCCTGCCCGGTCAGTTTGGTCAGGTTGGTAATGTTGATGGTCTGGGTGCCGATATCAAACCCGTTGACCGTCTTATCGATCAGGGTATCCACGGCTTCGCGCGCGCTGTCCACCCGGCCGGTCAGGTCATTCAGCTGGCTGGTCAGCTCACTGGAAGAAGCCGAGGCATCGTTGGTGGCCTTGTTCATCAGGGCAGAAAGGGTATCCAGTTCGCCCTGCAATTCCTGCAAGGTATCCTGGTTATATTGCAGCACGCTGGAGGGTTCCATCTGGCCCACAATGCCGCCGCCCTCCTTACGGGCGTTGACGGTGCCATAGTTCACGCAGCCTTCCACATAGCCGGTCTGGCTGCCGGCAATACCGCCGACATTATAGCCAATGTGGCTGTAGCCAATGGTTCCGCGGTTGATGCAGGCGCGCAGCACACCGGCATTGTTGCCCGCAATGCCGCCTGCATCGGTCACATCGTTGGCCTTTTCGGTTTTCAGCAAATCGTCCAGGGTCAGGTCATTCAGCTTGACTTCGTTCTGGCTCACGGTGGTATTCACGCTGGCCGCATTGGTGCAGTTGGCAGCCACGCCGTCATTCTGGCCCACAACGCCGCCCACAAAGTGGCTGCCGTACACTGTGCCGCTTACCGTGCAGCCGTTGATACTGCCCTTGACCGTATTGACACCGGCAATGCCGCCAATCTGGCTGGTGCCGGATACCACGCCGTCAAACGCGCAATTTTCAATCGTACCGGCGTTACTGCCCGCAATGCCGCCCACGCTGGCGCGGGTGCCGCCCGGCTTGATGCGGCCCTTTACCGTCATATCGCGCACCAGGGCCCTCTGCTGCACATAGCGAAACAGGCCCTGCACGCTGCCGTCCTGGCTGAGGGAAAGTCCGGTAATGGCGTGGTTCTGGCCTTCCCATGTGCCGCCAAAGCTGGGGATACCATTAAAGTCAACGCTGGAAAGGTCAATATCGGCTTCCAGCACAACGGTGCGGTTCTGGCTCCAACTGTCCAGGCGGCAGTTCTTGGCCAGCTGGATCAGGTCATCCGCACTGGAAAGGTAGAACGTATCTTTTGGGGCCGTATCCTGCACGGTTTCGGTCTGGGCGGTGTCGGCTTCCTCGGCAAACACCTGGGCGGGCAGCATGACCCCCAGCATACACAGGCAGATACACACAGAGAGGAGTTTTTCCAGCGTGCGTTTTGCTGTATTGCGTTCCATCAGACTTCCTCCCCTTCCGTATAATTTTCTGCCCATTCAGCCGCCGCTTGTTCCTTGCTTTCCGGCAGATAAAAATCAGGCTTTGTTGGTTCTATCGTTGTGCCGCTGGTAACAGAGGCTTTCAACGTACCGTTCAACGTACCCTTGATCTCGGCATCGATCACACCGTTCACATAGCCGCGCACCCGGCCGCTGACGCGCATGTTGCCGCTGGCCGTGCGGTTGACGCGGGACAGATCCACAGGAACTTTTACATCAAAGCTGGTGCGCTCCACAATGGTATCGCCGATGAGCAGGATCTGGGGCAGAACCGCCATAACCAGCACAATGGAAATGACCGTGCCGCGGCCCAGGCAGGTGCCGATGGCAGCGATGACCGGATTGGTGGTCATAACGCCGATCAGCGCACCGGCCACCGCCAGAATGGTGCCGGATGTAAAGATGGTAGGGAACGCTTCGTTCAATGCGGCGATAATTGCCTCTTTGGGCCGCATTTCTTTTTTCAGGTCAGTGTAATGGCTGGAAATAACGATAGCATAGTCAATGTTTGCACCCATCTGGATGGAGTTGACAATCAGGTAACCCAGGAAGTACAGCGATTCATGTTGGATGGTCGGCACCGAGAAGTTGATCCAGATACTGCCCTGAATGACAACGATGAGCAGCACCGGCAGACCGGCCGATTTGAAGGTGAACAGCAGGATAATGACAACAAACAAAGCGGACAGCACACTGATCAGCATATTATCCTCGCCAAAGGAGCTGGACAGATCTTTGACGTTGGTGGAGTTGCCGACAATGTAGGTATCGCTGCTGTAATACTTAGCAATCAAGGCGTGCATCGTATCCAGGAAGTCCATGGTCTCGCCACTTTCTTCCGGCAGGTTCAGGTAGACAACCAGGCGGCTGTATTTATCGCTTTGCAGCTGCAGCTGTGCCTTGTTCAGCTGTTCAAACAGGTCATCCAGCGTTTCCTGAATGTCGCCGTCCAGCGTAATGTTGCCGTCTTTCATCTCCCGCTGCAGGAACATGAACATATCAAACAGCGGTACTTTATAATCGCCAAGGCCGCTGATCAACTTGCCGTATTCGTTCTGGTCCACGGCATAGGCAGCGTACAGGGCTTCGGCCACCTCGTAATCCAGCCCGGCCAATTCCGACATCTGGCGCGGGGTCAGGGCATCGGCCAGTTTGTAGCCATCCATAGCGTCAATGTTGGCCAGGCCCTGGGTGGATTTTACTTCCGCGCAGGAATCCAGGTCCTTGAGCAGCTGGCGTTCGGAATCATAATCCCCTGTCGGCACGATCACCGCCACCATGTTGTTGACACCAAAAGTGTTCTTGATTTTCTGGTGGGCAATCTGGCTTTCACTCTGCTTGGCGGTGACCAGGTCTGTATAGCTGTAGCAGTAGGGGCACTTGTTGGCCAGCACTGCGGTGACTACAACCACAACGGCAAAAATCGGCGGGACAATAAACCGGGTGGCGACATCAAACTTGCCCAGGAAGGTGATCTTGGGGATCAGGTTTTTATGGCGGGTTGCATCGATCTTTTTGCTGAACACCATCAGCAGGCCGGGCATCAAGGTAAACACCGACAGCAAGCTGAACAGAATAGCCTTGATCAGCACGGTTGCCATATCGCGGCCAATGCCAAAGTGCATGAACGCCAAAGCCCCTAAGCCGGAAATGGTGGTCAGAGAGGAAGAGCTGATTTCGGGGATTGCCTTGGACAATGCCGCGATACAGGCCTCCCGCGTATCCTTGGTTTCGTGCTCATCCGAGAAGCGGTGGCACAGGATGATGGCGTAGTCAATGGCCAGTGCCAGCTGCAGAATAACGGTAACGGAGTTGGAGATAAAGGAAATGGTGCCACACAGGAAGTTGGTGCCCATATTCAGCAAAGCCGCCGCGCCAAAGGTCATAATCAGAACCGGAACCTCGGCATAGGAACGGGACGTAAGGGTAAGCACCAGCACGATGACGATGGCCGCCAGTACCAGAATGACGCTCATCTCGCTTTGCAGGTCTGCGGAGGTATCCACGCCGACTTCGGTATCAATATAGGTATCGTACCCGGCCAGCATATCCCGGATGGTATGCAGCGCATGGATGCTGATATCGTCCGTTGTGGTACCGTCAAACGTTACGCTGAACAGCGCCGAAGCGGATTTGTAGTGGTCCGTGGTATCATCAAAATCCACGCTGGTAACGCCATCAATGCTTTCCAGGTCACTGCAGATATTCTCGGCGGTTTCATATGTAACATTGGAAACCATCACGCGGGCTGTGCCGTATGTAACAAAGTTATCATTCATCACGGTCAGGCCCTGGCGGGTTTCGGTATCCTCCGGCAGGTAGGTAGTAATATCATTTTCCACCTTGACCCAGCCGGTTGCTACAATACTGAAAATTAACGCAAATGCATAAAGTAGAAAGAACAGGTTGCGCTTATCCACAATAAAGGTAGCGATTTTTTCCATACCGCTGCCTTTTGGCTTTTGCTCCTCCATATACACACTCCTTACCTGATTAGCCACAGTACCAAAAGCACAAAACCAACAGCACCGTGCATGTTTTGCCGGTGCACGGTGTGTGGCTGTGCCTTTCCCGTACTTAACACCCAATAATTTTATCGGCACTCTCCTGCCCTATTTTTATATGGAACCGGGCGCAGAGAGCACTTTATTTATATCATTTCTATTATAAGGATTTTTGTGTCAGAAAGAAATGGATATATCTTGAACATTTGTAAAATCACACTGTCAAATTCTCGTTTTTGTACAAAAATGAAACCGTGATTTGTGTATTTCGCGCAAAGGGGATCCAGGTGGCTGACATACAAAAACCGCCCCGCGGTTTACACCACGGGGCGGTTTGGAAAAGATTCAAGTAAGAAGAATTACTTCAGCTCAACCTTAGCGCCGACTTCTTCCAGCTTCTTCTTCATTTCCTCAGCGTCAGCCTTGGAAGCCTGCTCCTTCAGCTTAGCGTTGGCAGTCTCAACGAGCTTCTTAGCTTCCATCAGAGAAGCGCCGGTCAGCTCCTTAACAGCCTTGATGACCTGCATCTTGTTAGCGCCGACATCAGCCAGGATGACATCGAACTCGGTCTTCTCTTCCTCAGCAGGAGCAGCAGCGCCAGCAGCAGCCGGAGCGGCAGCAGCAACAGCGGAAACGCCGAACTCTTCGCAAATGGTATCAACGAGCTCTTTCAGCTCGAGAACGGTCATAGTCTTGACAGACTCGACAATGGCAGTGATCTTTTCAGAAGCCATGGTAGTTTACCTCCATAATTTTTATAATTGTTTGTGTGCGGCGGTTTTGTTGAGGTTTACGCCGCTTTCCTCATGCTGCAAGATAAATCAGGCAGCGGGGGTTTCTTCCTGCTTGTCGACGATCCCCTGGATCGCAACAGCCAGACCGCCGATGATCCCGTTGAGGGAGCCAGCCAGCATAGAGAGCAGGCCTTCGCGGTTGGGCATGGTGGACAGGCTCTTGACGCCAGCGGCATCCAGCACCTGGCCGTCGCAGAAGCCACCCTTAACAGTGAAGCGCTTGGACTTGTCTGCGTCAGCAACCTTGCACAGGATGCGGGCAGCAGCAGCCGGGTCCTCAGCAGACAGAGCAATTGCGGTGTCACCCTTGAAGTACTCAGCAATAGCTTCGTACTGGGTGCCAGCAACAGCACGGCGCAGCATGGTGTTTTTGACAACCATGTACTCAACGCCAGCTTCACGCAGTTCCTTACGCATCTTGGTATCATCAGCAACGCTGATGCCGTTGTAAGCAACGACGACGCCAGCCAGAGAACCAGCGATCTTGGTGTTCAGTTCTGCAACATAAGCCTTCTTGGCTTCCAGAATCTTTGCACTGGGCATTTGTTTTCACCTCATTCCGCTTGTAAGATATACAGGCAAGCGGCTCTATCAAAAGAAAAAGCCACTTTCCCGTTGCCGGGAAAATGGCTTTGAAGCAAATTCAAAACGCACGTTTCTCGGCAGGTGGGTCAAACCCGTTAGGCCCCAAAGGGCGCCTGCTGTCTTAAAAACAGCTTAATTATAATAGCACGGGAATGTGCGTTTGTCAAGCATTTTTTAAGAGAAAATTCTCTTATACACCATACTTGTTGGTGGCAACGCGAACGCCGGGGCCCATGGTGGTGGCGATGGTTGCGCTCTTGAAGTACTGGCCCTTGGCAGCAGCCGGCTTAGCCTTAGCAATGGCTTCCAGGACGGTGTCCAGGTTGGCCATCAGCTTTTCAGCGCCAAAAGAAGCCTTGCCAACGGGAACATGGATGATGTTCTGCTTGTCCAGGCGGTACTCGATCTTACCGGCTTTGGCATCGGTAACAGCCTTGCCAACGTCGGGGGTAACGGTGCCAGCCTTCGGGTTCGGCATCAGACCACGAGGTCCGAGGATCTTACCCAAGCGGCCAACGCGGCCCATCATATCCGGGGTGGTAACCAGAACGTCGAAGTCCAGGTAGCCGCCCTGGATCTTGGCGATCAGATCATCATCGCCAACTTCCTGAGCACCGGCAGCCTCAGCAGCCTTAGCAGCGTCGCCCTTGCAGATAGCAACAACGCGAACGTTTTTGCCAGTGCCGTTGGGCAGAACAACAGCGCCGCGAACCTGCTGATCAGCATGGCGGCTGTCAACGCCAAGGCGGACATGCAGCTCAACAGTCTCGTCGAACTTGGCCTTAGCGGTCTTGCAGCACAGCTCCAGGGCTTCCTGGGGCTCGTAGGTCTTGGTACGGTCGATCAGCTTAGCGCTGTCGACATAATGTTTACCGTGATTCATTACTTTATTCCTCCATTGTGGTAGTTATCGGATTTATCCTCCCACGCAAAAGAGCTTGATCAGCCCTCGACGGTGACGCCCATGCTGCGGCAGGTGCCCTTGATCATGCTGACGGCAGCTTCCAGAGAAGCAGCGTTCAGGTCAGGCATTTTGGTCTTGGCGATCTCTTCGGCCTGAGCCAGAGTGATGGAGCCAACCTTGTTCTTGTTGGGCACGCCAGAGGCGGTGTCGATGCCAGCGGCCTTCTTGATCAGGACCGGAGCCGGCGGGGTCTTGGTGATGAAGCTGAAGGAACGGTCAGCGTAAACAGTGATGACAACGGGGATGATCATGCCGATCTGGCCCTTGGTACGTTCGTTGAACTCCTTGGTGAACGCCATGATGTTAACGCCCTTCTGGCCCAGAGCAGGACCAACAGGGGGAGCCGGAGTTGCCTTGCCGGCGGGAATTTGCAGCTTAATGTAGCCAGTGATTTTCTGTGCCATGATAAATTGCACCTCCAAAATTTGTGGTGAGTTGCGGCCCGCGGTGCAGGCCTCCCACGAGCATGCGACCCTCGCACGCTCTATAAAAACTGCTCATGCGCAGTTTCCACCGGAATTACTTGCCTGTTGCCAGGCGATTTGCGCTAAGTTCCGCTTACAGAAGTTTGACTTCGTGCAGACCAAGTTCTGCCGGGATTTCGCGGCCAAACATGTTGATCTTGATGCGGACCTTGCGTTCGTCGAGATTGATCTCTTCCACCGTACCGATGGAACCTTCCATTGTGCCGGAAGTGATCTCGACATTGTCGCCCACGGCATAATCGACTTCGGGCGCGGCAACGCCGTTATCAACGCCGAGCTTGGCGACTTCCTCCTCCGAGAGGGGTTCCGGCTTGGAAGCCGGGCCGACAAAACCGGTGCAGCCGCGGGTGTTGCGGACAATGTACCAGGTATTATCGTTCATGACCATTTTGACAAAGACATAGCCGGGGTAGATCTTGCGCTGAACTTCTTTTTCGCCGATCTTATTGCCGGTTTTATCAAACTGATCCTCCATCACGGTCTCGGTGGGGACCTTGACATCGCAGATAAGATCCTGAATGCGGCGGTTTTCCACCATGGTCATCAGATCCGTTGCGACTTTGTTTTCATAGCCGGAATAGGTATGCACAACATACCAATATGCTTGTTCAGCCATAGTTGCCTCCGCTCAAAAGCCGGTTCACGCGCCGATCAGCAGGTGAATGATACCGCCAAACGCCATGTCCAGCAGCACCAGCACAACAGCCGCGATTACCACAACCACAATAACGGTAATGGTGTTGTTGCGGGTGTCTTCCTTGCTGGGCCACACAACCTTTTTCAGCTCGCTTTTGGTATCACGGAAATACTTGGTGATACGGCCAAAAAAGTTTTTGACCTTGGCAGTGAAGGGAACCTTCTTTTTGCCGTCGTTTGCCTTAGCCTTTTTGTCGGCTTTAGCTTCTTCCGGCTTGGCGGCGGTCTGGTTTACCGCTTTGTTATCAGCCATCTTAAAAGCTCCTTCAAACTTACTTTGTTTCGCGGTGAACAGTATGCTTCTTGCAGAAACGGCAATACTTCTTCATCTCAAGACGATCCGGATTGTTCTTCTTGTTCTTTTCCTTGTTGTAGTTACGCTGCTTGCACTCGGTGCAGGCCAGGGTGATCTTGACAGTCATTCGTTCGGCACCTCCAATTAACGGTTTATACGGGTGCAGCACCGAAGTTAAAGCTTGATGCTTTGCGCTGCGCCCAAAGGCCTCCCTCGTTGTGCAAAGGGTTGCCGCCCTTTGCGCCCGCGGGCCCTGTGCCTAAAAATGGGCACAAAAAAATAGACCCGCAAAAGAGGTATTACTATAATAGCATACCAACCCCCGTGCGTCAAGGGGGGCAGGTAGAAAAAAATCACGTTATCTGCCCAAAAGTTTATCGCCTATTCCAAAGGCGGCATATTCCAGCGGGATATCGATCTCATCCTGCATGGCGAACGAGTAGATGGTCAGCTTTGTTACCGGCACCGGCAAACGCAGGGCAAACGCACGGCGGTACAGCCGCAGCTGCGCGGCATAGCTCTCAATATAATAGGTGGCATTGCGGCTTTTATCGGTTTTATAGTCCAGAATTTCGGCGTGGTCGTCAAACACCAGCACCACATCGGCAATGCCCTGCACCAGCACCGGGGCCTTGGCCGCTCTCCCCTGCCCCGCCGCTTCGGGGACGACTTCTCCGGCCGGCAGCGCGGTAATGAACGGTTCTTCCCGCAGGACCTGGCGGGCAGCGGCAATGCGCTGCCATACCCCGCTGGCAAAAAACGGGCGTACCTGTTCCAGATCCAGCACTTTGGCCAGCTCCGGGTCCAGCAGGTGCAGGTCCAGCTGGCGCTGCACTTCGGCTTCCAGCTCTGGCGGCTGCGGGCCAAAGGGGACGCTCTGCAAAAACGCATGGATGGCCGTGCCGCGTTCCGCCCCGGTCATGCCGGACTTTTGCAAAAAGGCCGGGCGGCGCAGGGTCAGTTCCTGTTTGGTGTGGGTCACGGCGCTGACACTGACTTTAACCGGGATGGTTTCCAGCGCTTTGTTGGGGCTTTGCCATGTAAACGCTTCCAGCAGGCGTTCGGTCAGGGCATCGTCCGGCAGGGCCGGAGCTTCTGGCTCCGCTGCCTGCACCGCGGGGGGCGGGTCCAGCAGGCGGATGTTCAGCGGCGCTTCCGTTGGAATATGATGGGGCAGCAGTTCGCTGTATTTCCACAGTTCCTCGCTGGCCGGGTGCAGCATAGCTGCCGTCAGCAGCCAGAGCGCCCAGTTCTGTGCCCCCAGCATGGCTTCGGCATCCGTTGCCTCGGCGCTGGCAAACATGGCCGGATTTTTCAATTCACTTTCCGGTCTTTTCAGCGGTACCGTAATGATCAGCGCATCCTGCGCACGGGTCAGCGCCACATATAAAATGCGCATTTCCTCGCTGAGTGTTTCACGTTTGATCGTCTGCCCCACGGCGGTATAAGGCAGCGTTTTGTAGCGGCTGGCACTGCTGCCCGCGCGCAGCATCAGGCCAATGCCCAGCTCCTTATGATACAGCACCGGATAGATGGCATCGCTCTGGTTGAACTTGTGGGAGGTGTTGGCCACAAACACCACCGGGAATTCCAGTCCCTTTGCCGAATGCATGGTCATCATAACTACGCAGTCGGCGCTGTCATCGTAGTTATCCATATCGGTGTACAGCGCAACGTCGGCAAGGTAGCCCTCGAGCGTGGGATTATCCGTCTCACCTTTATAGTTAATGATGCTCGATTTAAGTTCTTTTATGTTCTGAGCGCGCGCATCATCCTCAACGGTGTGCTTTTCTTCCAGCATACGCAGATAGCCGGTGCGCTCAACAAGCTGATCGTACAAAAGGTCCGGCGCAAGCTCGTCTTTCTGAGCCATAAGCTCGTTTATCATCCCGGCAAACAGCAGCATTCGCGGTGCAGCGCGGCTCAGATCCGGGTATAGATCCGCTTTACTGATGACGGAAAACAGCGAGCAGTTATTTTCATGCGCTATGGCGGCGGCGGTCTCTATGCTTTTCGCTCCGATGCCGCGCGGCGGATTGTTTATTATCCTGCCAAGGCGCAGATCGTCGTCCGGCGAGGCTATGACGCACAGATATGCAAGCATGTCCTTTATCTCAGCGCGGTCGAAGAAGCCCGTGCCGCCGAAAATTTTATACGGAATGCCGTTGCGCTTGAACGCCTGCTCTATCTGGTGCGACTGCGCGTTCATGCGGTAAAGCACCGCGTTATCGCCCCAGGATGCGCCTTTGCCGTACAGTCCGAGGATCTGGGACGCAACAAAGCGCGCCTCATCGTGCTCGTTATCGGCAACATAAAGCTCGGGCTTTTCGCCCATATCGCCCTTTGTCCACAGCTCCTTGCCCTTACGGCCGAGGTTATTCTTGATAACGGCATTTGCCGCGCCGAGGATATGTCCCGTGCTGCGGTAGTTCTGCTCAAGGCGGATGACGCGGCAGCCCTTGTACTCGTCCTCGAACGAAAGTATGTTCTCGATCGTTGCGCCGCGGAATTTGTAAATGCTCTGGTCATCGTCGCCGACGACGCATATATTGCCCCAGCCCTCGGCAAGCTTTGACGCGAGCATGTACTGGAGCTTGTTTGTATCCTGATACTCGTCGATGAGTATGTACTTAAACCGCTTCTGCCAATATTGGCACACGTCCTCGTTTTCATTGAGAAGCTTCACGGTGTAGTAAATAAGATCGTCGAAATCCATTGCGCCGGCTGCGAACGCGCGGCGAGAGTATTCGGCATAGATCTCCGCTATCTTTACTCTGCGCGCGTCGCCGGTCGCCTTGGCTCGGGCATAGTACTGCTCGGGCGAGTAGCAATCGTCCTTTGCGCGGCTTATCTCCGAAAGGAGCATGCGCGGCGGATATTTTTTATCGTCAAGGTCAAAATCGCGCAGAATGTGCTTTATAAGGCTCTGACTGTCGGAGCTGTCATAGATAGTGAAGCTCGACGTAAAGCCCAGGCGGTCGGCGTCGCGGCGCAGTATGCGCACGCAGGCCGAGTGGAAGGTGGACGCCCACACGTCGGCTCCGGCCTCGCCGAGCATTTTTGAAAGCCTTGTTTTCAGCTCGTCGGCGGCCTTATTCGTAAACGTTATTGCGAGGATGCGCCACGGCTCGACAGGCTCAAAGGCCGCGGTGCGCCTTGCCTCATCGTCAAGCCGCGCCATTGCGTCGATATCCTCAATGCCTGCATTTTCGGGTATCTCCTCGCAGTCGCCGGCTTTGCCGTAACGCATGAGATTTGCAATTCTGTTTATGAGCACCGTCGTTTTGCCGCTGCCTGCGCCCGCAAGGATGAGCAGCGCGCCCTCAGTCGCCATGACAGCCTTTCTCTGCATGGGATTAAGCCCGGCAAAATCGGTCTCTATTACTTTTCTTCTCGCTTCGAGATATCTTTTGTTAAAATCATTATTCATAGCGTGTTATTTTACCACGTTCGACCGGCTCTTTCAAGAGTCAAGAACCACATGGTCATAGCGCTTTGACGGACGCGTTATAATAAGCGCGCAGAAAATGAGAACCATGTTTATCGCAAGGCTAATGGGATACACCTGCATGATCGTTTCAAAGGTCTGCGACATGGGGAACACCATGTAAATCCATATTATTCTCGTTCCGCACACGCCGAATATCGTAAGCAGCGCAGGAGTCAGCGAAATGCCGAAGCCGCGCATGTAGCCGGACATGCAGTCATATATCGTTGAAAAAATATAAGACATAAAAATGAATTTCAATCTTACCATGCCGAGGCGAATGACCTCAGGATCGTTATTGAACAGCGCGATAAGGTATTTACCGGAGGCAAGAGCTATTGCGACTGCACAGGCGGTTGCTATAACGCTTTCTATAAGGCAGAGCTTGAGCGCCTTGCGGCAGCGGTCTATCTGACCGGCGCCGTAGTTCTGGCCGACG
>ENA-OROL01002805-OROL01002805.1-human-gut-metagenome-genome-assembly--contig:-NODE-2805-length-11664-cov-2.466448_pt1 | contig 11664 bp, 9 predicted proteins | sample MGYA00242128_ERZ509048 | MGnify/ENA primary metagenome ERZ509048 (study PRJEB26280, sample SAMEA2338750) | human gut metagenome | biome: human gut; feature: human-associated habitat; material: faeces...
AGCATAATTTTCTATTGCAAAGTTATCACTTTGATTTGTCACTATTTTATTTGCAACATTCTTTATACTAGCTATTTGATATTTTTCATAAAAAACTGATAGAAATTGTACTTGTACAATCCATAGTAAAGCAAGAATTAGAACGGAAAACAATATAAGGTAAAAAAGTGTTTTAAATTTAATACTATTTTTCTTCATTACTAAATTTGTAACCTACGTTTCTTACTGTTTTAATATAGTTTCTATAGTTACCTAACTTGCTTCTTAAAAGCTTTATATGAGCATCTATTGTACGATCATCAGCCTCATAATCATATCCCATAATATTTTCAATTATTTTTTCACGCGATAAGGCAATTCCCCTGTTTTCTATAAAGTATTTTAGAAGTTCATATTGAGTATGAGTCAAAGTTATATTTTTACCATCTATTGTTACTTCATGTGAAAGGTTATCTATGGTAATTCCTTGATATTTAATTATGTCATCATTATTATATCTTTTAGTTATGGCCTTTATTCGGCAGATTAATTCTTTAGGTGAAAATGGTTTTGTTACATAGTCATCTATTCCCTCTTCAAAACCATTTATTTTATCAATTTCCTCATTTCTTGCAGAAAGCATAAGAATTGGAATATTCTTTTTTGATTTAATTATTCTAGACGCTTCATATCCATCCATTATAGGCATCATTATATCCATTATAATCAAATCATAGTCATTTTTTTCACATAAATCAACGGCTTCAAGCCCTGAACTTGCAAGATCACAAGTATATCCTTCTATTGTGCAGTAATCTTTAATTAGATTTCTAATCAACTCTTCATCATCAACAATTAGTAAACGCATATACATCACCTATTCAATATATTACTTTAAATTTATGAAAAAAAAAAGAAAATTGGATTGAACACGTCTGCTTCACGCTTATAAATAATTCGTTTTGCTTCGCTACCTTCACGGCTAGAATACCAATCCAGCTTATCACCAAAGATTTCTTCAATTTTACTTTTCTTGCTTTCAAGTCTTTCAAATACTTCTTTATCTTCGCCTGTAAGTGTACATTTTTCTTTAGCATACCATCCAATTTCATCGATTGTGTATTCAACATTTGGAATCATCTTCTCAATAACATCTTTAACTTTAGATGCATCTCCTGGTTTAGCAGTGATAACAATTTCTCCATTTTCACTTTCTAAATCAATTATTTCAATTCCAGCATCTAAAATACTCATCATGATTTCTTCTTCTTTATCAGATTTAAATCCAATTATAGCTAAGTAATCATAGTTATAAGAAACTGAATTAGTCACACCTAAACTCTTATGACATTTATTGAAGGCTTCTCTTACAAAAGACACAGTTCTGTTAACATTATCTGTTAAACATTTAACGATTAATGTTGATTGTCCAGGTCCAAATCCTTCATATGATAATTCTTGATAATCATCACCAGATGCTCCTTTTGCCTTATCGATTGCACGATTTATAATATCACTTGGGACTTGTTGACGTTTTGCTTTTTCAACAACTCTTTTTAAAATAATATTTGTATCAACTTCTGGATTACCTTTTGCTGCTAAATAAATCTCTTTTGCAAATGTTGTATATAACTTAGCTTTAGCTGCTCCAGTTTTTTGAATACTTGCTTTTCTTACTTCATATGCTCTTCCCATATTGCACCAACTTTCTTAATTATTATATATTTAGTTTTTAATTTTATCAATCATTTTTTTTGCATCATTATAGCCTAATTTAATGTTATCTTCAACAGTTTCTTGATTAAAAAATAAGGTTGATCCGGTGTTTTTACTTGGTTCAATTAAAAATACTTTAGTATCCTTATTTTTTGTTTTTCTAATAATGCCAAACTTTTTTAACCGAACTCCAATAATGTTTTTACATCCCATATTCTCAAGTAGAGTTAATGGTAAAACATTTCTAAATGCACCATCCAAATAAATATGCTCGTCAATGTTTTTCTCTATCTTAAATATTGGCAAGGAGGCGGAGGCAATTAGATAATCGATTAATTTTCCTTTGGGAATATCATCTATTGTGTATTCTAAGGATTTCATGCCTTTTAATTTGGTTATTACAAGTCCAAATTTAATATTATTATTTCGTACTTTTTCTTCATCTACATATTTATTTAAGATGTCTTTTAATTTATTTAAGCTTATTCCACGATTTTTTAGAATATCTAACGTTATATCTCGTTTTATTTGTTTATTTCCATGTATTATTTCATTACAAATTTGTGGTTCGATTTCAAAGATTGTTGAATCTATACTCTTCCAAATTTCTTCTAATAATTCAAGGCCACCGGAGCAAATAACTGCAGCATTTATAGCGCCAATTGATGTTCCTACAATTGCTTTAAGATGGATATCTGCTTCTACTAATGCCTTATATGCGCCAACTTGATATGATCCTCTTGCTCCGCCACCTTCTAGAGCTAAACCATAACTACATTCTTTCAACTAAATCTATTCCTAGAACATTAAGCAGTCTTGATAACACATTATATGTTAATTTTGAAATTGCAATAAATGTTTCTTTATCCTTTGAGTTTTCACATTGAGAGATGTTATTATTTGTATAGAACTTATTATATAAGCTTGATAAATCATAGATAAATTCACATATATAATTTAATGACACATCTTTATATGAAGAAGTTAATGCTTTAGGAAGCTCGGTTAATTTTACTGCAATGTTTTTTACATCTTCGTTTGTTAGATCATTTATCTTAACGTCTTTTGTATCAAGCTTTGTAAGTAATGAATTTAATCTTGTTGTTGTATATACGGCATATATTCCTGTTTTTCCTTCAAACGATGTAAACTTTTCAACATCAAAAATGTAATCAGTTTTTCTATATGGTAAAAGGTCTGAGTATTTTAATGTTGCAATAGTTAGTTTACTAGCAACTTCTTTTCTTTCGGCACCAATAATATTTTCTTTTATTTTAGGTTCAATGGCCTCATATACCATTTTTATTAAACTTTTTAGAGACATTACTCCTCCATCGCGAGTTTTAAATGGCTTTCCATCTTTTCCATTAATTGTTCCAAATCCAAAGAATCTCAAATTACAAGTTTTTGGTACTAAACCAGACATGTATGCTCCTCTGAAAGTTTGTTCAAAATGAAGGCTTTGTCTTTCATCGGTAAAATACCAGATTTCATCAGGATTATAATCTTCCATTCTTTGATAAATTGTTGCAAGTTCTGTCGTATCATAAAGAACAGCACCATCAGATTTTTTTAACATAAGTGGAGGCATCTCTTTATTATCATTTTCATTTTTGATGTTCATGATTAAGGCCCCATTAGAAAACTCAGTTACACCTTTTTCATTCAAAAAGTCAATAACTTTATCAACATAAAGGTCTGCATCACTTTCTCCATAGGAAAGATCAAAATGACAATTTAAGAAATCATAAACTTTTTTACAATCTGTTTCTGAAACGTCAACTATTCTTTTCCATAGATCATAGATGCCCGTTTCTCTTTTTTGTAAACGTTCTGTTAGTTCTTTGGCCTCATTCGCGTATTTTTCATCTTCTTTTTTTCTTAAAGATGCTTCAGGATATATTTCTCCTAGTTCATCATTTGTTACTGGTGATTCTTTAGGATATTCTCCTGTAAAATTTCTATCAAAGTATGGTAAACTTGGATATCTTTCTTCAATTTCTCTTATAACAAGACCAAGTGGAGTTCCCCAGTCGCCCCAGTGAACATCACTTATTGTTTCATCTCCAAAAAGATTTAACAGTCTTCTTACTGATTCGCCAATATTGCATCTTAAATGGCCAACATGAAGTGTTTTTGCAACGTTTGCACCACCATAATCCAAAATAACTTTTTTTGATTTTTTTGGCTTATCCAAATATTCGTTAAAATCATATAGACAGCTATTTGTGTATTCCATTAAAATATCATCTGAAAATGTCAAATTAATAAATCCTGGTCCTTGAATATTTACATTAATAAATCTTGAATCCAAAGAAGAAACTATTTTTTCAGCAATTGCCCTTGGATTTTCTCCTTTTTGTTTTGTCAACGTCATCGCGATATTAATTTGATATTGACCAAACTCTGGAATTTTTGATTTTTCTAATTTTACACTTTCTATATCATATCCTAAACCTTTTATTACTGATGTTAAATATTCTTCTGTAGTTGATATCAAACTCATAGAAACGCCTTCTTTCATATGCTATATTTTACCATAAAAATATCTATTTTAAATAAAAAAGTCGCAGAAAAGCGACTAACTTTGTAGAGTAGTTATCAAACAATAATAATTATCTTTTGTTTTTATGTATACCGATGCATCAGTATTTAAATCCACTTTTATAATTCCATCTTTATTTGTTTCATAAACGTATGTGTAACTTGAATCTTTTTTTACAAGTAATATTTCTTCTATATTATTTTCAAAATGATAAGTTAAGTATCCATTATTTAATGATAGTTTATAATCTTGCGTGTACATTTGTGCATCAATTAAATCTTGTTCAATTGTTGATGTTTTTAATCTCTTTGGTTCAGTATAGTTTTCGTCTGTTTGAAAGTTTTGAACTTGAAAATTTGTAATTTTTTCGTTGTAAAATTTTACTTGTAAGTTAGTAAAGTTACTGCTAGAAAATTCACTTATATCTGAACTAACATTAATTATTTGGCCTAGGTAGTCCATCTTTAGTTTTATCGGTCTTAGCGATTTAACATCATTATATGATACCACTAGATGATTGTCTTTATTAATTACATTACTGATATATCCAAAATTCAAATAAAACATCAAATTTGCATTATTATCAAATCCTCTTAAAATACTAGTTTTATTGCTGCTTTCATCAGTGATAAAAAATTCTTTTTCGTTTGATGGCATTGAGGAGTTAATATTAGAATTTATCTCATCATTAAAAATATTGGTTTTTATATTAATAGTTTTTTCTTTTGATGGAGTTTTTAATAAAACATAATTATTGGCATTTGAATATAGTCCATATATTGGTATAACATGACTTTTTGAAGATTCGACAGTGTATACAAAAACATCATTAATATATACTTCAACTTTGCACTCTTCTTCAGTATTAAAAATTATTAGAGATGTTAATGGGCTTATTCCATATGGGTTGTTTAAAATATAAGGGTTATCAAAATCATAGTTACCAACTATAATTGAATTTATTTTTTTGTTAACTTCATTTTGATATTCAATTTGTTTATTTAAATTATCGGTTATTTTCTTGTTATAATCTCCAAAGTATTTATCACTTTTTGATGTAGTTGTTAATAGATATAGGGTTATCATTGACACAATTATTGCAAAGATTAGAAACACTGATAATATGGTTGAAGGTTCTACTTTATTCTTTTTCACTTTATCACTCCATTATTCTTTATTACAACTTAAGTATATATTACAGAATTCTATTTGTAAATATCAATATATACTTTGAAAATATTTATATAGTTTTTCACATTTTTGTTGAGACATTTCTTCACAATTTAGTGGGTAATTTATTCCTAGTGATTTGTATTTTTCTTTTCCTAAGTGATGATATGGAATAAATTCAATACTTAAAATATTTTCCTTTTTAAAATGTCTTTTTATATATTCGTTTAATTCATCAATAAATTCTGGTGTGTCATGTATTCCGGGTACTAATACTTGTCTAATAATAAATTTTTTATTTAATTCATTGGCTTTTTTTATAAATTCTATTGATTCATGTATATCCCCAGATGTTAAATTTTTATATCTTGTTTCTGTTATATCTTTTATATCAAATATTATAATATCAACATATTGTAATAGTTCTTCATAATTTGTTTTAGAAATACCGGCAGTGTCTAATGCTATATTTATATTTGATTCTTTTAATTTTTTTGAAAGTTCAGTTAAAAATTTTGATTGAAGTAATGGTTCACCGCCAGAATATGTCACTCCACCTGTTTTTCCAAAATAATTGACATTTCTAAGTACTTTTTTATAGATTTCTTCAACTGATGCATTCTTCGGTAGATACGACCACATTTCTGGATTATGGCAATATTTACATCTTAAAGTGCAACCATTGAAAAATATAACTGTTCGAATTCCTGGACCATCTACAGTGCTAAATGATTCTATAGAATTTATACTAGCTTCCATTATAACCTCTCATGGAAAGTTCTGGATATAACTTCTTCTTGTTGTTTTCTTGTAAGTTTATTAAATCTTACTGCATATCCACTTACTCTTATTGTTAGAAGCGGATATGCTTCAGGATTATTCATCGCGTCTATTAGAGTTTCCCTGTTCAAAACATTAATATTTATATGGTGTCCTTTGTTTAACATATAGCCATCTAGTAATGTAACCAAATTTGAAATTTGCTCTTTTTCCGTTTTTCCAAGAGATGAAGGTACAATAGAGAAGGTGTTAGAAATACCGTCTTTACAGTTTTTTTCGTAATTTAATTTTGAAACACTGTTGAGCGAACTTATTGCGCCATTTTTATCGCGTCCATGCATTGGATTAGCTCCTGGAGCAAAAGGTACTCCTGCTTTTCTTCCGTCTGGAGTTGCTCCCGTTTTTTCGCCATATACAACATTTGATGTAATAGTTAAAATTGACATTGTTGGTTCAGAATCTCTATAGGTTTTATATTTTTTTAAGCAGGAGAAAAAATAATCGGTTAGCCAAGTAGCTATGCTATCTACCCTGTCATCATCATTTCCGTATGCAGGATATTCACCTTCAATTTCAAAATCGGTAGCTATTGATGAGGCATTTCTTATTACTTTTACCTTTGCATATTTGATTGCCGATAAAGAATCAACTGCGACTGACAATCCAGCTACTCCGTATGCCATGTATCTGTGAACAAAGGTATCATGAAGAGCCATTTGACTTGATTCATACGCATATTTATCGTGCATATAATGAATGATGTTCATAGCATTCGAATATATATATGCAATTCTATTTAATGTTATTTTATATTTTTCTAAAACCTCGTCATAGTCAAGAATATCTGTTTTTATTGGATCTAGTCCTTCTAAAACAATATTTTCATTTTTTTCGTCTACACCACCATTTATTGCATAGAGTAAGGCTTTTGCTAAATTACATCTTGCTCCAAAGAATTGCATATCTTTACCAATACGCATCGCAGATACACAACATGCTATACCATAATCGTGTCCATAAATTGGCTTCATTAAATCGTCATTTTCATATTGTATCGAACTAGTTTTAATGCTTATCTTTGCACAATAGTCCTTGAAGTTTTGTGGAAGATTTTTAGACCATAAAATAGTTATATTTGGTTCAGGAGAGGAATCCAAATTTTCTAAGGTATGTATAATTCTATAAGTTGTCTTTGTAACAAGTGATTTTGTTTCATCAAGCATTCCTGCCATTGCACATGTTACCCATGTTGGATCCCCGGAAAAAAGTTCATCATATTCTGGAGTTCGAAGATGTCTTACTAATCTTAACTTTATTATAAATTGATCAATTAACTCCTGTGCGTCAGCTTCAGTTATTAATCCTTGTTCTAAATCTCTTTCTATATAAATATCTATAAAAGCATCTACTCTTCCTAGACTCATTGCTGCCCCATTATTTTCCTTTATAGCTGCTAAATAACCAAAATATAGCCATTGTATTGCTTCTTTTGCAGTCTTAGCTGGTTTTGAAATGTCGAATCCATAAGAATTTGCCATTTCTTTAATTGATTTAAGTGCTTTAATTTGCTCGCTTACTTCTTCTCTTAATCTAATTAAATTTTCGCTCATCGGACCAATTAAAACTTTATCAAAATCATTTTGTTTTTGTTTTATTAAAAAATCAATTCCATAAAGCGCAACACGTCTATAATCGCCAATAATTCTTCCTCTACCATAAGCATCAGGTAGACCGGTTAATAAGCCTGCATGACGTGCTTTTTTTATGGTTTCATCATAAGCATCAAATACACCATCATTATGTGTTTTTCTATACTTTTTAAACTCTTCTATTTTTGTGTGCATGTCGTAGCCATAGATATCTAATTCTTTTTCGGCTAACTTGACTCCTCCATATGGATTTACAATTCTTTTTAAAAGAGCATCTGTTTGTAAACCATATATAACTTCATCATTTTTATCAATATATCCTGGTTTAAATGATGTAATTCCGGAAAATTCATTACAATCTATATCTAATACATGTTTTATGTTTTCTTCTTTTAATGATTCCTGACATTTTTTCCAAACATTTGAAGTTTTTAGAGAGATTGGTTTTAAAAACAAATAATCATCAGTATATTCTTGATAATTTGTCTCTATAAAATTTTCGACATTAATTTCATTTTTCCATATATTCTCTTTAAAATTATACCATTCATTCATTATAAGTCACTCCTATTGTAATGATTATAACATCTATATCTTATTTTTGTAAATTGTTCCACAAAAAAATTCTAGCCTGATAAACTAGAACTTTTTCGAGTTTCTGAATAAATAACCCCAAAAATTATCAGTAATCGGAATCATTTCATAACCTATGTGAGTTTTCTTTCTCAATATACGTATATACTTAGTCGCGGTTATAATCCTTAAGGACATTCGCTTTTGTAGAATTACATGCGATCATTAACAAGATAGAAAACCATATTAACGCATCACACTGATTTCCATTATAGTCAAAATACCAAGTGTATATCCCATACACAATACATAGTTCTAAATCATTAAAAGTATGTATAACTAAAATCATTGACTACTCTCTACTAAGTAATTTAATTATAATTTTTTTCAAGTTTGTTGTCAATAGTTTAATTACTAAAATCAAAAATTATTGTTTTATTATCATCTAATTTAAGTTTTGAATCAAACTTTTTTCCGCTTTTGGAAGTAAACCCTTGTATTTTAGAGGAATAACCATTTTTTAAAATTAGTTGAGCATTTTTCTTTGATATTATTCTTGAGCAAATATTTAAATTAATCCTAAAATCACATTCTTTATAGTTTTTACAGCAATAGTTATACTTTGATCTAATTACATCATTTCCACATTTTGGACATTTTCCAATTATATCACCATAAAATCCAATATCGGTGTCTTGTTCTATATTTTGGTCGTCTTTTTTAAAAACAAGTTTTATTTCTTCTTTGGCAATGTTTACAGATTCTTCTATAGTCATCTCTTTACGAAAAACCTTTTTTAACGCCTGTCCTAACTCACTTGTTTTATATTTGTCCATTTGAATACCCATTTGGGTTAGTGAATTAATTAAAAATTCTCCTTCTGGTAAAATGGTATATGTATCATTTTTTAATGCTATATATTTACTTTTTATAGCGTTACTGATTATGCCAGTTCTTGTTGCTTCTGTGCCAAGTTCTAGACCTTGAAATATCGCTTTGTAATCTTCAGTATCGTCGATTTCTTCACCATTAATAGTGAAAATTTCTCCTTCTGGTAAATCGTCTAATTCTTTTTTTTCTTTTCTAAAGGGATTTATAAGATAATTATTTAATGCCGCCGTCGTGTAATGTTTTGGTGGTGTAGTTTCTTTTTCCTTTGGAACAAATTTTATATTTATTTCGTCTCCTATATTTATGTTGGGTAATATTTTATCTTTCGCATTGTATTTATCATATTTAGTCCATCCTGGTTGTTGTATAACGTTTCCTTTTAGTACAAACTCTTCATAATCACCGACCTTTATACTAATTTCCGTTTTTTGAATTTTGCAAGGTTCTTTGCAAAACACAGCAACAAAGCGTTGAAAAACAACTTGATAAACTATAAATTCCTCTTCAGTCAAATTTTCTCTCTTAGGTATTTTATATGTTGGAGTTAAAGCTGAGTGAGATTCGATTTTTGAGTCATCAAATATTGCCTTTTTATCTTTAAATTCTACGGGATATCCTATTTTGGATATTGTTGACAATATCGTTTTTACCTTGTCCTTTTCATTTGCGGCTAAATATTCTGAGTTCGTACGTGGATATGTTAAATAACCGCTTTCATAAAGTTTTTGAACAATAGATAGTGACTTTTCCATGGACATTTTATACCTTTTACCAAGTTGATTTTGTAGTTTACTCAAAGAATAAAGTTTTCCAGGGTTTAAAATATCTTCTTTTATTTTTTTGTTTGTTACGACGGCTTTACTTTGATTATATTTTTCACACGTTTGAAGACAAATATTTTTTTTACTTTTTTCAAATTTTTCTTTACTATTTAATTCAATTTCTTCACCATTAGTTATTTCTTTGCTAATCATTCCATAATATATGTCAGGTTTAAAATTTCTAATTTCCATATCTCTATCGTAAATAGCCTTAACTATTGGAACAATGACTCTACCAACTCGCAATAAAGTTCCAGTTTTTAAAGTAGCATATCTTGTTAAATTGACTCCATAAAGCCAATCTATGTAAGTTCTAGCAAAGCCCTCATTTGCTAGATTATCATATTCTTTTTCGTCTTTTAAATTTTTCAATTCTTCGTTAATTGTTATATCCGTTTGATCTGGAAGCCATATTCTTAAAAATCTTTTATCCTTTTCTAGGGCATTTTGAACGATTAATCTTACAATAATTTCTCCTTCTCTATCTGAATCTCCTGCATTAACAATAGTATCTACATCTTCACGATTGCATAACTCTTTGATAAGTTTAAATTGTTTTTCAACACCATTTTTTGAATAGTTTTCATTGTTTTGAACAAGTTTATATTTAAAATTTCTAGGAAAGCAAGGAATATTATCTAACTTCCATTTATAATCAGGATTTTCTTCATAATCTTCAATATCGGATAATGTAAATAGATGACCATAAGCATTTACAATGATATATTGACTATTTTGATAATATCCATTTGTCAACTTCATATTTCCTATTGCTGAGGCAATTGCTCGACAAACAACTGGTTTTTCCGCAATAATAAGTATCATTTTTTTCACATCCAAACTAATAATGATTATATCATATTTATTTGAATTTGTGTTTTATTCGTTATCCAAAGTAGAAATTCATAATTTTATGGTTAAAGATATTTATAGGAGGTATTATAATGTATGACATAATAAATGCTTTTTATAATTGTAAAAAAATTGGGTGGATAAAGAACGAAGGACACGGATTTAATTCAGTTGGTCGAACATTTGAGAAAATGGTTGGGATTAAAGAAAATTCAAGTCCTTTGGCAGACATAAATGGATTTGAAATAAAGGCAAAATGCAGTAAGATACACTCGAATATTACTCTTTTTAGTTGTTCACCATTTAATTATAGTGACGTTGACTGCTTTAGATCAACTTTAGGAAAACCCGATGAAACAATACGAGAATCAAAGGTATTGTTTTTGTCAGTTTGGAATAAGGAAAGTATTCTCATAAACGAAGAATGGCTTTTAAAATTAGTTATAGATGAAAATTTTGGTATAATTAGTATTAAAGTTTATAATAAATATACTAATGAGTTTGTTACTGAAGTTATATGGCTTTTTGAGCAACTGGAACAGAGAATAAACGAAAAGTGTAAAAACCTAGTATTTATAGAGGCAGATCGAGGAATTAAAGATAACCAAATTTTTTTTAAATACAATAATTTATCTTTTTATGAAATAAAATCTATTAGTACATTTTATAGACTCATCAAAGATGGAAT
>ENA-OROL01002826-OROL01002826.1-human-gut-metagenome-genome-assembly--contig:-NODE-2826-length-11599-cov-4.642152_pt1 | contig 11599 bp, 6 predicted proteins | sample MGYA00242128_ERZ509048 | MGnify/ENA primary metagenome ERZ509048 (study PRJEB26280, sample SAMEA2338750) | human gut metagenome | biome: human gut; feature: human-associated habitat; material: faeces...
CCGGCCCGCCTCCGCAGGCGACCGCCGCCAGGGCGCACAGCCCGGCGAGACTCTTCAACAGAATTTTATTTTTCATGTCTGGAATGGATTAGTGCATATTCACAAACGGAGTGCACAGTCGAGAGGCCGCGCACTCCGTTTGCAAAATTAACGATTATTTCTTAACCAGCGACAAAACGGGGTTGTCTTTTCCCGCCGTCACGTCGAGTGTCAGACGATAGGTCGCGCCCTCCTCAAGGGTGACTCCCGAGGCGATCTCGATGTTGCCGTTCCCGGCGATCGAGAAGAACGCCTCGGCGCCCGGCGCCAGCGTGAAGGCTCCCAGACCGTCCCAGCCGCGGTTCCGGAAGAACTTGCCGCTCCAGCCGCTCACGCGGAAACGCTGTCCGAGGGTCGTGCTGCCTTCCAGACCCGCCTGGGCCGTCATCGTGTAGATGCCGGGAGCGGATTCGGGCACGCAGACGCCCTTTTCGGTGGTCCAGCCCGGTTCGTTCACGGCCGCGGGCGAACCGATGCCGTAGCCGATGAAATAAACCGCCCCGTGGCCGTCGTCGCTCAACGTGGCAAGCCCCGAGCCGTCGGCGTTGAGCACCAGCGCATCAATCACCCGGGTCGCCAGATTGGCCGTGATGCGGTATTTGCCCGTGACGGGGACCAGCTTGACGCTCGTCGCGGAGGCCGCCTCGAAGAAGTCGGGATTGATCCACGCCGGCGTGAAGGCGTCGGCGCCGCCCAGCGTCAGCGTCTGGCCCTGCGTCAGGTCGAGGTCCAGCTGGTAGTTGTCCACGTCGAGCTGAGCCATCGGCGTTCCGTTGACAGTGATGTCGGCCGGCGGAAGCTGTTGCTCGCCCACCTTCTCGACGGTCAGCACGGCCGCCGTATTGCCGCCCGTGATGTCCACCGTGAAGCGGTAGATGCCGCCCAGGTCGAGCGTCTTGCCCTCCACCAGGCCCAGGTTGCCCGAATCGCTGATCTTCACCAAATCGCTCGCGGTCGAAATGTCCTTGCCGCCGAATTCCCCGCCCCAGGTCTTCTGGTGGAAGAACTTGAAGTCGAACGAAGAGGCGTTGAGCGAGATTCCCGCAACGAGCGTCAGCTGGTACTTCTTGTCGGCGACGCGCGCCAGACACAAGCCCCCGTCCTCGGGACTCCAGCTGGCGGCGTTTTTCAGCGTCGGCTTGCCGACCTCCATGCCGCCGATGGCCCAGATGGCTCCCGAACCGTCGTCGTTGAGCGTGGCAAGCTCCGTCGCCGACTTCATGGCCTCGATCTTCAGGTAGCGGTGCTTGAAATTGGCCGTCACCTTGTACATGCCCGTCATCGGCAGGAAGGTCAGCGTCTCGGGATCGGAAACATCGGCGCGTTCGAAGAAATCGCGGTCCACATCCCAGTCGGCGAAGTCCGAAACGCCCGTCAGCGTGTAGGTCCGGCCCTTGGTCAGCGTGGTGACGATGCTGTAATTGTCATTGTCGACCATCGTCATCTCCGTCTCGCCGAAGAGCAGTTTGATGAAAGGAGAACCCTCGAAGGTCAGCAGGTTGAAGGTGATCGTGAACTCCCCGGCATTCGAATTGGCGAAGGGAATGGCGTCGGTGGAATCGGAGACGATGCCGCCGGCTCCAGAGTCGTAGCCGAAGGTCACCACCGAGCCAGCGGCGTCGAGTTCGGGCGTCGCGATATAGCCCTGCGGCTTCTGCGGGAACTCGTCCGTCACGGCGTATTCGTAGTCGTTACCCGTAGGCTCCATGCGGTACTCCGCGTCATCGAGGAAGAACGTCAGGTAGGCGGGCTTGGGACGCGATACGGCGAGCGGCCGGTCGACGGTCGTCGTTCCGAAGCGCACGTTCTGCCCCACGAAGCGCAGCGTGGCCTCGCCGTCGGGAATGTTCTTGTAGAAGGGAAGCGTCACAGCCCCCGTGTAGGTTCCGTCGCTTTTGGTGCGGATCACCTCCTCGGCGACCATCTCGTCGTCGAAGAATACCTGCGCCTTGAGCGTCGAGAGCGCATAGCGGTCGGTCATCGTCACCTCGAAGTCGACCTTGCCGCCGTAGACGCCCGACGCATCGGCCGAAACGACGGTCATCTCGGGACCGACGTCGGTGGTGAGCAGTTCGGGATCGTCCTTGCACGCCGTCGTCGAGGCAGCGACGAGCAGCGACAGTGCGATGTATTTCAGCGTTTTCATGTTCTGCGAATTTTAAAGGTTAGTTTTCGGCTCCGGCGCCCCAGCGGAACGAGGCGATCGACTTGGCCGGGATGGTGTATTTGAACGAACGGTCGGCGTTTTCATACACGGCGACGGTCTGTTCGCCGGCGCTCCTGTTGAGCGCCACGAAGGCTTTCGATCCGTCGGGATTCCGGAAGGCCAGGTAGGTCAGCCCCGACGCCGTGTAACCCGACGCGCCGATGCGCACGGCACCCGGCCGGATGACCTTGGCGCACTGGGCCAGGTCGTAATAGTGGCTGTTGTACTTGAGCGTCTTGTAATCCGACGAACTGATCTCGATGGCCCCGTAGCAAGTCGTACAGCCTCCGGGGCGGTTCGGAGCGCCCTTGTCGTCGAGCATCAGGTTCCACAGCAGAACCCCTTTGCCGTAGCGGCTCAACGTCCCCAGGAAGATCGACTCAAAGTCGTCGATCACGCAGCTCTCGAAATTGTAGTTCCACGTGCCGATCGAAGCCTCGGTGAAGTAGATCGTCTTGTCGGGCGCGGCGGCGCGGATGTTGTCCAGCTCGCTCACGCTGCCCCCATAGTTGTGCCAGGCCGAGCCATCGACCCACTGCGCAGCATCGGCGTCGGCGTAGATGTTGAGCGGGTAGTTCTGCTGGCCGGCGACGTTATCGTAGTTGTAGTTGTGGTCGTAGCAGAGGATCTTGGTGTCGATGCCCGCCTTGCGGAATGCCGGGCCGAGCTTCTTGACGAAGGCCAGCTGGTCCTCCCACGGCATGTAGAGCGACATCGAATTGCCCTTGTTCAGCGGCTCGTTCTGCATCGTGATGGCATAGATCGGGAATCCGTACTCCTCCATCTCGGTCACCCACTGCACGAAATACTCGGCGTAATCGTCGTAATAGGCGGGATTGAGACGACCGCCGGTCCACGAATCGTAGGGTTTCGAGGGGTCGGCGACCGTGCCCTTCATCCATTTGGGGCACGACCACGGCGAACCCATGATCTTGATTTCGGGATTGATCTCCAGAATCTCTTTCAGCACCGGAAAGATGCCATCCTTCTCCACGGCGGGAATGGCGAAGAATTCGATGCCCTCCCGGTCGCAGCAGGTGTATTCGTCCATCGAGAAGTCCGAGCCGCCGATATGCACGCGGATAAAGCTGAAACCGGCTCCGGTCTCGGGGTCGAAGCACTTCCGGAGGATCGCCGTGCGGTCGGCCTGCGACATTTGCAGCAGGTTGTAGCACGTGGCGCCGGTGATGGCCGGGCCGAAACCGTCGACGGTCTGGTAGGTCGTCGAGGGGTCGATCGTGACCCGGTAGGGCGACATCGAGACCTTCGAGTAGTCGAGTCCCTCCTCCGTGAACAGGCGGTTGCCGTCGGCCGAGGTGACGTAGGCGAGAACATCGCCCGTCACGGGCGAGGGATCGGGGCCAGGACCGGGAGCCGGCGTGTCGCCATCGTTCCCGCTGGAACAGCATACGGCTCCGGCGAGCAGCAGCGGGCAGGTCAGCAGGCGCAGGTTGTTATTGATCGTAAATTTCATGGCAGAATCGCAATTTTAAGGTTAATAGCCCAGGTTTTGTTCGATGTTGGTGTTATCCTCCAGCACTGAAGTCGGCACCGGCATCAGCACGCGGTTGTCGTTCATCGCGCGGCGGGTCTGGCATCGCGCCCTTGTAGGCAAGGTTCGCGGCGGTCTTGAACGCGATTTCGGAGGAGTCGACCGGGGGGTAGGAGCCATCGTAGAGCACGCACTTGAGGTTGACGACCGGATAGCCGGCGAGCGGGCCGTGGAGCACGGCTTCGCGCATCAGGTCGGCCGACGCGCGCTGCGCCGCAGTCAGCTTGCCAATGCCGGCGCGGCCGCGGATCTCGTCCACGATGTCGGCGGCGCCTCCCGGATCGTCCGTATTGGCCAGCGCTTCGGCATGCAGGAGCCGGATCTCGGCCAGACGCATCAGGTAAACCGGGGTCACGTTGGTCGGGAACTTGTGCATGAAAGCGTATTCGTCGCTCGGATAGTGGTACGACCAACCGCATTCGTCGTAGACGACCGACGCATTCTTGCGCTCGGTGTCGCCCTCGGCGTCGTAAGCCTTCGTCAGGTTACGCGACGGCGTGCACCACTTGGCCCACGAGAAACTGTCGCCCGGGACATAGGCGTTGCGGTGGAACATCATCCACATCCACGAACCCGAGGTCTGGCTGGTCCACTGCACCTCGAAAATCGACTCGCGGGTGTTCATCGCAGCCATGCCCGTATCGCCGGTGGTGTAGGCCCACAGGTCGCCGTACTTGTCGCAAAGGCTGTACCCCATCCCTTCGACCGCTTCGCAGGCCGAGACGACCTTCGACCAGTCGCGGAACTCGCGCATGGAGTAGAAACGGGCCATCAGGCCGTAGGCGAAGCCCTTGGTGATGCGGAACTTGTTCGAAGCGTCCATGTCGGGGGCGTATTTGCAGGCATACTCCTCGATGTCCTTGACGATCTGCTCGCCGACGGTCTGCTTCGACACGCGGGCCGGGAAATAGAGCGGATAGACCTCCTCGACGTTCCCGGCGTTGATGGCGGGCGGGATTTCGGTCAGCATCGGGATTTCTCCGAAAAGCTGCATCATGTTCATCCAGATATAGGCACGCCAGCAGAGCGCTTCGGAGAGCCACTCCTGGTACTCCTTGTCGGTGAGCGACGGATCGTTCTCCTTCACCAGATCGATGTTGCAGATGACCTGGTTGGCATAGTCCACGGCGTTCATCGAATAGTTCCACAGGTTCGAGGCGAATTCGTTGTCGCTGTCGATGTGGTTCGACTCGACGCTGACGACCTTCGTCTCGGCCATGTTGCCGCCGTAGGCATTGTCGGCGCGCGCCTCGGCGAGCGTGGTCAGCTGATACCAGTAGGTCTGGAGGTCGCCCTTCATGTAGTTGTACATGGCCGTAAGCTGGCCTTCGAGCAGTTCGCGGGTGTTGATGGCCGTCTCGCTGTCGCCCGTGCCGGAGGTGTTGTTCTCGGCATACATCGTCTCGGGGAATTTCTCAAGGCTGCACGACGTGGTGGCAACCCCCAGCGAGAGACCTGCGGCAATTAAAAATATCTTTTTCATAATCGGTTCTTTTTTCAGCGGTTAGAAAGTAAGATTCAGACCCACGACGACCGTGCGCACGTTGGGATAGGTTCCCCAGTCGATGCCCATTTGCGTGGCGCTTTCCGACTGGCTCACCTCGGGATCGTAGCCCGAATAGCCGGTCCAGGTGATGAAGTTCTGGAGCGAAATGTAAGGCTGGATGCGCGTGATGTTGATGCGCTTGAGCTTCGGCGAGGTGATGTCGTACGACAGGGTGATGTTCTTCACCTTGAGGTAGGAGCCGTCCTCGACCCAGTAGGACGAATTCTTCACGTTCCAGGCGGGGTTGTCCGAGCGGAACACGTCGGTCTGCTGGCCCGGAATGCGCCAGCGCCGCAGGACCGTGGTGGTCTGGTTGTTGGCCGAAGCCATGCCCTCGGTCTCGATGCGCGAGGCGTTGAAAATGTCGTTGCCGTAGGAGCCCGTGATCAGAATGTTCAGGTTAAGCCCCTTCCACGAGAAGTTGTTGGTCATGCCGAAGGTGAACTTGGGATTGGCGTTGCCGATCCAGGTCTTGTCCAGCGGCGTGATCTCGCCGTCGCCGTTGCGGTCCTCGTAAACCAGGTCGCCCGTCTCGGGATCGACCCCCTTGGAGACATAGCCCCAGAACATCGAAAGCGGGTGGCCCGGGGTCATGCGCACGACGTTGTCGTTGGTCGCGTCGGAGGTCGTGGCGTAGTAGTATACCTGCTTCAGGTTGAGTTTTTCGACCTTGTTGCGGTTGAGCGAAACGTTCAGGTCGGTCGACCAGTTGAAATCCTTCCGGGCGATGTTGACCGACGAAAGGGTGATCTCGAAGCCCTGGTTCGACATCTCGCCGTCGTTGCGCGTGATGTTGGGATAGGGCGAGGGCAGAGGCACGCTCATCAGCATGTCCTTGGTGTACTTGTAGTAATAGTCGAGCGAGAGGCTCAAACGGTTGTTCAGCAGCGCGAAATCGAGTCCGACGTTGGTCTGCGAGGAGGTCTCCCACGTAAGGTCCTCGTTCTTGATGTTCTTGCGACCGCCGACCGTCGGCACGGCCTGCGCGTTCTCGGTCAGCGTCCAGTCGTAGTAGTTGGTGCTGTACTGCTGCATCCAGCCGTACTCCGCCAGACCCGCCTGGTTACCGGTCTGTCCCCAGCCGGCGCGCAGTTTCAGGTCGTTGATCCACGACACGTCGCGCAGGAACTTCTCGCCCGAGATACGCCACGCGGCCGAGAACGAGGGGAAGTAACCCCAGCGGTGGCCGGGAGCCAGCTTCGAGGAACCGTCGGCGCGGAAATTGGCCGTCACGAGGTACTTGCTGTCGTAGTTGTACGACACGCGCGCCAGATAGGACATGATCGACCACTCCGATTTGCCGTAGCTCTGGCCGCGGACGCCGCCGTTGTTACCGCCGTTCAGGTTGGGAATGGCGTTGTTGTTGGTCGAGGAGAAATAGGAGCGCGAGCCGCTCAACTGCTCCCACACGGAGGTCGTGGCCGACGTGCCGGCCATCACTTCGAGGCTGTGGCGGTCGAACGATTTGTTCCAGGTCAGGATGTTGTCGTAAATCATGCGCATATCGTCGGAACGGGTGTCCGAGGCGGTTCCGTGCTGCGTCCGTCCGTAGGAGGTGCGGATCGGGTCGAGGAACGACGACGAGTGGACCCAGCGGCGGTCCATCGAAACCGTCGACTTGAAGGTCAGATCCTTGGCCAGGTAGAACGTCAGGCCGCCGGAGAGCAGCAGGCGGTCGGTGACATCCTGGTTGTAATCCGTGCGGGCCATGTTCTCACGCGGCGAGGTGAGGTTGGCGCCGTAAAAATTATTGTAGAACTGCTGGGGATTCTCGGGGTCCCAGATCGGCGCGTAGGTCGGGGTCGTGATGGCCGACACCACCACGCCGGCGCGGTTGGCGCCCTGACCCGAGATGATCGTGCCCTTGGTGGTGTAGTGCGAGAAAGTCGTCGAGGCGTTGGCCGAAACCCATTTGAAAATCTTCTTGTCGAAGCTGGCCTTCACGTTGTAACGGTCCGAAGAGGTGGTGTTGATGATGCCCTTTTCGTTGGTGTAGCCGCCGCCGAGGTAATAGGACGAGTTTTCATCGCCGTTGGAGACCGAGAACTGGTAGTTCTGGTTGACGCCCGTCGAGTAGGTTTCGTCGAACCAGTCGGTCCGGTCGGTCAGATCGGCCGGAAGCCCCGACACGGCGCCGTTCTCCTCCATCAGGTCGCGGTACTGCCGGGCATTGAGCACGTCGTAGCTCTTGGTCACCTTCGAAATGCCGACGAAGGTCGAGAACGAAATCTCGGGGCCTCGTTTCCGGCTGCCCTGCTTGGTGGTGATGAGCACCACGCCGTTGGCGGCGCGCGAACCGTAGATGGCGGCCGACGAGGCGTCCTTCAGCACCTGCATCGACTCGATTTCGTTGGGAGAGAGGTAAGCGATGGCGTAGTTTCCTTCGCCCACGGGAACGCCGTCGACCACATAGAGCGGATCGTTGCTCGACGAGATGGACGAAGCGCCGCGGACGCGGACCACCATGCCCTGTCCGGGCGAGCCGTTGGGCTGGATGACCTGCACGCCGGCGGCTTTGCCCTGAAGGGCGCCCGAGGCCGAGGTGATCGGGCGGCGGGCCAGGTCGTCGGTCTTGACGACCGAAACGGCCGTCGTGAGGTCCTTCTGCTTGACCGTGCCGTAACCGATCGCCACCACGGCGTCGAGGGCCACGGCGTCTTCGGCGAGTTTCACGTCGATCTTCGTGCGGCCGTTCACGGCGACCGTTTGCGAAACGAATCCGAGCGACTGGAAAATCAGGTTAGCAGAATTCCCCCCCCCTCGCAGTTTGAGGGAATAAGAGCCGTCCACGCCCGTCGTAGCGCCGTTCGTAGTTCCCTGCTCGATGATCGTGGCTCCGATAACGGGCTGTCCCGACTGGTCGGTGACCGTTCCCGTCACTGTCGGCGCCGACTGGGCGAAGGCCGCCGGCGCAAAGACGATCAGCATCGCCGTCAGTGCCAGCATCCACCCTCTCCGGCAGTCCGCTTGCAGTTTCTTGCAAAAATGTGCCATAGGAATTTAAGGTTTTTAAGTTTTAAGTTAATATTATAAATAGGTAAGGCGCAGTTCTTAAAAAATCGACACTTCATCGCCTTATTTCCGTTTAAATAAAAGTAACTATCCTCCGCGACATGAAAAAAATTTAAACAGCAAATTGTAAACTCAAAACCCGTTTATAAAAATATATCTACTTGATATTCAATATATTAATTATTTGACTATTGCAAAAAAAAGTAGATTGATCAGAATTTTCACAACCGCCTCGGAACCCCGGAAACGGCATATAATAAAATATTTTAAATAAATCCGGCTCCCGGAGCACGTTCCGTTCGCCGGGCCGGCCGCCCGTCCTGCCGGGAAAAACGGCCGGACGGTCCGACCGGCGGAAAGCGCGCCGCCCGGTATTGATTTTCCCGGGATTATTCCTATCTTTGGTGCCGTAACGACACTTTTATCAGCCGGAAAGTACCGCACCGTACCCGATTCGGTCTTGGAACCATCCGTCCTTTTTCCGATCTTTGTCAGGAACAAACCGTGAACCGTCCGCACATGAGAAACCTTCTGTCAACCGTACTGCTGCTCGCCGCAACGCTCGCCGCCTCGGCACAAAACGACCTGAAAAGCGTGCTTTCACAGCTCGACGCCACCCTTTCGCACCGGGACTCCTACATCGCCGGACGCGAACAGCGGATCGAATCGCTGAAAAACATCCTCCGGAAATCGGATTTCTCGGACGCCCAGCGCTACATCCTCAACCAGCAGCTGATCGACGAATACACCCCCTACCAGGCCGATTCGACCATCGACTACCTCTACCGCAACATCGCCCTGGCGACGCGCATGAACGACGCGGGGCACCTCAACGAGAGCCGTATCCAGCTGGCCTACCTGTACAGTTCGGCGGGTATCTACCTCGAAGCGGCGAACATGCTGAAACTGGTCGACACCACGGCGCTGGACCGCAGGCAGCTGGTCGACTACTACATCGCCCGCCACAAACTCAACGACGAACTCCAGCTCTACTCCCACGACTCGGCGCAGGGACACGAATCGTGGCGGCTTACGGTGATCTACGCCCAGCTGATCGTGGAGAACACCGAACCGGAGTCGGTCACGCACCTCAACTTCCGGCTCCGCCAGGCGATCGGCGCCCGCGACTACCCGCAGGCCGTGGAGATTTCCGAACGGCTGTGCAGCACCCTGCAACCCCTTTCGCGCGAATATGCCGAGGCGTCGTACATGCGCGCCCTCGTGGCGGACCTGATGGACGACACGCCCACGGCGCAGGTGTGGTTCGCACGCTCGGCGATGACCGACATCCAGCTGGCGATCCGCGACAACGCCGCACTGAAAAGCCTCGCCAACACGCTGCTCGACGACGACAACATCCAGCGCGCCATGCGCTACATGCGGATCGTGATGGACGACGCACGGTTCTTCAATTCGCGGCTTCGCCCGTGGCAGGACGCACTGGCGCTGCACGTCATCGAAGAAGCCTACCAGGTCCGGCGGCAGCGGATGGACGCCATGTACAACATCTTCGTCGTGTCAATCGGCTGCTTCATGCTGCTGGCCCTCGGGGGCGTGGTCTTCGTCCTGCGGCAGAACCGCAAGCTGAACCTTGCGCGGCTCGAATTGCAGCAGGCCAACAACCGGCTCAACATCTCGAACAAAGACCTCCAGCACATCAACAAGCGACTGGCAGGACTGAACAGCCAGATTTCAGAGGCCAACGAAGTGAAGGAGGAGTATATCGGCATCTTCCTGACGATGTGCTCGGAGTACATCGACAAGATCATCGACTCGCGCCGCCACGTACGCCGCCTGCTGCGCGACGGCCGCGTCGACGAACTGCGGAAGGAGTACTCCCCGACCGACGGCGACAGCCGCGAACTGGAGGAGTTTTACCGCAACTTCGACACGACGTTCCTGCAACTCTACCCCACGTTCATCGAGGATTTCAACTCCCTGCTGGACAAGGAGGCGCGCATCGAGCCGAAAAAGGGCGAGCTGCTGACGACCGAGCTGCGCATCTTCGCGCTGATCCGGCTGGGCATCAACGACTCGTCGAAAATCGCCGCGCTGCTGCGTTACTCCGTGAGCACGATCTACAACTACCGGTCGAAGATCAAGGGGCACACGCTCGTCTCGCGCGACGATTTCGAGGAGCGGATCAAGACCATCGGGGCTTTCAGTCCGCAGCATCTCTGACCGTTTTCGCCCAGGGGGGGGGCTCCTCCCGGAGCGATTCGAAGCGGCACAAAAAAAGCCCGCGGAGCATCCCGCGGGCTTTTCCAATACATGAATCGGAGAGGTTCCGGCCGGGCGCAAAACACGGGCGGGAATTCACCGTCCCGTTCCGGGAGGCAAACAACCTCGGATATTGCAAGGCGGCCCCTCCGGGGTCTCTGTTGCGGGACCGTTCCGGCCCCCGATGAATCGTCCCATGCGGGACCTCCTCCGGACGGGCGAAAAAAAGACCGCGGAAAGAATCCACGGTCTTCTATAACGGCGAAGTCTCCCCCCCCCTCCGGCGTTCCGGACGGAGCGCGGAGGCTACTCGGCCTGCTGCTCGGTCTGTCCGGCAGAGGGAATCTCGGCCTGCGGCATCGTAGCGGCGGCCTCGGATTCGATGACCCGCTCCTGAAGCGCCTTGGCGTCCTTCGAAATCTCCAAATTGCTGTCGGCGACCAGACCGCGGTCCATGGCCAGCGTAGCCGCAAGGCTCAAAACCACGATGGCAATAGCCATCGACCAGGTGAATTTCTCCAGGAAGTTCGTAGTCTCGCGCACCCCCATCACCTGGTTCGACGCGCCGAAATTGGCGGCCATGCCGCTCTTGGGGTTCTGCACCAATACCGCCAGGATCACCAGTACGCTCGCAACGAGTATCAGGGCAATGCAAATCGTGTATAACATATTACCTTAAATTTTAATATTGTTTTCTATTTTGCCAATAAGTTCGGCAAAGTAAACACTTTTTTCGGGATTTCGCAAACTTAATTTGCGATAAATCGCCACGGACTTGTCCCGAAGGCCTTGAGCGAGATAGATTTCGGCCAGCTCCTCGGTGACCACCTCGTCGTCGTCGTCCAGTTCGGGCTGCAGAACGACCTCCTCCTCGGGTTCGCCCTCGCCGGCGACGATGCGCAGGTCCTCTTCCTGAAGGAAACGGTCGATGATCTCCTCCGAGGAGAGCTGCGTGAGCGCCGAGGCGTCGACGGCGGCCCTGCGCAACGAACTCTCGGCCCGCCACGGGGCCGTCAGCGCCACC
>ENA-OROL01002838-OROL01002838.1-human-gut-metagenome-genome-assembly--contig:-NODE-2838-length-11578-cov-7.698169_pt1 | contig 11578 bp, 10 predicted proteins | sample MGYA00242128_ERZ509048 | MGnify/ENA primary metagenome ERZ509048 (study PRJEB26280, sample SAMEA2338750) | human gut metagenome | biome: human gut; feature: human-associated habitat; material: faeces...
TATTTTATCAAGTGGTACGAAAGCAGGACTTGAAATCGCTAGGATTGTTGGTTCAATCCTGACAAATAGAAATCAGTTTTATTATTGTGACGAAAAATTTTCTTACGTGCATAGTGATATTGAAAAAGCTTTTCTATCAATCATGATTGACAAACTGGGGGAAAATGAACAGTTATTTTTCACAACGCATAACATGGATATTCTGGATTTAACATTGCCTAAACACTCATTCATATTTATGAAAAAAGATATTTATAATGAAAAGATGCCAATAAAATGTATCAGTGCAGACGAAATATTAAAACGAAATACAGATTCTCTAAAATCAGCAGTTGAAAATGATTTATTCCGTACTGCACCAAGTGTAGATTGTGTATATGATATCATTTCATAAATTAAATCTTTTCGTTTGCCATAGGCTCCTCCCACTACCTTCAGGGAGGGCACTGAAAAAGTAGATTATACCGTCTATATTTGGTACAATGTATCTATCAAATATAGGCGGTGTTTTTATGATCGAACAACAGCAGAAATTGATGCTAAGTCCATACATGGAAATATATGAATTAGTAATCCCGAAAGATAATCTTCTCCGGCAGATAAAAGAATTGGTTGATTTTAGCTTTATTTATGATGAATTGCTTGCTAATTATTGTCTGGATAACGGACGAAATGCAGTTCCACCTATCCGAATGTTTAAATATCTTCTTTTAAAATCAATTTATGATTTATCAGATGTTGATGTGGTTGAACGTTCTAAATACGATATGTCTTTTAAATATTTTTTGGACATGGCTCCAGAAGATGAAGTTATAAATCCAAGTTCATTGACAAAATTTCGGAAGCTGCGTTTAAAGGATATGAATCTTTTGGATATGCTGATTGCCAAAACAGTTCAGTTAGCATTAGAAAAAGGAATTATTAAGTCAAAATCCATTATTGTGGATGCTACGCATACAAAATCAAGATACAATCAAAAGACTCCCCGTCAAGTACTCCAGGAACAATCAAAAAAACTGCGCCGTAGCATCTATGAGATTGATGAAACAATGAAAGAAAAATTTCCTGATAAAAACACAGAGGATTCTTTAGAAAAAGAACTAAAATACTGTAAACAGCTTATTGATGTTGTAAAAGGAAATGAAGAAATCTGCAGTTATCCAAAAGTGCAGGAAAAATTAAATCTACTAGAAGAATCTGTCACTGATGACATGGAACATTTAGAAACTTCAAAGGATGAAGATGCAAAAACTGGTCATAAGACAGCCGACACTTCATTTTTTGGATATAAAACACACATAGCAATGACAGAAGAACGGATCATCACAGCTGCCACAATCACCAGCGGCGAAAAAACAGATGGCAAAGAACTGCCAAAACTTGTACAAAAAAGTAAAGCTGCTGGGAGACAGATTGAATCAGTCATTGGAGATATGGCTTATTCTGAAAAGAAAAATATCGAGGCAGCAAAAGAAGGTGATTATGAACTGATAGCAAAAGTAAATCCAATTATTACACAAGGTAACCGAAGAAAGGAAGATGAGTTTGAATTTAATAAAGATGCCGGAATGTATCAGTGTAAAGCCGGACATTTAGTCATTCATAAATATTTCGATAAAAGGAAAAAAGATAAAAAAAACAAAAACCCACGTATGGTCTATTTTTTCGATATTGAAAAATGTAAATGTTGTCCTTATCGTGGGGGCTGTTATAAAGAAGGAGCCAAAAAGAAAACATACACAGAAACAATCATTTGCGATTCCCACAGTGAACAGGTTAAATTTCAGGAAACTGAGCATTTCAAAGAAAAAATGCGGGAACGCTATAAAATAGAAGCTAAGAACAGCGAACTAAAACATCGGCATGGTTATGACGTAGCGTCATCATCAGGTCTTATTTGTATGGAAATGCAAGGAGCAATGACGATCTTTGCAGTAAATCTTAAGAGAATAATTAAATTAATGAATGAAAAATAAGAACTTTGGCCGAAAAAGACAAGCAATTTATATTTTGTCTAACAGAAAATCCACCAGAATCATAAAAACTCTGATGGATTTTTTCTTTTTTATTAAAGTCAAAATAAAAATGGTATGTTTTTCAGTGCCCTCTCATTTTGTAGATAGGGGTAGTATAATGTATAATGTCGAGATATTACGAAGATAACTCGTAGAAAATGCAAAGTCCAGTCGCAAGTTTAGACACGATATTTCTCTTAACCGTCGTATAAAATCAACATTTGCAGGGATTTATCAAATTCCGACATACCGTCTTAGAAAATGAATAATCCCTCGCAATTCATTATGAACTACGAGGGACTGCTTACTGACTGTTAAAGCGGTAGCCGATCTCACGAACACTATCTATGGAAAAGTGAGAGTTTGTATCACAAAGTTTTTTACGAAGATTCCGAATGTAAAAGCCTACGGTATCCTTTTCATTGCCTGCTGATATTTCGCCCCACACCTTATCATAAATCTGCTCGTATGTAAGAACACGACCTTTATTGGCTGCGAGTAAGCAGAGTATATCATACTCTTTGACGGTCAGTTCAATTTCCTGACCGTTATTGATAACTCTGCGCCGGCTCAAATTGATTTCTAAGCCGGAAAGGGATAATGTCGGCTCATATGAAATCTCTAATTTTTCAAAATCAGGGTGCTGTTTTACAAAAGCCAGCATATCGTCAAAGGCTGTTGAGTCTTGTGTTTTGAACTCCATTATTACGATTCGTCCGATATTATCACCCCCTTGGTTAGTTTTTTTGTCTTGGACAACATAAGATTTATTGCGTGAGATAATACGATTCATCAATCGTTTTCAGAATAAAATTCACATCGTCATAACGAGAGGAATCGGACTGAGAGCCTAAACTGCATATCAAAAACTCTTTTCCGTGCTGCTGGTAAAGCACAATCAAGTTATAGTCGTCAGACAGAGAGCCAGTCTTAATTCCGCATACATTTTCGTTGTAATATTCGGATGTCGGATCAAGGAAGGCGTTTGTATTCTGCCATATTTGTGTACTGCCATCAGGCAGTGTTGCCGTATAAGTGTTTTGAGATACAATTTCTCTAAACCACGAGTATTCCAACAACCGATATACTACTTCTTTCAAATCTAAAGTGGTGGTATGTGCCTCCATATCAAAACCACTCGGATCATATAAAACTGTGTCTAAGTACCCCTGCTGTTGCAAATGCAGGTTTAAGTTCTCCATAAAAATCCTCACACGCTCTTGACTGCTTTCTGCTTGCGGCGAAAGTAATCCTCCACAATAATCAGCAACCACATAAGCTGCGTCATTCCCTGACGGTACTAACATTGCCGCAAATAGATTGTGTAAAAAGTATTCTTTTTCCTTGATTTGAGCAACAGACGAGCCGGGTTTCGTGAGTGAAATAGCACCATAGTCTGCAACAACGATACTATCAAGGTCTGCTAAAGTTGACGCATACTCAATAACAAACAGCTTGGCTAAACTTGCAGGAATTTGTGGCTCGTTCTCGTTTTTTGAAACAAATATTTCATCATCAGAACAATCCACCAAAATCAGCGATTTTGCATTATAAGAGTCAGGAAAATCTTCTTTGTAGAGAAAACCATTTATTTTATTCTTTACCTCTCTGAAATTTTCCGGCTGCATTGCCCACGGCACAAACATTATACCTATGCCGATACAAACTACAAGCAAAAACAAAAATACTCCAAATCGTTTTTTCTTACGGCGTTTTCTCTGCATATATGTGCTCACCTCCCAACCCAAAAACTCTTATGTGCCATTTTTTAATCGGCATAATTTGCCTGAATACACTCTGTAAATCCAGACGGATCTCCCAACTTAGCTTTATCAATATTATCACGAAGATATTTGCGTGTGGCGTCATCACAGCGATCTGTTCCCATATAAGGCATATCAAAGGCTTTTTCGAGTTCAGCTAAGGCTTTTGCCGCCCTTTCCGGATTCGTATTGTAAGTATCAAGCCATTCCTGCATCCAAGAATATTCCCAAAGGTTAGATGCTTTTGTATCGCCATATCCTATCTGAAAAGACGCTCCCGTATCTTCGCCTTCCAAAGCATCAGGCGGAGTAACGCCCTCCGGCCAATTCAAACTCTCAATGGTCGTTAGGTATTCTTCTTCAATGGTAGCAAAGTCCGTGAAACCTCTTGTATTTGTGTCGGAGTCCGAAGAAGTGGAGCAGCCTGCCAGCATAATCACCAGCAAAGAAATCATAACACACAGTAACAGTCTGTACGGTCTTTCGGATTTTGAGATTGTTCGTTTCATTTTGTTTCCTCCTTGAATTGAGTTTTATTATCTAAGAGCCAATGCAGGCTCTAATTTTGCTGCTTTCAATGCTGGTAATAATCCGCCCAATAATGCTGTAAGCACAGACACAGCAACTGCAACAACAGCAACGCTGATTGGATAACTCGGTGTTCCCACCGGGGAATCCACAGGGAGCAACGCTCCAATACAATGCACCAAAATCAGCGAAATCAAAATAGCTGCAAAGCAAACGAATATTGATAAAATCAACTGTGAGCCTAAAACCAATGCCACAATATTTGTTCGTGAAGCACCTATCGCTCTGCGGATCAGCAACTCATGTGTGCGCTGTTCCAATGAAGATAGTCCGATATTGATCTGCCCTAATACGGAAACAAACAGCAACAAAAGCGAAGTAACCAAAAGCCCTAATTGCAGTATGGACAATACCGAATCATAGGTATCTCCAATATCACTCCGCCCAGCACTTTCCCAGTAACCGCCAATGGTATCAGTCAAAATGTCGCCAAGGGCAGAATGTATCTGTTCGATTGTCAGTCCTGTTGTGGGATGCCAATACACATTTGCATTTTGTACTTGCCACATTGCTGGTGCGAAATTGAGGATCGCCGCAGAATCCGCATAGATAGTCGGAAAATCCCTGCCATCGTTTACTACTCCGACAATATTGAATGGGGTTAACGAAAGTGTGCTTTTTACATTTCCTGCAGCATAGGGCGAATCATTAAAATAGTTTTTAGCTTCTTTGTTTATGACCACTTCAAGCGATCCGCCCTCACTCAAAGGCTCTAACCATCTACCGGATGTCATTGGAAGATTATAGACTTGACTATATGCCTCCGTGGTGCAAACTACATCAAAAGCCATCAGGTTTTGGTAAACATCATTCGGCGGTATTGGCGTTAAATCTTTCATTGGTGCAAATCGAATATCCTCTCCCATAGAAAAAGTAACAGCGGCTACATCATCAATGGCTTCAAATCTCTGGAATAATTGTTCCATTTTATTTCTATCGTGAAAATCGGATTCCGTTATCACGAATGAGTAAGTAGGTGACCAGCCATATACCTGTGCGTTTACGGAAATCAAATACTCCCGTCCAAGCGTACCAACTAATACCGATCCAATCATTGCGATAATGCCTACAAGCATTGAAACACTTGTCAGAATACTTCTAAGTGGAGACAGACGAAGGTCTTTAAGTATCATTTTTAGCACAAGTTATCCTCCCTCCATCCATTTCAAAAATCGTATCACAGGTATCTGCAATATCAGGATCGTGCGTAACCAACAGCAGCATAATTCCATTTTCTTTTACGACGCTGTGCAACAGTTCCATAATCTGCGTTCCCGTCTTTTTATCCAACGCTCCCGTAGGCTCATCACATAAAATGGCTTCCGGAGATACTGCAAGCGCCCTTGCGATTGCAACTCTTTGTTGTTCACCGCCGGACAAATTGATTGGGTAATCATTTTCCTTGCTTTCTAAGCCGACACTTTTTAGCAAGCCTGTAATTATCTCGTGACGCTGTTTGGCGGTAAACGACTTTTTGGCATAGAGTAGGGGTAATTCGATATTTTCCCATACCCGCAAGTGCTTAATCAGAGAGTAATTCTGAAATACAAATCCGATATTATTGGCTCGCAGTATAGACAGATCACGGTCTTTCAAAGCAGAAATAGATATACCATCATAAAGGTACTCGCCCTCATATTCCCGATTTAACAAGCCAATAATGGATATAAGGCTTGTTTTGCCTGAGCCGGACTTTCCGACAATGGCATAACTGCGCCCTCGTTGCAATTCCATATTAGCGTTGGTTACTGTTGTCAGCATATCGCCATTATTCAATTTGACGCTTGCTTTCAAATCCTTTATTTTGATTAAAGTCTTTTCGGAAATTCCTTTCATTTTATCAATTCCCCCTCGGATCAAGGTTTGGCGGAGTAGCAGAAACCACATCGCCCTCCTCTAAGCCGGACAGTATTTCTATATTGGCTCCGTCTGTCACACCCAATGTCACTTTTGTTTCCACTCTTTCTCCATTCGGAGTAATTACAGTAACCAATCCCGTACCTTGTCTACCCGCTATTACCGACAGCGGCAATATAAGGACATCATTTCTCGTTGTCGCCGTTATGACTACCGTTGCACTTTGCCCCGATTTCACATCGACTGTTTGACTGATCAAGCATTGCAGAATGCCCTCTTGCGGCACGATTCCCGTAAACGCATTTTCATCTGCGGCAGGCGACACCACGGCAATCATATCGGTTGGTCCTACACCATCATATACTTGAAATTTTGCTTTCAACTCTGCATACTCCGGTAAGGTACTCAAAAAATTATCTGCCTCTACATTGAGGGCAAATCCTGTATAATGCACTATCGCTACGGGATAATTACTCGGTACGCTTTCATTGGATGGGGCAATAGAGGTAATTGTACCATCCACCGGAGATTTCAATTCTTTGCCGTTCACAGTTCCAATAATTTGCCCGGCAGTGATTTTTTCTTCTAATTCTACCGCTGTATTAAATATGCCATTTTCGGGTGAGGAAATAATAAACGGTACTGCCGGAACAATAGTCGTTTGCGTTGAAACGGTTGGAGTAATTGTCCCTCGTACAACTGATACCGTTTTTTCTGCGGATGTTGCGCTATCTGTAAGATTGTTTTCGTCTGTCTGCCCAATTGCAGAGCAGGCAGATAGCGTAAATACAAGAAACAAAATAGAACATAGCAGCATTTGTTTTCTTAGCAACTTCATCATTCCTCCTTATGCTGTATCACAAAAAATACGAGCCTCTATCTTGATACTTTTATTGTACCAAAACAGAAGCCCGTATTTTCTTGATTGCTCGTAAGATATTCCTCTTTTTTTCTATGCAAATTCTTACAATTTTCCTACGCCAACGGCAAAGTAATTGAAAACTTGTTTTGATCCTCTTGGCTCTCTGCAACGATTGTACCATTGTGTAGTTCAACAATCTGCTTTACAATCGCCAAACCTAATCCAGCTCCTCCACTGCTTGTACTTCTCGCTGCGTCAAGCCGATAAAACTGCTCGAAAATCCTGTTTAACTTTTCTTCCGGCAGAGTATCGCCGTGGTTACAAAAAATAATGCTGACCGTATCTTCCTGACATTGTGCGCTGATCGTGATATCCGTATTTTCAAAACTGTAGATAACCGCATTTCTCAAAAGGTTATCAAAAACACGCTGAATTTTGTCTGCGTCACATCGAAGCATTATATCATCATCAACACAAAGATTACATTGCAAATTCTTTGTGTTGAGCATAGGCTTAAATTCATATACAAGTTGCTCCAGCAGGCGAGTTAAATTGATTTTCGTGTATTGTAATGTAATATCGTATATATTGAATCGTGTTATCTCGAAAAACTCGTTAATCAGATCCTCTAACCGTTCTGCCTTACCAAGAGTGATTGAAAGGTACTTTTCTCGAAGTTCCTTTGAGATTTGCGACTCATCACGCAGTAAAGTAAGATACCCGATTACAGAAGAAAGCGGTGTTTTCAAATCGTGTGCAAGATACATAATCAGGTCATTTTTTCGCTGCTCATTTTCTTTTGCAAGCCTTGCATTACTTTCAGCCTCCTGTTTTAACTGATTGATGTTAGCGGCGATTTCACTCAACTCCGGGGACATTTCAATGTAACTGACATTCTGATCGAACATTTTTCCTGTCGCAGCCTGTACCTCGTACACGTAGGCGACTACTTTTTTCAAAAGTAGGTATGTCAAGTATATAATACAGCCACCCCACACGATTACAGCCACTATATAAAGATATTCTGTTCTGTAATACAAGTAATAATACAAAACATACTTGCGGAGAATTTCTTCTGCCATAATTCCTAAAAGAAAAGTACCGCCTAAAATAAGCACAGAGCAAATCGCACATTGAATTACATACCCTTTGAACAAGGTAGAGAGCAGATAGTTTTTTTCTTTTTTATTCAATTTCATACCCTACCCCCCAAACAGTTTTAATGAACTTCGGATTTTTTGAAGGTTCATTCAATTTTTCCCGAAGCCGCCCAATGTGCGCCATTACCGTATTGTTACTGTTGCGAAGATACTTTTCTTTCCACACGGCTTCAAATAATTCCTCCGAGGCGACAACTTTACCCTGATGTTCGCACAGATACCACAGAATAGAAAACTCCAACGGAGTCAAGGCTATTTCTTTGCCATACAAGTAGCACTTGTGGCTGACTCTGTTTATCAGTAGACCTCTGATGTCATACTCGTCTTTTTCTTCGGATTGGCTCAAATTAGGACTGTTATAGCTCTGATAACGCCTTAATTGCGTCTTTACTCTTGCCACAACCTCTAAAGGATTAAACGGTTTCGTTATATAATCATCCGCACCAATCGTAAGCCCCATAATCTTGTCGCTATCCTCAATTTTGGCGGTAAGCATAATAATAGGGAAGTAAAACTTTTCCCGAATTTTTTGGCAAAGTCGAAAACCATCAATATCCGGCAGCATAATATCAAGTATCGCTAAATCAATCTGCGACTGTTTGATACATTTCATCGCCTCTAACCCATTATAACATTTATATACTGAATAACCATCGTTACTCAAATACACTTCAAGCAGATCAACGATTTCTTTTTCGTCATCCACAATTAAAATCTTCTTGTTCATTGATCCTACACCTCATTTTCGGGTACGGCTTCCATTATGTCGCCAAAATCACACTCTAAATATTCGCATATATTCAACAGCACGGGAAGGGTAACATTTTCATTTTTTCCGAGTTTCGCAAATGTACTTTTGCTTGCCCCGACCGCTTCTCGTAATTGACTCTTTTTCATTCCCTTGTCAATCAGAAGTTTCCAAAGTTTGTTGTACCGTACTTTCATTTCCGCACCTCCACCCAAATATAGTTTGTATTATAGCACTTTGAGAGTGAAATCGCAATTATTAAGTCTGTATTTTGAGACTTTTAGTTTTCAAACCGGCACAATATCTTTCTGATATGTAATCCAACCGCCTGCAAAATGCAGGCGGCTTGTGTATTTTAATAGGCAGGTGCGCCGTAGCCAAGAATCTCGTAATAACCGATAGAATACTCATTGACTCGGCAACTGTCGCCGGAGTTGCCCTCGACCGTATAAACCTTGCCGTTTTCGACCTTTTGAACAATACCCGTATGGTCGGATAATCCATCCTGACCACTTTCGTCTGCCCAATCGAAGAAAATAATCATTCCGGGGGCAGGCTCGGCGCTGCCATCCAGCCATTGTCCACGATCCTTAAACCATTGTACTCCGTTGACACAGCCTGCATATTTTGGGATAACTCCAGCGTCGATATAGCCGCACTCGTTGGCACACCAAGATACAAAGCAAGCACACCATTCTACACGGGAGTTAAAACCGTACCACGACCAATACGGCTGACCGCCCACATTGCCAACCAGAGAGAGTGCAACGGTCACGATCTGTCCGTCGCCGCCTGTAATGCCGTAAAGCACCTGTGACCAAAGGTAATTGTTTTCATCTGCAAGCAGTTCAGCGAGGTAGCCTTTCTGTTCTTCGTTAAAACCATATTGCGCCGCCATTTCCTCGGCAGTCTTGTGGCTGACGGTAATATACAGATAGGTTTGTGTGACCGTGCTTTCAGTTTCCACGATATTACCGTGTCCGTCATCGGTTTCGGTAATAACTGTTTCGGTCTTGCTCTCTGTTCGGGAAGATATTTGATTCATCTCCCAAAAGATGTCTTTTAAGAGTTGCTTTTTGCCATCGTCCATTGTGGCAACCTCTTGGGGGTTATCTTGATCCGTATTCGTTTTTACAGAGTAAACGGCAAGCACCTCTTTCCAAACGGCTCTGCTGCCACTCATTTCAAGAACATCATAGGATACCGAGTTCTTTTCCTCTTGCAGCTTGGTATCGTATTCGGTATTGATTTCCTGCACAACGGTCTGCATACTCATACCCGTGCCGGAATCCTCGCCTGAATAAAAAATACCAAACACCGAGCCGAGAAGCATACCGATCAGGCAAATCACGATAATGACCAAAACCGCTATCCAGCCGCCTGCGGCGATTGCGGCAATCAACGCTTTTGTTCCGGCGATAATCGCCTTGACTGCAAGCGCTATCGCCTTTGCGATTGCTTTCGCCGTAACAACGGCGGCACGAGCCGCCGCCCGTGCCGCCTGAACTGCCCTTTGAGAAGCCTTGACCGTAGCCTGCGCCGTTTTCTGCGCCGCCTTTGCGGTACGCTGCGCTGTCTTGACAGTCGTTTTAGCGGTGCGCTCTGCGGTTTTTACCGTTTTCTGCGCTGTTTTCGCCGAGCCTTTCCCAACCGTCTTAATCGTCTTTTTTCCTGCGGAACGGGCGGACTCTTTTACTGCTTTCTTCGGTTGTTCCACCGCCTTGATACTCTGACCGACGCTTTTTCGTGGAGCTGACGCCTGCGCCTGTTTTTGAAGCGACTGTGCCGCCCGTTTTTCCTTGAATTTCTGAATACCGTCCTTTGCCTTGACGATATTTTCCTTTGTGGTCTGCACACCTTTCTTACCTTGCTTATTAAATTGGTGTACGCCTTCCTCCGTCACACGCTCGGCGGTATAGGACACCTTATCCGAAGCGTACTCGGTAGCAGAGCTTTCATCGGCATAATAGCCCTGTTCCGCCTTGTCCTTTGTCTTGGCATAAGCGGCTTTCATACGCTCTGAAGCAATAGCGGCTTTGTCAATGGTCTTAATTGTACCCTTGACCGCATCTCTGGTCTTTATATCAGCCATACAAAACCTCCTTTCCCAGAAGTTTTGCGGTCACATCAGGATACCTTTTTCGCCACAACCACAAGTCTGCCGTTTTGTGCTGAGTATTCGCAGGTAGAGAGCGTAATCAGCCTGTCGCCGTATTCAGCACTTACGCCTGTATCGTACAGGGCAAGCTCCTTGCATTTGGCGATATATTCGTCAAATGCTTCTGCATTTTCCGCGTTGACAAAATCATAGTAGCGGAAGCCCTCGGAACTGTACGCAACGGTCTTGAATACAGCCACGATTTCATATTCCGCCTGCTCGGTCAGCGTATCAAACAGAATGGTTTTGTGTTCCTCATAGAAGCTCTTGGATTTGTAATCATTCAAAGCTCCGAACATTTTGCCGCCCTTGATATGATGACCGTAAATAACAAGGTTGTCGCTCTCTGCGATATTGCAGTTTTCTTGAATATACGGTGTGCCTAAATCGCTGTATGCCTTTTCAAAGTTGTGCTTCAGATAGAAAT
>ENA-OROL01002845-OROL01002845.1-human-gut-metagenome-genome-assembly--contig:-NODE-2845-length-11565-cov-35.890704_pt1 | contig 11565 bp, 10 predicted proteins | sample MGYA00242128_ERZ509048 | MGnify/ENA primary metagenome ERZ509048 (study PRJEB26280, sample SAMEA2338750) | human gut metagenome | biome: human gut; feature: human-associated habitat; material: faeces...
TTTTAACACTTTATCCTTGCTCAAATCCTAGATTTCCCCGGACCGCGTCCGGGGCTTGGATGAAGTAGCGGTCTGCACCGCGACGCGGTGCCGCTGGCGACAACGAGGTGATGACAGGAGCTTCAGCGGCGATGCTCCGCAACGCATAGAGCCGATGCGAGCAACCCCCGACGCTGTCGGGGGTTAACTGAATATGTGACCGCTTCCGCGGTCATCCGCCCAGCTTGGTGCGGTGTCGTCGGTGCACAAAAAAACAGCCGCCACGAGCGAATCGTGACGGCTGTTATGCAGTTATATCCTTGCTTATTTCTTGGCAGGAGTTGTTGCAGGAGTTGTAGCCGGAGTTGCCGGAGCGTCCTTGAGGTTGAGTTTCGCCTTAACCAAAGGAGTCACATCGTTGGCAGTCGGGTTTTTGTAGATCACCTGAGAGTCCTCGAGGATGTATGTGTAACCGTTCTCGTCGCCAACGGCTTTGATGGCAGTGTTGATTTTCTCATAGATAGGAGCCATGAGTTTCTGCTGCTGCTGTTGGATATCCTGGTTTGCAACCTGCTCGAAAGTCTGGATTTTCTGACCGAGTTCGTTCAACTCCTGCTCGCGGCGCTGTTTGATATTCTCAGGAGTGCTTGCGTCTTTAGACAAAGCCTGGTATTCCTGGAGCTTTTTGTTGAATTCATCTTGGAGGGATTTGTATTCAGTTTGATATCTCTTGTTGACTTCTTCAAGCGAAGCCTGTGCTGTTTTGAGTTCAGGCATCAGTGTGAATACTTCCTGAGTGTCGACAGTTCCTATTTTCACCTCAGCGAAGAGGCACATTGGGGCAGCCACCATGACTGCAAGTAATAATTTTTTTAGCATTTGTATTTAATGTTTGATTTGTTAATTCATTTTTGCTGATGCAAAAGTAGTAAATTATTTTGAATAACCTAACTTTGCGAGCACATCATTGCTCACGTCGATGCGTGGAGAAGCGAAAATGATGCCCGCCGACGACGCGCGGTCGAAAATCGCCTGGTAGCCTTTCTCTTCCGAGAGCTTTTTGATGGCTTCATAGATGTCGTTCTGGATTGGCTCCATCAGCGACTGGCGTTTTTTGTAGAGTTCGCCCTGCGGGCCGAAGTACTTTGCCTGCAGTTCGGCGGCTTCTTTTTCTTTAGCCACCACTTCCTCTTCTTTCTTTTTCTTTTGCTCGTCGGTCAGAAACACCATGTCGCTCTGGTAGTTCTTGTAGAGAGTCTCGGCTTCTTTCGACTTAGCCTCCACTTCTTTCTGCCAGCGCAGCGACACTTGGTTGAGCTGCTCGTTGGCCATCTCGTATTGCGGGATGTTTTTGAGGATATATTCCATATCTACGAGCGCATATTTCTGCGCGTGTGCGGCAATTGAGAATATCGCTACGATTGCTGCTGTGATAAAAAATCGTTTCATAGTCGTTTTGGTTTTTGTGTATGTTTTGTATGACAATGAAATTTGCTGTGGGTTTATTCGTGAAAGGATATTTACGCCTTTTTTAGAATTCTTGACCGAGGATGAAGTGGAAGTGGCTTCCGCCTTTCTCGCCAAACACCTTGTCGAAACCGTATGCCCAGTCGATACCCATCATACCGATCATCGGCAGATAGATGCGCACACCGGCTCCGGCGGAACGCTTGAGGTTGAACGGCGACACGTCTTTCACGTCGGTCCATGCGTTTCCGCCTTCAAGGAAGGCGAGACCGTAGATTGTGGTGCTTGGCTGCAGCATGAACGGAAAGTGGAGTTCGGCGGTGAAACGCGTGTAAGCGTAGCCGTCGCCCGAGCGCCATGGCGTGAACACACCATTGTCGTATCCACGCAGAGCGATGGTCTCCTGTGCGTAGCCGTATGAACCCGACATACCGTCGCCTCCGACATAGAATGTTTCAAACGGCGATTTCAGATATTTGTTGTAGCTGCCGAGCAAACCGATTTCGGCGCGTGTCATCAACACGAGAGTCCATTTGCTGTTGGGGTCGGACAGCGGAGTGTAGGTGCGGGCCTTGAATTTGAGTTTCCAGTATTCAATCCATTTATACATCTCTTGTGTCGCAGCGGTTGCTTTCGCAGTCTGGTTTGCGGTGGACATCGCGTTGGTTCCGATGCCGCTGTCTTTGTAGAGCTGTTCCCAGTTCTTGTTGCGGAACAACGATACCGGCGGCGTGATGTTCAGGTCGAGCGAGAAGTTGGATCCGGTACGTGTGTAGATAGGGTTGTCGATACTGTTGCGCGCCAGCGACAAGCCGAGCACGAATGCGTTCGATGTGCCGTTGCGCATATAGTAGAGGTAGTCCCAGTTTTTCAGCTTATACCAGTTGAAGCCCAGCGAGGCTGTGAATGTGAAGTAGTTGTCGGGCCAGTTCAGACGCTTTCCGAAGCCCACCGTGATACCTGCCATCTGGAGGTATTTGTCGGGGTCGTATGCGTTCTGATATTGCTGCTGGTAGTAGTCGCTGTAGCTTGAACCGTAGTAGCTTCCGTACATGCTGCTTGTGCCGAAACCGTATGGTCTGGCGTAGCTGTTGCGATCGTAGAAGTTTGAGTTGACACCTGTCTGGCGTGAGTAGTAGCCCGAAACGGAGAGCGAGTTAGGTCGCTTTCCTCCAAACCACGGGTCGAGGAACGACAGGCTGTATGCCTGATAGTATTTCGCATTGGTTTGTGCGCTGATTGTGAACGTCTGACCTTCGCCCTGCGGAATGATGCCTTTGTAGGAGCTTGGCTTGAGCAGGTTCTTTATTGAGAAGTTGGTGAACTTGAGCGACACCTTGCCGATGATACCCGTCTGTCCCCAACCTGCCGAAAGCTCGATTTGGTCGTTGTTTTTCGACTGCAGGTTGAAAATCAGGTCAACCGTACCGTTGTCGGGGTTAGGCTCCGGCTTGATGTCCATGTTCTCCGGGTCGAAGTGTCCGGTCTGGGCAATTTCGCGGGCGGAGCGCATAAGGTCTTCCTTAGAGAAGAGTTCGCCCGGGCGCACACGCAGTTCGCGGCGTATCACCTTCTCATACAGGCGGTCGTTGCCGTTGATCACGATGTTGTTGATGCGAGCTTGCGGACCCTCAATCACCCTCATCTCGAGCGCAACGCTGTCGCCCTCGATTTTCGACTCGATAGGCACGAGCTGGAAGAAGAGGTATCCGTTGTTCATATACAGGTTGGCAACGGCGTCGTCGTCCTCAAGGGTGCGCTTGTTGAGCAGTTTCTGGTTGTACACATCGCCGGCTTTCATTCCGAGGATTGCGTCGAGAGTCGACGACGGGTAGATGGTGTTGCCCGCCCACGAAATGTTGGAGATATAGTATTTCTGACCCTCCTCGATGTCGATATGCACGTCGACAAGGTTGTCTTTGTAAGCCGTCACGCTGTCGCTCAGGATTTTGGCGTCGCGGTAGCCAAGCTCGTTGTATTTCTGGATGATGAGTCCGAGGTCGGTTTCGTAGTCCTTTTCCACGAATTTTTTCTGGCGGAAAAGATTCAAGAGTTTCGACTTCTCGTTGGTTTTCTTCATTGTGCGTTGGATTTTGTTGTCCGACAGCACGTCATTGCCGTTGATATATATTTTGTGGACTTTCACCTTTTCGTTTTTGTCGATGTTGATGTCCACAATCATCTCGTTCTCCTTGCTGAGGTCGGGCGACTGCGTGATGTCGACATCCACGTTTCCGAAGCCTTTCTGCTTGAAGTAGGCGGAAATGATTTCTTTTGCGCGTTGCACGATGTTCTGCGTGATTTGGTTGCCTGGATTCAGGTTCAGCCGTTGCTGCAGCTCCTCGCGCTCGCTTTTCTTCACACCGTTGTAGTTTATCTGCGAGATGCGCGGTTGCTGGCGCAGGTCGAACAACAGCCAAGCCTTGTCGCCGCACACTTTTTCTACTTTTATCTGGATTTTAGAGAACAGACCCTGTCGCCAGAATCGCTTTGCGGCGCTTGTGATGGCGTCGCCTGGGATTTCCACAACGTCGCCCACCGACAGACCGGAGTATCCTATGACGATATAGTCCTCATAGTTCTGGAGTCCGCTGACCCGGATTCCCGCGATTTCATATTTTTTCGGCATTCCGGTGAAAAACATCGGAGGATTGTAGATTGTGTCTGTAGGCTCCGTGGCTTTGACCTCAGGAATCATTACTGTGGCCAACAGCGCCAAGGCTATAAGGAGTTTGGATCTCATATCTTTGAAAAGTAGTTTCATCTATATCGTAGTATAATCTATTTTTGTTCGTTCACTTGTTCGCTTGTCTTTCCGAATCGCCGTTCGCGGCTCTGGTAGCGCAGGATTGCATCGCAGAAGTCCTCTTTCGTATAGTCGGGCCAGAACGTGTCGGTGAAAATCAGCTCGGAGTATGCAATCTGCCACAGCAGGTAGTTGCTCACACGGCAGTCGCCGCCGGTGCGTATCATCAGGTCGGGGTCGGGGATGCCTGCCGTTGCCAGATGGCTGCTTATTGTAGCCTCGTCGATGCTGTCGGCGTCAATCTTGCCTTCTGCCGCCTCTGCCGCAATGCGCTTCACGGCGTCGGTGATTTCCCACCGCGACGAGTAGCTGATGGCGAGCACCATCCACATTCCCGTGCAGCTGGCTGTCGTTTCCTCACACCGGCGCAGCCGGTCGAGAGCATAGTCGGGCACGGTTTTCGTGTCGCCGATAATCTTCAGGCGCACGTTGTTGCGCACGAGGTCGGGAGTTTCCCGCTCGATTGCAATCGAAATAAGGTGCATCAGCGCGTCTACTTCCTCTTGCGGACGGTTCCAGTTCTCGGTAGAGAACGTGTAGAGCGTGAGGTATTTTACACCCAGGTCGGACGCTATTTCCGTGATGCGGCGCACGGCGTTTACCCCCTCCACATGTCCCATCGACCTGTCGAGGCCGCGCGTTTTTGCCCAACGCCCGTTGCCGTCCATGATTACGGCTACGTGTGCAGGCAGCGGCTTTTGCCCTATTTCTTGTATTTTGCTTTCTAACGACATTCTGTAAAATCATTTATTTGACATAGTGGCAAATCTTGCAGATTTCTCCGAACTCATACGAGATGCTGAGCATCAGAGTGGGACACCAGTCATTGTTTTTTAAAACACCGCTCTCCACGCCGTACAGGTCTTTCAGCCCGTCCACGCCGTCGCCGAGCATCATCCTTGCCCGCATCTCGAGGGCGAGGTTGAGGCGTCGGTTGATTTTATATTTTGCGCCGAAACTGATAGGTATGTTCGGCACGAAATTCTTGCTTGTCGAGTAAGTAGCCCCCAGTCCCAGCGACAGGTATGGGGATATGCGCTTCAGCTTCCGGTAGTCGTCGTTCATTCCGAAGTTCAGAAAGTTGAATTCGAAAGCCACGCCGAGGTCGAAATATTTGTGGCTGAACTCATAATGCGCGTTGTCGGGAAACTTGTTGGCGAAATCGTCGGAGTTTCCGCTGATGCTTGCCACCGTAAAGTCGGCTTTCACGGCGAAGCGCTTGTTGATGAGATACCTGAACAGTGCGTTCCCAGCAAAACCGGGATGCTTGAGCACGTTGCTTTGGTTCACGTCGCCAAGATAGCCGCTGATGCCGCCTCCGATGCCCGCCTCATAGCGGTATTCCTGGGCAGTCACCGAAACGGAAATGAGCAACGCTGCCAGCAGCGTTGCTATCCGTAGGCTGTATGTCTTGACGATGCTCATTCTAAACTATCGGTTTGAATGTCAGACGGTTCACGACACCTTTCCAGATGCTGTTCTGCACCATGCCGTTGTTGCCGTATCCGCCGAACACATAAATATATGGGCAGTCCCAATTTGTCACGGGTTTGGCTGCGCGTGTCGCCGCCGGACTGTCGACGGTGAGCCACACCGGCAGACGCCGCGGGCTGATTGCCTGCCATACCGATGCCGCACGCGTTTCTGCCTCAAGAGTGCTTGTCGACACGAACGCCTGCGCTCCGTAGAAGTCGGGCATATAGTCGGGCAGTTGCAGCAGGTCGTCGCCGAGCTTCCAGTCCAGACCATTGTTGTATGAGATGTATACCTTCTTGCTGATCACGCCGTTTGCCGTGCGTCCGCCGATGGCGAGCAGCACGGGATATTTGTCGTAGTCGCCGTGTTCGGTGCGTTGGAAATAGTAGTAAGGCACGAGGGTGATGCCTGTAAGTTTCGGCAGCTGTCTGTTGCTTGTCGAAGCCCAGTTCTTGCCGTCGTATCCCCAAGTGGCTCCGGTGTAGTTTCCGTCGGACATCTCGCCGCCAACCATGAAGAGCATCTCCGACGTTCCCCAGTCGCTGTTGTATTTAAACGCCTGTGAGAATCCTTTTACAGGAAATTCCTTAGGCGCGGCGGTTTTTGTCTCAGTGCCGTTGTCGGTCAGAGCGACGGTGAAATATCCGGATTCGCTTGCTGCAACAGCGAGAAGCGTGTCGCCGTAGCCGGCAATCAGCGAGGAGTATTTGTTGCCGGTGGCGGTCCAGTTGATGCCGCCGTCGGTCGATTTGTGCAGATTTCCGTTGGCATCGAGCACAAACAGCGCCTTGTCGGTAGCCGTGAGGCTGTTTACGTCGGGCTTGAAGGTGAATGCCACGGTTTGCTTGTCCCAGTTGTTTGTGGCGATGTCGGTTGTCGACGACATCGTGTAATTTCCGTTTTCAGCCACGAGGCAGTATGTGGTGCCGCCGCATGCCACGGCTTTTGCCGTTTCGGGGTCGGTAAGCGCGCCTGGCAGGTTGCGTCGCGACATCTTGTTCCAATAAAGCGAGTCGCTCTCCAGATTGTGCACGTTCACTTGCAGCAGATACTGCTTTGTCGAAATGCCGTCGGCGGCTTTCACAGTCAGCGTTACGCGTCCGGTGAAGTCGATGCTGTCGGTTGCCGATGCGTTGTAGGTGTAGGTGGTGTCCTTCATCGTTGTGGCTCCGGAGATGGAGATTTCGCCCACCGATGTGCTTGAAGCCAGCGAGATGCTCGCCACGAGGCGTGTGATGTCGGTGCCTTTCGGCAGCGAGTCGGGATTGTAGATTAAACGACGGTTCACGTCGATGGTGAAAGGAATCGAGTCGAGCAACGTCATTACAGAGTCGTTCTTCTGCAGTCTGAAGTTAGAAACCAGAGTGTTGGCAGAAACGACTGTTGGCTCATTGTCGCCGTTGCCAGATGAATTGCATGATGCCGAAACAATCAGCGTCAACGCTGTCAGGATGGCATATATCGGAATTAATTTTCTCATCTATGTAACTTTATTTAAAGTGCAAATTTATAACTATTTTGTCAATGACTGTATAGAAAATGTGTTAAACAGTCAAACAAAACCAAAAAACTTATCGTATAATGTTGAATATTAAACGATTCTCAATGCGTTGCACTTTCATGCGCCCTTGGGGCATAGGGGCTGATTTAACTCCGCCTCCTAAAATTGCGTCGGAGCGTTCCACTCTCGCTTCGTCCCAGATGCCGCTGTCTAGAAACGCGCTGTGGAGCGACGGGCCGCCTTCAACGAGCAGCGACGTGACACCGCGGCGGTAGAGGTCGGCGAGTGTGTCGGCAATCGACTCCGGCAGACACGCCTCTTCCACGCCCTCGCCAGCGTTTGGCAGTGTGTGTCCGCTTGAAGAGTAGAGGAGGGTGCGGTTGCCGTCGCTGAAAATCTGTCGGTCGGCGAGGCCGGAGCAGCTGTTGTGGCTCATCACCACGCGCAGCGGTTTCCGTCCTGTCCACAGGCGAGGCAGCAGCGACGGGTTGTCGCGGCGCACGGTGTTGGCTCCAACCATTATGGCGTCATATCCGGTGCGCTCGCGGTGCATCAGCGTCATTGTCGTTGGCGATGAAATCACGGCTTTTTCCTGGCTGCCGTCGCTGTCGACGAAGCGGTCGGCCGACTCCGCCCATTTCAGCGTCACGTAAGGGCGGTGGTGAGTGTGGGCGGTCATGAATTTGCGGTTGATCCATTGGCATTGGCGTTCAAGCACTCCGGTGGTCACATCCACTCCGGCTTCGCGCAGCATTTTGATGCCTCGTCCGCTCACTTCCTTGAACGGGTCGAGGCAGCCCACCACGACGCGGGGAATGCCGGTGTCGATGATCAGTTTGCTGCAAGGCGGAGTCTTTCCGTAGTGCGAGCAAGGCTCAAGCGTGACGTAGATGGTGCTTTGCCGCAGCAGCCGTCTGTCGGCCTCGGCGACAGAGGCGATTGCGTTGACCTCGGCGTGCGCGTGACCCCATTGGCGGTGGAATCCTTCGCCGATGATGCGTCCGTCAGCCACCACCACTGCGCCCACCATCGGGTTGGGCGACACGCGTCCGAATCCGTTTTTTGCCAGCTGAAGCGCGCGGCTCATATATGTTTCGTCAATATTCATAAGAATTTAATACCTTTGTACAAGTGAAAAAATCGATTGTAGACATGCACGACCAAGTTTTAAGTCAGACTATAGCAAATATTCGCCATCGCCTTTCCGACAAATATGCGAAAGGGGAGATCGACGCCTTTGTCAGAATCATATTCCGTCAACTGATGCGCTACGAGCCTGTCGACATTTTGCTCCACAAAGATAGTGTTTTGTCGGGGTTTATCGTTGGAAAAATTGATAAAGTAGTTGATGAATTGCTGAAAAATCGACCAATTCAGTATATTTTCGGACAAACGTATTTCTGTGGACATACATTTAAGGTGGATGAGTCAACGCTTATCCCGCGTCCGGAAACCGAGGAACTCGTTGACTGGATTGTTGATGACAACAAGAAAACCGACCTGCGGGTGCTTGACTGCGGCACTGGAAGCGGATGCATAGCCGTGTCGCTTGCGCTGGCATTGAAGTTTGCCGTGGTCGACGCCATCGACATCTCCGACGGCGCGCTAAGCGTGGCGCGTTCCAATGCCGAGGCGCTGAAGGCTGATGTGGCGTTTGCAAAGCGCGACATCCTTACGCTCTCGGGCGATGCGTGCCGCTACGACATCATTGTGAGCAATCCGCCGTATATCGCCGACTCCGAGAGAAAGGCGATGGAGCCTAATGTGCTCGACTATGAGCCTGCCACGGCGCTGTTTGTGCCTGATGCCGACCCGTTGCGCTTCTATCGCGCCATTGCCCGCTACGGACTTGGGGCTTTGCGGCAGAACGGACGGCTGTATTTTGAAATCAACAGCCGTTTTTCGGCAGAGATGCGTCAGATTCTTGAAGCGATGGGATATACGGATGTGGAGGTGCGTCTCGACATCAGCCGTCGCCCGCGTTTTGTGCGTGCCGTGAAAGGAGGCGACCGATGGTGAAGCGGCAGCTGACCTACGAGTCGGCTCTTGCCAGGGCTGCGTCGCTCTGCTCGCGTGGCGAGCATGCTGAGGCGGAGATGCGTCGCAAACTGCGTCAGTGGGGCGCGGAGACGGGCGATGCCGACAGGGTGGTGGAATGGCTTGTCGACAACGGGTTTATCGACAACAGCCGCTATGCCCATGCGTTTGTCTACGACAAGTCGCGCTTCGACCTTTGGGGACGGGTGAAGATACGCCACCAGTTGCGGCTTAACGGTGTGGCAGGTGATGTGGTTGAGGAGGCGATGGCTGAAATCGATGATGATGAGTATGTGGCGAATTTACGCATGCTGCTTGCGGCGAAAAGTCGCACGCTGACGGTTGCCGACCCTTACAAGCGCAAGGCGTCGCTGATGCGCTATGGCGCGTCGCGAGGCTACGAGCCGTCGCTTGTGCTGAAGGTGATGGGGAAGATTGTCGACGGCGCTGAAGATTTTTGTGACGATGGGATTGAAGAGGCTGATTGACAGTGTTGCCGAGGTGTTTTACCCTCGGTTGTGTCCTGTGTGCGGAGAGAGGCTGGTCGCCGGCGAGCGGTCGGTGTGTCTGTCATGTCTGGCGGTGATGCCGCGTGTGGGGATTGCTCAGGGTGGCTGTCCGGATGTGGAGCGTATGCTGCTAGGCAGCAGGCTTGTGGAGCGTGCGGTGTCAATGTTTGAGTATCATCGCGCCAGCCCTTACGCTGAGATTCTAAAAGATGCCAAATACCGCAACAGTCCGCGGATTGTCTACGACATGGCGCGCTTGTTTGCATGCGAGCTGCTGTCTGGCGGATTTTTCGACGGCGTTGACATGGTTGTGCCGGTGCCGCTCCACAGCAGCAAGCTTGCACGCCGTGGCTACAATCAAAGTGCGTATATAGCATCGGGGGTTGCGGCGGCTACGGGCATACGGATGGTGGAGGCGCTTGCTGCCGTAAAGCGTCACTCCACGCAGACTCATCGAAGCGTTGCCGACCGCCATGCCAATGTGGCTGGGGTGTTTGTGGCGAAGCCGGAGGTGGGGGAAAAGCATGTGCTGCTTGTCGACGATGTGATAACAACGGGATCTACGGTGATTGCCTGCTGCGATGCGTTGCAGGTTGCCGGTGCTGCCTCGGCGCGTGTGCTGTCGCTTGGCTTTGCCGGCGGAATGTAGAGGTCGTTTCAAAAGATAGACTGCGGCTTGCACGGTTTTTCGCTCGCCTTGCACTATCTTTTGATAAGATAGGCTGCGGCTCGGAAATGCAAAATCAAATAAATTTGTTTTGCGCTTCGCTCGCCTTGCACTATCTTTGCAGTCGGTAAAAAAGAAAATAATTAACTAAACGATAAGAATATGAAGAAATTTTACACATTGTTATTGATGGTTTTTGCCGTGGCTATGGGCGTGTCGGCACAAACTTACTACAACGGTAAATTGGACGTTGAAATGGTGGGCGAGAAGATTGCCGACGGTATGGATGCTCGTGTGTCTTTGTCGGAGTCGGCTGATGGCACTTATGTGTTTAAGTTGCCTGATTTCCGCATCACAATCAATGAAACGGAACTGCCTTGTGGCGACATCGTGGTTGAGGGCGTGACACGCAAGGATGGTAAGTTGTCAGGTTCGGTCAACGACTTGAGCCTCGCGATGGGGCAGATTCACGCAAAGGTCGACTTGGTGGGCACTGAGACTGCCGAAGGTGCTATGGACTTGGCTATCACCGTTGGTTGGTATACTGATTATCCAGATGATTTGAGTGCTACAATGCCTATCAACGTTACTTTCAAGGGTCAGCGTGACGCTGGCGTGAATGAGGTTGAGGCAAGCGGAGCGGCAGTGCGTGGCGCAGAGGGCGCAATCGCTGTTGATGGCTTCGCGGGCCGTGTTAACGTCTACACTGTCGACGGCCGCTTGGCAGCGTCGGCACAGGTTGATGGCGAGGCAACCATCTCTGTGGCAGCCGGACTCTATGTGGTTCGTGCAGGCGAGAAAGCAGTGAAAGTGGTAGTGAAGTAAAAATCATTACAACATATTGATAATGGTGCACCCCGGCGGATTCCCGTCGGGGTGCGTTGTTTCTACTATACCGTAGTAGCGCATCTGCGACGCGCCAACCATCACGCACTCCGTCGCCGACACGGCATCATGCAGATGGTAGATTCGCGCCAGCGTCGCCTATATCGTAGACGTGCACCACGGGGTGTGGTGGTGACGCGTATCGGAAAGATGTGAGGGAGGAAGTCCGCAAAGCGGACACGTTTTCAGTTAACTTTTATCTTTGCACTATCAATAGGAAGTTAAGAGAAACTCTCCG
>ENA-OROL01002857-OROL01002857.1-human-gut-metagenome-genome-assembly--contig:-NODE-2857-length-11530-cov-4.945447_pt1 | contig 11530 bp, 9 predicted proteins | sample MGYA00242128_ERZ509048 | MGnify/ENA primary metagenome ERZ509048 (study PRJEB26280, sample SAMEA2338750) | human gut metagenome | biome: human gut; feature: human-associated habitat; material: faeces...
TGAGTTCTGTTGCAAACAGCCGAATCTCTATTGCTGCAGCCAAGCCCTATTTCGAAAATATCACTGTGCATGCAGAGGATGTTCTTCCTCCAAAAGACTTAACTGCTGAAACTTCCTGCAATACCATCTCTATGGAAAATGTCTCCTTTTTCTATGATGATAAACAGGTTTTGGATAATCAATCTTTCATCTTTGAAAAAGGCGGTAAATACGCTCTGACTGGTCCTTCTGGCTGTGGCAAATCCACAGTTCTAAAGCTTTTGTTAGGCTGGCTTCCAAAATATCAGGGGTTCATTCATTTTGACGGCAAAAATGCCAGCGACTTCACTCCTGAGCAACTATTACAACAAATGAGTTACATTGAACAGGATGTATATTTGTTCAATACTACCATTCGAGATAACATTACCTTGGGGATTGATTTTTCTGACGAAATGCTGAAACACGCCATTAAAGACAGTTCACTGGATGGTGATCTTGCCAATATGCCTCTTGGACTGGATACACCTGTCGGTGAAAACGGCAGCAATCTGTCAGGAGGACAGAAACAGCGTGTGGCTATTGCGCGGGCATTGATCCACAACCGCTCCATTTTACTTGTGGACGAAGGCACCAGTGCGCTAGATCAGAAAAATGCCGACATTGTAGAACAAAGTCTGTTAGACAATCCTAATCTGACATTGATTCTGGTCAGCCACCATCTAACCCAAAAACGTAAAGCGCAATTTACAAAAGTCTACGAACTGAAACCGATTACAGTTTCCCCGGAAAATGTCAGCAAACAGGAAGCCGTAAGTGTTTTCTAAGTCAATTTCTCTTAAGGCAATACTTCATCAAACAGTTGATATTGTTCATTGGAAATGCACTTTTTTCTTTCAAATACCCTATAAACTGTGCTATACTGAGTTTTTGAAAATATTTTTTACTGGCACATGAAATTGTCTGGTATTGAAACGCATGAACACTTACAGGCTATAAAGAAAGGCATGGTTATGAATATGAACAATAAAAACTGGGTTTCCGTGTGGGGAAATGCCGTATCCATCGCAGAACACCACCCGGAAGCTTACGCAAAATACATTACATTACGTTATCCTGTATACATTCCATTTGACGGAGACACTCTCCGCTTTACATTTGATAATTACTGCGGAAGCGAGGCCGTTACTGTCACAAGAGCCACTGTTTCTGCAGCCACTTCCCCTGTTTATGAAAAAATGCCGCTCGCCTGTCCATGCAAAAAGGAAACGATCTGCGACATCACTTTTTCAAAAAACGAGTCCGTGACCATGGAAGCTCATCAGACCGCAGTCAGCGACCCGGTTTCATTTCCGGTCAAAAAGGGAATGATACTCACCGTAAGTCTTTATTTTGCTGATTTTACCTTAATGCAGTCCGCTGTTCTTGTGACTGGACCACTTTCCAAAGGATTTTTCTCCCTTGGAGATCAGACGCATGCTAAAAGTCTGCCGATGAATGATACAAAGACTACAAACTGGTTTTATTTTCTGAGTAACATTGAATTAATGACTTCCGAAGAAAACCATATGGTCATCTGCTATGGAGATTCGATCACCGCGGGCGCATGGCCGGATTATCTGACACTGCTTGCAAGAGAAAACCCGGATAATCACACTGCATTTATCCGACGCGCCACGAGCGGTTCAAGAATTTTGCGACAATATGAATGTATCACTTACGATTCTTATGGGTTAAAAGGAACAAACCGTTTTCCGCATGAGATTCCGACCACTGGCGCAGATACTGTGATCATCCAGCAGGGAATCAACGACATCATTCATCCTGTTGGAATTGAGACAAACCCATTCCGTCCAATGAGTGATCTTCCAACGGCAAGGGAATTGATTGACGGCTATCGCTATTATATAGAAGAAGCGAAAAAATTACATTTAAAAGTCTATATGGGTACACTTCTTCCAATCTTCGGCTGGCGCACTTATGCAACCTTCCGCGATGATCTGCGCAATGAAGTGAATGCGTGGATTCGCTCCACAAAGGAAATCGACGGATGCATTGACTTTGATCTTGCCCTCCGCGGAGAGGACAATCCTTCTGCGTTCCGTGAAGGGTTCGACAGTGGGGATCATCTGCATCCAAGCAGTAAGGCATACAAAGCAATGGCTGAATGTGCATATGAGGTTTTACGGAAGTAAATGCGTGGAATATCTCATTGTATGTTATAGGAAAAGGGACGACCATCTTACAAGTCGTCCCTCTTCTACTTAAAATTAAGATTGCGAAACTTGTCGCACATTGTTATAATATCGACAGGGAAACCAAAGAGCCGGGCGGCTTACCCTCCTACTTCGGAGGGGTCAACCCTCCAGACGCAAGAAAGGAGGGCGTTGCCAATGTATATTACATACTCTGATTTGATTCAGACAGGAATATTCATTTGCGCCCTTGTGAGTCTGTGCTATAAGATTTTCAAGGACAAAAGAAAATAGCCGCCACTATTCCCAGTAGTGACGGCTGACCTCATATAAAGGTTAGTAACTCATTGCTTAGAGGGTAGCCGCTCCTTTGGCTTCCCTTTCTGTTTTCAATATAACACATCAAAAAACTTTTTACAACATCAAAATTCTTTGCCCGTTTTGCAATCTCCAAAAGAGAGTTTCAAATCGCAGTTCAAATTCATTTAATCCCAGTCAACAGCATCATGGGGAACTGTTCCATTTTTTGCTATGCTCTTATCTGCCCTCTCTATAGCTTCTATTTCGTCCGGAAGCGGTACATTTTCTGGTATAAACTTAACAACAACATTGTAAAGCGTTTCTATATCTTCTTCCGACACCAATTCAATGAGACCTTTCAACATTTCTTTGGTCATTTTGCACCTTCTTGTGTATTTGTTTGTAATCTTTGTGTATCATAATTTCAAAAAAATAAACCGACTCATGGTCGATTTATCCTTAGTAGCACTTTTACAGGAATCTCCTTTCCTGTGTGCAAACATTTGTTCTGATTACTATTGATCCCCTAAAATCTCGGAAGCCTTAATTTTACTAGAGTTTCAGAAAGCCAATAAGGGGACTCGAACCCCTGACCCACGCATTACGAATGCGTTGCTCTACCAACTGAGCCATATTGGCATGACGAATCAGTCACGAAGACTATTATATCGGATTCTGAAAAAAATGCAACTCTTTTTTTCAGAAATTTATAACAAAATTTACAGAAACTCTATTGACATTTTATTTATAGAATATAAAATGTTTTATAGTTTGTTTATTATTAGTAAACTTTTTGTAACCATTCAGTATTTTTCAGGATTGGAGGCATGCGGTATGGATATTGGGAAACGGATGAAAGAACTTCGTATTCAATATGGACTGACGCAGCAGGAACTTGCCGACCGTTCGGAGCTTACCAAGGGATTTATCTCCCAGCTGGAACGCAACCAGAACACGCCGTCGATTGGAACACTGCTCGATATCATTCAGTGTCTCGGAACAACACCGGCAGAATTTTTTACCGATGAAGAACCGGAACAGATCGTATTTAAAAATGAAGACTTTTTCACGAAGGTGAATGAAGACAAGCATAATATCATTGAATGGGTTGTTCCAAATGCCCAGAAAGATTCCATGGAACCCGTCAGATTAACCTTGAAAGCAGGTGGATCTTCCGACATTATGCAGCCCTATTCCGGTGAAGAGTTCGGCTACCTGATCAAGGGAACCGTCAAAATATATTATGGTGGAAAAAGCCATGTGCTGCACGCTGGCGAATCCTTTTACCTGAAAGCCGACAAAAAGCATTACATAGAAAATCCCGGCAGCCGTGATGCCGTATTGATCTGGGTATCTACTCCACCAAGCTTTTAGATCACGATTGGTAGGATTCAGAAAGGAATTATGTTATGAGCAAAAAGCTAATCAATTTTGTCGATATTTCCAAGTCTTATGGAAACAATCTGGTACTTGATGAATTAAATTTATATATCCGCGAAAATGAGTTTATCACGCTCCTCGGTCCATCAGGGTGTGGAAAAACAACAACGCTCCGTATTTTAGGCGGTTTTGAGACGCCTGATAAGGGACAGGTCATCTTCGATGATGTCGACATTACCAGCCTGCCTCCAAATAAAAGAAATCTGAATACTGTTTTCCAGAAATATGCCTTATTTCCGCACATGTCGATTGCGGAAAATATTGCGTTTGGATTAAAAATCAATAAAAAGAGCAAAGAATATATCAACGATAAAATCAAATACGCATTAAAATTAGTGAACCTTGACGGTTTTGAAAACCGTTCCATCGACTCCTTAAGCGGTGGCCAGCAGCAGCGAATCGCAATTGCGCGCGCGATCGTCAACGAGCCGAAAGTGCTCCTGTTAGACGAACCACTCGGTGCACTGGACTTAAAACTGCGTCAGGATATGCAGTACGAGCTGATCCGCCTGAAAAACGAACTTGGAATCACTTTCGTTTACGTCACACATGACCAGGAAGAAGCACTTACCATGTCCGATACGATCGTCGTTATGAATCAGGGATACATCCAGCAGATCGGTACACCGGAAATGATCTACAATGAACCTACGAACGCTTTCGTCGCAGACTTTATCGGTGACAGCAATATCATCGATGGAACTATGATCCAGGACAAAGTCGTGGAAATCCTCGGTGTAAAGATTCCTTGTGTCGATGAAGGTTTTGGAAATAACACTCCGGTGGACGTTGTGATCCGCCCGGAGGATATTGAGATCGTAGAACCGGAAAAAGGATTTATGGAAGGTGATATCACCTCTGTGATCTTCAAGGGTGTCCACTATGAAATCGAGATTGTGGCAAACGGCTTTGAATGGCTTGTCCACACCACCCTGCTCCACAATGTGGGAGAGCATGTCGGAATCAATGTCATTCCATTCAACATCCAGATCATGAACAAACCGGAATCCGAAGATGAGGAGGCAGTGGAGATCGATGCGTAAATCAGGAAGACAGTTATTCGCCGGTCCATACCTGATATGGATCATCGGTTTTATCCTCCTTCCGCTGGCAATGATCATTTATTATGCATTCACTACCTCCGGAGGAACTTTTACTTTTGAAAATGTGGCTGCCATCGCAGATCCCGTGCATGTCAGATCCATCCTTTTATCCTTAAAGCTTGGTATAATCTGCACGATAGTCTGTCTGTTGTTAGCTTACCCGCTCGCTATGATTTTAAATGGCTTAAAAATCAAACAGCAGAACTTTGTCGTATTCATTTTTATTCTGCCAATGTGGATGAACTTCATGCTTAGAATCTTAGCATGGCGTCTGCTGTTATCCAACAACGGAATTGTCAATGCAATCTTCCAGTTTTTTGGATTTGGCACCGTAAAAATGCTCAATACACAGACTGCCGTTGTATTTGGTATGGTCTACGATTTTCTTCCGTTTATGATACTGCCAATTTACAACTCCATGGCAAGAATCAAAAATGATGTCATTGAGGCAGCAAAAGACCTTGGTGCAAGTGACGCCATCATTTTATTCAAGATCATCATTCCGCTGACCTTATCCGGCATTATCAGCGGCATTATCATGGTCTTTGTTCCTGCACTGACCTCCTTTGTCATCTCTGACCTGTTAGGCGGTGGAAAGGTACTTCTTATCGGTAACGTGATCGAGCAGGAATTTATGCAGGGAACCAACTGGAACTTGGGCTCCGGTCTTTCCGTTGTGTTAATGATTTTTGTCATCGCAAGCATGGCACTCATGAATATTTTCGATAAAGACGGCGGAGGTACTGCGGTATGGTAAAAAAAGCTGCGTCAAGAATTTATCTTGCACTTATATTTTTATTTTTATATCTTCCAATTTTAGTGTTGATCGTCCTGTCTTTCAACAATTCCAAATCCCGTGTTGTATGGGGTGGATTTACCTTAAAATGGTACGCAGAATGTTTTAAAAATGAGACGATCACAAATGCTTTTGTGACAACGATCCAGATCACACTCGCCGCTGCTATTATCTCAACGCTGCTTGGAACTCTGGCAGCGATCGGTATCAGCGCCATGAAAAAAAAGAATAAAGCGATCATGTTAGGTGCTACTAACATTCCGCTTTTAAATGCAGATATTGTAACCGGTATCGCAATGATGCTTTTATTTGTAAAATTTATGAACCTTGGCTTTGTCACGGTCCTGATCGCACATATCACCTTCGACATTCCCTATGTCATCTTAAATGTGCTTCCGAAATTAAATCAGGCAAACCGATACACTTACGAGGCTGCCTTAGACCTCGGTGCGACACCGCTCTATGCCTTTTTCAGGATCACATGGCCTGAGATCAAATCCGGTGTGTTCTCCGGATTTTTAATGGCAGTCACCATGTCGCTGGACGATTTTTCGATCACCTTCTTTACAAAAGGTGCGGGCGTCAACACACTCTCTACCATGCTCTACACAGAGCTCCGGAAGGGGATCCGCCCGGAATTATATGCTTTATCGACCATTTTATTTTTGATCGCCTTCCTGCTCCTTCTCGTGATGAACCACCGTTCTTCCTCCGAGGGAAAAGGTGCAAAACAGGCAATCTAGGAGGCAGCTATGAAAAAACGACTTGCAATGCTCTTTGCACTGTGCCTCATGACAGGTGTTCTCTCCTCCTGCGGAAAAGACTCCGGTTCCACTGAGACAACAAAGAAAGATGACAATACGCTTGTAATTTTAAATTACGGAAAATACATTGATGAATCTGTTCTTGATCAATTTGAAAAAGAGACCGGCATTAAGGTCAAATTAGAGGAATACGAAAGTCCTGAGGAAATGTATACCAAGTTTTCTGCAGGCTCCATCAATTATGATCTCGTCTGTACCTCAGATTACATGGTGGAGCGTCTGATCAACGAAGATCAGGTGTTAGAGATCAACTTTGATGATTTCGAATATTATAAAAATCTTGATTCATCCATTATTGAAGCATCACAGATTTTTGACCCGGAAAATAAATATTCCATGCCTTATTTTTACGGTACGCTCGGTATCCTCTACAACACGACGATGGTATCCGACGAGGAAGTATCCACCTGGAACGTTCTCTGGGATGAAGCATACAAAGACTCGATCATCATGCAGAACTCTGTCCGCGACAGCTTTACCCCGGCATTAAGACTATCAGGCTATGATATCAATACGACCGATGAAAATCAGTTAAATGATGCCCTTGATCTTCTGATCCGGCAGAAACCGCTCGTCTATGCCTATTATGTTGATGAGACCGGAGATGAAATGGCAATGGGAAATGCAGCGATGGCTCTTGTTTATTCCGGGGAAGCTGCTTACGCCATGGAATTAAATGATGACCTCTCCTACAGTGTCCCGGAAGAAGGCTCCAACCTCTGGATCGACTCCTGGTTTATGCCAAAATCCTGCCATAACACCGAATATGCAGAAAAATTTCTGGATTTTCTCTGCCGGGAAGACATTGGCATGCTAAACTTTGACTATGTTTATTATGCTACGCCAAATCTCGCTGTCAAAGAAAATTTAGATGAGGAAACATTATCCGACACAACGATTTTCCCGACAGATGAGACGCTTGCCAATTGTGAGGTGTATAAACAATATGACATCGGCACGACAAAGTTATCGAATTATCTCTGGAAAAAATTAAAGTCCGAATAATAAAATTTTTCGAAACTTTTTTCTTTTCCTATTGTTTTTCCATTTTATCCATGATAAAGTAAATCCACGCAGTTCCCGATGCGTGGATTTTTTTATAACAGATGTTTGAATTTCCAGTCTGTTATCTGCATATCGTTTTATCATCCGACTGATACGGAATGTAATTGTTTTCCCAGGGCATCTGCCATTGGGAGGATTTTTATGACATATCAGGAATTCAAAGAAAATGTAACAACAGTCATTCAGAACCGGCTTGGTTCTAATGTGAAAGTGACGATTCAGGAGATCATCAAAAATAATGATACTCATTATGATGGTCTCACGATCTTATCCAATCAGCTGAATATATCCCCAACTATTTATCTGAACTTTTATTTTAAACAATATTTAAAGGGCAGATCCTTAGAAGAGATCTGCCATGATATTTTATCTGTTTATGAGGAGAACAAGCCGTCCGGAAATATCGATATCTCCTTTTTTACAAACTATGAGCAGGTAAAAAAACGTATTGTGTTTAAACTTATCAATTATGAACAGAATAAAAATTTGCTGCAAAAAATCCCTCACATAAAAATATTAGATCTCGCCATCATCTTCAATTGTCTTGTAGATGCTGACGAGACCGGAAATGCAACAATATTAATTTATAACCAGCATCTGTCTCTCTGGAATATCACCAAGGACGACCTCTATCATCTCGCCATGAAAAACACTCCTGCTCTCCTCACTTATGAACTGCGGGACATGTCAGATGTTCTGATCGAGTTAATGGCCGGTGTTCCCTGCAATTCCATGAAGGAAGAATTTGAATACATGGTTCCAATGTATGTGCTCTCCAACAAAAGCAAACTGAATGGCTCCGGCTGTATTTTTTACCACAACCTGTTGCATAATCTCTGTGAAAAACTAGAATGCGATCTCTATATTCTTCCAAGCAGTATTCACGAAGTAATCCTGATTCCTGCATACGACCATGATTCTTATGATGAACTCACCTCTATGGTAAAAGAAGTCAATTCTACACAGTTATCCAAAGAAGAGATTTTATCCGATCATGTCTACTTTTATTCCCGTGAGACTGGTCAGATTTCTATGTGATCACTTCTATGTAACTTTATTCAAAATCGGTAAGTTTTTCGTATAATGCTTCATATTTACCGGCAGAACGATTCCAGGAAAAATCCTGCTTCATTCCCCTCTGGATCAATCCATTCCAGTCTTTCTTCCTGTCACGGAAAACAGAGATGGCATAGCGGATTGTTCCAAGCATCTCATGGGCATTGTAATTTGCAAAAGAAAAACCGGTTCCCGTATGTTCATATTCGTTATACGCTTCCACGGTGTCTTTCAGACCGCCAGTTTCCCTTACGATTGGCACGGTTCCATACCTCAAGCTCATCAACTGTGATAATCCACATGGTTCAAATAAGGATGGCATCAGAAAGGCATCGCAGGATGCGTAGATACGATGTGCCCGCTCCTCGGAATAACCGATCGTAGCCTGAATTTTATCAGGATATTTCTGTGCAAAATAACGGAACATATCCTGATACTGATCCTCACCCGTTCCTAACACAGCAAGCTGCACATCCTCGGTTGCCAGCAATTCATCCATGATATAAGCTACCAGATCAAATCCTTTCTGGCTTGTCATTCTCGATACAATACCGATCAGCATGGTATTCTCTTTCACCGGAAGACCAAGTTCTTTCTGTAGTCTGGCTTTATTCAGTTTCTTGCCTTCCTGAAAATTCTGCTCATTGAAGTGATTATAAATATATCCATCTTTCTGTGGATCATATTCTTCGTAATCCAATCCATTTAAAATGCCATACAGATCATTTTTTCTGGCACGCAGCAGTCCGTCTAAGCCCTCTCCACCCTGTTCTGTTGTGATCTCACGGGCATAAGTCTCACTGACAGTCGTCACTGCATCCGCATAGACAATGCCACCCTTTAAATAATTGGCCTCCCCGTAAGATTCCAGTTTGTCCGCCGTGAAAATCTGTTCCGGCAGACCTGTGATATCCATAACTGCCGGAAGACTCCAGCGTCCCTGAAACTTCAGATTATGGATGGAAAATACAATCCTGATCCCCCTGTAATAATTTTCATCCCCATAAAGAGTTTTCAAGAATACCGGGATCAGACCTGTCTGCCAGTCATGGCAATGGATAATATCCGGACAGAAATCAAGAAACGGCAATGCCTCTAAGATTGCTTTTGAAAAATATGCAAACTTCTCAATATCCTGATACAGTTCATTGTACGGCTTATCTCCGGCAAAATAAAATTCATTATCTACAAAATAATAGGTGATACCATCCTGTTTTGCTTCAAAAATGCCGGCATATTGTTTCCGCCAGCTTAGATTCACATAAAAATGACATTTAAAATGAAGCTGTCCCTTAAAACGTTCGTCCATGCACAGATACTTCGGTAATATGATACGCACATCATACTTTTTCCTGTCAAAATACTTTGCCAGGGAACCGGTTACATCTGCAAGGCCTCCTGTTTTGATAAAAGGAACAGCTTCTGAAGCAGCAAATAGTATTTTCTTCATGTTATAACCCCTCCAAACCCCGAAATACTTCGAAATCTTAAGAATATTATAACTCTTTTTTTTCGCTCTGAAAAGGTATTAATACATTTTATATTCCAGCCGGATACGGTCTGTGATCAACGCGATAAATTCAGAGTTTGTCGGCTTTCCTTTGCCATTGTGAATGGTATAGCCAAACATCTCATCAATCGTATCCATCTTACCTCTGCTCCATGCCACCTCAATTGCATGACGGATGGCACGCTCCACGCGGCTTGAGGTTGTCTGGTATTTTTTTGCAATGGTCGGATATAAAATTTTTGTGATGGAATTTAACATATCCATATCATTGACCGACATGACAATGGCATCACGCAAATACTGATACCCCTTGATATGTGCCGGGACGCCGACCTGATGGATCACCTCGGTCACACGCACCTCCAGTGCGACCGCGTTCTCCTCGCGCGCTATGCGTTTTCTGCCCGAGCGCCACAGCCGAATGCGCTCACAGACCTTTTCCGCCGCGATCGGCTTGCGCAGGAACACATCCACGCCCAGACTCGCGCACTCTGCGCAGACCTGCGTACTGCTGAATGCCGAAAGCACAAACACCGCCGGCATGTTCCCTGCCGCGCGCAGCTGTTCGAGCAGCAGCACGCCGTCCATTCCGGGCAGGGACAGCTCCGTGATGAGCAGATCGGGCCGCAGCTCCCCGACTGCGGCGAGCGCCTTCTCGCCGTTCTCCGCAATGCCTACCAGTTCCATATCCTCTGCGTTCTCACACAGCGCCGCCATCTCCGCGCAGAAATCTCCATCGCTGTCCGCCAGAAGAATACGAATTTTTCCAACCATGTTATCCATGTTATCAACCACTTTCACACAGAATATTTTTAGACAATACCGTTTTGCCTTTATTTTTCTATGTTCAAGATTTTACCATACTCTCTGACGTTATTCAATTCATTTCAGCAACTTTTTTCGTGTTTTCGTTGACACTTTTCCGCATATTCTCGCAATATCCGTCGTTCTCGCCCTGTTTTCGTGTCATCAGGGTTTTCCTTCCATTTCCCGTTTCATGCCGGGGCAAGCAAAACTTCACATGTGTTTTCGCCCGCCCGCCGCGGCAAGCTAACAGCGGAGGTGACAGCAGTGGGGCATTCAAAAATCAAACGGCTGGCGGTATTTCTGGCGCTCGTTTTCCTGTTCCCTGCACAGGCGGCGGCCGTGCGCGAGGTCGTCCCGATCGGGCACACAGCCGGCATCCGGATGAAAAGCGAGGGCGTGCTCGTGGTGCGGCTCGATACGGTGCAGACAGCGGACGGCGAACGCTGCCCGGCGCG
>ENA-OROL01002868-OROL01002868.1-human-gut-metagenome-genome-assembly--contig:-NODE-2868-length-11490-cov-2.491998_pt1 | contig 11490 bp, 8 predicted proteins | sample MGYA00242128_ERZ509048 | MGnify/ENA primary metagenome ERZ509048 (study PRJEB26280, sample SAMEA2338750) | human gut metagenome | biome: human gut; feature: human-associated habitat; material: faeces...
CCGGAGCAGTTTCGGTGGCGAGAACGGAATAGTCATTGGCGTCTTTTTCGTTCACGAGCCAAAGATAACCACCGGCTTCGGTAAAGAACATCTTCGGGCGATTGGTGTCAAGCCAGTTGCGCCACTCGGCAGGAGTCGCGAAACGCTTGAGCGTGTAGCGTTCAAGGATAGTCTTGCCGTCGGGATCGCCTTGTTCCATCAGTTCTATCGCTTTGTCGAGCAGACGGATATCGTTGTTGGGAATCCCGAGAGCGCGCACTTCCGGATCTATGACAAGTTCGTAGCCGCGCAAGTCGGGACGCATATATGGAGCGTTTTTGTCGTAATAGTTCGCATAGGCAGCTTCATCGGTTCCGAACACTTCATAGAGCTTCGGATTACGTTCCTTCAGATATTGTCCGAAAGATTTTTTCACTACCGGAGGCATCTGCGACATATCGAGATACATGGCTTCAGACATAGTAAGTTCCTCACCTTTGGCTTTTTTTTCGACTGCAACAGCATGAACGCTGTCTATCATTTGGCGAAACGTCAGCTCTTGTTCGTTGATACGGTCGTTCGCTTTGCGTGTGCAAGCCCATTTTGTCATCGGCAAATGATCACGGGTGGCGATTCCTTCCTTCATTTTGCGTGCAATGGGTTTCTGTCCGTTGAACTTCGATGCATAAACAATGGAATTGAGCAGAATCGCCTGTCCGGCAGGAGTAAGACGCTCGGGATCGGCAGCAAAACCGAAGTGAAACAGATTCCCATGACGGCCGATGGCAACGGCATCGATGCTCTTTCCGCAGAGACCGCCCGAAATCACTTCCGTGTCGGGAGAGTCGAGATAACCGCCGGGACGGCTCACCATGCCGATGCGGCAGCTACCCGAAGCAATCTCCTCTTCAGTCCATTTGGAATGCATGAGCAGCATAGGCATTTCTTCCGGAAGCGATTCGCCCATCATTTCGGCGACTTCAAGAGCAGGAGCGGCTGTAGGGTGCATCTCTGTCGTCATGTCCACTTTGAACGGCCCGTTGAAAACCGGGTGATCGTTCTTCATGCCGAGAGCATAGTTATCGAGACAAAGGCAATACCAGTCGTTTTTATTTCCGAGACTGCGGCCGAGATCTTCGCTCATATGACCGATCATGACTGCGGCGCGGTCGAACGATTCGGGCAGATAGCTGTCGCGCTCGCCTTTCATGCGGTCGCCTTTCCTGAAGGGAACGGTTCGCCCGTCGAAAACCGTAACGTCATAGGCGGCCGACATTTCCGGAGTGTAGTCCTTCCCTTCTATCAATTTCACGTTCGTGAAGTTCTTTTTCAGGAATTTAGTGAAGTGCGCCATGCGCTCTTTGACCGAAGCCGCAAGCGCTACGGAATCGACACTACCGGGGGCCATGAGCATCGGATCCATGTTGGCGGTACCGCCGACGTAAAGAACGCTCAGTTTTACTTTTGCCGACAATCCCGAAACGGCCAGCATGCCGACAAGAATCAGTGAAAAAAGTCTTTTCATTACATTTGATTTTATTGGTTTAAAAATTCTTCCTACCGGTCGGAAGATTAAATTATTCTGCAAAAATTTCGGCGAGGATTGAATCGAGCTCCTCGTCGGTCCCGATCTTGCCGATGATTGTTCCGTCAGCAGCGATCAGATATTTCGTAGGTAAATAGTGGACAGCATACTTGTCACTTTGGTCGTTCGATCTGTCGAAACCAACGAATTCGCCGTTCTCATCCGTGAGCGTTTTAAGTCCGCGCAAAATGTGGTGATAGTTCTGCATGCCTACTTTACTCCCGGCGATGAAGTTTTTCCATTCGTCTTCAGAAGAATCGTTGTCGGCCACGCAGAAAACTTCAAATCCTTTGTCATGGTATTTGTTGTAGAGTTCCTGAATGTGGGGAAGCGAAGCAACACATGGTCCGCACCAGGTGGCCCAGAAATCAACCAGAACAACCTTGCCTTTCAGATCGCTCAGCTTTATTTCCTTGCCTTCGGGATTTTTATTGATCAGGTCGGGAGCCGGTTTCCCGGGCAGCACGGCCTCGAGGGCTTCGAGTTCTTTTTTAGTCCCGGCAGCTTCGGACTGAACCTCGGGAGCAAGAGCGTCATAGAGTTCTTTCATCGTCGGGTAGTCGAGGTTTCCCTGAATCTGCATAAGAACCGAAGGAGCTACGAACGACTTGCCGTTATTGCGGATAAAGTCAATGCTTGTTTGCTGCATACTTTCCCTGAGGATCTCGAGCGAATCACGCAGGGTGGCATTGTCCGGATCGACTTTTATCGACTCATGAAGACGGGTCATCTGTTCCGTGAACGGTTGGAGTGAGTTTTCATATGCTTTTTGTTCGTCGGTCGTCGGCGAACCGGTTATGGCGACATTGGAGAAGTCCGAAACCATAAGCCCTGAAACGACGATTTCACCCGGTTCCACAAAAAGACCCACGCGAGTTTTGTTCTCCCAGTTCCGTGGGTCGCCCATCATAAGGGTCGCCCCGATTGGAGTTTCCTGAATGCCTTCGAAAATAAAACGTCCGTTCCCGATCACGGCTGTATCGACCGTTGCAGTCGAACGGTTGGCTGAAATTCTGTAAAGATAGATTTCCCGGCCGTCGGCATCGGAAATTTTGCCGCTTACGCAGAAATGGCCGGCCGGCTTTGAGTTGCAGGCACAGAACAAGGCCGTTACACCTGCAAGAAGAATGATTTTTTGTGCTTTCATTTGATTTAATTGATTTTCCGGGGGTGTGTCAAAAACTGGCACAACCCCGATATTCTGTCAGACACGGTTGTGGGTCCTATAGATCCGAACCGATCGATCATCAGTTCTGGGTAACCGGATAATTGTGTTCGAAATTACCGTTCTTTTCCATCAGATTCTTCGGGAACGGGAACACCCAGATGGTTGATTCCGGCTTCAGGGTGTAGGTTGTGCCCGAGTATGTCCAACTGATATCCTCTTTGTAGTCATCGAGCAGTGTCCAGCGTTTAAGAGTAATAAAGTCATAAATGTTGAACACATTCTCGCCATGGGCAACTTTCCTGAGCATCCCGATGGCTTCGGTTTTTGTCGTCACCGAGCCTTTCAGCGCATGATAGTCTTCCGGAAAGAAGCGGCCCACACGGATTTTGTCGAGATAGTCCATTGCGTCGTCGATCAGGTTGTTGTCGATGGCATTCTCGGCGAGAATCAGATACATCTGCGGCACGCTCAGATTTATTCGTCCGACACGGCCATTTCCTTGTACTCCGTAGCTCATGGAACCTTCGGTAACCCCAAACATACCTTCCAAGCTTCCTATTACCATCTGAGAGGTCGTCTCCCAGCTCCCCATCCACATCACGGTGTGATAGGTGGCGAACCAATCTTTCTGAATGTTTTTCTCTTCATAACGTTCATAGTAGCGCGGTGTGAGCCACGAGAAAAACTCAATATCGGCATCGGTGAAATAGTCCTGGGCGAGTGCCAGTTGGGGCGTCTCGAATGTTTTTACCAGAATTCCCGCACTGCTCGGTGCCTCGGTGCAGTAGTTGGCATAGTCTGATACCGAGCTGTTAACCGCAAGCGCTTTCTGTGCCTCTTTTGCAGCTTCGCCGGGCTGCTGCATATACATCAGCACATGAGCTTTGATCGCATGCGGACATGCGGCGTTGAAGCGCATTCGGTTTACAGCCGACTGCGGAAGCGCGTTCAGCTCGATCGCAGCATCGAGGTCAGCGAGAATGTATTCGTAGACCTCTTTCTGAGTAAGCTGTTCGGTAGGTTGTTTGATATCCTGTGTTTCCAGAACATATGCGATAGATTTCTCGGAGTCAGCCGTAGCCGGATCATAGGCTTTGGTAAACTTCACGGCAGCGAGCCAGTGGAAATAGGCGCGGATCGTCAGAGCTTCGGCTTTTAGTGCCGTTTTCTTTTCTTCGGAACCTGTCGCGGCATCCACAAGACTCAGAATAGGATTGGCAACTGTTCCGATATAGTTGTAGCAATTTGCATAATAACTGTCGCTCGAAGTCAGGTCTACCTGTTCCAAAGCATGCCCCGCCTCGTCGTATTTCAGAAGGATCTGGGTTGTTGTCTTAACCGGATTGGCAAGAACAGTCCCTACGTTGCCGGGATAATACTGTACCGAACCGCATACACGCTGAATATCGGCAATTCTGATATTATACTCCTGGTTGAGAAGCATCTCGAGCTGGTCAGTGGTGGAGAGAAGGTTCATTCCTTTCTGGTCGATTTCTGTGAAATCGGAACAGGAACTAAGCACCGAAGCTCCCACCAGAAAAAGACCTACGATATATCTTGTTTTCATTGTCATGTCAAAATTAAATATTACTAAATGTTAGAGACTCAGGTTCACGCCGAACATATACGATGCCTGTTTACGGATTCCGAGTGTCTCGGGGTCGATTCCGGCGTTGTTCTTAATCCAGAGGGCTTTCGGGTCGTTGATCTGAAAACGGAGTGAAATCTTACTGATACCGACTTTTTCCGTTAGGTGCTCAGGAAGATCATAACCGATAGTTATATTACGGATTTTCAGGAAATCAGCGTCATAGAGACAGTTTGTCGCCGTACGACATTCACTGCCCAGTGACGTAGAGGCATATTCGCCGATACCCGGAACATCGGAATGGTTTTCGGGAGTCCAGGAATTGAGATAGACAATGTTCAGCGGACTGTCCCATGACGATTCGAACACTTCCGATTTGGGCTGGGCGAACATTTTGTGGCCACCGTAGTAGACAAGGAGAAATCCGAGACTCAAGCCATTCCAGCGCAGCTGATTATCCATTCCGACGATCGCTTTCGGATCGGACTGACCACCGAATTCAAGAACGTCGACGCTAGCACTACTTGCGTTGTGCGATGTGTTGCCATTCTCAACGTAATACATCGACTGGCCCACCAGACCCGGCCGGTCATCGATCCCAGCGAAACGATAAGCCCATAGCGCATTTACGGGATAACCGGTCTTATAAGGTAAGCTGACGAGATCATAGGCGCGAGTGGCAGGATTCTCCACTTCGAGAACCTTGTTCTTATTGTAGGTTACGGTGAGGTTGGTTGTCCAGCTGAATCCACGGCGGTTTCCGGGAACAAACCAGTCATAGCCGATGGCAAGCTCAATACCATTGTTCCGGATTGAGGCCACGTTGGCAACCATCGATGAGAAACCGGTTGTCGGGTCAAGAGTGATCGGGGCAAAAATATCCTTACCGGTCTTCACGTAATAGTCGAGCGATCCACGCAAACGATAGCTCATAAAACCGTAGTCGAGACCGACGTTGGTCGTCCGGTTCTGCTCCCAGCGCAAGTCAGGATTGGCGGGCGATGAAATGGAGGCGACAGGCAGATTGGTCGTTGAATTTATGTCGCCCGACGATGCCGTCATGTGAGAGGTAGCACCTTGATAGATATTACCGGTAACACCGTAGGAGAAACGGAGTTTCAGGAAATCCATCCAGGACAGGTCGCGGAGGAAACTCTCGTTGTGGGCGTTCCAGCCTATACCTACCGACCACAGGGGTCTGCCACGGAACTTGGCGTCGAGACCGTAGATGTCGGCATAGTCTTTTCGAAACGAACCGAAAATGTTATATTTGTTATCATAGGTGTAGGTTGCGTTGAAATAACCCGAACCATAGCGATGGCGAACTTCTTTCACGATTCCCATTCCGTTTTCAAGATAGGGTGTGAACGCGAACTGGTTGCACGGGAAAGGAGAGCCGTTCATTTGAAAGTAAGGCGAATTGCTCATCTGCGATAAAGTTCCGAAATCAACAGTATGGGTAGCACTGCTTTGAAGCTGTTCGTCATATCCGAGAACAAGCGATTTGTCACCACTGGTTTTCGTCTCCCGGAATTCCAGACCAGCGATAGCCGAAATCTCGTGCTTGCCGAAAGTGTTGGTGTAGTTCAGCTGGCCACGGGCAGTCCAAAAGTTTCCGCTGGTATGAGTAGTCTGAAGAAATCCACCGGTTTCGGGAGTCATATAAACGAGCTTGTGGCTCTCTGTATCCATTTTGGCGTACGCATTCTTGATTGTGCGTGCGGCGTGACTCTCCTGTGTCGCATGTTGCTGGACGTTCTGAGAGTTGACTTCATATACGAACTGGGTCTGAGCCGTAAGTCCGGGGATAATCTTAAAGAGAAGATCGCCATGGTAGCGCATTTCCTGACGGCGCGTCTTTGTCTGGTTATCCCTAAGCTCGTCAACGAGGTTGAATCCGAGATCTTCCATGCCTTCCTGAAGGGGCATGTATTCATTGCCGCAGTACCATGAATAGAGTTTCTTAACGGAGCCGTCGGCATTATAGAACGACTGATACTGGGCATAGGAGAACGGGTCGAGATTAACGTTGTAATCGTTGCCATACTGCTTTATATTGGCGTATACGCCGTTTACCGAGAATGTGGCCACGAGCCATTTTGCAAGGTCGCAACTACCTTTGTAGTAAACGTTGAGCCAGTTGCTCTTATGCTCTATGATGCCCATGTTGTCAGTGCGATAGTTTATCACTAAGTTGTTGCGGAACTTGTCGGAACTACCACGGAGCGAGAGGTTATACTGCTGCATGACCTGGCGACGATAGATGTTGTCGGCGAAATCCTGTGCGAAGTTGTTTTTCGACAAATCAGCGAGAATGTTGTCGAGTTCGGAGCGACCGATATTGCCCGCCGCGTGCTGATACCAGGCATAGGCCACGGGGTTTATCTGAGCGCCGTCGGTAATGTTCTTTCCGAAATTCTCTATGACTTTGTCCCGGGTCATACTCGGATCGTCGGCGTACTTGCGGTTGAAATAATAGTCATAGTATTCGCTGGCGCGTTCCACCTGTTCTTCGGCGTTCATCAGGAAGTTATCATGATAATCGACATTCTTGTTTTCATACAAGGTTATGTTTGCCTGGAAGTCAATGTCGATCTTGCCTTTGTTACGGGCATTCTTGGTTGTTACAACAATGATTCCGTTTGCGGCGCGCGCACCGTAGATAGCCGACGCTGCAGCGTCTTTCAGAACGTTCACCGAAGCGATGTCATAGGGATTGAGGTCTTCGATAGAGCCTTCGACCGGAAGACCGTCCACAACGAGCAACGGAGCCGATTCGCCATAGAGCGTACCCGTTCCGCGGATAATCGGTTTGCCGCCGTAGGTCGACAGACCGGCAACGCGAGCCTCAAGATTCTGGATAAGATTCGGAGTGTAACGGTCACTAAGTTTTTCGGAGGAGATGGTGGTTACCGCCCCGGTCATTTTCTCTTTCTTGACTTCCTGGTAACCGGTAACGATAACTTCTTCCATTTGAGACACATCTTCCAGCATGACAATATGTAACACTTGCTGACCGCTTAAGACTACTTCTTGCGTTTTCATCCCCACAAACGAAAATACAAGCGTCAGTCCCGATTCCTCCGGCACTGTCAGAGTGAAATTTCCATCCACATCACTCACCACTCCCACGGCAGAACCTTTCAGCAGAATGGTTACTCCCGGCAACGGACGTCCCTCTTTGTCTTTTACATTCCCGGTAAGGGTGATTTTTTTCTGAGGAACATCAGGTTGCCTGAATTTCGGAGAAATCACAATGATATTGTCTTCCAACCGATACCATAAACCTGTATTTTTCAGGCATACAGCCATAATCTGTCCAAGATCACAATCTTGCATATCTACACTTACCTTTCCGGTCCGTTGTAACATTTCATTACTGTACACAAAATGATACCCCGTCTGTTCAGTCAGTTTTTCAAACACTTCCTGCAAGGAAACCTCGTTTACCGAAATACTGATTTTTACTTGTGAAAAAGCATTGCCATAGACAGTAGAAAATCCTATCAGAAGGAAACAAAACAGCAATTTCATAGTCAACCACATTTTCCAAACTACACCGGAAGCTTTTCCGACATCGGATTCTTGATTTTTTTTCATAGATTTGTCGTGTTTTAATTAAGTGAATAATGACCCTTCGCCAAAAGGGCGTTATTTATTATCGACAGGAAAGTGTTAGCGCGCTTTCCTGTTTTTCTTGAGTCAATCCCGTCTCACCACAACCGTCCGGCCTTTTACTTCAAATTTCACACAAGCCGCATATTCAATGATTTCCAACACCTTATCCATATTTTCGTATTTCGGTAAATTAGCTGTCAAATGTAAATTCCGGATTTCATCGTGCATGACGAACACTTCGACATCATACCAGCGTTCCAGGTCTTCCAATACCTCTCCTAATAATTTATTTTCATATACAAAACGGTGCTCCTTCCAACCGACATAATTCATGACATTCACAGAAGCCACCCGCAGTCCTTCATCCGTTTCGACGGCCTGTTGGCCGGGCCTGATGACAACCTGCTGCCGGTGCCAATTGACCGCCACCTGCCCTTCTATCAAAGTCGTCTGACGCTTAACGCCGGGGTAAGCCGACACATTAAACGAGGTACCCAGCACCTTTACTTCCATATCCCCCAAAACGACTGAAAAAGGTCGCTTCACATCTTTCGTCACTTCGAAGTAAGCTTCCCCCTTTAACACCACTTTCCGCTGATCTGCTGAAAAATGGTCCGGATACATCAATTCCGATGCAGCATTCAACCACACCCGGGTACCGTCGGCCAAAACCAATTTGTATTCTCCTCCACGGGGTACCGACAAAGTATGCCATTGTATCCTTTTACCGTTTTCCTGTTCATGATAAACCAGTTGTTTTCCATCATTTACAAAATTCTCGCCTTTCAATTGCTGGCATCCCCTATCCACTTCTAAATCCACGCGACGTCCATCCGGTAAGACCAACTGCGCTTTTGAACTACCTGGACGAATAGTTTCACCCATCGAGACAGGCTGCTCAGATTTTCCGGTATTTTTATATTTTATCATCCAGGCAAGCCCTATCGTTATCAGTACCAATGCAGCATACGGCAATAAATACCGGAAAGGAACACGCTTCCTCCGTTTCATCGCTACTTTCACCCCGTTTCCAATCTTTCCGGGAGTCGTATTTCATATATTCTTGCCATTCTGTTCCTTGATATGAACGGGCCCCGAGGCTTTCATAAAACGAGCGGTTGTCTGCACTCTCTTCCAACCATTCTTCCAGTTCGGTCATTTGCTGTTTATCTGCTTCTTCGTGCCAACAAAGCAAAATCAAACGGGCAATTTCCTGAGGAGTATATTTTTTAGAGGTCATCTTTTCTTCATTTTCTATTAAAACCGGTGAAAGAAGCAAAAGGATGACAAAAGATGAAAAAAATAATCAAAATATTCCGAAAAGTTTTAGAGCGACCATTATTAATGCAATCAATAAAATATAACGTATGTACTTCGCTCCCCATTTCACACTCAACCGGGTCCCGATCCAGGCTCCCGCCATGTTACCGCAAGCCAGAATCAAACCGGTACGCCAATCTACCAAATCATACCAGATAAAAATAACGAGTGCCCCGAAAGTATAGATCAAGATAAGCAATACTTTTAAAGCATTTGCCTTGAGCAAATCGTAACCACATCCCAATACCAAACCACCCAGCATAAAAAAACCGACACCGATTTGTATAAAACCGCCATAGAAGCCGATCCCCCCAAATATCAAAAAACGTACCCAGGGCTGCCGGGCTTTTGCTTTTTCAATATTAGATTTCACCCAGGTATTGGGATCCAGCAAAATCATAAAAAACATCACCACCAATAATCCCCCGATCATTTTTTGTAAAACGGCAGCCTGGATGTCGACAGCCGTAAAAGCTCCCAAAATACTTCCCAAGGTAGTGGGGAGCAGTAAAGGATAATCCGTTTTAAAATTCAATATTTTCTTCTGTCGAAAAGTAGCTGTCGAAACGATATTTTGCAGAAGAATAGCCACCCGGTTGGTTGCGTTAGCCACATGGGGTGGCAAACCGAGAAAAATCAAAAACGGAACCACCAACATCGAGCCACCTCCGGCGAACATATTGATAAACCCGGAAGCAAAACCCAATAAAACGAGATATAACATGCTGTTATCATTCATGGAATTCAAAATTAATGGTTTTATTAGAGAAAATTCTAAGATAAAGTCATAAATTTGATCGTCGAATTATCAGGGCCAGACATGAATCCGGAGATCACAGATCAAACGCTCGTTTTACAACGACTCAAAGAGGGCGATGAAAAAACTTTCGAATTGTTATTTCATCGTTATTACGCCGCATTATGCTTTTTTGCCAATAAAATATTAAAAGATGAAGAAGCAGCAAGAGATGTCGTTCAGGAAGTGTTTATTCGTTTCTATGAGAAAAGCTATGATTTCCCAAACCTGATCGCTCTGAAATCATTCTTGTACAGCTGTGTACAATCCAAAGCCCTGAATGCTTTGGAGAAGCAAAATACCCGGACATCTTTAAAACAACGTCTGGACACTCCCAAATATGAAGAAGCCACCTATTTCCGCCACCAGATCGAAGCGGAGATATTCGAGGAAATTTTTGCTGCCATTGAAGAATTGCCTTCCGAATGCCGGCGGATTTTCAAAATGAGCTACCTGGAGCACATGGACATCCGGGAAATTACAGAAAAATTACAAATTGCCGAATCTACTGTAAAAACACAACGCCAACGGGCAAAACAATATCTCCGCAAACGCTTAAAAAACTTGTACACTTTAGTTATTTTCCTATTTTTCGAATAAAAGATCAGCCTACCGAACGCAAAATATCGATCACGATCGGTTTTAGCCCGCTAAAGAAAAATTCGACAGCAATCACCATCACGATCAGCCCCATCAACCGCATCATCACGTTATTGCCGGTTTCGCCGAGTATCTTGATAATCCGGGAGGAACTTCTTAAAATAAGATATACCAAAGTAATCACCACAGCTACGGCGATGACCATAATCATTTTGGTTTCCCAATCGGTAGCTTTGTTCCACATAACGATTGCGTTGGTAATCGCACCAGGGCCACATAACATCGGAATAGATAAAGGCGTGATCGAGATATCGTTGACATAACTCTTCACTTCCGATTCTTTCACCTTGGTTTTCACCAAACGGGCCTGCAACATATCCATCCCCATAATCAAGAAGATGATTCCTCCGACAATCCGCAGACTATCGATGGAAATACCGAAAAAACGGAATAACAAATCGCCTGAAATAGCAAAAAACATCATGATGAGAAAAGAGACCAAAGAAGCCCGGCGGGCCACTTTTCTACGTTCTTTTTCATCCAGCTCCATCGTCATGGTCATAAAAACCGGCATCGCTCCTAACGGATTGATCAACGTAAAAAACGAGGTAAAACAAAGTAATCCAAATGTAAACATCTCTATTCTATTTTATCGTGAAGAGCCGTATCCGTCTTCTTCTTTCAGTGCGACAAGATAACGTTTTTTATTGTTTTTTATAAATATAAGGTAGAATTATTTTGTTACTTATTCGTCTTCGGTGTTCGTGTTTGGAGACCCGGTCGCTTCTGTCGGTCGTCTACCTTTTTCTTTCACTGCCCGGCGGAACTCCTCACTA
>ENA-OROL01002872-OROL01002872.1-human-gut-metagenome-genome-assembly--contig:-NODE-2872-length-11474-cov-2.884228_pt1 | contig 11474 bp, 10 predicted proteins | sample MGYA00242128_ERZ509048 | MGnify/ENA primary metagenome ERZ509048 (study PRJEB26280, sample SAMEA2338750) | human gut metagenome | biome: human gut; feature: human-associated habitat; material: faeces...
ATAAGCCCTGACTTAATCGTGCGGATAAGCTGTCCCGCATTTCCTGTAGGAAAATCGCTTCTTCCAACCGAGCCTGCAAAGAGTGTATCACCGGAAAACAGAACCTTCTGCTCTTCAAAATAATAACATACACTACCTATAGTATGCCCCGGAACGGCAATTGTTCTTATCTTAAAGCCTGCAAGAATAAGTTCATCCCCCGGCTTAAAATACTCATCGGCATCCATCCTCACACCTGTCCCCGTAAACGGAACCGACAGATTGCTGTTCTCATCAAGCATAAGACTTCTCTCATTCTCTCCGGCATACACTTTGATATTATATCTCTTTCTGATGGCATCTGCCGCTGACAAGTGGTCAAAATGACCGTGCGTCAGAAGCACCGCGGCAGGTCTTAGACCGTATCGCGCAATCATATCCTCTATGCGTGCGGCATCTGCAGCAGGGTCAACAATAATTGCATCCTTAATCTGTCCGTCATCCGCATATCCCCCCGGTGTCTTAACACCTCCGTCAAATACCGCATAACAGTTGGTAGCACACATTCCAAGTACAACATTCTCTACTCTTATCATGAATTGTTCCTCTCAATATCAAGCACACCTTCAACATTCCTAAGCTTATCAACAAGATGTCTCAGCTGCTCCAAGCCCTTTATGTCAAACGACATGGAAATTGTAGCTGTTCCCTGCTTGCTTGTACGGCAGTTCATGCTCGTCACATCAATCTTGTTCTCCGTGAGAATCTTAGAAATGTCAACAAGCATTCCCGTTCTGTTGTTGGCAAATATCTTAATCTCCGTAGAATAGCTCTCGCCATTCTCCTTGTATGCCATCTCCTGCCACTCAGCGTCAATTATTCTCGCTCTGTCGGACTCCGGAAGATTAATAATGTTCGTACAATCCGTTCTGTGAATTGAAACACCTCTTCCTCTTGTAACGAAGCCTACAATCTCATCTCCCGGAACAGGCGAACAGCACTTTGAAAAACGTACCGCAACATCATGAATACCCTTCACGACAATTCCGCTTTTTGACTTATCGGCAACAGCGGGCTTATCTTTATTATCTGCCTGTGTCTGCTCAAGAACCTGTGCGTCAGTTATCTCCTTGCGGTGCTTCTTCTCATATTCCTCCTGAAGCTTATTGACAACCTGCCCCTCTTTAAGAGCCCCGTGTCCGACGGCTGCAACCACCGAATCCCAGTCACGGAAACCATACTTTGCCAGAACCTTTTCAACAAACTCAGGCTTATATATATCTGAAAACTGAATATTCTTTGTCTTACAATATGTTGCTATAAGATCCTTGCCCTTAAGGATATTATCTTCCTTGAGTTCAGCCTTAAACCACTGATTAATCTTCGTCTTTGCCTGCGCACTCTTGACAATGTTAAGCCAGTCACGGCTTGGTCCCTTGGAGTTCTGGGAGGTAATAATCTCCACACGATCACCGTTCTTAAGCACATAATCAATGGTGACCAGTTTTCCGTTAACCCTTGCGCCAACCATCTTATTGCCGACCGCACTGTGAATGCTGTAGGCAAAATCCACCGGTGTTGAACCTGCCGGGAGATTCTTTACATCGCCCGAAGGCGTAAAGCAGTATACATTGTCTGAGAACAGATTCATGTCATTCTTGATTAAGCTTAAAAATTCCTTATTATCCGAAGTATCTCTCTGCCATTCAAGAATCTGTCTGAGCCATGCAAGCTTAGCTTCCTCATTATCTCCGTCCTTGGTACCGTCGATATTCTCCTTGTATTTCCAGTGTGCGGCAATACCATACTCTGCCGTGCGGTGCATCTCATAAGTACGAATCTGTATCTCAAAAGGCTGCCCGTTAGGTGCAATGAGCGTCGTGTGAAGCGACTGATACATATTTGGCTTCGGCATCGCAATATAGTCCTTAAAGCGTCCCGGGATAGGCTTGTATATCTCATGAATCACACCAAGTGCCGCATAGCAGTCTTTCACCGTCTCCACAAGTATTCTTACGGCAAACAGGTCATATATCTGGTCTAATGTCTTGTCCTGATTAACCATCTTTCTGTATATACTGAAAAAATGTTTGACACGTCCGTCAATCTCACATTCGATTCCCGCCGCTTCTACATGCTCCTTGACCTCTGCTATAATGTCCCTTACAAATGCCTCTCTCGCATCCTTGCTGAGTGCTATCTCCTTTGCGAGCTTGTCATATACCTCAGGCTGAAGATATTTAAGCGATAAATCATCAAGCTCAATCTTAATCTTTGAAATACCGAGTCTCTGTGCAATAGGAGCATATATGTCCATCGTCTCCCTTGCCTTTTCCTTCTGCTTCTCAGGCTTCTGATACTGAAGAGTTCTCATGTTATGAAGTCTGTCCGCAAGCTTTACAAGAATAACTCTTATATCCTTTGCCATTGCCAGGAACATCTTACGCAGATTCTCAGCCTGCAGCTCAATCTTATCCGCTGAGTAGTTGAGCTGTGTGAGCTTGGTTACGCCGTCAACAAGCAGTGCAATCTCCTCACCGAATTCCCTTACTATATCATCATAAGTCATCACGGTGTCTTCCACAACATCATGTAGAAGTCCCGCAACTATAGTTTCCTTATCAAGCTCTAACTGTGCTAAAATGATTGCAACACAAATAGGATGTATAATGTACGGCTCTCCCGACTTACGCATCTGACCTTCATGTGCCTTCTTCGCTACCTGATATGCCTTGTCAATCAACGACAAATCCGTGGAAGGGTGATACTTAAGAACCTCATTCTTAAGTTCCTCATACAGTTCGTCCGGACTTGTAAAATCCGCAGGACATGACAACGGCTCCTCATCTATTTTTCTTTTTGTTCGTAAAATTACTTCATCCGGCATGCAATCACCTCTAAAATATAAGCTTATTTTTTTATTATAAAATTATTCCTGTAAAAAAGCAAATATATTATTCAAATCTTATGATACCATGTAGAAATTATATAACAACGAAGTTTTCTATTACTATTCAGGTGTCAAAACATGCTATACACATAAAGATCAGATCCGCACGTTTTGACACCCAAACCCTATTACACAAAAACGGCACCATCGCCATATCCACATGGCAACGGTGCCTCATAATTCCCTTAACTGACTACTTACCATCGTAACGGATAACCGAATCAACATCATACTTTGCAAGCTTTCTGCGTCCGTCAAGACCGGCAAGCTCCATGAGGAACACAATCTTGACAACCTCTCCGCCAAGCTGCTCAACAAGCTTAGTGATGGCTTCAATTGTACCACCCGTAGCAATGAGGTCATCAATAATTACAACCTTCTGCCCCGGCTTAATGGAATCCTTGTGCATCTCAATAACCGCACTTCCGTACTCCAAATCATATTCCATGGATACCGTCTCACAAGGAAGCTTACCCTTCTTACGAACAGGTACAAACCCCTTCTTCATATTGTATGCTACAGGAACACCGAAGATAAATCCTCTTGACTCAGGACCTACAACAACGTCAAAATCAACTCCCTTGAGCTTGTCCATGATTCCGTCAATTGAAAGCTGAAGTCCGTCAGCCTCCTGCAGTACACTTGTTACATCACGGAAAATAATTCCCGGTTCAGGAAAATCCGGTATACTTCTTACATAATCTTCAAGTTTCTTCATAGCTTAGTATATCCTCCAAAATTTCTGTTCAATGTAAACATGAATGACCGATATATTCTATCAGCACTTAACCATGTAGTCAACAAATTTTAATAGCCATTAGGATTATTTTTCTGGAATCTCCATGAATCCTCACACATCTTCTTTAAGTCTCTCTCTGCCTTCCAGTGAAGCTCCTTCTCAGCGAGTGAAGCATCAGCATAGCATGTTGCGATATCTCCGGCACGTCTCGGCTTAATCACATAAGGAATCTTAATGCCGGTTGCGGCTTCGAAATTCTTAACTATATCAAGAACCGAGCTGCCCCTGCCTGTTCCAAGGTTATATATCTTAAGTCCCGGATTCTCCTTAATCTTCTCCATGGCTCTGACATGTCCTACAGCGAGGTCCACAACATGAATATAATCTCTTACACCGGTTCCATCCGGTGTATCATAATCATTTCCGAACACAGAAAGTTCCTTAAGTCTGCCGACTGCAACCTGTGTGATGTAAGGCATAAGGTTATTAGGAATTCCGTTAGGATTCTCACCGATAAGTCCGCTCTCATGTGCACCGATAGGATTGAAATAGCGAAGAAGTATTACATTCCACTCGTTATCTGCTCTGTAGAGATCTGATAAAATCTGCTCAAGCATGGATTTTGTCCAGCCGTAAGGGTTCGTACACTGTCCCTTAGGGCACTCCTCTGTAATAGGAATAAATGCAGGATTGCCATAAACCGTGGCTGATGATGAGAATACTATATTCTTCACATTGTGCTTTCTCATGACATCAAGAAGCACAAGCGTACCTGAAATATTATTGGTATAGTACTCAAGCGGCTTTACAACCGACTCGCCTACTGCCTTGAGTCCCGCGAAATGAATGCAGGAGTCAATCTGCTCCTTGTCAAATACTTCATTAAGTCCATCTCTGTCGGCGATATCCACCTTGTAGAACTTAACCTTCTTTCCAACAATCTGCTCTACTCTCTCGATTGACTTCTCGCTGGCATTGACAAGATTATCCACTACAACAACATCATAACCTGCATTCATAAGCTCAACAACCGTGTGGCTTCCGATAAAGCCCGCACCACCTGTAACAAGAATTGACATAGCTTAACCCTCCCTAACAATTCAATATTGAATTACTTTACAAAAAGTCGTTAAATTTATAACGAATTACTTTTCTGACTATCAGTATACCAATGTATAAGGATTCTTGCAATCCATTTTGGCCAAAATTTGCAAAACATGTAGTAGTCTTCCTGTGTTCTGCTGTTATCGGCTATAAGCTCCGATGTTGTGGAATCCTGATGAATACGGTGGAAGCATAACATGTTCTTATTATACAGGAAACCTCCCTTAAGCCTCGAGAGCTTTTCCCAGGCCTCCCAGTCAACATTGCTCTTCATTCCGACCGTGAATATCTTTCCGGGCATCTCTTCCATATTGAATGTCACGGAAGGACAACAGACCGGATTTCCCATCGACAGTATTCTTCTTCTCATCCACACGGAATGTGAAAACAGCTTATGCTCCTTAGTTCCTATTCCCAGAGGAAAGAGCATAAGTCTCTTGACTGAAAGGAGCTTATTTTTTTCACATACTGTTCCATTGCGGAGTTCGCCGTAATTTGTAAAAAATATAAGCGGCTTTTTGTCACTTTCCATGGCATGAATACACTCTGCCGTATAATTTCTTCTGTATGTGTCATCCTGATGTGCCACAGTGACATATTTAGTCTTTGCCTTACTTATTCCAAAATTCCAGTCGGCACTTATTCCATGCTCCCCGTCATTTACAAAAAGTTCGATTCCGTGCTTATCGGCAATGTTTTTTATATAATCACACGGAGTGGATGTAGCCATAATTATTGTACTTTTTACGGTCTGGTTCTCAAGCGACTCGATACAATCCTCAAGAAAACTGCTCTCCTTATAAGCACATATTACAAAGGTATGCTTATCCGAATAATCTTTTTTCATAAAATTCCCATTCCTCTCACAGTGCAGTTCCTACTTGTGCTTAATCTCAAGAATACCTATAAAAAAGCTTCCGAAAAGTACCTGAACGCCCGTCACCATAAATGTAACCGCAGGTATTGTAAGTCTCATCATCTGCTGCGGGTCTAACTGACCGAAATTCTTACTGTTCCAGCCCACAAGTGCCATTATAGTGAGAACAATTCCGATAATGAACAGCACCGCACCGACAAAAATCCCCTTGTCAACCGTGAAGAACTTCTTTTCATGATTTTTCTGCACAGGTATAAAGCCTGTCATTCTCGCGTAAGTTCTTGTGAATGCATTGAATAATATAAGATTAACACCAATCATGAGCATAGCCGCCGTGTACAGCAATGTATTGATATCAAATCCGACAGCCCCTATCGTTATGGTGTTGGCCGCAAGAATGCACATGAGCACTGCACCGACAGCCGTGAAAAATATTCCCGGATAGAGGAACAGCCAGCTCGGACTGTGCATGAGCAGGAACTTTAAATGTCTCCAGCCGTCATGAAAGCTTCTAAGATGCGGTGCCCTGCTTCTTCCATCAGGCGAAAGCGTTGTAGGTACCTCCGTAATCTTAAGCTTATAGAGGGTTGCCTTCACAACCATCTCACTTGCATATTCCATACCTATTGTCTGAAGTCCGAGCTTCATGATGGAATCTCTCTTATAACCGCGCAGTCCGCAGTGGAAATCCCTTATATCACTCTTGTAAAATAATCTTCCGATAAAGGATAACACCGGATTACCGATGTATCTGTGCAGTGGCGGCATCGCGCCCTTAGCAATTCCTCCTTTGAAGCGGTTGCCCATTACAAGGTCATAGCCTTCCCTCAGCTTGCTTAAAAAAGGCATCAGATTAAGAAAATCATAGCTGTCATCCGCATCACCCATAATGACATACTCACCCTTGGCAGCTTCACAGCCTCCGATAAGTGCGGCACCGTAGCCTCTCTGTTCGATAGGTACCACTCGCGCGCCCGCCTTTACCGCAATCTCTCTTGAACCGTCAGTGCTTCCGTTATCCGCAATGAGCACTTCTCCGTTCACGTCATTTTCTCTTAGAAAGGTCTGAGCCTTTCTTATACATGTCTCCAACGTCTCCGCCTCGTTAAGACAAGGCATGAGAATTGTAAGTTCATACTCATAGGACATAATCATGTCTCCAATCTGTTTTTATTGCTGATCTTTATATGGCCCGAAATCCAGTTCATACGGGAAATGTGTCTTTCTCTTCTCAACCGGAGGCGGTGTCATATAATCACCGTACATCTTAGTGAGAAGCTCTTCAAGATGATTCGGAAAAGGAAGTGTGGTATCCTCGTAAGGAAGCTCCCTTAACGGATATATATCATCAACCGAAAAAGTATTCGTATATGGAAGCGGGTCGCAGAAATATGCTATCCTCTTAGTTTCAACATTCTCATAACGTCTGTTCGCCTTCTCACGCTTCATGTATAGCCATTCCTTGGATATTCCGAGCCGGTTCATCACATGATGCCCCGCAACACAGGCCGCCGTGACAAGCTTCGCCGTGATGCCGTGCACATACAGATACGGTCTCGGAATGCTTCTCAATATGAGAAGCTTGCCCCAGAACCATGCCGTCCACATCTGCCACCAGTAAGCAAGCTTACCGTCAGCAGCATTGTCAAGGGCATATAAATCAAGAAATATTCCCCAGTTGCAGTCCACATCCTTCATAGAGTATTCCCTGAATTTGGTACCTTTAAGCACAAGTCTCGTGGTCGCAAGCGGATAATTGATATCCGTCTCGGTATTTAAAACTTCATACTTATCGCCCATCTGCTCTGTCACAAGTTCCATAAATCGTTCATAATCTTTTCTCGGCATCGAAATGTCTATGTCGTCATCCCAAGGTATATACCCCTTATGTCTCAATGCACCTATGCCTGTTCCGGCATAACCGAAATAGACAAGATTATTCTCATCACATATTTTCTTAAAATCAGTAAGAATTTCCATCTCAAGCTTTTGCAGATGTTTAAGCTGCTCCGGCTCATAAAACTTAGGCATAATAATCCTCCATGCCACTGCTCCGCAGTGTCCTAAACCGTTAATTTAACAATGCCGCCTTCTCGTACTGCTCCTCAACAAACCTCTTAGCCTCAGCCGCATTGTCAGGCTTGGTGTCTTCAAGAAGGCAGTGTACAAATGGCTTGCAGGTCTTAACATAGCTCATAAGAAGCGGATAGTTAAGAAGTCCTCTTCCCGAAATAACCGACTTCACCTCGCCGTTCTCCACGACAAAATCCTTAAGATGCATACAGCATATATCATCACCGCAAAGCTCAAACGCTGTGCGTATAATCTCATCCTGTTTCTCATAATTTCCAGCATAGATTACATTCACCGGGTCGAAAATAAGCTGAAGATTAGGCGAGTTGATTGTATCAAGCACCTTTCTCGCACGCTCAAAATTGCATACTATATGCTTATACACCGGCTCTATTGCGATAATTACGCCCATCTTCTCAGCATACTCGACAACCGGTCTTAATCCCTCTATGAACACGTCAAGTGCCTCATCCGTGTGGTTATCCGGAGTGAAGGAATATTCCTCGTTCACCGCTCCTGTCTCCGTACCTACCATTCCAGCTCCCACAAGGCTTGCAAAACGGATATGTGCCTTATATGTCTCCTGAGTCTTTCTAAGGCTCTCCTTGTTAGGATTGGCAAGATTGAGGTAGCATCCGAGAACCGATACGTCCACCTTATTCTCAGCGCATAACTCTCTTATATAAAATGCAAGTCCCGGTGTCATAACTCCATTGTTCACCTTGAACTCTTTCACTGCCTTAGATAAAGCAAGCTGCGTGCAGTGAAATCCCTGCTTATGTATATTCTCAAAAAGATTTTCAAGACTGCTGTGTTCAACATCATGTCCTCTTACACCTATTCTCATGTTAATCTCCTTTTCCACATTATTATGTATATTATTATGTAATTTGTAATAAACGCACATATTGCCGTAATCACATATAAAAATATTTTACCATCAACGGGGTTATATTTCAATCTCAATTATATTTATTAACCATGCTTTCTCTATCCTTACAGCTCACGAAAGCATAACCGAATTTACCACAAGCTGAAGCTTTCTCCTTCCGTTATATTCATTGACGGACGGATAATAGATTATGTTAACACAAGCACCTTCAGCGTATGCCCTCTCAAGCACATCGTCTATCGAGAACATTACAGCCTCCATTGTACAAGGAGCGGTATGTATATTCCCCTGTACATCCTTAAACCGTGCCTGTTTTTCCAGGGTAAGCCTTGTAAACTGATTTTCCTTTCCCATGTGCGACAGATATTTTATATGTAACTCTTTGTCCGCAAACACGGGCTTCTCATTACCTTTTCCGAATGGTTCAAGCACCGACAAATCACCTATAACCTTCTCCGATATATATTCAAGCGGCATAGGCACATCTATCCATACCTTAAGCGTCAGGTCATCCTCCGTAAGCCCGCTGTACTCGTTAAGCTTTCTTCTGAGTTCATCCAGCTTGTCAGGCGCAATGGACATTCCCGCCGCCATCGGATGACCTCCGAACTTCATCAAAAGTGCCTTGCACTGCGTCAGCTTTTCAAACATATTGTAGCTCTCTATCGAGCGTCCTGAGCCCTTTAAGCATCCCTCACCATCAGCGAATACTATAACCGGCTTGTTATAGCGCTCTCTTATCTTTCCGGCAATTATTCCGACTATGCTCTCATGACATCCCGGAAGATACACGACAAGCACCTTGTCGTCCTTTAGTTCACTGTTCTCTATCATGTCAAATGCTTTCTCAACCCCCCGTCTCGTGAGCTCTTTTCTCTCCTCATTAAGTGCTAAAAGCTCACCTGCAAGATGTTCTGCTTCCTTCTTGGTGTCTGACAAAAGCAGTTGAATGGCAAGCATCGCAGATTCCAGACGTCCGCTCGCATTAAGACACGGTCCGAGGACAAATCCGACATGATATGATGAGATATTTGCCCTGTCAAGCTTATTCACATCTATGAGTGCATTTAACCCTGCATTTGTTGAATTCTTAAGTTTTTTAAGACCAAGCCTTACTATTGTCCTGTTCTCCCCCTGCAGGTCTACGACATCCCCCACCGTCGCAACCGCCGCGAACTCAAGGAAATCATAGATTTCATCAGCATGTCTGCCGTAAAGCTCAAATAAAGCCTGAACAAGCTTCATCGCAACAACCGCACCGCATATTCTTTTCCATGGATATGTGCAGTCGGCTCTCGCCGGGTCTACGACCGCATCTGCCGGAGGCAGTATTTCCCTCCTACCGCCATCTTTCTCCTCAAACGGCACACCATGATGATCCGTCACCACAACCGTCAGACCGAGAGTCTTGGCATGTTCTATCTGACTGTAAGCGGAAATTCCGTTATCACAGGTTATTATTACTCTCCTGCCCGCAGCATGTGCCTCATCTATAAGCCGTTCATTTATTCCATAACCATCCGTCACCCTATGTGGAACCACATAGTCAACATCAGCCCCAAGCCGCCTTAATCCGCTGTACAGAATATATATTGAATTAATTCCGTCTATATCATAATCACCGACTATTCTTATGGCTTTTCCATCGTCAACCGCTGACCTTACAATATCCGCCGCTCTTTCCATATCCTTTAAAAGCCATGGTGAATGGAGACTTGTCAGATCCCCGTTAATATATTCCTCGTACTGTTCAGGAGTTATAATATCCCTGTTTCTTATAATTCTTGCCACAACCTGATCAATTTTATACTTATCGCCTATAGCCTTAAAATCTGCCTTTTTTGTGTATACGCGCCATTCTTCCTTCAAGCCATCTACCTCTGTTCATAATATTCTGAGCTTTAATTATATCGAAATCCAAGACTTGTTTCAATGCTTATTACGCAAAAAGAACCCCGCCGCATATGCGGCGGGGTCCAAAAACACATTATGGAAAGTGAGAAAAAGCTGTTTATGCAATCTTCTTATCTACCTTGAGTGTCATACTCTTCTTATATGGTCTTACAAGGAGATATACAAATCCGACGATTATAACAAATGCAACAACTGTCCAGAATGAGAATGGTGACTCACCTGTGAAAAGACCGACAACATTGTTGATTACAAGTGATACGAGGTAAGCAAGACCGCACTGATAACCTACTGCAATCCAAAACCACTTTGTTGAGTTCATTTCTCTCTTTATTGCACCCATGGCTGCAAAGCAAGGAGCACAGAGAAGGTTGAATGCAAGGAATGCATAACCGCTTGCAAGTCGTCGTTTGTTAGTTGTTTGTTCGGAAGATTGTTCTTTTCCTGTTTATTTCCGATCCGGTGTGTGCCCTGCTTTCAGCCTTGTCGTGATTCGGGCGAAATTCTGGGGTGCTCCCCGTGTGACCCGGCATGCCAGCCTGGCCGGTGCGGCCTGCAATTTCCTCCTTTCTCCCGATGCTCCGGCGTCCGTCTGCCCCTTTCCGATACGCTGCACCCTTCGTGGATTTCCTCATAGCCTTGACTGACCGGGCAAAAAAGAGACCCCTGCCTCAATCGCATGAAGCAGGGGTGATATATTCCGTATGGAAGCTTAGTATCTCCTGTTGCCGTAGCCGCCGCCGTAACCGCCGCCACGGTTGCCACCGCCGTAACCGCCGGCAGGTCTGTCTGCCTTGGGCTTTGCGACATTGACCCCGATGGTCTTGCCTTCGAAGTCGGTGCCGTCGAGCGCGTCGATCGCAGCCTGTCCTTCGGTCTCGTTAGGCATCTCCACGAAGCCGAAGCCACGCGAGCGGCCCGTTTCGCGGTCGGTGATTACGTTAGCCGA
>ENA-OROL01002875-OROL01002875.1-human-gut-metagenome-genome-assembly--contig:-NODE-2875-length-11464-cov-2.659830_pt1 | contig 11464 bp, 8 predicted proteins | sample MGYA00242128_ERZ509048 | MGnify/ENA primary metagenome ERZ509048 (study PRJEB26280, sample SAMEA2338750) | human gut metagenome | biome: human gut; feature: human-associated habitat; material: faeces...
TGGCAACCGGCTGACATGGTCAAGCTTTCTGACTTTAGTCCCTTCTGGCTTTGCGTCCCTGCCTTTCAACAGGTTTGCCTTTAAAATAATTTTCAGTTTTTCCAAAAATAAAATACCATGTGGCTTTTCTTACGTCAATAATATTTTGGTGGAAAATTTACATATATTTTAACCGAATCAAGTAACTCCCCTGTGGAGGTTACGAAAAGCAATAAGCAGTGGGTGAGGACCTGCTGTTTATTTTTCTAATCCCGCGGAAAAAATGCCCATTCGCCATTTCCAACATACCATCTTTCATACCGCCGATAAAATCGAATCTATAAACATGGAAAGTTACTGTCCAGCTAACCCCTGAACAGTAACGGTTCCAATACACACTTTTTATTCCGTAGGGTTCTTTCCGGTTTTCCACATAAACTGCTAGTAAAACTGGTATCTTTTTTCTTAAAAGCGAAATCTCTGCAACATTCCTGACAAATCAGAGGGGATACTGCAATGTATAATGTGCATTGCCGGTATCCCCTCTGATTTATTCAACCATTATTCACAATTTTTTATTTCATTTTAACTTTTCTGACATTTGACCATTCACTGAATGTTTTTGAATTATCCTCAGAAGTACGGTTCCATGCATGTAAACCAATATAATAAGTGCCTGATTTAACATTCTTAAATGTAACAGTTACTGTATTTCCTTTTATCTTTTTTACATAATAATTTTCTCCGGAAACAGCAGGGCGTTTCTGTCCGTTAGTTTTGGTAAGGGTATCACTGAGAACTACATCATAGCCCTGAGCGTTTTTGCTCTTCGTATATTTTACTGTCACTGTGGAGCCTTTAACAGTTATCTTACTGATCACAGGTGCTTGTGGCGTAATGGCACTCACATCTACTTTATGGATCTCAGACCACTGTCCAAATACTTTTTTGCCATCTTCACCCTTAAGCCATGCGTGGCATGCTACATACCAGGTTCCCTTATCAATATATGCAAATGCAGACTTCAGTTCTTCCTGATTTTTCAGGACCTTTGTATACTGTCCTGTTTTGAGCATATCCTCAGAGGTGCCGATCACATAATCATATTTCAGAGCACCCTTACACTCTTCATTCAGCACCATTTTTACGGAGTTTTGGGAAACAGATACATTCTTTATAACTGCTTTTGCAGGTCTGGTATAATTTCCGTCTGAATCTGTGATACTTCCGTCTGTACTGTAGGTATTTCCTTTTGTATCTGTTACAGTTTCATCTTTATTTACAGTTGGCTTTTTACCATCTGCATCAGGTGTCAGCTTCGTGCCATCCGGAAGTGTTACAGTTCCATCTGAACTGATCACGATTCCTTCCGGTGTAACAAGGTTTCCATTTCTATCTTTCTTAGTTCCCTCCGGGTAAGCATCCGGTATCGGAGTAACAGTTGGTACCGGCGTTACTGTTGGATTCACTGATGGTGACGGATTTACCGACGGTGATGGATTTACCGATGGTGATGGATTTACGGTCTGTATGATTGTGGTATCTGATATAGTACAGTTCTGAATTTTATCATCTGGTGTTTTTGTAATGTCACTCCAATATGTATCCGGAGCAGATTCACTGTTGGAAGTTATTTTTTTACCATTTACTGCTGTTCCTTTTGTAGAAGGAGATATAGTGACAGATTCAGTATACGCTTTACCTGGCTCCGCATTTTTGTTCATAAATGAATAAGCAGAACCCCCCTCCAGATATGCTTTTGCTGTTTCTACATTTCCGGTGCCCTCAACTGCATTGCCACCGTTATCACCATCTCCTCGTCCTGCAACAGCAATCAACGTTCCTGCTCCGGAAATCGTTCCGTTGTCAAGAATCACCGCTGCACCGCCAACTGAAGTAGTTGCTATGTTTCCTCCGCCGTATGCTGCAAGCTGGCTGCCCTCGCCAATAGTAAGTGTTCCGCTGCTGACTTTCAAGGCCGGCTGTCCGCTATAGCTTTTTCCTGTGGCAGGATCTGTTCCTGTGGCAGCTTCATCACCTTTGATATATACTTTTCCTTCTACCTTTACATTTCCGCTTATCACAACAACAGGTGATGTATTGTGACGTGCCTGTGTTCCATTGGGAAGGAAATTAGTGTTGGAGTAGATCATGGAATTCTTTATGGTCGCTCCATCATTCAGAATCAGCTGTCCATTAATGGAAGTACCTGTCAGGAATTTTCCGCTATAATCATCGTGATTGACAGATATTGTTCCACCATTTTCTACTTCAATCTGTCCATATATGGAAGAATCTCTCAGATTCAATGTTCCGCCATTTTCTACTTTTATCTTCACACTGCTGAGAACCTTCATATTGACCATTGTAAGATCACATCCAGCCGGTATGATCAATGTCTGGGTTGTAGCTTCTCCCTCTGAAACAGCATATCCCAGTTCTCCATATGTACCGCTGGTGTGAGAGCCATACCAGGCTTTAATCTCTGCCGGGACTGTTACAATATCATCTGTATCATTAAAATCAGGAATTACCCATGGATCCATATCATACATGTATTTTCCATCTGCAGTCTTGGTTGCATTTTCAAGCTTCAGATGATCTGCCAGTTTTTCCTTAGTACTGTAAACCTTGAAAGTAAGCTCATTACTTGTTACTGTACGCCCTGATTCATCAGTTACTGTAACATTGACAGGATATGTACCGATTTTAGCAGGAGTTCCGCTGAGAGACAGAGAACTGTCATATGTGGAATACATCCCTGCCATCCCACTTTCACTGTCAATGTTTACCTTTGTATTCTTTGTGTCAATTTTTACACCTGTTTCTTTTAACTCCTTCCAGTCAGCTTCAACAGGTTCCTGCCCATCCGGAAGATCAGCTGCTTCCACAACTACATTACTGTTTTTGTTGGATGAAACAGAAGTGGATGCCCCTGAAACTGCATCGTATTTCTGCTGCCCTGTAACAGCGCTTTCGAAGTATCCTTTTAATCTGACATGAAGAGTGTTCACTCCGTTAGATGCACCGTTAATATTAGTTTCACCGGAATCAGCTGTAACAACTTTGAAGTCATTTCCTTCTGCAGTTACCTTAAGATAAAGTTCTTTATATCCATCACTTTTTATTGTAATGACATTTCCAGTATGAAGTACAGTTGAATCAAATACAACACGATTATTACTGCTGTCTGGACAATATGCTTTTCTGCCATATAATGCTATTGCATAATCTGTTTTATCCCATACTGTCCCATCTACAGATATTTCTTTGATTTTACTGATATAATCAGAAACATTATTTTCATCAGCTGGTTTAATGATCTTGTAGTCTGTACCTGAAATTTCCACTTGATCTCCCGCAAATGTTGGCGCATCTTTGGTCTGTTCAGGTTCAGACTGTGAAGTTACTTTTTCAACGTTCCAGTGTTTTCCGGTTCCTGTTACCTTTAAAGTAAGATCCTTGTATCCGGTACTGGTGATTACAATCTCATTACCCACTTCAAGTCTATCTGGAGATAGTCCAACATAACCGTCTGAGTCTTTTTTAATATATGTTGTTCCTGTAAGATCCCACGAATAAGTTACTTCATTCCACTCTGTTCCATTAATAGATATTCCTGTAATTTGCTCAACATACCTTGAGTTAAGAGAAGTTTTTAGTTTACAAACATTCGCAAAAGAACCACTTTCATATTCTGCTATCACCTCCGGCGGTTCTTTCACACTTTGTGTACCCTCATCCTGAGCCACCTGTACATTCTCCTGCTCATCCGCAAAATCCGGTGTTCCCGATCCATCACTAAAGGAATCATCATCTGCCTCCTGTGTGATCGCTGAATCCGTAGTCATTGAATCTGTAAATATGTCTGCTGCACATACCGGTACAGAAGCAATCATGTTTGCCGCAATTGCCATAGACATCAGAATTGCCATTCTTTTCTTCATCTGTTTCTTTATCCTCCTGTAATATGATATCAGGGGCAAAAGATATTTCGTCCCTGACTTGAAGCTATCTGTGTATCATCTCATTTCAGATGAAGCGGATAAAATCCTCCGATTCATCTCAGTTCTTCAGTGGAAGTTTAAATGATCAAATCACGCAATAGTTTGCTTTGGTTAACTCTGTTGGTTAGTATATTCTAACCTATGTGAAAATGCAAGAGAATTATTCTGCATCTGTTGAGAAAGTATCTCATAAATCAAGCAGTATCCTGTTGACAAATTTTTATCATTTCACAGCAAGATAAGACAGAATAGAGCAATTATGGCAATTCCATAAAATAATGCAGGTAATAAATCAGGTAACATCCTGCTATCAGTCTGAAAATATCATCTTCTATCTCTTTTTCGCTGCTGTTTAAAGTAATTTTGTTTCCTTCTATCTGAAGTCCCATTGTATCCGCGAGATTCTCAACCCATTGCCTGTCATATTCTTTTTCATCCAAAAGAACAGACTTCTCATAAACCCTGAATTTTCCGGTTTCATCACATTCCAGTCTCAGATGCAGTTCAGGGAGTTTTCCGGGTTTAAAGGTTATCTCACTGTATGTCATAGATTGTCTTACTTTTGTGATCCCCTGTTTCACTGCCAGTATGATCCATTCATCCAATACAGGTCCTTTATACATAGGAAGTCCATATTGCAGATGTAATTGGGCCGCCTTGCTGATGCAGGCATTTCTGGTACGGTTATTCAGACGTTTATAAACATTGCTGCCCTCAACCGGGTAGTATTTCTTCAGTATCTTCTCTTCGGCTTTTGTCCATGGATCATTGGTTTTCCTGCTTAATCCCAGAATCATCGCTCTGTATTTGCATGCCTGAAGAGATCTTTCAGGAATAAGAGTATGCACATATCCGGCACCTTTTTCTTCATAATATCGGGAAATGATCGCATCCTCTTCCTGTGTCCATGGAAGTCTGTTATTGTCTGATCTGACATTTAAGTACTTAGCTCTGGACTGACAGGCAGTCAGAGTTCTCCCTTCCAATCGTTCTGCTGCCTTCCTGCCTTCCGCTTTGTAATATGTTCTTATAATTTCATCTTCTTCTGCAGTCCATTCTTTTCTTCCCTGTATGCAAAGACCTAATTTGGCAGCTCTTTTATTACATGCCTCTTTGGATCTTCCCTCCAGTCTTTTCTGAACTTCAGCACCTTCTGTCGGATAATAATTTCTCAGAATTTCATCTTCGCTGCTGCTCCATTTTCTGTTTGCCCCGGAATAAGTAAGTCCTAATGCAGCAGCTCTTCCTCTGCAAGATTCTGCTGATCTCTGATTTAAGCGATAACGTACCTTACTGCCCTCCGCAGCATAATACTCTCTGAGTATTTTATCCTCTGCCTCTGTCCATAATCTGACATATTTAACATCATTCTGTACAGTTGCTGAAGAGGAAATGTTTTTGGATATTTCCATTTTTGATGCCTGGATCCTGCAGCTTTTTGCAGTTCTTCCGGATAATCTTTCACAGACCTGATCTCCTTCTGCGGGATAGTACTTTCTTAATATTTCGATTTCATCGGCTGTCCATCTTTTTTTCGTATTTGCCATGTCTTACACCTGTTTTATATATTATTTCAAACTGAAATATTCACTACTTCTTACTTTTCGTAACCTTCGCAAAAGAATTCCATATGTGAGTGCAATATCTACATAGAAATTCCTGAATGTACAACATATTCATACCCTGTCTCCGTAGTATAAGTTTTTTCCTGTCCCAGTGCCGGAATAACAGATTCAGAGCTGTGCAGACTTCCACTTTTAAATACGATCATCACTTCTGCTTTCTTTTCATTAACCGGAGTTATTTCTATATTATTGATTGTGTTTTCAATCATGGCTCTGGTGATATCTTTGGGTTTTACGCAGGAATATTCCTTTGCATAGTCTAATATCCTGTCCATCTGATCTGTCAATTCTGTTTTTGAAAGAGGTTTCATGCTTTTCAATTGTTCCAGATTCGCTTTTTTCTCTGCTATCTGTTGTGTAAAAACCTTGTTTCTGCTTAAAAATTCCGCATCAGAAATGTAGCCGCCCATATTGTAATCCAGCAGCTTATCTCTCTTCTGTTCCAGTACTGTTATTTCATGCTGTATGTTGTCAATTTTTTCTTCAGTTCCTTCTGTTTTGTTAATCTCTTTCTCATAAAGTTCCAGATACTTATGCAATATACTTTTATTGCTTTGAGCCAGATTGTTATAAACATCCGATATCATCTCCAGCAGGATTTCTTCTTTTACCGGTTTTGATCTGCAGGAAACTGCGCCCTGTTTTATGCGATGACTGCATACCCAGGTCTTTGCAGCTTTTCCGCGGACAGTTCTGACTTTCAGCCAGTATGCAGCTTTATCTTCCGCACAATGTATAAGTCCGGTAAAAAGGTTGTCCTGCTTATAGGAAGTTTTTTTCAACTTGATATTTTTACTTCTTTCTTCCAGAATCCTGTTTGCATCTTCCCACAGTTTTTCATCCACAATTGCAGGGACATGGGTACCATCGTCTTTATACATCACCCATTCATCTTCAGGCAGGAATTTCTGTTTCTTAGTAAAGAGATCAACTATTTTTACTTTTCCACCAACATAGTAACCCTTATATTTAGGATTTCGGATAATATTGGCAATCACATGGCTGTCAATCTTTCCCCCTTTATAATTTCTGTATCCACATTCCCATAAAAATTGTTCCAGTGAATGGGTAGACCAGTTTCCCAGGGCATATTTTTCAAAAATAAGCTGTACCATTTTTGCCTCTTCGGGATTCAAAAACAATTTTCCGTTTCGCTTGTCCCATCCATATATATGTGAATTACCAAGAACCACACCGTTCTGTATGGATCTTGCATGACCGAAACGCACACGACTTGAAAGTTTTCTGCTTTCTTCCTGTGCAATACCGGACATAATTGACAGCCTGAGTTCCGAATCCTCATCTAATGTATTGATATTGTCATTCCTAAACCAGACAGCAGTTCCACAGTCCAGAAGCTCTCTTGTATATCGTATACTGTCTAATACGTTTCGGGCAAAACGGGTGATCTCTTTAGTTATGATAAGATCAATTTTCCCGGCTTTTGCATCCTGGAGCATTCTCTGGAATTCCTCTCTGTGGGTTACGGTAATACCGGAGATTCCTTCGTCTATATAACCATCCACAAGCGTCCAATTCTTTACGTCTGAAATCAGTTGTTCAAAAAAAGTCCACTGATGCTCAATAGAGGTTTTCTGTTCCTCCTTATCCGTACTGACTCGGGCATAATACGCCACATTCAGTTTCAGATCAAATATATTTTTCTGCCGGGATTTCAGTTCCTCACGTGTTGCATAAATATCCATCTTATTCCTTTCCAATCAACTGATTCGCTGGCAATATTCACCTGAACTGTCCATCTGTTCTCCATTCTTCGCGACTACTGTATTGAATGTACTCAAGGTTATAATGTCTTTCTGGATACTGCTGTGCAGTTTTTCGGAAATCTGTCCATTATCAAGCATTTTGTCATTAATCATTGTCAGTACAACCTGTTCCAATGTCATAAGCATTCCTCCTGTTCTGTATGTTATAATGTGCAATTTGGCATAGAACTATCCAGCGGTAATATGATGAATTTCATAAAATTATTATAACTGATTCAAAGATAATTGTTTTTGAGATGAAAAAAAGCAGCTAACCTATTTTTCATAGACTAACTGCTTAAAGTACGTAAAAAACCAGAAAGATCTAACAGTTCAAAAGATTCTTTCCGGTTTTTTACACATATAAAGCGAGGGCATCGCTCAATCATCTAATTTGATGATTTTACGACACCCCCATCCCTTCAGATATATATCAGGAAGACAGTTCTATCTGCTTCATTTCTTCCAGAAAATCACGGATATAGGATACTGCCAAATCAAGGGCCTCCTGTCCAAGTTCTGCGGAAGAATCTTTCGGATCAAAAGGTCCAAACCAGCCGCTTGGAGCAATTTCTTTGGTATCTCTCACAAGACGTACGATACCACCCTTGAAATTAACTGCCTGGATATAAGCCGCTTTCATATTCTCAGAAGGATCCTGTGCATTGATAGGCTTGCTAAGTTCCAGATGTACTGATTCCGGAGCAATTGCCATCATAGCTGAGGTCTCCAGAACATCACCATGGCCGCCATCAAATTTCTTGTCAAGTTGAGCCACCAGACTCCACCAGTCTACACTTGCACATACGCCCCCTTTGTGATATACCTCCAGAGCCGCCCGATCAATGGATGGAGTATTGCCGCCATGGCCATTCAGAACTACAAAACGTTTTGCGCCATGCTGCATCAAAGAGTCCATAATGCCATGCAGAACCATATACAGTCCCTCATAACCAATATTAATACTTCCCTCAAAGCTTAAGTGATAAGGACATACACCGTATGGAACAGTAGGTGCTACGATTACGTTATCTACATCCTCCACATGATCCGCCAGATAGGACGGTACCATAAAGTCCGTTCCCAACGCACCCTGTGTTCCGTGCTGCTCGGTGCTTCCCACCGGAATCACAATAATCGGATCCTTCTCAAAAGCCTCTTTTGCTTGTGCTGTAGTCATTTTTGCAAGATACATTTTAAATACGCCTCCTAACTTTTATACTGTAAAATGACGATCAATAGTCTCCTGCGGCGGAGTTTTTGTAAATTTACTTACTACAATCATTACAATAGAAGCAATGATCGTAGTTGGGAACAGTGCATGGAATCCCATAGCCAACGCCTTGACAGACGGATTCAGTGTAAAGAGCAACAGTGAAATAATACCTACTATAACCGATGCGATTGCTCCCTTCGCTGTTGCTTTCTTCCAGTAAATTCCAAACAGAATCGGCACTACAAAAATTGCCATTCCTGAAAATGCAAACAGGTTAATTTCAAAAATACTGCCTGGCTGGAATACACCAAAGCAAATTACGATGATACCGATGATTACAGTTACTACCTTGGACAACTTCATAACATTCTCATCTGTAGCATCCTTATTGATAATCTTCTGATAAATATCACGGGTAACAGCACCGGTGGTGGTGACCAGAATACCATCGATAGTGGACATACCTGCTGCCACGATACCTGCGATGAAAATAGAAGCCAGGAATGGATTCATTCCCCTCTGCAGAATCATTGGAATAATCTGATCTGCCTTCTCGATATTCTGAATAGAAGCGATACCATTTACACCGGCCCACTCAATCAGAGTTGCAGAGAAAAACATACCTGCAGTACCAAGAAGAATTGCTTTGAACATGGTCTTATGATCCTTCATGGCAAAGAACTTGGTAAACAGGTGAGGCTGTCCCATGGTAAAGAACGACCATAGCACAATGTTGGATACATAATAAGTCCAAGGCATATAACCGTTAGCACCCGGGAAGGTCAGATAAGCCTCATTCATACTCTGAAGTGTATGGTTAATGTTAGAGAAACCTCCACCCATTACTACAGATACAATAAATGTAACCACTGCAGTAGCAATCATCAGAGATCCCTGGATAACATCCGTCATCATGGCACCTTTCATACCACCGCTCATACAGTAGAGAATAACGATAATACCCATTCCCACAACACCTACCCATTCAGGCAGTCCGGTAAATACATGTACAATAACACCTGCTCCGATAATCTGTGCGCCCATCATCGGAACCAGGAAGAAGAGCATCATTACGCCCAAAACACCGCTCATATTCTTGGAGTGATAACGGTCTGTCAGGTAATCGGCCATAGTCAGGAAACCATATTTATGACCAAGAGTAATCAGCTTACGGCCAATAAGAAGAGCCGGAAGAATCATACAGAACACAGCTCCAGGTACAGAGATAGCCATTCCTGCATAGCCTACGCCATAAATGGTTCCCGGTGTACCAAGAAAGGTTCCCATAGAAAACTGGGTTGAGAAATATGCAATACCACTTACTACCACGCCAGCCTTTCCACTCAATACAAAGAAATCGCCAATATTATTCGTCTTACGTCCTGCGTACCAACCAATAAATGCCATAATTCCAAGATAAAGTACTAACACTGTATAGAAAGGAATTGGTGATGGCTGAATTACTGCTGCTCCATTCATTTATTTGTCCTCCTCATCATAAGTGTGATATTCTTTTCTCTTCATACACATGCGGTAATAGATAATAATCAGCGCAAATGTAATGGCAGTGTGAACAATCCATCCGAATATATAGAGTGGAACACCACCAAATGCGGGAATATACGTCTCGCTGTAGAAAAACGGGAACGGAATCATAATTAATACAAACATAATCAGAAAAATAATCAACCATGTCCGTTCGAAGTGTTTCTCAAAAAGTTTCTTCATAGCCTTTTTCCTCCTTTGCTTTCGAAAGAAAATCTATATATTATGATTTTCTTTCGATTTTTTGTTAAGTATATACTTTACTTTATATTTTCCATTATACATGCTATAATAAATTTGTAAAGTTTTTACTTATATTTTTATGAAAAAAATATAAAACATTGCATGCGCCATGCAAAGAAAGGACATCGTGTAATATCTATGGATATTTTAGAGCATCTTCAAAAACTTTATCCTGCCCTGACAAAAAAGCAGAAAACAATCGCAGATTATCTAATTGCTAATCCGGAGGAAATCAGCTACATTACACTGGCACAGCTAAGCCATCAGACCGGTACCTCCGAGCTGACTTTGCTTCGTTTTTGTCAAAAACTGGGGTACTCCAACTTTCTGGACTTAAAGGAGCAGTTTCGGGACTATACCCAAAAAATGATTAAGCAGGCCTCCTCTTCTTCCTTTTTTCTGCCAGAGCGTACCTCAGGCGAAGCCTCCGAACGAGAACGGATCCTTCATGAAATCTGCAATACAGAGGCCGCAGTTTTCTCTGATTTTATTACCAACATCAATCTGGAATCTGTCATAAAGGCTTCTGATGAAATCCGGAAAAGCACCCGTATCTACATCTTTGCCCATGATATTTCTCTGGTTCCCGGCAAATTTTTACAGAGCCGTTTGGAAATTCTGTACTTGAATTCTGCGTTGATTGATTTATCGGATCTGGAAGTCACCCAGAAGATTATCCAACAGCTGACGGATGGTGACCTGGTAATCTTTTTCTCTTTCCCCCGCTATTATTTTCCGATTGGAAATATTGCTAAAAAAGCAGCTAAATCAGGGGTACCGATTCTGACCATCACAGACAGTGATACTTCACCGGCAGCTGCGCACAGCACACTATTGCTTCTCTGTCCCACATCTACGAAGCTGTTTTATAACTCTATGACTGCACCTATGGCTATGCTCAATATTCTGGCATCCTGTCTTGTCATCGATAGTGTATCACCATCTGAACGGCAGATTTTTATCGACACTTTGCCATCCTGATTTTTAGCCCAAAAACAAAACCGGATATACAGGTTTCCAACAGAAAGCCATATATCCGGTTTCGTTTTTATTTTCTTTTTACTTCTCATAGGTGCCTTTTCG
>ENA-OROL01002876-OROL01002876.1-human-gut-metagenome-genome-assembly--contig:-NODE-2876-length-11462-cov-5.449198_pt1 | contig 11462 bp, 9 predicted proteins | sample MGYA00242128_ERZ509048 | MGnify/ENA primary metagenome ERZ509048 (study PRJEB26280, sample SAMEA2338750) | human gut metagenome | biome: human gut; feature: human-associated habitat; material: faeces...
CTCACACAAGCTGTTTCTCAGTTTACTCATCATAAATTATTTTTATATAAAATACTAAATAGTGCCTCAACAATTTTTAAGTCTAATAACTTTTTTGATTCATTATTCAATAACTTATTTAATTCAGATTTTTTTTCAAAAGAATTATCCATTTAAATTTTCCCTTCTAATTTCATTTTCAAGAGTATTTTTTAAATGAATTTCAATGATGGTTTTTCCATCTTGATTATTACTAATTTCAACATGATAAACATTATTATCTAGCTGACCATTTATTAAAGATTTTTCCATATCCGATATATCTTTGTTAAGACTTATAACAGAATAGGTTCTATTATTCTGTGTCTTGTATTCAAAATTAATAACACTATCTTTAATAATATCTTTAATTTGATCTATTGCTTTTAACAGAGTTTGTTCTTCAGCTTCTCTTTGTTCCTTATAAAAATCTTTAGCACTCATATTTATTTCATCATCAACTTTTTTAAATCTACCACCTATTGATGATTTAATTTGTTCTACTGTGAAATATGTATTATCAAGTTGTTTTAATGAGTTAACTTTTCTTTCAATTTCACCTTTTTCATAACAAGAAAACTTATTATACATAACAGTATCTCTAAAAACAGGATAACCTATTATAGGAAATATTATAGTTTTATAATGAAGTTGTTTTACTTCATCTGGTGTAAGTAAATCTCTTGCCATTAAAGAAGTTGATTTATTGCCATTGTAGTCTAATAAACTAAGTGATTGACTTATAGAACTACTTGATATTGTTGTCTTACCTAGTCTTTTAGATATTTGTTCTGCTGTATCTTGTGTATTTGTTTTTAAATAAATTAGACCACAGTTATCCAATATTATTTGTGCTACTTCTTTACCATACATATTATCAAGTTGTGAAAAAGATTGAATAAAGAAATGGAATCTCATTCCTCTACTTCTTGCAACTGATACTAATGCTTCAATATCTGCAAGTGGTGGACAATTTGCAAACTCATCAAGTAACCAATCAATTTGCACTGGCAATTTTTTATTTTCTTTACTATTAGCAAGTTTTACTAATTCCTTATATAATAATCCCACAATAATTGTAACTAATGTAAAATACACTTTATCTTCATCTGGTACTATAATAAATAATGCTGTTGCTTCTCTACCTAGCAAATCAAAATCAAAGTCTGAATCAGATGTTACATTTGCTACATTAACATCATCAAATAAAGACATCTTTTCACCAAACACTGCTGTTATAGATTTATAAGTATTATCACTCGCATTAAGTATAGAAGTTAGGGAATCCTTGCTTTTACTTCCATAATCTTTCTTATCAATATATGCTTTAAATTTATTAAAGTTTTTTTCTTGCATTGAACTATTTTGAAACTTACGAATAGATGTCATAGTAATCTGATTTCTTTTGATATTATTTTTCTTATATTCTTCTAAAAAGAATCCTATTAAACCCTCTAATAAATTTCTTGCACTATTATTCCAAAAGGGATCTTTTTGCTGAGTTTTTTCTTGCATAATCATCGTAGCAAGTGAAGTTATCAATCTATTTGTTTCAGCAAGTGAAGTCATAGATAAATTATTATACTTAACTCTATCCTTTTTACTAATAATAGACTTCTTTTCATATTCAATATACTTTTCATATTCTTTAATAATTGGCTCTAATATATTAAAATGATTAGACATTTCTGGATGTCTAAAATCAAGTGTTAATACATTATATCCATTATCTTTAAACATTTTTGAAGTAGTATTAAATATTTCTCCCTTAGGATCAGTAATAAATACACTTCTTTTCTTTTTAGCAGTAGCAATAAATGAACACATAGGAATAACAGCAGTAACTGATTTACCACTACCAGTTGAACCTAAATAAGTATAATGCGGTGTTTCTTTATCAAACCACACATATTTATAATCTTTACTAAACCACATAGGTACTCCTGATTCTTTAATACTACTTATTTTTTCTTTTTTAAAATTCTTTTTAATTTCATTAAATGTTGAAAATCTAGCCGAACCATACTCATGATTACTTTTTACTTTATGTTTTGAAAATAATGGTTCTACAAACATAAAAACAACTATAAATAAAATTAAAAGAGCTAATACAATGATTAGCTCTATAGACATATATCCTCATCTAATAGTTCTTCAATATTGTAAATATCATAGTTGTATATTAACTCATTAACCTGATCTTCAATATCTATAACTATTTCATCTAAAGTTAAGTTATTGTAAAACTCAACTTTATTTTTATTTGAATTTTCTAATGCTACCTTCAGACTTCCAAGTACATTTCCTTTTATAGCACTATATAAATCTTTTATTTCTAAATTATCTAATTCTTTATTTATTTCATCAATTGTCATAACTCTTTACTCACCTCTTTTGCGTTTTTTGTTTTATGAAGTTCTTGTTCTTTTTTTAAAATATTATTAAATATTTCAACTTCATTTTCTAATAAATCACATGAATCTAGTTTACATTTTGAAATATTAATATCATTTTTAATTAAATATTCAAGATTTTCTTTAAATATTTTTTCTTCATCTTTAATTATTTTATTTTCAAAAAAATTATAATATCTTTTAATTTTTTTATAGTAATTTGTATTTTCATTAAACACTAAATTGTTACATTTAAAATTCTTATATTCATTAAGTGGTTTTGTTGAAGATACAAATCTATCTCCAGCCCATGAACCAACATATTTTTTATTTTGATAATAATAATCTCCTCCACCTTGCTCATTGCCACATCCAATTAAAAGAGCAAATGAATTAACTTTACAAGAACTTATTGTATTATCATTTTTATCAAACCAAAAGTTCTGTATAGGTTGTTTAAATAAATCTACATATTCTTTTTTATCTAAATTATACACATATCTTATATTATCATTATTAGAACTTTCTACATTATTAAATCCTTCAGAATAACTGTATATTGTATGATTTATTCCAAATTCTTTACTAATTTTATCAATTATATTAGCTGTAGTACTTTTATCTGTTGATTCTGCATAATCACCAACATGGATAACTCTATCTCCCTTCCACTCATTACTTAATAATCTTAATGTATCATTACAATAATTATTAGCAACATATGAGTGTTCCATTAGTTTATATCCATGCCTATTCCTATCAGATATTTCTTTTTTATCTACATTAACAAATCTATAATATTGCCCCATATTAAACCTCCATATCTAACTCTTTTTTATTTTCTACATCATATTCTAAAATCTTGATAGAAAAATTATTTGAGTTGTATTCTCCATTTAAAAATAATTCAAATGAATCATCTGATTCTTCAAAACACCATTCTTCAGACGGTAACTTATCAATATTTTTTATATCTATGGGGTTAATATTATCAAAATCAGAATCACATTTTGCATCCCTTACAGCATCCTTAAATAATTTTTTAGCATATTCCTTATTTGTTGTAACTCCGTATAAACTGTAATCTATTTCATCGTTATATACTGCATTATTAGTTATAACATATATCTTATTATTTTTATTTCTTTTAATATCATCAATACAAATATCAATCTTATCAATTAAATCTTTCATGTTATCACTAAAATAATCATAATTACTATAAATTTTATTAAAACTTTCAATTAACTTATTCCATTTTTCTTTATCTATAAACATATATCATTCCTCCTTTGCTTCTTTAATTCTTTTTATACATGTATTATAAAAATCTTTATTTATTTCAAAACCTATATAATTCCTTTTTTCTTTTATACAAGAAACTGCTGTTGTACCACTTCCCATAAAACAATCTAAAACAATATCATTTTCACGAGAACTATTTCTTATTAATTTTCTGATAAGTGATTCAGGTTTTATAGTAGGATGTTTCCATTTCTTTTTATCCTTAATATTTATTGGATATAAAAAAACTGTCTTTGCATCTTCATAACTTTTTGGTGAACAATATCCACCTTTACGAAAATATAGACAATACTCTTTATCACTTAAATATTTATTATTAAAAAGAGGTAAAGCATTTGTTTTATTCCAAATTATAATATCCATTTTGCATTTTCTTTCTAAAACAAAAAATCTTATATAAAACGGTATTTGTTCTCCATTGCAAAAAATATATAAATTTACTTTCTTTAACACTCTTAATATTTCTTCTAATATTTTATAATCATAACCACTAGTTAAATTATTAATATATAATTCATCATTATAACTATTTATATATTTTGATAATTCTGATTTATATGCTGTATTATGATTATTAATTAAATACGGTGGATCTATAATAACTAAGTCAACATAATTATCTGGAATTTTTTTTATTCCAGTCTGACAATCTTCATTATAGATTGTATTTAACATTTCTTAACCTCTTTTTTCTATAAAATGATGCAAATCTATACTTAAGTAATTCGTTATAATCAAGATTTAAGATATTACTTAACCTAAATAAAAATACACATTTAGGTTTTTTAATTCTACCATTTTCAAGTAACCATAATTCTATTTCAGATATATCTGATATTCTTGATAAATCACTTAAAGTAAGATTTAATTTGTTTCTTGCTATTTTAATTATTTCACCTAATTTTTTTATATTTAATTCGCCTCTCTTCCTCTCTAGCACTCTTACTAGATATTTTTAATGCACAAAATAAAAAAAGTGATAGTCCTAAAACTAACACTATAAAAACTATAAATATTAACCATTTCCAAAATGGCATCATATCACCTCATTTCCAAAATAAAAAAGAATAGAATTTCTTTTAGAAAAATCTATTCTTTATTTAACTTTATTTATAAATTTTATAAATGTTTTAATATACTTCATACTATAGTATATATTTTATTGTATCTTAGTTTTTTTACTTTACCCATACTGCATAAAGAGTTGTATCTTCTGCAAGTAATACTTTGTTATAAATTGGAGTTTCGTTTTTATCAACCCAACCTTTGAAAATATAGCCATCTCTTGTTGGTTCTTTTGGAAGTACAAGTTCAGTATCTTTACTAATAGTAATACTTTCTATCTTACTTCCACCTCTAGTATCAAAAGTTATTGTTATTTTGTTACTAGTTGCATCTTTTTCCCAAACTGCATAAAGAGTTGTATCTTCTGCAAGTAGTACTTTATCATAAATTGGAGTTTCGTTTTTATCAACCCAACCTTTAAAAACATAACTATCTCTTGTTGGTTCTTTTGGAAGTGCAAGCTCAGTATCTTTACCAATAGTAATACTATCTATTATACTTCCACCTTTAGTATCAAATGTAATTGTTATTGCTTCTTTTATATCTTTTTCAATATCTTTCATAGGGCAAACATATTTAGTTGTTTTTAAAACTGTTTTAGTTTTACCATCAGAACATTTATAAGTATTTGTAAATATTCCTTTATCTTTATAAACAGTAGAACCACCATTATAGTAATCTCTAATTTTAATTATTGGACTATTATTAAATAAAAGAGCGACTATAAAATCTAAAAATATTAAACCTATTATAGAACACAGTGTAATTATTATTATTTTCTTTTTCATTTTACCTCCTCATAAATAATAAGCGCTATGTGATTTTCTTCTTGTATATTAATTATATCATGAATTTTCCAATTTCAAAAAAGTTTTTAATATATATGTTTTAAAAATACTAGATTTTATCATTATATAAAAAAAATAAGCAGTGGGGTGTACTGCTTATTAAACTTATTTAACTTTATTAGCAAGTTTTATAACTGCTTTAGTATATTTCATAAGTTCTTTTTTGTTTTTAAATCCACAAGTCATTGCATAATAATCAGTATAACTATCATCTTCTTTTACTAACTTTAATTGTAAAGATTTATTTATATTATAATTTTCTTTAGCAGATAAGTTAGATAATTTAGAGTAATCTTTAACTGTTATATTATAAAGTGGATCATTACTTTTAAATTTATCATATATTTCATTTGATATTATACAATTATCAATAAGTTCCTCGTTATTCTCAAACTCTATTAATGTCTTGTTTTTTTCAGGATATACTGTTACATTTTTAACTCTATCAATGTACACTGCTTTTCCATCTTTTATTTTACCAACATAAGGTTCTTTTTGTAATAGTAAAACAATAATTAGTATAACAATTAGAAGAATACTTGAAATAATGATAATTTGTTTTTTAGATAGTTTCTTTATCTTTAATTTTGTCTTTTTCACATTACCATCCCTCAATTTTGATATTAAAAAGGAGTTAGAGAAAACTCTAACTCACAGTTTAATTTGTTTGTTTTCTTCTATAAAAGATTCCAGCTCCAGCAAGTCCTACGATTGATAAGATTCCACTTATTATATAGAATCCAATATTATCTCCAGTTTGTGGATTGTCAGTAGGAACTGTTACTTTTGCTACATTGAATGTTGTAATTGCTTCTCCACCATCATTGAATACAACTTTTAAAGTATGTTCTCCAACTGATAATGTATCAACAAATTCTTTCTTTAATGTAATTATTGTACTTCCACTTTCTGCTGTATAATTTTTAGGATCAACTAATTCATTATCAACATATACTTTACCTTCATCAAATAATCTAAAGTCAGCATTTATTTTAAATTTAGCTTCATTATTTTTAGTAATTGTATATTTTTGATTAGCTCCTTCAGTTACTTCATAAACTATTTTTTCAACTACAACTTCTAAATTGATATTAGATGTTATATTTGTAAGTTTTAAAGTATCTCCAACCATATCGGCAGTTTTGTCAGTTCCATCAACTAGAACTTTAACTAACTTATATCCACTATTAGCAGTTATAGTAAATTCTTTATCTTCACCATAACTTACTGCAACAGCACCATTTGGAGTAATAGTAGCACCATCTACATCTTTAACAGTTACAGTAAATGGTATTTTTTTATAACTTACAACAACTTCTTTTTCTTCATTTACTGTAAGTTCTATTTTATTACCAGTTACAGTAGTTTCTACTGTATTTACTAATACTTTATCAATCATATAACCTGTATCTGGTGTAAATGTTATTTCAACTTTAGTTCCTTCAACAGCATCTATTTTACTTGGTGTAATTGTTCCATTTCCACCAGAAACTGATGTTATTACATCAAACGTATTTTTAACTACAACCTCAATATCAATATCAGTTATTGTTTTATAGTTTGTAGTATCAACAGGAGTATATGTTGCTTTATAAGTATGTGTTCCAGCTGTTAATACAACAGTTGCATCATTCCAAGTAAATCTATCAGGAAGAGTTACATCTTTTAATGTTCCTCCTTTTACACCAGTAAGTCCAGTTGGTACTGTATAGTCTGGTGTTGCTTGAGTGATTGACCAACTTAAAACTAAATCTGTAGTTGTATTATCTTTCCACTCATAATTAGTTTTATCTTTTAAGGATACTGTAATGCTATAATTTCCAACATTAGTAGCCTTAATATCTCCAGAAACATTCATCTTAGTTGAATCAAAATTACTACCATCTGAAACTATTTCATCACCAGTATATTCAAAAGTATTTTCAACTAAAGTTACTTTTTCAAGTTGTGCTTTTTTAATAGTAAATGCTACACTAAATGTTCCAGTGTAATTTGCATTAGTATCAGGAACTTTATATGTTACTGTATAAGTACCAGCATTTGTAGGAGCAGTAGCACTACTATATGATGTAGAACCAGTTCCCTCGTATAATACTTTTAAATCACTAACATTTACTGTTCCAGCATTAACACTAATTGTTCCTGTTGGCATTTTAGGTGTTCCATCATAAGTAAATGTTTCATTATTAGAAAGTCCTGAAATATTTACATCAGTTTTATTAACAACATGAACTGTAAAATCTTTTGTTGTTTCTTTCCATTCAGGAGTATCATCTCCACCAAGATTTACTTTCACTGCTGTAACAGTAATTACAACATCACCTTCAGTATCTCCTGCTACAAATTCTTCGTTTACAGAATCGTAAGTAAGGGCTGTTCCTGATTTAATAGTAAAATCAATGTTTCCTTCATTTCCAGTTACTGATTGTTCTAAATATTCTTTTGATATAGAACCATTAACTCTTACATATTGATCTGCAATTGCTAAAGGTTGATCTGCACTTTTTACTGTTAAGGTACCATTTACATGTGTCCCAAATGTATAGTTACCAGTAATATCTTCACCATTTCTCATTACTTTAACATTGCTTACAGCATTATTAGAAGTTCCTACAAATTTTTGACTACCAGTAATTGTAGCTTCTAACATATCACCAGATACTAATACATTATCTGTATATGCATAAGTATTTTTTGTTAATTCAGTACCATCAAATACTTTATTGTCTGAACCAGCTGTTACAACTATTGGTGTTGCAATAGGATTTACTGTTAATTTACCAGCAGATTTTACAATATTAGAGTAACAATTAGTTACATCAACACCTTCTGCATTTGTTATTGTAACACTTGCAATTGTGTTATTTCCATCAACTGTATCTTTAAAATCTTTTACTTTACCAGTAATTACTGCAGTAACTTTATCACCATTAGGTAATTTATTGTCAGCTACTGCACTTGCATTATTTGCCCATAAAACATCATAAGCATTTTTTGTGTGTTCTGTTCCATCATATGTAAATGTTTCATCATGACTTTTTACTTTTACTTCTGTAGTAATTGGTGTGATTTCAAAAGGAACACTAGCTTCACTTGCTGTATAATTTGGATTTATAATACTTAAAGTAGCTTTATATTCTCCTACTAATATAGGTAGTTTATTTCCTTTATTTACATAGTTTCCAGAAGTATCTTTCTTAGAATAAGTGATTTCATAGTCGCCAGTTCCTAGTTCGCTAACTCCTGTTGCAGTTGGAGTTTTATCAGTGCCATAAACCCAAGTACTATCTAAACCACTAATACCTAATCCTGTTAATTGTTTTGGTTCAACTTTTAATGTAACTGTTGCCGTATAATTACCATTACTATCAGTTACAGTAATTGTTGCTGTGTAAGTTCCAACAGGAAGTCCTTCTTTTGCCTTAATTTTATAATCTGTATTTGTTGCACCAGCACTAACTGTTGGTGATGTACTAGGTCCTTCAACAGTAAAATTAGAACTATCTACTGTTACATTTTGAATTTGTAAATCAGAACCACTTATATTTTTAATTGATATACTATTAAGACTAGGTGTTTCCTTATAAGTTTCATTTATTTCTACATTATTTACTTCAAAGCCATTAACTTTTTTTATAATAATGTAAGGATTTTCTCCTCCTGTTGAATAAAAATCTTCAACTAAAGTATTTCTATCTTTTTCAGTTAAAACTGGAGCCCCTGTTGTATAAGGTAGTTCTTGAAAGTATGCTTTAGAATTAGGATCAATTACATTATCTAATTTCATTTTTCCTAATTTATTACTTCCTAATTTGCTTGCAAGTCCCATCACTTTCAATGACTCAAAATTAAAATTGAATTTAATATCTGAATCTGAATCATCACTAGTGTGAAAAAGAGACTTCTGATCACCGACTTTAAATACAGCGTCTTTTACTTTTACATCAACAGTAATATTTCTACCATTTGTATAGTATTTATTAGAAAAGAAAGAAAAGTAACTATTAGTTGAACTAATCATTTCATAATACCCACCATCAATAGTTAGTCCAAATTTTTTTATTTCCTCATCATGAATAACATCATAAGTAGTAAAATTAATGCTTTTTTTTGTAAGAATCTTACCAGTTTTACTACTACTACTATCCTTAATAGTTAACTTACTATTAAAGTTATAATAGTAATCGTTAATTGCTTCATCATAATCAGACATTCCATAATTAAATGAAAGACCTTCGGAACCTGTATCTAATGTTTGCCCATTTAATTCAAGAGTAATGTCATTAACAACATAAAAATTTAGGTACTTTGTTAAAGTAATATCTTTTGTTAATTTAATTTCATTTATCTCAGAATCAATTCCTTTTGATGCATTAATTAGCTCTTTCTCATTCTCTACTGTGATTGTTTTTGCATTTACATTAGTTAATCCTACGGCAAAGACTGCTACTAATGTAAATAATATCATAGTTAATTTTTTAACATATGTCAATCCAAAAATCACTTTTTGTGAAAAAATCGTGATTCACGTCAGGAAAGCATTCCGTTTTTCGTCAAAACGACCAATCTTCTCCGTTAGCCCTGCGGCTGCTCCGCTGTCAGCTGAGCATAGAGCTTCTGCTGGCCGGCGGTATAGCGGGCGTAGAAGGACGTCAGGTCAATGGCGTTGTACACGCTGTCGTTATGCTCCACCTGTGCGCCGGAGATACGGGCGGACAGATCCTCGCCAAAGGCCATCTCGGCCACGGCGTTCAAGTCCACGGCGCGGCGCAGTGCCACATAGTAGCCGGTCTCATCCTCGATAACGTCGCTGACCTGATCCTCCGCCAGTGCGGCCAGCGCCTTGTTCAGCGTGGTCTCGTCGCAGCCGTCATAGGTGTTGCTGGCCAGAACGGTCACGTTCTCCCCTGCCTCCAACGCGGCAAAGGCGGCGGCCTTGTCGTCGGCGGTGGACAACTGGCGGGCATAATCGCCCATCAGGGCCTTGGCGTCCGCCTTGGCGGCGTCGTCCAGCTCGGCGGTGCTGATGAACAGCACGTCGGCGGTCATCAGGCTATGCTCCTCCGCCAGCGCCAGCAGATCCTTGTCGCTGGGACGCAGCGCGCCATCCGTGGTGCAATAGGCGGCGTACAGCCGGTTATACAGCAGCGTGGTGCTCATCAGCTGGTCATACTGCTCCTCCGTGAGACCGTTGATCTGCAATACCTTCTGCAGATCCTCGCCGTAGGCTTCCTTCTTCTGCTGCAGGGTGGCCCCGTCATCCTCGGTCAGCGTGATGCCCATATCCTTGGCCCACTTCCGGACAGCGGCCTGCTGCTTCACCTGAGCCTCCGCCTGCTGTGCCACGTAGTCGGCGGCGGTAAAGCCCTCGCCCAGCTGCGTGCTCAGATCGGTGACGCCGTAATAGGACAGGTTCTGGGCCGAGTAAGTGACCATATACAGGTACTCCCAGGACTCCACCGGCTCGCCGTCCACGGTCATCACCGCTTCCGTGCCCTTCAGGCCGCTGGCCTGCTGGAGCAGAGGCTTGTCGCTGCCCAGCTTTCCCGTCATGATCATACCGGCGCAGATCAGCAGCGACAGCGCCAGGCCCACCAGAAAGCGGACGACCAGATTGAATGTTTCTTTTTTCATGGTTGCTCCTCCTTAAAATTTCCGGCCTTGGTCTGTGCCGGTTCCTCATGTCGTAATGCCAGCTCCTCCACCAGCTTTCCTGCGGCGGACAGGGCTTCCTCCTTCGGCTGCAAATACAGCGTCAGCTTGGGCTGGGCAGTCGCGCTCAGCTGTAACCGCTGGCGGTAGGCCGCCATGGCGCATCCCGCCGCTATGGCGG
>ENA-OROL01002884-OROL01002884.1-human-gut-metagenome-genome-assembly--contig:-NODE-2884-length-11444-cov-4.248398_pt1 | contig 11444 bp, 10 predicted proteins | sample MGYA00242128_ERZ509048 | MGnify/ENA primary metagenome ERZ509048 (study PRJEB26280, sample SAMEA2338750) | human gut metagenome | biome: human gut; feature: human-associated habitat; material: faeces...
TAAAAATCATATTTATTACTCCTTTGATGTCTAATTATTGATTTTTGGAAGATATTATTAGTGGTAGCACTAATAATAGTGGCATACATGCAAATAAGCCATATACATATCTTAATTCACAAAAAACAGGTGTTGATGCCATTATTGATAACCACAATCCAAAAAGTGGAATGTAACATAATAAAATTTTTTTGTTATAAAAAGTTGTAATGAAAGATGATATTAAAAGAATTATAAATGTCAAACCAACACTCCATAATATATTAGATAGTGGTAAACTTCTAGTAGTTGTGTCATCGATAAATTTATTATACCATGCCGGTGTCAAAGGGGTGTTATAGATATTTTCTTCTTCAAACATTCCATGTGACTCTCCTCCTGTTGCCCAATAAATTATATCTGGATACCAATACCCTATTGTTTCCATCATATATGCTTCTATGTATACTCTTGGGTGTTTTATTAACAGGCTTAAATATGTTTGTATGAATTCCTTTTTGTTATTTTTTAAAACATCATTATTTGTGATTGTTTTAATTGGATCGCTTGTAATATTCTTATAATTTGTTGCAACTTTATCATACTCCCATAGTTTTTCTAAAAATGCTTTATCGTTATTATTTATATCATAATCTAATGCTACTACTCTTGCCATCTGCTGAAGAGGAATTGAATATGCCTCGGCAGTTTTTGACTTTGCAACATTAAAATAATTAAATACTGGTCCCTTTATAACAAAGTAAAATACTAGTAAGGATGCACAGACAATGCTCATCGTTTTTCTCTTATCTTTTAAACATATAATTATAAATGGTACTGTAAAAATAAATATATATATTCCATTATTTCTAAAAAACATTATTATGAGAATGCTAATTATAAATAATATTACATTACCTTTACTAATTTTTTTACTTGTTACAAAATCATACAATGATACAAATAAAGATGCAAAAGCGGTGCCAAACATTACATCGCGCCATAGAGTTACACTATAATGTCCAAATAAAGGTGTAAATCCATATACAAAAGCAATCAATAAACATATTTTCCTTGATAGTCCTTTATTGTATAAGTATCTAATTACAATTGTAAATAATCCACTTATACAAATCATTTGAATAATAATTGAAAAGGCAACGGCAGAATTTAAATTACTGAATATCAACTTACCAAGATGAAAAAACACTCCGAAAAACCAAGTGTGCCCAAATGTATGGAAATCACTTAAAATAAAATTATTAGCATAATGAATAACATAATAAGAATCTGGTGTCATTATTGCTGGATAAAATCTGATAAAATATAGAAAATTTCCAAATAGAATCATTGACATTACAGCAAGAAACTCTTTTTTTGTCATCTTTTTGTTTTTTTCTAGTTTTAATACATTTTTTAATTTTGGTATTGCAATTTCAAATAATCTATAAAATAAAACTGTAAAACCAACAATCATTATTATTACACATAATACTCTTTTAAAATTGAAAATATTGGAAGGCATGTCATAAATATATTTACTTACAATGTTTCCTATTGCCAAAACCATCCCCAATATAAAACTAAGTATAAGAGAATATATTTTTGCTTTTTTGTTGCATTTAGTATTAAATTTACTATAAAAATAGTATATTGCAAAAAACAATAATGTAATAAATATGTTATATGAATTTCCATTTAAAAAATCATTATTGTATATTAATAATGCAACAAATGTAACTATAGATAATATAATATTACATACTATTTTTTTCATTGTTTTCCTCCCCATGTCATAATACATACCCCAAATATGATAATAAATATACCTATACCTTGCACTAGTGTTATTTTCTCTTTCAAAACTAAGCATGAACCAATAACTACTAATGTATTTACAATAGCTACCGAAAGTGGCATTGCTATTGTTAGGTTTGTTTTACTCACAATGAGCATCCATAAAACAAAACTAAAACCATAACACAATAATCCTAATATCATTTTGATAGAATAGTTAATTGAAAGGCCAAATATATTTAATGTAAGATTGCTATTTGCACTACCTAGTTTAAATAATATTAATCCAGATGATGCTAAAAGTACATAACAAGTAAACATAATTATTATCTTCATATTAATCCTTCTTTCCATTTTTTTCAACTCTTTCTTTTAATATTGAAACTTCTTGAACTAGAGTTTTAATTTTCTCATTTTGCATAGATATACTTGTTGTTATAATAAACGAAACATAAAACAGAAAGAAAAATCCCAACAAAAATATCATATTCGACGTTTCTTCAAATCCTGCTAATTTTGACAATTTAAATACTATGTTTGGAAAAATCACAACAACAGCCATAATAAGCACTAAAACCAACCAAAAACTAGCATATTTCATAGTCATTTTTTTTCTTTTAACTCTATTAACAATTAAAATTAATTGTAATATTAATAGTATTATTAAAGATAATTTTAAATTTATACTCATTTTCTTCCTCCATTATTAATACTTGTTATTATGATAGACAAGCATACACTAAACATATAATATATACTCTTAAGTGGTTTAATAGAAGATTCTCCAAATTCTCTTTCATGCATTTCTACAGGTATTTCTTTAACATTTAGTCCTTTTTTAATAAGTTCTGTAGTTGATTCTGGTTCAGGATATTCTGTAGGATAATGACTAGCAAATAATTTAATTACTTCCTTATCCGCTGCTCGAAACCCACTGGTTGGATCGTATATTTTTTCTCCAGAACAAATTTTAATTAATAAAGATAGTATTTTAATTCCTAATCTTCTGGTTCCACTTGATTTAAATTTACTTAAGTTGTCTATAAATCTAGATCCAATAACAAAATTAGCTCCTTTATCTATTTCTTCCACTAACTCTTTAATATATTTTTCATCATGCTGTCCATCACCATCAAATTGTATAGCAATATCATAATTGTTCTCTAATGCATATTTGTAACCTGTTTGAACAGCACCGCCAATACCTAAGTTATGTATTAAATTAATAACATTATAATTATTCTTTTTACATATTTCCTTTGTTTTGTCAGTGCTACCATCATTTATTATTATATAATCCACTGGAGATTTTGAAATGTCATTATACTTTTTTAACTTATTTATTGTATTTTCAATATTTAATTCTTCATTGTATGCTGGAATTATTATTAATGTTTTCATATTTTATACTTCCTCATCTTTTATTTATATTTTTTAACTTTGAATAAGAATTTTACATTACTATCATAGAATCTTTTTAGTCTTTTTGGTTCCTTTAATATTCTATATAGCCATTCTAAATTTAGTTTAATAAATATTTTAGGTGCTCTTTTCTTATGACCACTTATTACATCAAAAGATCCACCTACTCCAACAAAAATTCCCTTATCAAATTTATCTAAATGTTTATATATCAATTTTTCCTGTAATGGTATACCAAGTGCTACCAATACAATGTCAGGCTTGGCATTTGCTATTTTTTCAAACACTTTATCCTTGTCTTTTTCATATCCATTTGATGTTCCCGCTAATTCTAAATTAGGATAATCTTTTTTTAGTACTTCTTTCATAGAATCAATAACTTCTTGTTTTGAGCCAAACAAATAAATTGTTTTTTTTTGTTTATCTCCTAACTCTAATAATTTATTTGCTATATCAATACCAGCAATTCGCTCTTTAACATCATAATTAATCATTCTTGCGGCTTTTACTATTCCAATTCCATCTGGGACTAAGATAGTATTCTTATCTAGAAGTAACTCTCTCATTTCTTCATCTTTCTCACTCATCATAAATGTTTCAGGATTTGCAGTTACAATAAATGTTTTTTTATCATTCTTTAGATTTTTTTCTAATATTTTATAAAATGATTCCTCGCTTTTGTTATATAATTTGTCAAATAATGTTTTCATTCATTTACCTCCATATGTATATCTAAGAACATTATAACAAAAAAAGCCTTAAAATGAAAGGCTTTTACACTTTTTTTACTTTATTTGATCAAAATATTTGTTTAAATCATTAATTGTGGTATATGTAACTATTACAAATCGTCTAAGTTTAAACTTATTACTACCAACATGGATTAAGTTATCACTATTATTGCTTTCTCCTATAAATGCCATAGTAAAACCAGCTTTTTTTAGCATTTGAATACTATAATCGTTGTATTCATAAAATGGATAACAAAATACTGTGCTACCACCCAAATCTTCTCTACTTTGCTTTAAGTCTTTTTGTATTTCTTCTTCTGGCAAACATTTTATTCCGCCACCTTGTCCACCAGGACATTGTCCTCCATCATGCATGTTATGAGTATGTGAATGTAATTCTATGTAATCGGTTTTATAGTAATCTTTTTCATCAAACCAAGAAGTAACCAAGAAAATAGTTGCATACATTTTATATTCAGTAAGTAAATCTACTGCTATTTTTGTTTTTGGACCATCGTCTATTGTGATTAGCACACTTTTGGGAAGCTGCACTTTTCCATCAATGTACATTTCTACTTCTTTCGTTTGCAGAGTCAACATATTTTTTTCTTTTATTAAGTCCAAGTGTGATTTAAATTGTTTTTTAGAATGACATATTTCAGTAGTACATTCTTTTTTTTCATCAGCATTGTTCTCGTCATAAAAAGCATGGTAGTTTAAAACTGCTATTCCTGAAGCATTCTTTTTATCTGTATTATTACTTTTCTTAATTTCTTTTACATCATCTTTTTTTACATATAATAATCTATTATTAAATTCTATACCATACTTATTATCATCTTTTATTATTATTGGTAAATCATATGATTTATTGAATGTATATAGTAAATTATCATTTTCATCATAAAATGATGTACTATCATTAGTTACTATATTTTCGTTAAAGACTATATAATTTTTGTATCTGTCATTTATTTCTGATAACTTATCTATTTTATCTACATCTTTATAACTTATATAGTAATCATCATCAAAAGTCGTAATCTTAAAATATTTAGTATCTTTAGATATTTTCTCTTTAGTTAAACTTAATTCTACATTATTACCTATAGTTCCAACTACTTCATTATTACTATTATATAGTTTTGTTTCTTTATTTGTTTTAACAAACTCATTATAATGGCTATTTATTTCTTTAATAGTTTTTTCTTTTTTTAATTCGATATTATTGTTTTTAATATAATTAAATGCTATATAACCAATACCACCTAATATAATAATTATTATCATAATAACTATTATTACCCTACTCTTTTTTATTTTTCTTTTTCTTTTCATTATATACCTCACAGTTATATTTTATTTTAATATATTAATCCACTCTTTTTTTACATTATCTAATAAATATTTTTGACAGTATTTATAACCTTTTTCGCTATGTTCACTACCATTTTTATTTTTTAATTCTTTTATTATTTCTTCAGCCATTTTTTCTTTGTTTCTATCTTTTACTAAAATTCCTACATTATTTTTTAATAATTCTTTTGCTCCATCAGATGAATCAAAAGCAATACAAGGTAATCCATAACTCATGGCTTCAATTAATACAAGTCCAAATGATTCTGTATAGGATGGCAAAATAAATATTGAAGAATCTAAAATATATTTTTCTTTTCCCTTATCTCCTAGAAAACCGGTGAAAATAATCTTATTAGTTAGTTTTAATTCTTTAGTATAATTTTCTAATTCTTTTTTTAATGGTCCGTCTCCCACCATAAATAGTTTAGTTTTTGGTAATTCTTTATTAACTATTTTAAATACATCTATTAAATCTTTTTGACCTTTTTCAGGACTTAATCTACCTATTGTAATAATATTTTTATTTGTTAGTTTACTTCTCTTATGTGGAAGACTGTCTATTACATTGGGAATATATATACATTTGGTTTTACCTATTTTATTCTCATAAAACTTTCTTAAATTATCAGATACTACAACAAAGTAATCAAAATCTCTTATAGAATCTATTACTTTAGTTATATACTTTTTATCATTATTATGAAAGTTATGTTCAGTGGCAATTTTTATTATATTATTATAAGCATAGTATCCTACTAATCTACTATGAAAAGTTCTAGTAGTTATTATATAGTCACTATAAGTATTTCTAATTGCCTTAATATTTCTACTTCTCTTAAGACACAATATTTTAGCTGATTTAAATCCTTCTTTAAATATACTAATTATATTTTTATTTTTTATTGCTTGTTTAAACTCTTCTTTATTTGGTTTATCATCAATTAAATAAGTAATTTTAACTTTTTCTGAAAACGGAAATGCTGGTTTATCTAAAACTTTATATGTTGATATAATTTCTATATCATAATTTTCTTCAAGCATTTTACATAATGATGATAAGTATTTTTCAACGCCACCAAATCCTAGATGTAAAGCAAATATTGTTATTTTTTTTCTTTCTCTCTCTTCTGTTATTTCTAATTCACCTTTTGTCAAAGCACTTTCTAGCATTGCCATTGCAAATGACACATATATAGATACTGCGGGCGCACTGTATACATGTCCTGCTATCATAGATATCAGAGTTATTATTCCTATTACATATATGTTTGTTAATTTAAAGAAAGATAATCTAAATTTATTTTTAAATATCGATTTTATAGTTCTATACGCAATATAGACAAGTGGACTAAAATAAATTATAAAGCCAATTATTCCATAATGAAAGAATATATCTAATGGATCAATCTCAATTAGTTTTTCTATTTTTTTATTATTTATTTCTTTTCTATTTACAAAGCCTATTCCAAACAGTTTATCACTAGATGAACTGTTTTCGTATATTTCTAAAGTATCAAAAAAGTATTTATCTCTGCTACTTAATACTACCATTATAAGTCTTTTTGCTCCAGGACTATTAATATTATATTTTTTATCATAATCCTTTTCTTTATCTTTTTTTTCTTGATATTCTTCCTTTATATGACTAGATTCGGATATTGCGTTTTGTAAATTTTTTACTGCTGGTATATTGGGTATTAATCCAAATGATATTACTATAATTATTATTGACCATTTTAGACCATATGCCCTATTTTTTTTATAATTGAACAAAAAATATAAAGCATAAATAACTTCCGTAATTAGCATTCCCAAAAATGATGTTTTGGTTCCAAGTAACGTCATTGCTAATATTACTATTATAAATATGATTGATGTTTTTATTATCCCTTCTCTTTGAAATAGTAAATAATACAAAAATGGGAATAGAGCTACCATAATCGCCCCTATTTCGTTAGCTGCATAAAACCAACCTACTGTGCCTTTGTTATTTCCAATGTACGAAGAAAAAGCTGTATTTGTTACTTCTGGTAATATTATTAATGCTGAATATAATACAGCTTCAAATACGCAAACTTTAAAGACTTTTTCTTTTTCTAGTTTTAATTCATCAAATACATTTATCAAACATAGAGCAGTTATCGGAAAATACATATATTTAAATAAATATATTATTTCTGTTTTTAAAAAATTAACTTTAAAGATGTCACTTTTTGTTATAAAATACATTACACTAAATATACAAAGTATTCCTAAATATATTATACTTTTCTTCTTATGTACTGATTTGTTTACAAAGAACAGATATATTACCATCGTAAATAGGAATAATCCTCTAATTGCCATTCCTATTGTCATTGGAAAATCAATAAATCTGGTCATTAACGATGTTAATAAATCAAGTATTGGTTGTATTAATAAGAATATATAAAATATGTTTGTTTTTTTATTTTTGCATTTACTACTCATAGTTATTACCCTTTCTTTATTTTAAATACTAAGTTAATTAAACTGTACATTTTCATATTTATTAGTTTATATATTATTTTTCTGTTTTTTGATAAAGTATTAATATATTTATTACTTTTATAATTAGGGAAATTTTTATTCATATAATTAATTAGTTTTTCTATTGTTTCTTTTTTAATATTTTTATCTGAATCTGCTTTTAATACTCTAACAATAGCTGATATATAAATATGATCAATAGCTAAAAATTCTATTTTGCTAAAATACTCTTCTTTTTTATTATGCTTAATATAGGATAAAATATCATTAAAAGCATCTAATATTTCTAGATTTCTTGTAACATTTGAATTATTCATTGTGGAACCTACTCTTATTAAATAATCATATAACGGTTCATCAATAAAAGCAAAAGTGTTAGAATTCATTATAGCTTTTAGTGTAAAAGCTAAATCCTCATACCAAACTTTTTCCTTAAACTCTAATTTGTTTTTTACTAAAATATCTCTTTTATATATTTTATTCCACACTGCCATCTTTCCAAAAAAGATATTTTCTAAGTCTGAATTATAGTTGCTTATAAATGCATCTACATTTTTATTCTGATAGTCCTCACTTACATTGTAGTTACCACATACTACTATATCATAATCCTTTTCTTTTGCTTTATTATATAATTTTTTATACATATCTTTTTCTATAAAATCATCACTGTCAACATAGCCAATATATTCTCCTGATGCTTTCTCAAGTCCATAGTTTCTTGCTGAGCCCTGCCCACCATTTTCTTTAATGTATGATTTTATTTTATCAGGATATTTTTTTACATATTTATCTATTATTTTTTGGCTATTATCTTTGGTACCATCATTTACTACAATCACTTCGATTTCTTTTAATGATTGTTTTACTAAGCTATCTAGACATTTGTCTATGTACTTTTCTACGCCATATACTGGAACTATTATACTAACTTTTTTCATTTTTCCTCCTACTAAAATATATTTTTCCTTTAACTTTTTCTAAAATAAACATAATATTAGTATCTTTAAATATAAATAATATTCCTACATACATTAAGGAGCATATAATAACAATTAATAAAACTTTAATAAAAAATCCAATGTTTAACATTTTTACTAAATAAGAAACTGGTATAAAACACAAACTAACAATTAAATACCTAACAGTTTCTTTTGTAATTATATTTAATTTGATATTTAGTTTTTTTCTAGTATAAATATATTGGCAAACAGCAATAATTATCTCTACTATACCAGTTGTTGCCATTGCAGTAACCGGATTAAATATTTTTAAAACCACTAATGTATAGTTTAAAATCAAATTTAGAACTCCACAAACAAATGTTATTAATAATATTCTTTTTTCTTTATCATTTGGATACAATACTAAGTTGTTTATAGCATATTCAATACTTATAAAAATTCTTGATATACAAGCAATTTTTAGTGGCAAAACAGCGGCTGAATACCTGCTTCCACTATATAATTCTATTATTTCTTCAGATAAGGCAAATATTCCAAGACATATTGGTATAATTAAAAACAATAAAGATCTTATTGAATTATTTAATTTTTCTTCATATATTTTTTTCTTTGAATTTTTTAATAGATATGATAATCTTGGCACAGATACAAATACTATAGAATAAGGTATGGAAACCAAAGTCGATACTATATAATATGCTATAAAATATACTGTGACTGATATATTCGTATTATATCTTCCGAGCATTACTCTATCAAGTTGACTATATAATAAATCCACATTTGTAATTATGAGTATTATAAATAGTATTTTTATATATTTGGAAATATTTAAATTTTTAAAATCAAATTTTATTCGTCTTTTTACATATATAAAACTTAGTAAATTGTTTATCATTGCAGACAACGATACTAAAATGCCATAAATAATTATGTCAGTTGGCTTCTTAACAAATACTAATAATGATATTAAATATATTATTCTAACTATAATTGATTTGAGCGATATAAATTTGTAATTTTCTAATGCCTCATTTACATATTCAACATAAATAATATTTGATAATATTTGAATTACGAATATTAAATATATTTTAAGTGTTAATCCACTCGAAGCAAAAAGTGCATAGGCTAAATATATTATTAATATTATTAGATTCGATGCAACACCTATTACAAACAAATTTGTAAACATCTTAGACATTTTTTTAGGGTCATCCCTAATTTTACTTACTTCCTTTACACCATAATTGTATATACCAAATGAAGCTATTGCTAAAAACACTTGGAACTCAGAGTACACTTTGTTGTATATTCCGTATAAATCCACATCCAACAATCTAACTACATATGACCCAATTATTACTGGAATTAGTATATTAACTATATTTAATATTGCTTTATATATCGTATTTTTAAATAGTGTTTTTTGTTGTTTCATTTTTTTCTCCATTCGCTCTAAAATCATAAACAGTTCCATCTTCAAATTTTAGAATTTGTGGATTATGTGTTTTTTGTTGCTCTTTAGGAGGAATTTTCATATAATCTCCATACTGCATTTTTAAAATATAGTCATATTCCTTTGGTATAGCATATTTCTTGTCTTCAAATTTAGACATTTTTACTGGGAAAAATTTGTTGTATTCAAATCCATTGCAGCATAATTTAAAATCATCATCAAAACTGCAAATGTAGTTTGTTTTTTCTTTGTTATCAATTGTGCAAATATAATTTCTTATTTTATACAATTGGTTAATAGAGAATAGCCAAGATACAATTTTTAAGATTGTTTTTTTTATTTTACTTTTTTTATTACTAAGTAATAGACTTCCTGCTCCAGTAGTTGTAAAGGTTGCTGTTTTTGGTTTTGGAGTACCATATTCGGTTGGATTTCTAAATTGTTTTTCACTTGCCATATTATGGCTAGAGGTAGATACTATTACTCTTTTGGCCATCTTACTTTCTATAAAGGTACTTGCTAATATTATTCCTTCGCCACTAGTGGCACAAGCTTCATATATACCAATAAAAGGAATATCAAAATCTCTAGCCATATAATCAGAAGCTGCTATTTGATTTTGTAAGTCTCCTGATATTAAAAGATCTATGTCTTTATCTTTTAGTTTGTTTTTTTCTAAGATGCTTTTACTTGCTTCTTTTAAAATATGAGTTTCGGCTTTTTCCCAAGATTTTTCTCCGAAATATAAATCTTTTTTATATTTCTTATCAAAGTATTTACTAAGTGGTCCATCATTTTCATAGTTACCACATATTGTATAAGTATCTTCTATGAATACATTATTATATTTTGTTGTCATTTTATCCTCCAATTATTATTAATCTTAATATTCCAAATATATATACTGATACTATTCCATAGAGTATTACTGTACCAGATAGTTTAAAAATGTTAGCTCCTATTCCTAATATTGGTCCTTCATTTTTATATTCAAGAGCTGCTGAAGTCATTGAATGAGCAAAGCCTGTTATTGGTATAATAAGAGCTGCCTTTACTTTAGTTACTAGTGTATCAAATATTCCCATAGCGGTAAGAATAGAGGCAATAGCTATTAATGATAATGTTACAATGACTCCTGATTCTTTTCTAGGTAAATTAAACCAAATACTATAGCATCTTAAAAGAAGTTCTGATAATGCTCCTAAAGAACCTCCTACAAAAAAA
>ENA-OROL01002890-OROL01002890.1-human-gut-metagenome-genome-assembly--contig:-NODE-2890-length-11432-cov-2.652193_pt1 | contig 11432 bp, 8 predicted proteins | sample MGYA00242128_ERZ509048 | MGnify/ENA primary metagenome ERZ509048 (study PRJEB26280, sample SAMEA2338750) | human gut metagenome | biome: human gut; feature: human-associated habitat; material: faeces...
CCAGACCCACGGACAAAAATCCCCGCGCCGTCGCGCCGAGGTCCGGATACGCGCCGAGCAGCGCCCCGATGACAAACGGCGCGCCCAGCAGCAGCGCGACCGTGATCAGACTCAGCACCCGGCCCAGCCGGTGCGTCTGCTTCGTGTACTGTGCCCAGAGGGCGTCCTTCTGCTTCTGTTCCATAGCCTTGCCCTCCTTACACCAGCCCGATCAGCACGGCGGCCGCCATGCCGGCGAGCATGCTGCCCGCGATCGAGAAATTCTCGACCCATGTGATGTGCTTTTTCTCCGCCAGATACACAAACAGCGCCATCACGCCCGCCGAGACGGCCGCCACGGCCAGCGGCGTCCAGTCGCCGGAGAAGGTGAACCGGCCGTTCGCGGAGATAAAGCCGCCGAGATAGCTGCCGATATACGCGCTCACAAGGCCGATGAACATCGCCGTCATGGCAAGATCGCCGAAGCCCGCCGCCGTCTTTCCGCCCGCAGGGCTGGAAGAGAGCTTTTTCGTATAGCGCTTGTTGAACAGGATCGACAGCACGATGCCCCAGATGATGCACAGGCTCATGAGCAGCGCGATGGTCGCGAAGCCCGCGGGCGTCATCTCGGCGGCAGACAGGCTCTTCATGCCGACCTGCTCGGCCGCAGCCTGCGCCACCTGCGTTTCATAGTGCAGCGCGCCGATGACCGAAAGCCTCAGCCACGGCCACGGCGTGCCGAGGCTGCCCGACAGGGCGATAACGCCCAGAAGAATGCCCACGCTGGGCAGAAGCGAAAATGTTGCGCTCGAGGTGATCGCACGCTTGAGTTTAACGCGGTCGATGCCCATGGCAAGTCCGGCGCGGTAGGCGCGAACCATAAACACGGCGCACACAACGGCTACGAATGCGATAATGCCGCCGCATATGGCGTACATCGGTGCACTGTTGAGCAGCGATAGAATGTTCATAGTGTCTTCTCCTTTTTGTTGTTTAATTAACATTATATTTCCTGCCGGCAAATAAGTCAATCGGAGGAGAAAAAAGAACAATCCCCGATTGAGACAGCAGCCTCTTCGAGGATTGTTTAAAACTGAATATAAATGCGCGGCGAGCTTAGCAATAAAATGTCAGTTGCATTTTATGCCTGCCTGCAATTTCTACGCATCTGCGCCCTTATATTTTCTGCGTGTGGCCATGCCGCCGCGGATATGCCGCTCGGCCTTATTGATATCAAGCAGCTCGCGCACCTGATGATACAGTGCCGGGCTAACCGTTTTCAGCCTCTCGGTGAGATCCTTGTGTACGGTGCTTTTTGAGATGTTAAACTGCTTTGCGGCGGCTCTCACCGTTGCCTTGTTTTCGATTATGTACTCGGCAAGATCGCAGGCGCGCTCTTCAATATTAGTGTACACATGCACCACTCCCCAAACTCACATAGTCAATATATATGACGGGGACGCGGAGCTTATGCAGAGGTCAAACTATACCAAATCGGCCGTGCATTACTGTTGAAAATAACGGAAATGAATTACTTGCCATTAAACTGACGAAATAGTATAATTGCTGTGTATACAGCCGCGAAAGCGGCACGGTGGAGAAATCAAAACTTAGGAGGAACATAATGAAAAAACGTATTATCAGTCTGCTGATGGTAGCTCTGATGCTCGTTTCGCTCGTGCCTATGAGTGTAATGGCGGCGAACAATACCACTATAACAAAGCAGCCGTCTGATAAAAGTGCAGCAGTCGGCGAGACGGTTACATTTGAGATCGCTGCCACAAATCCGAACAGCACGGACCTTGAATATCTGTGGTTTGATGCAGATAAAGTCAATGCAGATGACATAGACCTTTCTAATATTAAGAACATAATAGATGAAATCAAGGCCGCAAAGCTCGGCAAAGGCCAAAAGCTGACTCTTACAGCCGAGCAGGATATGAAAATCCGCTGTGCTGTGTACTATACGAAAGTATTAATCCCAAGAGACCTGACTCTCAGCAACACCGTGACCCTCACAGTCACCGGCGGCACGGTAGACCCCGATCCCACGCCGAGCCCCAGCCCGAGCGTTGAGCCGACTCCGACACCTACACCCACGCCGACTCCGACGCCGAGCACCGATCCCACGGCGTGTAAGCACGACAAAAACGTCGAGCATTATCTCAACACGAACAACACCTGCGATCCGCATATTGAGTACTGGTATTGCGAGGATTGCGGCTCGTATTTCACCGATGCGGCTTGCACTAATCAGACCACCAAAGCAAAGCTCGATAACGGCCTGACGAAAGACAAAACCAAGCACACCGACCTCAAGCGCTTCCCCTCAAAGGCGGCGACCTGCACCGAGAAGGGCAACATAGAATATTGGTACTGCTCCGGCTGCAAAGAGTATTACTCTGACGCTGCCGGAACGGTCAAAACGACATCGGCCAAGGTCTCCACGCCGAAAAACGACCATGATTATTACTGGGTGGCCGACGAGGTCGCAGGCGTGCACTATCAGAAGTGCAGAGTTTGCGGTACGACCACGGGCACAAGCTCCCACAGCGGCGGTACGGCCAGCTGCAAGGCTCAGGCCAAGTGCGCTAAGTGCGGCGCAAGCTACGGCGAGCTTGACCCCAACACCCATGTGAATTTCGAGCTCAGAAATGAAGTAAAGGCAACCGAAACAACTCAGGGCTACACCGGCGATAAATACTGCAAGGACTGCGGCGCGTTTATTGAAAAAGGCAGCTATTATTCCGCCCAGTGCGCAGGCGGCTGCAAGGATATCGAGCTTGTCAAGGGCACGCCCAAGACCTGCACCGAGGACGGCACGATAGATTACTATCGCTGCAAAAAGTGCGGCAATATGTACAAGGATGAGCGCGCAAGCATACTCATCACAAAGGATGACCTCGTCGATAAATGCACCGGCCACGATCTGCACCCCGGCACCGACGCGCTGAAATTGAGCGAAGATAATCTGAAACAGTTTGCCAACAAAAATCTCGGTCTGAGCATTGTGCAGATCGTCCAGATGATCCGCGACGGCACGTTTGACCTCGATCATATCATCGGAATGATAAAGATCAAGGATATTGACCATTGCAGCGACGATACATATCATTGGCTCGGCTGCCAGCGCTGCGGAAAGACGCTGGAGGATCTCAGAGACGAGCTGAATTCGGCAGGCTTTAAGATAAACGAAAAGTAGTATGAGCTTAGCCGCAAGACCGCCCACACCGGCGGAACGGCCACCTGCACCGTGAAGGCGGTCTGCGATGAATGCGGCGACGCCTACGGTGAGCTTGGCGCTCACAGATATGACGCAGTCGTGACCGCGCCGACCTGCACCCAGAACGGCTACACCAAGCACACCTGCTCGAGCTGCAAGGACAGCTATACTGATAACGAGACCGTGAAAACCGGACATATTATCAAGTACGGCGTGTGCGAAAAGTGCAATATGCGCTTTTCAAATCCGTTTTATGATGTAAACGGCACCGACTGGTTCTACAGCGCCGTTATGTGGGCATACTACAACACGCCGCAGGTAACTAACGGCAAGGATGAAAGCCACTTTGCGCCCAAAGCATCCTGCACACGCGCACAGGTCGTGACATTCCTCTGGCGCGCAGCAGGCAGACCCGCGCCGAGCGGCAGCGTACAGCAGTTTTCGGATGTTCCGAAGACCAATTCCTACGCATACTGCTATGACGCGATCCTCTGGGCGGTTGAAAACGGCATAACCAAGGGCACGGACGCGACGCACTTCTCGCCGAACGCAACCGTTACGCGCGCCCAGTTTGTCACCTTCCTCTGGCGCTATGCCGGCGAGCCTGCGCCCAAGAATATGAGCTGCGGCTTCAACGATGTGGATGCCAACGCATTTTACTACAAAGCGGTGCTCTGGGCCGTTGAAAACGGCGTTACCACCGGCAAAACGGCAACGCAGTTTGCGCCCGGTGCGACCTGCACCCGCTGTGAAGTCGCGGCATTCATGTTCCGCGCGTTCAGCAAGGGGATCACTACAGTAAAATAAAGCAGGGTCTAAGGCGCGGCTTGCCGCGCCTTTTTAATACATTTGTGTTGAAATATGATGCTTGGGATGTTATTATATTAATGACATTTTGCAGCTAAGGAGTGGGCCGATGAGAAACGAATCGATGAATCTTTCAAAGAACGAAATGATGATGGTCATGCACGATCAGGAGCAGGAGATCGAAAAGCTTAAGTCTCAGGTCGCGGAGCTTCAGGCAAAGCTCGACGGATATGAGATCAAGGTAAGCGAGAGCGGCAATCTTGCCGAGGCTGCCGCGAAGGTCAGCGGCCTTTTTGAAGCGGCGCAGCGCACGGTCGATACATATCTTGAAAACATGAAAAGACGCGATGAACGGGCCGAGGCAGCTTTCAACGACGTTCAGAAGCAGGCCGAGCAGATAATTTCCGAGGCAGAGGACGTTGCGAGCAAGCGCCTGGCGGCTGCCGATGCCGAGATCGAGGAAAAGTGGGCGGTGATCGAGAGCCGGCTTCTTGTCATGTACGAGTCGCATAAGGGCCTCAAGGAGCTTGTCGAGTCCGGCATCTTCACCATCCCGGGGAAGGAATAAAACGCCGCAAACCATTGATAGATAAAGAAAATCCCGAAGTTTCAACGACTTCGGGATTTTGCTGTGTTTGGAGCGGATGACGGGAATCGAACCCGCGTCGCCAGCTTGGGAAGCTGGGGCCCTGCCATTAGACGACATCCGCAATTGTTTTTATGTAAAAATTATTTTACACCAACAGGAGAGAATATGCAAGCGAAAATACTGCGTCGCCAATAATGCAGGCAAACAGTTGACCGGCAACTCATAATATGATAATATAAGAATAGACTTTTTGTATACTTAACGGGAAAATAATTTACAAGGGGGAGAAAAATGAAAAAGTCAAAAAAGCTTCTGAGTCTGCTGCTTGCGGTGCTGCTGCTTTGCAGCCTGTTGCCGGCAGCGGCATCGGCCGAGGGGAACCCGGAGGACGACTATCCGTTCGTTTTTGTCCACGGCCTTATGGGCTGGGGCGAAAGATCGATGCTCGATCCGATCATGCCGTATTGGGGCATGACAACGGGCAATCTCATGAAGTACCTGAACTCAAAGGGCTACGAGAGCTATGCCGCTCAGGTCGGACCGCTCTCCGGAGCATGGGACAGAGCGTGCGAGCTTTATGCGCAGCTTGTCGGCGGAACGGTTGACTACGGCGCTGCGCACTCGGCGGCCAAGGGTCACGATCGCTACGGCATAACCTACGAAAAGCCGCTTTTTGAGGGCTGGAGCGCGCAGAAGAAAATCAATCTCATCGGACACAGCTTCGGCGGCGCGACGACGCGCCTGTTCCTCGAGCTGCTTGCAAACGGCAGCGCGGAAGAGGTCGCGGCCGCAAAGGCGGCAGGCACAAAGGTATCTCCGCTGTTTGAGGGCGGCAAGGGCAACTGGGTGCATTCGCTTACGGCGGTTGCTGCGCCGCACAACGGAACCACATTTATCGAAACCTGCGATGTTTCGACCAAGGTGGTAACCGATGCAATCTATAATTTCGGCGCAGCTCTCGGCCTTACCAAGCTTAAGGGTGTGTACGATCTCCAGCTTGAGCATTTCGGGATCTACCGCAAGGACAGCGAGACCGATATGCAGTATCTCATCCGAGTCCTCAACAGCAGCAACTTCATGAGTCATAATGACAACGCGATCTATGATCTCACGATCGACAATGCGCTGAAGATAAACGACGGGATAGAGATGCAGAACAATGTTTATTACTTCTCCGTCTGCGGCGACGCAACGCACCCGAGCAGCGTGAGCGGAAACGAAGTGCCCGACTCATCCGTGTTTGCGCTGCTTAAGCCCTTTGCTGCGATGATTGGTAAGTATTATGACAAATATACTGCCGGCGGCGTTTATATCGACAGAACGTGGCTGCCGAACGACGGCATGGTAAACGTAGTGTCCGGCCTGTATCCTGTAAACAGCAGGCTCAAGTGCGAAAAGTCCGACGGAAGCCGGGGCTTTGTTGTCTGCGACGGATACAACAAGGAAAGCTATGCGAAGGGTATATGGAATGTCTTCCCGACTCAGCCGTATGATCATCTTAGCATCATCGGCGGCATTCTTTCAAACACCGTTTCAAATACCCGGCACCTGTACATGGAGCTTATAAGCAGGGTTACGAGTACCTATGGCAGCAGCACTCCGGCCGAAGAACCTATCGGCAAGACGATGTCATTCACTGATGTTGCGAAGGATCGCTGGTCGTATGATTACATCCTCAAGATGTATCAGCTCGGCGTTGTAAACGGCCGCTCGGACAGCATATTTGATCCGACCGGCAACGTAACGCGCGCAGAGTTCGTGAAAATGCTCGCCTGCCTCGACGGAGTGGACACGAGCGCTTACGTAAAGTGCCGCTTCACCGATGTCAGCGATAAGAGCGTTTTCGCGCCGTATGTCGAGTGGGCTGCAAATAACGGCATCGTACTCGGCATTGATTCGGCAACCTTCAAGCCGAATGACAACATAACTCGCGAGCAGATGGCGGCCATAATCTGCCGCTATGCCGACTATGCCGGCATAAAGCTGTCCGACGATGCACCGGCCGCTGCCTTTGCCGACAGTGCGCAGATATCAAAGTACGCAGTCGATTATGTCACGGCGCTCCAGCGCGCAGGCATAATATGCGGAAAGCAGAACGCCGACGGAAGCTTCAGCTATTATCCGAAATCGTTTGCAACGCGCGAGCAGGCATGCAAGGTGCTCAGTCTTATATAAAATCGTTGAATAATATGTTAAAAAACCGTGGGAGACCACGGTTTTTTATTGCAAAGAGTATAGACGTTTAGTATAATATATCTAATAAATATATTTAAGGTAGGTAGGCTATGGCGTACGTTGAATTTGAAAAAGTTAAAAAGACATATCACATGGGCGAGGTGAGCATCGAAGCACTCAAGGATGCGACTTTTGAGATCGAAAAGGGCGAAATATGCGTTATTGTCGGCGCATCCGGTGCAGGAAAAACCACGCTTCTGAATATTCTCGGCGGTATGGACAGCCTTACATCCGGCCGCGTTGTGCTCGACGGGAAAGAAATATCCTCGTATAACGCAAACGAGCTTACGACCTATCGCCGTTATGATGTGGGCTTTGTGTTCCAGTTTTATAACCTGGTTCAGAACCTCACGGCCATTGAAAACGTTGAGCTTGCCGCACAGATATGCAAAAACCCGATGGACGCTGCGGAGGTCATCGACCTTGTCGGTCTGCACGACAGGGCGCAGAATTTCCCGGCGCAGCTTTCCGGCGGCGAGCAGCAGCGCGTTGCGATAGCGCGTGCGCTGGCAAAAAATCCGAAGCTCATGCTCTGCGACGAGCCGACAGGAGCGCTTGACTATAACACGGGCAAGGCAGTGCTCCAGCTTTTGCAGGATTGCAGCCGGAAAAACGGCATGACAGTGGTTATCATAACCCACAATCAGGCGCTCACTGCAATGGCGGACAGAGTAGTTTCGGTAAAGAGCGGTGTTGTCACCGACGTCAGCCGAAACGAGCACCCGATCCCAATCGAAGACATAGAGTGGTAAAGCAATGAACAGATCCATCATTAAGCTCACAAAACGAGAGATCCGCAGCAGCCTCGGACGCTATCTTGCGATATTCGCGATAATAGCGTTGGGGGCAGGCTTGTTTGTCGGCCTGCGCCTGTCGCGCCCGGATTTTCTCGAAACGTATAATAATTACACTAATAAGACGAATTTTTATGATTTCCGACTTGTCTCAACGCTCGGACTTACCGACGAAGATCTTTCCGAAGTCAAAAAGCTTGACGGGGTGAAGCTTGCCGAGGGAGCTGTCGGCGCGGATTTCTTGTTTAACACCGACGATGAGGATAACCTCATCATGATGGCGCAGAGCATACCCGAAAATGTGAACCAAATTAAGCTGAAGGCAGGCCGTATGCCGGAAAAGGCAAACGAGTGTCTCGCCGACCCTGATATGTATTCAAAAGACGATATCGGAAGTACGATAAAGCTTTCGAAGGATAACAGCGAGCAGACTTTTGATACCTTTGCGTATGACGAATATACTATCGTCGGACTTGCCTACAGCGTTTTGTATATAAATATGGAGCGCGGCTCCAGCACGCTCGGAAACGGCAGCGTTAAGGGTTACATCTATATTCCGATGGACGGTTTTTCGACGGATTATTATACGGATATCTATGTTTGCGTCGATTCCGAAGGATATGTTTATTCCGATGAGTACGAGCAAAGCACGCGAAAATATGTTGACGGGCTTGAAAAATTCATGTCCGAGCGCGCGGTTATAAGGCGTGATGCCATTATTGATGACGCAATGTCTCAGCTTGACGATGCAAAAAAACAGTATGAGGACGGAAAGACGCAGTACGATGCAGCCAAGGCTGAGTATGATGCCGGCTACGCAGAGTATGTGCAGAAAAAGAGCGATACCGAGGCTCAGCTTGAACAGGCACGCAAGGAGATCGAGAACGCAGAAAGGATGATGGGTGATTCATCCGTTATCGATCAAAAGCAAGCAGAGCTTGACGCGGCAAAGGCGGAGCTTGATAAGGGGCAGGCCGAATACGAGAGCGGACTGCGCCAGTTCAATGCCAAAGCAAAGCTTGCCTACGGCGCGGTGGATGAGCAGATAGCTTATTACGAAAACCGCATAATCGATAAACAGAACGATATTGCTGCGCAGAATGCCGAGATCGAAAGCCTCAATGCGCAGCTTGCCGAAGCTCAGGCAAACGGTGATAGCTTAAAGGCAAGGCTCATAGAGTGGAAGATCAAAACTGCAAACGACCGTATCAGCCGTGATAATGCGGATATCGAGCGCTATAACGAGCGCCTTGAGGTCCACCGTCAAAAGCGCGCCGAGGTCGATGCCGAGCTTGAGCCGTATCGCAAGCAGCTTGAGGATGCAAAGGCTCAGCTTGACGCAGGCTATGCCCAGATAGAGTCCGGGCAGGCGGAGCTTGATGCTGCGCGCGAGATGATAAGCAGCGGCGGCGCAAAGCTTGAGGCGGCAAAAAAGCAGTATGAGCAGGGCAAGGCGGAGGCCGAACGAGGCTTTGCCGAGGCTGAAAAGGAGCTTGCCTCCGGCAAGGCTCAGCTTGATGCGGCAAAGGCAGAGCTTGATAAGGGCGCAGCAGAGCTTGATTCTGCCGAAAAGCAGATAAAAAATATCAACCACGCCGATACGTATGTGCTCGACCGCGATACAAACGCGGGATATGTCTGCTTTGAAAGCGACACAAACGTTGTCCAGAGCGTGGCGTCCGTGTTCCCTGTGTTTTTCTTTCTTGTCGCGGCGCTTGTGTGCCTTACAACGATGACGAGAATGATCGCCGATCAGCGCACGCAGATAGGCATTATGAAGGCGCTGGGCTATTCTTCGGGCGCAATAATTGGGAAGTATATGTTCTATTCCGGCAGTGCCACCGTGTTCGGATGCATTTTCGGCATTGCGGCCGGAAGCTTTGCCTTTCCGGCTGTTGTGTGGTTTGGCTATGGACTTATATACAATCTCTCCGGACTTACGTTTACAATGGATTGGCCGTTGGCAGCCGGGATAACGGCAGCAAACCTTGCAGTCACGCTGCTTGTTACATGGTATTGCTGCGCCAAGGAACTCAAATGTGCTCCGGCGGAGCTCATCCGCCCGAAAGCGCCCGAGGCCGGAAAACGCATTTTGCTCGAGCGTATCCCGGTAGTGTGGAACGATATGAGCTTCATGCAGAAAGTCTCGGCGCGCAACATCATGCGCTATAAAAAGCGCATATTCATGATGCTTCTGGGCATCGGCGGCTGCACCGCGCTTGTGCTTACGGCGCTCGGACTTAACGATACTATCCAGAATGTCGTGACGCGGCAGTATGATGATATAATCCTCTATGATTATGAGATCACGATGGCGTATGACATGAATGAGGAAGAGCAGGAGATATTCTTCCGTGACGCAGGAGACGATATAAAGGATGTAGTGTTTCTCTATCGTGGCCTTGCGGAGGTGTCCGGCAGCGATGCCATAAAAAGTGCAACGCTCACCGTGACCGACGGCAAGAAGCTTTGCAAGTACATTGACCTTAGCTATGACGGAGAACCCATTGACTATCCCGGCAGGGGCGAAGCGGCAATTAACTATAACCTTGCCCGGCAACTCGGCGGAATTGAAGTCGGCGATGAGATAAAACTGACGACCTCCGAAAAAAAGGAGCTTACAGTTACGGTCAGCGCCCTGTTTGATAACTATGTTGACAGCTTCGTTTTCATCTCACCTGAAACCTGTGAGGAGCAGCTCGGCGAAGTGCCGGAGTATAAGTCCGCGCTTGCAAACGCACCCGACGGGGCTGATGTAAACCGCTGCGCCGAAGCGCTCACACATGACGTGGACGGCGTGCGCGGAGTCACGCTCAGCACCGACATAAAAGAGCGCATGAGCAGCATGTTGGACGGCCTGCTTGTCGTTGTTGCTGCGATAATCCTTTGCGCCGGGCTTTTGGCATTCATTGTTCTATATAACCTCACTAATATCAACATATCCGAGCGCATACGCGAGATAGCTACGCTCAAAGTGCTGGGCTTTTACCCAAATGAGGCGGCACACTACGTTTTCCGCGAAAATCTTATTCTTACGGGAGCCGGAGCGGTGTTCGGCCTTGGTCTAGGCGTTGCGCTGCACGCCTTTGTCATGAATGCGATAAAGGTCGATATGATGTATTTCAAGCCGCACATCAGCTTTTTGAGCTTTGCCGTTTCTATCGTCATAACCTTTGTGTTCGCCATGATAGTAAACGCCATCATGCGCCGCAGGATAGACAATATCGATATGGCCGGCGCGCTCAAATCAATAGAGTAATTTGACAACGTGCGGAGAATATATTATATTTAAATGTGATTAATTTATAATATCAGGGATGCATGATATGGAAAATTTGCAAACTTCGCTGCCCGGCTGGGAGATAGTGCGCTGCATCGGCAGCGGCAGCTCCGGCAAGGTATACGAGCTGAAGAAAAAAGATGAATACGGCGGCGACTTTCACTGTGCGCTCAAGGTCATAAGCGTTCCGGGCTCGCAGAAAGAGTATGACGAGATGCTCGAGAGCATGAGCGAGTTTGCCATGCGCGCAAAGCTCCGCGAAAAAGTCGAGGAGATCAGTAACGAGTATCGTCTGCTCGGCGCTCTGCGCGGCCACCCGAACGTTGTCAACTGTGAGGATCAGATGATCATTCCGCACGAAAACGACATGGGCTGGGATATTTATATCCGCATGGAGCTTTTGCAGTCTCTGCCGGATTATGTCCGCGAAAACGGCATGACGGTCGATAGCGTTATCAAGCTCGGCAGCGACATGTGCTCGGCGCTCGAGCTTTGCCGCGAGAATAATATAATCCACCGCGACAT
>ENA-OROL01002891-OROL01002891.1-human-gut-metagenome-genome-assembly--contig:-NODE-2891-length-11430-cov-4.457582_pt1 | contig 11430 bp, 6 predicted proteins | sample MGYA00242128_ERZ509048 | MGnify/ENA primary metagenome ERZ509048 (study PRJEB26280, sample SAMEA2338750) | human gut metagenome | biome: human gut; feature: human-associated habitat; material: faeces...
CGTGTGCAATCTTTGCAGGATAGCATTCGGATTCACTTGGAATGGACTCAATACCCAGTTCATAGATTTTGCGGCTGGACTCCGGAGAGAGTACCACACGATAGCCAAGTTCGGTAAAGAAGGTAAACCAAAACGGATAATTTTCGTACATATTCAGTACACGTGGAATACCGACTGTACCGCGCACGGCGTGCTCTTCATCTAATGGTTTATAGTGAGCGAAGAGTCGTTTGTTCTTGTATTCAAAAAGGTTTGGAATATTCTTCTTGTTTTTCTGACCGCCAATACCACGTTCACAACGGTTGCCGGAAATAAACTGTCTGCCGCCGGTAAAACGATTGATCGTGAGAAGGCAGTGGTTGGTACAGCCCTTGCAGCGAGACATGGACGTTTCGAAACGAAGCTCGTTGATCTGGTCGATCGTGAGCATCGTGCTTTCCTGTCCGGTATAATGATCTCTGGCAATGAGTGCGGCACCAAACGCACCCATGATACCGGCGATATCCGGACGTACGGCTTTGCAGCCGGAAATGCGCTCAAAGCTTCGCAGTACCGCATCGTTATAGAAAGTACCACCTTGAACAACGACTTTTTCACCAAGATCTTTTGGATCCGTCAGCTTGATCACTTTTAACAAAGCATTTTTGATAACGGAATAAGCAAGTCCGGCAGAAATATCTGCAACGCTGGCACCTTCCTTCTGAGCCTGCTTTACTTTGGAATTCATAAATACGGTACAGCGGGATCCAAGATCGATCGGATTCTCGGCAAACAACGCAACTTTCGCAAAATCAGCGACCTCGTAATTGAGAGATTTTGCAAAGGTTTCGATAAAGGAACCACAGCCGGAGGAACAAGCCTCGTTTAACTGAACTTTATCAACGGAGTGGTTTTTGATCTTGATGCATTTCATATCCTGACCACCGATATCAAGGATACAGTCTACTTCCGGTTCAAAGAACGCAGCAGCATTGTAGTGTGCTACCGTTTCTACTTCACCCTCGTCCAAAAGGAGCGCAGCCTTTAACAGTGCTTCACCATATCCGGTAGAGCAGGATCGAACGATCTGTGCTCCAGCCGGCATTTTACTGTAAATATCTTTGATCGCCTTGATAGCTGTTTTCAGCGGGCTTCCGTTGTTGTTGCTGTAAAATGAGTACAGCAGGGAACCGTCTTCGCCGATCACAGCTACCTTTGTTGTCGTAGAACCGGCATCGATCCCTAAGAATAAATTGCCTTTATAACTTGCAAAATCGCCTTTCTTTACATCATTTTGCGAATGCTTTTGCAAGAAATCATCGTATTCTGCCTGATCCTTAAAAAGAGGCTCCATACGGGTTACTTCAAATTCCATCTTGATCTCTTGGGAAAGATCGGTGTGTAATTTGCCAAGGCTTGACATATCTTCTTCCTTGGCGTTCATTGCTGCACCGGAGGCTGCAAACAGATGAGAATGTTCCGGAGCGATGATCTGGTCGCCTTCCAGACCAAGAGTACGGATAAATGCCTGCTTTAATTCGGTCAGGAAATGAAGCGGACCGCCTAAGAATGCAACATTACCGCGAATTGGTTTACCACAGGCAAGACCGCTGATCGTCTGATTGACCACTGCCTGAAAAATAGAGGCTGAGAGATCTTCTTTGGTTGCACCTTCGTTGATCAGAGGTTGAATATCCGTTTTGGCAAATACGCCGCATCGAGCTGCGATTGGGTAAATTGCTTTATAATTTTTAGCATATTCATTTAATCCGCTGGCATCCGTCTTCAATAAGGTAGCCATTTGGTCAATAAAGGACCCGGTACCACCGGCGCAGATTCCGTTCATACGCTGGTCGATACCACCGGTAAAATATATGATTTTAGCGTCTTCTCCGCCTAATTCGATGGCGACATCGGTGTGAGGGGCGTAATCTTTGAGTGATGTTGCAACTGCTACTACCTCCTGTACGAAAGGAACATTCAGATATTTGGACAGCGTCAGTCCACCGGATCCGGTAATGACCGGAGCAACCGGCAGATCACCAAATTCATCATAGGCTTTTTCAATAATAGCAGCAAGAGTTTCCTGGATGTTGGCATAGTGCCGTTGATAATCGGAAAAAATAATTTCGCCATCTTTATTTAACAGCGCAATTTTTACGGTTGTGGAACCGATATCGATTCCCAATGTATTCATGTGTAATTTCATAAATACCCTCCATCTAGTATCTTGTATTACTCTTAGTTTCTAATGGTATGTCAGCAACGATAAATTATGAGTTTGTGCTTGATTTGCGAGGCACAAAAATTCGTCGCATTTTCCTATTATAATGCTATTATGAGAGGAATGCAATAAACATTTTTTGCTTTTGTGGAGTGAGATCCGGATCCGCGGCTGCGAGTAGAGTCACCATTTCACGGAAAGCAGAATATACTGTAGCAAATAAAGGCATAAGGTGAATACACCATGAATCATGAGTATTGTAATGGACATATGCATATGATAAAGAAAGGAGATACACTGTACGCTTTGAGCCGAAGATATCATGTCCCGCTGGAAGTGATGTTACGTGCCAATCCTTATGTAGATGTATATAATCTACAGCCGGGTGATACCGTTTGCATTCCGGGAAAAAAAGCAGATGGATGCAATATAGATCTGATCATGCCGCGGATGGGTAACGGACAGGAGGAGATGACACCGGACGTGCAGGAAAATATCGCAGAGACTTCCGTTGATGCTGACCGTTCCGAAGAAGATCAGGAGAGACAATCCCATGAAATGACGCGGGAGTTTGACACGACAGTTCCCTATGATGACAGGTATGTGACCGAGCAGGGAGATTCCCTACAGTCTTTCTTACAGAGAATGAACGTTTCGCTGAATGATTTTTTGGAGCAGAATGAGCCAGAGGACGTCATGCTGCTGCCAGGTATTGCATATCGTAAATAGCAGAGATGCAGCCTGTTGTAAATAGCATATTTTGTCGCAGGATACACCCGCTTGCGGACGGGGAATCCAATTGACAAAGAATACGCGTCACACTATAATAAAATGTACTATGGCGTTCTTTTCGATTGCTGTAAAAATACGCTGTAGTACATTTTTGAATTGCATGTAAAATATCCTGTGAACAGATGGGCTTTTGCAGGGAAAATATCAGGCATAGAAAGGACAAGTATATGATACAATGGTTAAATAAGATGGAACGCAAATTTGGAAAGTATGCGATCCCTGACTTGACACGTTACGTAGTTGGTGCATATTGTCTCGGTGCTTTGTTAGAGATGCTGACAAATTTTGGGATAATACCGTTTGATATTTATTATAACTGGCTTTGTCTGGATATGAGCAAGGTGGCGCATGGACAAGTCTGGAGATTGTTTACGTATTTGCTGGAACCGTACGGCTTTAGCGGCAGCACGTCCTTTGTACTCAGCGTGTTGTTTTTGGTGATCCAGGTTAATCTGTTTTTCTTGTTTGGACGATCTTTGGAACGGGCCTGGGGAACGTTTCGATTTAACATGTATTTCTTTAGTGGTTATCTGTTAAATATTATTGCAGCACTGATCCTGTATTTATGTCCGTTTCATATTGCAATTTATGATTCCGGTTTTCAGTATGTTTACTGGGCGATGTTCTTTGCTTTTGCACTGATCCAGCCGGACACGGAGTTACTTTTGTATTTTGTGCTTCCGATCAAAGTAAAATGGCTTGCGCTATTGGATGCGATTTATATGTGCTATTTGATAGTGGGCAATTTTGTGGCAGGTTTTCGCATGATGGGAATGACAGCCGTGTATGGAGCACAGGCACAGGCGTATGGCTGGATGCATATTAGTCAGGCGTTTGCGGTTATCGTAGCAATGGGGAACTTCTTACTGTTCTTCTTCATGACGCGGGATTACAAGCGGATGTCATATGGAGAGCAGAGGAGACGAAGAGGTTTTAAGAAGAAGATGAAAGCAGCGGGTGCCGGACAGCGTATTGTGCATCGCTGTGCAATTTGTGGCAGGACTCAGGAGGAATTTCCGGATCTGGAATTTCGTTACTGCTCCAAATGTGAGGGCAATTATGAATATTGTGCGGATCATTTATTTACACATCAGCATGTCAAAAAATACATGTAATTATTTAGGAGGAAGGTTGAAATGACAGCAATTACAGTTATTGCTATTTTGGCTGCGGCCGCAACGATCTATGGCTTTGTTGCAATGGATTCGTGTGAGCGCATTAAAGTAGCACCAAAAGGAAAGAAGAAGAAATACCAGGTACAGGAGGTTCCGGAGACGGGTATTCTTTTTATGGTGATCATGGCGGTCGCATTGATCGTTCGCTATATTGCGGCAGCAAAATATTTTGGCAATGAAACGGATATGAACTGTTTTATCGCTTGGGGGGACATGATCTTTAAGGACGGGATTGGTAATTTTTATTCTTCAGATTCTTTTACAGACTATCCACCTGGATATATGTATATTCTGTATATGGTCGGTGCGGTCCGTCATGTACTTGGGGTGGCTTGGAATTCTACGCTTAGCGTGATGCTTACTAAGACACCGGCAATCATTGCCGATCTTGCCACGGCTTACCTGCTGTTTCGCATTGCCGGAAAGCGTTGGACGCAGAAGGGTGCGGGAATCTTAACAGCAATCTATCTGTTTGCACCGGCGGTACTGCTCGATGGAGCAATCTGGGGACAGACAGATGCAGTATTTACCTTTTTCGTTGTATTAATGATCTATTTGGTGACAGAGCGTAAGCTGATCCCGTCGTATTTTGTATTTGCGGTTGCAGTATTGGTAAAACCGCAGTCTCTTATTTTTACACCGGTATTGATCTATGGCATTATCGATCAGGTGTTTTTAGACGGCTTTGACTGGAAGAATTTTTGGAAGAATCTGGGGCTTGGTCTGGCTGCGATTGCGATGATCGCCCTGCTGATGCTCCCGTTCGGATTTAAGGATGCGTTATCACAGTATACGGAGACATTGGCATCTTACAAATTTGCCAGTGTAAATGCTTATAATATTTGGACATTGTTTGGACAAAACTGGGCCGAACAGACGAAACACTTTATGGGGATCACGTATCAGACTTGGGGAACCATTTTTATTATTTTGATCGTGGCAGCAGCTACCTGGCTTCATTTCCGTGCAAAAAATAATCCGGCACGTTACTATTTTGTCGGGGCATTTATCGTAACAGGAATGTTTTTGCTGTCAGTTCGCATGCATGAGCGTTATGTGTATCCGGCGATCATTATGCTGTTATTTGCATTTGCGATGCGTCCGAAACGTGAGATTGCCTATTTATTTACCGGGTTGTCAGGAATGGCATTTTTCAATATGGCACATGTTGAGTTTGTGTATGATCTGAATAATTTTAACGCCAAGGAACCGGTGACCTTAGCAATTGCAGCCGGTATGGTGATCGTATTTGGCTACATGGTATATGTAGCGTTGACATGCTTTAACGGTTATTTGTCAGAGGGTGAGATCGCGCGTACTTCGACCGGACGGACTGCACAGGCAGGACGTAAGAATACGCGTGCGAATAATGCACGTAACAATGTAAGCAAAAAGGAATCAGAGGGAAAGATCGCCCGTTCTGTAACGCTCAGCAAGATGACGAAAGTTGACTGGATCGCAATGGCAGTGATCACATTGATCTACGCAGTGGTAGCATTTGCGCGTCTGGGGAATATGTCGGCGCCGGAAACAGCATATTCTGCTGTGAAAGAAGGAGCGATCGTTCTTGATTTCGGTGAAACTACCAACATTTCACAGTTATGGGATTATCTGGGGTATGAAAATAATCCGCACTATAACATTGAATACAGTAACAATAAGGATTCCGGTTATACAACATTTTCGACCGGTGTTACAGATGACAATGGTAATACGCAGAGCTATTGGGATGCAGGTTCTGTATTTTGCTGGAACAGTCTTACCTTGAATGTTCAGGCAAGATATGTCAAAATTTCTCCGACGGAGGATAATTACGAGGATAGTCTGTTAGAGCTTGTGTTCTTGGATAGCAATGGCAAAAAATTGGAGCCTGTGAATCGAGATGAGTATAAGAATTTGTTTGATGAGCAGGATGAATTTGAGGGACGTGCCAGTGCAATGAACGGTACGTACTTTGATGAGATCTATCATGGACGTACGGCATACGAGATGATACATAAGCTGTACTGTTATGAAAACACGCATCCGCCGCTTGGTAAAATATTCATCGCCTGTGGTGTGCTCATGTTTGGAATGAATCCATTCGGATGGCGTTTTATGGGAACCTTATTCGGAGTATTTATGGTTCCGATCATTTATTTGTTTGCCAAACGTTTCTTTAATAAGGAATGGATCAGCATTGTGACAACGTTATTGTTTGCGTTTGATTTTATGCATTTCGTGCAGACAAGAATAGCAACGATCGATGTGTTTGTTACACTGTTTATTATGTTGTCGTATTACTTCATGTACTGCTATCTGCAGAAGAGTTTTTACGACACAAAGCTGCAAAAGACATTCATACCGCTTGGACTTTGTGGTGTTGCAATGGGGCTTAGCTGGGCCAGTAAGTGGACCGGAATTTATTCCTCGGTAGGTCTGTGTATATTGTTCTTCCTGCATATGTATCGCAGATACCGTGAATATGTTATTGCCTGCAAGACACCTCGCGGTCAGACGAATGGCATTTCACATGCGTATATTATTGATAATTTTAGCAGTTATTTTTGGAAGACGATTGGATTCTGTTGCGTCTTTTTTGTGGCAGTTCCGGCGATCATTTATATATTGTCTTATATTCCATTTAATGATGGAACAGACCATAATTTATTGACGCGCGTGATCAATGCACAGAAAACGATGTTCGATTATCATTCTGCCTTGAAAGCGGATCATCCGTATTCTTCCAAATGGTATGAGTGGCCGATCATGACAAGACCAATCTGGTATTATTCCGGAACAATTGGCAATCTGCGTGAGGGTATCAGTGCCTTTGGTAATCCACTTGTTTGGTGGGCCGGCATTCCGGCAGCGTTTTATATGCTGTATCTGCTGTGGAAAGATAAAGACCGCAAGGCCGGATTTTTGCTGATCGGGTATCTGTCGCAGTATGCACCTTGGTTCTTGGTAAGCCGTGTAGTATTTATTTATCATTATTTTCCAAGCGTACCTTTTGTTGCAGCTATGGTGGGATACAGTTTCTTTAAGCTGGCACAGTGGAAACCAAAGATCAAGCCGGCGATCTATGTCTATGTCGCCTGTGCGATCGGATTATTTATCCTGTTTTATCCGGTGTTGTCCGGGCTTGCGATCGATCCGGCATTTGCAACCAAGTATTTGAAATGGTTTGATAGCTGGGTATTGTTACAGACTTGGTAATTTGATCAGGAACAGGGTGGTAAAAATGTCATAAATTTGATGATCTGACAGAATATGGATGTCAGGTCATCACGGAATAGAAAGGTAAAAATATGAGCAATAAGTTACGAGAGTGTGTCAATAAATTACATAGTAATAAAGAAGTTGGGGATCTGTTACCGGAGTATCTGAAGCAGAGCATGATCCTTCATGATGGATATACAAGGATCAAATTGATGATGGAATATTACATGTTTTACGAGGTGGTCACAGAAGATATTAACCCATATATTGCGATGGCAAAGGAAATGATCACTACTTTGAATGAGGCAGTGGGACAGGCGATGTCCGATACATTGGATGATACACAGAGAAAACAGTTGATCGATCATATTTTAGCAATGCGTACGGAAGTGATCGACCGTATGCAGGTGTTGACCGGATATGTGGACTGCTTTGTCGTATATGAATATATTTTAAACCGTATTCAATATCGGTTTGATGAGAAAGAAGTTTTGCCGGAAGACACTGCATTTGCACAGGAGGTTATGAATTTTATCTTTGGTTCAAATGATAATGTGACGATCAATGATAATTTACGCGTGGTACTGGGACAGCTTCCGATGCGAATGACCCGTTCTCATTATTTTGATCTGATCAAAAACTGCATTTCTGTTTATAAGGGCAGTGAGATAGAATCATTGGAGGGATTTTTGTATATGTTCCGTACCAGTGCCATGTTGTATAAGCATCCTGCACAGGAACAGTATTTTACGGAATTTGCCGGTGTGCTTCAGGAATTGATGGAAGCAGACTACGAGCATATGGATCGCACATTATATGAATTGTACGCAGAAAAAGTACGAGTCAGTGCTTCAAAGCTCAATGATCTATCTGATCTGTATATGCAGATTGGACAGATTATCAATGGTGTGTATACACTAGTGGTGACAGAACCTTATTGTGTTGATGAAGAGAAAATGACGGTAGTAGATGATGTGATCCGAGGCATCAATGCACTCTTTTTGGAAAAAGAGATTGATCTGTGGCAGAGGGAGGATCTTTTGACAGAAGAGGATCGCTTAAATTGGCTTGCCGAGAAGCTTCCTGCGGTTGAAGGCCAACAGGAAAAGTTATATCAGTCTGTTAATGTAGCGGAAGCGGCACTGGATGAACTATTGGAAGGACGAGCAGAGGAAATTGAGGCAGCAGGGCTTAGTGATGCTTTTATCAAACTGCATCATTTGTCACAGCTTAATTCGAGCAGTGTTTTTGCACCATTGGAGAGTCAGGAATCAGCAGGGATCGTTACGGCAGAGATCGCAGAGCAGGAAACAGAAAAACTGCTTAGTGAACTGAAAGAGTTATTTCAAGGACGCAGCCGTATGTTTCGCCGTGCCATCATGGCCGCCACTGTGGAAAAATTACCAACCTTTTTCAAGAGTGCACAGGAGATCGCAGACTACATGATGAACGCACTGAACCAATGTGACGATGAAGCAGAAAAGTATGCATCCAAACAACTGATCCTCGAAATGATCCGGTAATCACACCCAACTTTGCATACCCACTATTGCTTCCGGCTCACATATTGCTTATTATGTCAATGACTAGATGGCATTTTGCAGCCACCAAAGAATGACTTCTGCCATCAGAGAACTGTAGTAATTGCCTTGCCGCATTTTGTTTTTACAGTGATTTCTAAATTTTGTTGTCTCTGATGGATGATTTACATGCCTTACGGAGAACTCGAGGTCCCGGAAGCAAGGTATTCATCATTTTTGAAAGGGACTTTGCGCTCGTCGTTACTTATGTCTCGTATTTCAGAGACATTAAGTAACGTGACGTAGCGCATCGTAGCGAAAGCGTCCCGTCCAAAAATGGATGATACCTTGCTAAACCGGGACATCTCAGACATTCCTTCAGGCATGTATGCATCAGAGACGTTACAAAATAAGAAATCACGTAAAAACATTGCGTTCTGCGGCAATCAACTTAGTTCTCTGATGGCAGAATAATTTCGTTTCTCGGCTGCAAAATATTACATTCATTGACATAATAAGCAATATGTGGTTCGATAGCGACTATAGGTATGTAAAGTTGGAGGAAGTATGATAAGTAGCAGTGCGGAAAGGCGGAGGTGTTATGATCTGGTGGGATGAGAAGTTGTATACCGATGATAAGGTGGCCAGACATCCGGCTCGATACCGGAAACGGGTCGAGAAAAAGGGGCTGCGTGGATGCTTTTGTGTAGTGCTGGGGCGTAATCCTGCGAACAGCCTGGAAATCTATGCGTCGAGAACGCTATGGTTCCGCTATGAAAAGGAACGCGGTGTACAAGTAGTGGGGTTGGCGGCCTCTTATGACAGTGCTGTGGAGCTGTTGCAGCAAATGATCACGGATGTCTATCGTGATCGAGGGAGCGTTGATTCCGATGCGATCCGTGCTTATTTTACGGGGAGGTGACAGACCGGGCGATGGAAAAGATCATATTATTGGTTTTGGTTACCATAGCAAAAGTGATAGGGATCCTTTTGGCGGTACTTGTTATCGTGGCATTGGCGATATTGTTTGCGGCAGTGCGTTACTGCGGAAAGATCTCGTTCGATGATAAAAAAGCACAGATCAGTATTCGATGGTTAGGTGTTGTGCTTCGTATGCCAGTCCTGATCACTGAAAAGGATCTGCAGTGGAAAGTCCGTGTTTTTGGCGTGCCGATCCTGCGCAGTGACGGCGCACATAAAAAACGCCGTTCTAAAAAGTCTTCTGCCCCAAAAGCACAGAAACGAAAAGCTGAGAAGGCAGCCGAAACAGTTCAAAAAACACAGGAATCCTCGAAACAGGAGAAGAAAGCGCTCTCTGTGAATTTGGAGAAGAGTCCGACAGCACCTGAACAAGAGAAGCAGATAGCACCTAAGCAGTCTGATAAGACAGAAGAGCAAAATGTTCCTAAGAAGCAGTCTGACAAGACAGAAGAGCAGATTGCTTCTAAGCAGACAACTGATCAAAGAGAAGAGCAATCGGCTTTTAGGCAGGCTGATGAAAGAGAGAAAAAGCCGCGGGGGATCCGACAGTTGTTTCTTTGGCTTCAAAATGTAATAAAGATTGTGCGAAAGATGAAGAAAAAAGTACATTCTGTGCAGGATCTGGTTGATATTTTGCGCAGTGATGCGGGAAAAGCATTTATTTGCATCGTCAAAGAGAATGTGATACATTTATGGAAACAAATACATCCGCGGCGTATGCGCGGTAAAGTAATATTTGGAACCGGAGATCCGTGTTCTACCGGTGAGCTGCTGGGAGTGCTCGCACTTTTTTATGCATGGTATGGGAATGGAGTACAGATCATTCCGGATTTTGAGCAGAAACGCATAGAGGGGAATGTTTCATTTCGTGGAAGAATCCGCATGATTACATTAATTTGTATTGCGTGGCGCATAATAAAAAATAAAGATGGCAGAAAGCTTCTACACGAATGGGAGAAGTGGAAGGAGGAAAAGTAAATGGCAGACAATTCTTTTAACGCAAATGTAGGATCCTTATTTCAGGGGATGGAAGGATTTATTACCGGAAAGACCGTTGTGGGTGATGCCGTGAAATTTGATGATGGAACGATCATTTTGCCACTGGTGGACGTTAGCTTTGGTGTGGCTGCAGGTGCTTTCGCAGAGCCGGGCAAGAAAGAAAACAGTGCCGGAGGTATGGGCGGAAAGATCCAGCCGAGTGCGATCTTAGTGATCCGCAATGGTGAGACGAAGCTTGTCAATGTAAAAAATCAGGATAGCATTACAAAAGTATTGGATATGGTTCCTGATCTTTTGGACAAATATGTTCCTTCCAAAAAGGAAAAAGCGCAAAAAGCAAAAAATTAAATTTTGTTCTTGCATTTCTGTTTAATTTTTGGTATTATGTTCATGTTGTGCTAATAACACTGACAGAAATGACAGGATAAATGAGACCATCAGGAATAAAGGTAAGGAGGTGCTTACGATGGCAAAGTGTGCAGTATGTGGAAAGAGTGTTCACTTCGGAAACAAGGTGAGTCATTCACATAGAAGATCAAACAAAATGTGGAAATCCAAC
>ENA-OROL01002896-OROL01002896.1-human-gut-metagenome-genome-assembly--contig:-NODE-2896-length-11411-cov-3.137813_pt1 | contig 11411 bp, 8 predicted proteins | sample MGYA00242128_ERZ509048 | MGnify/ENA primary metagenome ERZ509048 (study PRJEB26280, sample SAMEA2338750) | human gut metagenome | biome: human gut; feature: human-associated habitat; material: faeces...
GCGCTTTCGGCGCCGTCCTCGTGACATCCGCAATGGCATCAGTTATAAGCTGCAACCAAACGCTTGCCATCATGCTCACACATCAGCTTTGCCGCAACACGGAAAACGACAGGCAGCGCCTCGCCCTTTACATTGAAGACACCGCCATCGTGCTTCCGGCGCTCATCCCATGGTCGATAGCAGCTTCTGTCCCTCTCGATTCTATAGGCGCGCCTATATCCGGCCTGTTGGCTGCAAGTTTTCTGTACATTCTGCCTTTTTACAGCATGCTGAAAGCAGTCAAAGAAAATAAGCATGAAAAAATGCCGCTCTGATGGGGGAGCCTTTTTTGTCATATGTATTCTCTTTGGGTGATCCGTTTTATGATCGCCCGAGCCAGAAGTCCGGCGACGCCTATCTTTTTTGCAACATGCTTCTTGCCGTGCAGATAGAGTGCCTTGACCTCGATGCCCGCTATATCCTCCGCGGTGAGCGGATCATCGCCGAGAACGACGAAATCGGCAATCATACCGGGTGCAAGAGTGCCGCGTTTATTCTCCTCATGGCTCATATACGCGGGATTTGCCGTTATCATGCGCAGCGCGTCGAGACGCGATATGCGCTCGTCCGGATTGGGATGATTTACGGAGCACGCCATACCGTACAGGGGCTTTGGACGCGTGCACGGTCCGTCGGAGCCGTCGCCTACGACAAGTCCGAGGCGGTGCATCGTTCCCAGCGCGTTTAGTCTGTCAGTGCGCTCTCTGCCGAGCACCGCGCACAGATACTCGTCCGGCTCCTGCTTCCAATATATAAACGGCGACTGCGCGGCTATGCACAGCTTTATCTTTGCCGCGCGCTTTAGCTGCTCCTCACTTGCAAGGCAGACATGGATCATCACATGGCGCGCATCGTCCCACGGCTTATCGGCATAAGCCGCCTCATATGCCGTTATGCACTGCTCCACCGCCGCATCACCTATGGCGTGCATGGTTATCTGCCAGCCCTCGCGGTTTGCGCCGATGGCGAACTCGTTCACGCGCTCCTGCGGATAATTCAAAACGCCGTAGTTGTTCGGATCGTTCGCGTACGGCTCCTTGAGCGCCGCGTCCTCTGAGCCGAAGCAGCCGTCGAGGGCAAGCTTGAAGCAGCCGCCGACGCGCTTGAAGCCGTGCTTTTTCACGGCCTTGAGGTCCATGGTCTGGAAGAATATGCGGAACGCCTGCGGCAGGCCGGGTGCGAGTATTTTTATCATGTCTATATCCAGATCGTTTGCAAAGCCCACGCCCTCAACGGTGTGCACGAGCCCGATGCCGACCGACGCAAGGTACTCCGCGCCTCCGGAGAGACCGCGTATAATATCCATCGTGGGGATATACGCCGTCGCCTCGTTCACGCCGTTATAAAACGCCGACTGGTACAGCCATCCGGTCTCGGTATTGCAGCCGGGATCGGATTTCACCTTATCCGACAGCAGTGCCAGCATGGCGCTGTTGCACACGGCAGCATGACCGTCGTACTTCATGACCATGAGCGGACGCTCCGTCCAGTCGTCAAGATCGCGCTTTTCGGGCAGCCGATGCTCGGCAACGGTGTTCGCGGTGCAGCCGTAGCCCATGAGCACCTTGTTTTTCCGGTGACTGTCGGCATAGCGCCTGACCGCCGCCTTTGCTTCGGCAAAATTTTTGACATCCATGAGATAGAATGTGTTCTCGAAAACGCACAGCGAGCCGAAATGCATATGCGTGTCGCCGAACGCGGGCGTTACCGTCGCGCCGCCGAGATCGACCCGTTTTGCCTTGCCGTAGCGCGGAGGGATGCTGCTTTCATCGCCGAGCCACACGATGTGACCGCCCTTTACCGCCATCGCGGTGTAAATGCGGTTTTCCTTTTCGCAGGAGATGAATCTGGCGTTCGTATAAAGCTCCATAACCTCATTCCTTTCACTTCTAAAATGGGCTCCATGTAGACATGGAGCACTACAGCCTGTTTCGTAAAGACAAGTGTACAGCGGGGGAGCGCGAGGGGGGGGTAAGCCCCCGCTCGCAATTGGATCATAGCCATCAAAAACGACTGAAAAACTGATTGATCAGTTTTATCAGGCTTTTTGACGAGCGCAGCGAGATTTTTTATGAAAACCTGTTTTCACAAAAAATGTGGCGTTTTTGAAGCGTGCAAAAAAGTCAAAGACTTTTTTGACACGCTGAGCAGACGCAAATGCGTCTGCTTAAATTATTCACTTTTTGCCGGGCTTGGGCTTCCTGACGGTCGAGAAAGGATCCGCGCCGCCGCCGGAGAACATGGTGAAATTTAGGCTTGACTTAACATGGTCTGCCATGGCCTGCTTGGCAAGGTCGGGGATATGCATCTTTATCGCCTCCACGACCGCAACGTGGTTATAAATAACGCTTGGAGACCAGGGATTATCCTCGGAAGAATTGCTGATGAATTTTATCATGGAGGACTGATACATCGTCAGGTTCGGCAGCAGCATCTTATAGCACTTCTGGATATACTTGTTGCCGCAGGACTCGACTATAAGGCCGTGGAATGGCATGTCTGTTGCGATCATGCCGTCATAGTCCCTGCGGATAACACAGTCGGCAAATTCACCGGCAAGCCTGTCAAGCTCATTTACGGTGCCGGCATCGGCGCGCTCTGTGCACAGGGCGGCAGCCTCGCATTCGATCGCAGCGCGCACGTCGTAAAGATCTATCATATCTTTAAGGCTCAGATCAATTACAAAGAAACCGCTCGTATCCGGCTTTGAAACAACAAAGCCCTGCTCACACAGGTTCATTATTGCTTCGGCAACAGGCGTGCGTGATATGCCGAGGGCGGAGGCAATGCTGTTGACGTTGAGCTTTGTTCCCGGAGCTATGCACAGCGAGACGATCTCGTCATAAAGCATCTGCGAAACGATGTCGCGCAGCTTCGCGCTCGGGTTTGCGTCAAGGTATACCTGAAACTGATCGCGTTTCAATGAAATCAATCCTTTCGTGCTTGATTAGAAGCAAAATATAATATGTCAAATATAAAATGAACTCAAATACATCCGCTATTTTACGGCAGATGCTGCCGAAATTCAAGACCCTGAGTGCATTTTTAATAAAAATTTTAGTAATATTCCCGGCATACAAGCAAATTTCGACAGCGTTATCTGAAATTGTCTGAAAAATCGCGAAGAAATAAGCACCGACGCGATTGCATCGGTGCTTATGCTGTCTTATTTTAACTTACTTCTTGCTCTTTATGTACTCGTCAATGCTCTTTGCGCCGGTTTTGCCTGCGCCCATTGCGAGGATAACGGTTGCAGCACCGGTGACTGCATCACCGCCTGCGAAAACGCCCTCGCGAGCCGTTGCGCCGCCTTCGTCTGCCTCGATGCCGCCCTTACGGGTGAAGGTCAGACCCTTGGTGGTGTTGCGGATCAGCGGGTTGGGGCTGGTGCCGATGGCAATAACGACAGTGTCAACGTCGAGGATCCAGTTCGAGCCCTCAACGGGAACGGGCTTGCGGCGACCCTTTTCGTCCGGCTCGCCGAGCTCCTGCTTCTGAAGCTCGATGCCGGTGACGTGGCCGTCCTCGCCGGCGTGGATGGCTACGGGGTTATTGAGCAGACGGAACTCAATGCCCTCGGCCTCTGCGTGCTCGACCTCTTCCTTACGGGCGGGCAGCTCATCCTTGCCGCGACGGTAGGCAATGTAAACATGCTCTGCACCCAGACGCTTGGAAACGCGCGCTGCGTCCATTGCGACATTGCCTGCGCCGACGACACAGACATTGTGGAAGTGCTTTATCGGCGTATCGTAATCATCGCGGTAAGCCTTCATGAGGTTTACACGGGTAAGAAGCTCGTTAGCGGAGTAAACGCCGAGGAGATTCTCGCCGGGGATGTGCAGGAACTGAGGCAGACCTGCGCCCGAGCCGATGAACACGGCCTCATAGCCGTCTGCAAACAGCTCGTCAACGGTCTCACTCTTGCCGATGATGGCGTTGTTTATGATCTTAACGCCCATGGCCTTGAGGTTCTCGATCTCGGCTGCAACGATCTCCTTGGGCAGACGGAACTGGGGGATACCATAGACCAGAACGCCGCCGGACTTGTGGAATGCTTCAAAGATGGTAACGTCGTAGCCCATCTTGCGCAGATCGCCTGCGCAGGTGAGGCTGGCAGGGCCGGAGCCGACGATCGCGATGCGGTGACCGTTGGATTCGGGAGCCTTGACCTCGTCCTTGACTTCCTTGTTCATGTGGTAGTCGGCGACAAAGCGCTCGAGACGGCCGATACCGACGCTCTCGCCCTTGATGCCGCGAACGCACTTACTCTCGCACTGCTTCTCCTGCGGGCAAACACGGCCGCAGACAGCAGGCAGGGAGTTGGTGGAGGTGATGATCTCATATGCTGCGTCAAAGTCGCCCTCTGCGACCTTGGCGATGAATTCGGGGATGCGTACCGAAACGGGGCAGCCGGTGCGGCAGGGCATGTTGTGGCAGTTGAGGCAGCGCTTTGCCTCGTCCATTGCCATCTCGGGAGTGTAGCCGAGAGCGACTTCGTCAAAGTTGCCGGCGCGGACTACGGGATCCTGCTCGGGCATCGGGTTTTTATCCATTCTCATGTTAGCCATTGCGCTTACCTCCGGTCATATTGCAGATATGCTTTGCAGCCTCGTCCTGCTCTTCCTTGTAGAACGCTGCACGCTTTATAAGCGAGTCGAAATCGACCTCGTGTGCGTCGAAGTCGGGACCGTCAACGCAGGCAAACTTGGTCTCGCCGCCGACGATGACACGGCAGCCGCCGCACATGCCTGTGCCGTCTACCATGATCGGGTCGAGGGAGATGATGGTTTTGATGCCGTAGGGACGGGTGACCTCAGCCAGGAACTTCATCATGATATCCGGGCCGATGGCGATAACGCGGTCAAACTGAGGCTTGCCCTCTTTGATGTTGGCCTCGATCTCCTGCTTGAGATACTCGGTGGTGAAGCCCTTCTCGCCGTAGGTGCCGTCATCGGTGCACATGATGAGCTTGTCGGAAGCGGCCTTGAGCTCGTCCTTCAGGATGACGATGTCAGCGCTTCTGAAGCCTGCGATAAAGGTCACGTCAATGCCCTTTTCGTGCATTTCCTTGGCGATGGGGTATGCGATAGCGCAGCCGACGCCGCCGCCGACAACGCAGACCTTCTTCAGACCGTCCATCTCGGTAGCCTTGCCGAGGGGGCCGACGAAGTCGGTGATGTAATCGCCTTCCTGCACGGTGTGCAGCATTTTGGTGGTGCGGCCGGCAGCCTGTACCATAACGGTAACGGTGCCTTTTTCGCGGTCATAGCCTGCTACGGAAACAGGAGTGCGCTCGCCCTGCTCATCCAGACGGAAGATGACGAACTGACCTGCCTGCGCGTGCTTTGCGACCAGCGGAGCTTCGATCTCGAACAGGCAAATGCTCTTTGCATCGTTCAGAAATCTTTTTTGTACGACTTTAAACATCTTATTACCTCTTATCATTATAATTATTTTGTTCAAGCCATTTGTAACAAAATTTATTCTAATTCAATTGCATATGATTGTCAACATACGAAATTACCTCATAATTATATTTATGCTGAAATATCAACGAATTTTCAAATATTATGATAAAATATTAACTAAAATTGCACGTTTTCAGGTGCAATTGCGCCTTGCAATTGACGGAATACTTGATAAGCGCGCCGTTCCGACTTATAATGGGGCAAAGAAACGGAGGAGATGAACATGCCGGTAACAAAAAGCACCTTCGGTGAGTATGAGCTTTATACGATAAAAAATTCGTCGGGCGCGTATGTGCGCATAGCAAGCCTCGGCGCTGCGGTGCAGAGCATTGTCGTTCCGAACAGGAACGGAGCACCGACAGATGTTGTGCTCGGATACGACACGCCGGGGGAGTACCTGCGCAATGACGGCTACTTCGGCGCATTCGTCGGCCGATACGCAAATCGAATAGCGAATGCCGCGTTTATGCTAAACGGCAGAGAATATAAGATAAGCGCAAATGAGGGGAAAAACACGCTCCACGGCGGAAACGGCCTGAGCAAGCGCCGCTTTACCGAGATAGCGGTAGGGGAGAACGCACTTACTCTCGGCATATCCGACCCCGACGGCGGCGACGGATTCCCGGGAAAAGTCGAGGCCCGCGTGACGTATGAGTTTTCCGAGGATAATGAGCTTAGCATAAGCTACGAGGCCGTGTCCGATGCCGATACATATTTAAATCTCACAAACCACAGCTACTTTAACCTCTCCGGCAGGGGAGATATCCTTGACCATGAGCTGCTGATAAACTCCGACGGATATTTGCCTGTTGATGAGGAGCTTATCCCTACAGGCGAGGTATGCTCCGTTTCGGATACGAAATTTGATTTCCGAAAAATGCGAAGAATTGAAAACGGCTTTTACGATCACTGCTTTGTGTTAAGCGGAAGCGAGCCGTGCGCGAGACTTGTGAGTAAAGAAAGCGGCATAGCAATGACTCTCGCTACCGATATGCCGGCAGTGCAGTTTTATGCCGGCGGCGCAACGGGGCTGCGGCTCGGAAAGGGCGGCGCGGTTTACGGCAAAAAATCGGGCCTGTGCCTTGAAACGCAGTATTATCCCGACAGCCCGAACCATCCCGAGTTCCCGTCTCCGCTTCTGCGCGCCGGGGAGCGATATTTTTCAAAAACGAGCTATAAGTTCTCAATATGCTTAAAAAAGCACCCATCCGGGTGCTTCTTTCAGTCCAATGTTAAGTTCCACACAGTGTCCGGCGGAAAGTCCTTGCTCTGATATGCCGCGATATAGCGCTCGCCATGCGCGCTTGCGCGTCTTATCACGGCTTTTCCGGCTCCGAGTGATGCGCACAGCGCCGGGATAAACTCGGGCGTATCACCGAGCGCTTCTTTGACATAAAAAATACCGTTTTCTACATATCCGCAGACAAGTCCGCCTTGATACTCGAAGAAACCGCCGACGGAGGATGTGAATATTTCCTCCTGAAAGCGCAAATAACCGTAATAAAAGCTGACGTGCGCGTGCCCCTTGAGCATATCCTCGCGCAGAAAGCCGCATTCGTCGGCGCACAGACGCCGTATGCCGTCAATTTCGACAGAGGCCGCAGCCTCCTCGTATCGGCAATAGCTTGCAGCGGCAAGGCCGCAGCGGCTTTCGTACCAATCATAAAGCGAATCCTCTGCCGGCAGCGTGCAGCAGATATCTGCCGAGTAGTCCCATGCGTTTCGCATGCATGCCCTTGTAAGCTCGGCGCCGATGCCGCGCCCCTGCGCACTTTCATCAACGGAAACGGCATAGATATACGCAAGCTTTTTTGTCTCGCCTCCGGGCAGATGCAAAAATGCGTCCAGCACGTATGCTGCACCGAAGATTTCACCGTCAAGCTCGGCGACAAAGCCTGTTCCCATCGAGGGCAGCAGTTCGAAAAAAAAGTCGATAAGCTCAGAAGGGTCGCCGAAAGCGTCACTCCAGAGCGACCTCATAGCGGATGTGTCTTCCCGTGTATACTCGCGGATGTTGTATATCATTCGTACACCTCCGGGCATAGCCTGCGGATCTCACTCCTTATTTCTCTGAGATCTGTAAACGTTTCCGGACGTTTGGAAACGTCGCGCAGAAGAGCAGAGGGGTGGTATATTGCAAGGCAGCGCCTGCCGTCAACGTCAAACCATTGGCCGTGCTGCCGGGTGATCCTGAAATCCTCGTCGATAAGCGAGGTGGCAGCAATGCGCCCGAGGCATATTATAATAAGCGGATCAACTATCTCGATCTGTTTTTTAAGCCACTGTGAGCATGCGTCCCTTTCCTCGGGCAGGGGATCGCGGTTGTGCGGCGGACGGCATTTTACGATGTTGGCTATATACACACGTTCGCGGTCAAGGTCGATCATCCTGAGCATATCGTCAAGCAACATGCCTGCTCTGCCGACAAAGGGAATCCCCTGAAGATCTTCCTGTTCGCCGGGGCCTTCACCGACAAGCATCACCTTAGCATTGGGGTTACCGTCGCCAAAGACGAGCTTCGTGCGCGTTTTGCCGAGAATGCAGCCCTCGCAGCCGAGACATTGGCCGCGCAGCGCTTCCATTGCCTTATCCATCAGCTTTCCTCCGAATATTTTGCAAGCTCAAGCAAAATTTCACGTTTGTTATTTTCAGGGTATTCCATAACATATTCAAGCAGGAACTTCAGCATTTCGCCAAGTTCCGGCCCCTTGAGACCGAGCGATAGCAGATCGTCGCCCGTGACGGCAAGATGCTTGAGCGAAAAGCACTCTCCGCTTTTGAGAACGGCTCTGAGCTCCTTTTCGCAGTCGATGCCCATTATAACAGAGTAAGCCTGAACAGCGCAGGGGACGGTATCGACGCCGTAGCGGTTCAAAAGCTTTTTCCAGCCGAGACTGTCCGTCGGCGGATCCTGACTTAAAAGCACCTCGGCGTCCGTGCAGCAGCGTATTGTGCGCCCGTCAAGCCGAAGCTGCTTGAGAAATTCGCTTGCCGAGGGAATATAGCCGTATTTGCGGAGCATGATACTGAATGCGACCCAACGCGAAAGCGGCTTGCGCGGCATGCTTGCAAGGTCGGCAAAATTGGGCGTTTTCCAGCCTGCGCCGCTTATATACCTTTTCATAAGCCCAAAGCTAATTGCGGCGCTCATGGTCTCCGGACGTGTAGTGAGCAGGATTTTTTCTACCTCATCGCGCACTCTTTCCGGCGCGAGCTCGGAAGCAAGCTCGGCGCACTCTTCAATTGCGCTGAGCGTGTCGTATTCAATGGTAAAACCGAGCCTTGCGGAAAATCTCAGAGCACGGAACATTCGCAGTGCATCCTCGGTAAACCTAAGTTTAGGATTTCCGACACAGCGAATGCAGCGCTTTTCAATGTCGCTCACTCCGTCAAACGGATCGGCAAGCATACCGTCGGCCGAAAGAGCAATAGCATTCATTGAAAAGTCGCGACGGCCGAGATCGGTGATGAGGTCGGAAACAAAGGTGACTGAATCCGGCCTGCGGTGATCGCGATAGTCGCCCTCGGTCCTGAAGGTCGTGACCTCGGCGCTTTTGCTGCCGATGATGACCGTGACCGTTCCGTGCTCAAGACCCGTAGGACGCGAGCCGGGGAAAAGCTCCATTACCTCTTCGGGCAGCGCGCTCGTGCATATATCCCAGTCCTGCGGTGTAATGTCCATAATAACATCGCGAACACAGCCGCCGACGAGATAGGCAAGATGCCCTCGCGCCTGCAGACCGAACAGTATTTGCCTGACATATTTGGGAGGATTGATTTGAGGCATAGTGATCAAGTTCCTGTATGTACAAAGATTTTAATTCTTGTCAAGTTGACTTTACAGTATTATAATATCATTTGCTAAATGCAACATCAACATTAAATTGTTAATATAAAGCGCGATTGGAGAAATTATGCCGGATTTCAGTGAATATTTAGTGCGAGGAAAAAGAGGCCATCTCATTGGCATAGGCGGCGTTTCCATGTCGCCTCTGGCCGAGGTGCTTTCCGATGCAGGACTTATAATAAGCGGCTCCGATATCGCGGAGAGCGAGCGTACCTCGCATCTGCGCGAAAAGGGAATAGTAATATCCATCGGCCATGACGCGGCGAATATAACAAGCGACATTGATTTCGTTGTGCGCACGGCCGCGGCGCATGACGAAAACCCCGAGATCGTCCGCGCACACGAGCTCGGCATCCCGGTCATGGAGCGCGCAGAGGCCTGGGGCCACATCATGCGCGACTACGACAATGTCGTCTGCCTCTCCGGCACCCACGGCAAGACCACCTCGACCTCGATGATGACCATGATGACCATTGAGGCGCAGATGGAACCGACGGTCATGGTCGGCAGCAATCTGCCCGCCATCGGCGGCACGCTCCGCATCGGCGGCAAGGGCTGCTTTGTTGCGGAGAGCTGCGAGTACACCAATTCCTTCCTGCGCTTCGCGCCGACCGTTTCGGTCATCCTGAACGTCGAGGAGGATCATCTCGACTTCTTCAAGGACATCAACGACATCATCCACTCGTTCCACGAGTTCGCAGAGCTGACCCCGATGAACGGTCTTGTCGTTGTCAACCATGACGACCCGAACGCGATGCGCGCCGTCGCGCACATCGACCGCCGCATCCGCACCTTCGGCACAACGCCCGATGCAGACGTTTACCCGACCGAGGTCCGCGACGAGAACGGCTACTACCGCTTTACCGTCAACATCGACGGCAAGGAATACGCAAAGGTCGCGCTCTCGGTACCCGGCCGCCACAATATGCTCAACGCCCTCGCCTGCTGCGCGGCGGCGGAGTTCCTCGGCGTTTCGGGCGAGGCTGCGGAAAAGGGCCTTAACAAGTTCACCGGCTCGTCCCGCCGCTTCCAGCTGGTCGGCAAGATGCCGAACGGCGCGACCGTTGTGGACGACTACGCGCACCACCCGAGCGAGATGAAGGCGACCCTCTCCACCGCGAAGGAGATGCACTTCGACCGCATCCTGTGCGCGTTCCAGCCGCACACCTATACGCGCACCAAGGCGCTGTTCTCCGAGTTCGTCGACGCTCTGAAGCAGTGCGATCAGGCCATTCTCGCACCCATCTATGCTGCGCGCGAGCAGAACACCATCGGCATCTACTCCTCCGACATCGCAAAGGAGGTCCCGGGCGCTGTCTCGTTCGATACCTTCGATGAGATCGCGGATTACCTGCGCAAAAACGCAGGCCCGAACGACCTCGTCCTCACCATGGGCGCCGGCAACATCAACTGCATCGGCCCGAAGCTGTGTGTTGACGCAAAGTAACTTGTTCTAAACAGCAAAAGACTGCATTTCACGCGAAATGCAGTCTTTTTTTATGCCAATCCCTGTCTACGACGCGCGAGGTTGATCGGCCCGTCATGCAATTGCTTCAGCCGGTTCAGGGTGTGGCGCGTGCCGAGAATCACGCAGGTTTCCGGCTCGTCCGATGTATGCGCCTCCAGCCCCAGCGATTGCGAAAGATACGCCGCCATGCCGTACAGCTTGGATCCGCCGCCCGCCAGTGCCATGCCGGTCTCCGTCAAATCTCCGACCAGCTCCGGCGGCGTGCGCTCCAGCAGCGCACACACGGCTTGCCGGATGAGCTCCGCCTGTTCCCGCAAAAGCGGCATCAATTCTTCTGACGTCACGGTTTCGCAGGCGGGCAGCCCTGTAGATACGCGCCGTCCGCGCACCGGCACCGAACACAGTTCGTCTCTCGGCAACACGCTGCCGATGGTCTGTTTGATTTGTTCTGCTGCGGAAATTCCAATGAGCAGGTCATGCTGCTGCTTGACATACGCTTGAATGGCATCGTCGCAGCTGTCTCCGGCGATGCGAATGGATGCGGCGCACACGACAGCGCCCAAAGAAATCACCGCCCAATCCGTCGTCC
>ENA-OROL01002901-OROL01002901.1-human-gut-metagenome-genome-assembly--contig:-NODE-2901-length-11405-cov-5.301586_pt1 | contig 11405 bp, 10 predicted proteins | sample MGYA00242128_ERZ509048 | MGnify/ENA primary metagenome ERZ509048 (study PRJEB26280, sample SAMEA2338750) | human gut metagenome | biome: human gut; feature: human-associated habitat; material: faeces...
ATGAGGGAGTCCTGCTCCAATATCTCAACCTTGTCATCCTTTGTGCCCGAAATCACTGTTGTCATACCATTCAGCTTCTCTATGAAATCGACAATTTTGCTCACTTCCTCATTCATTTTCGGTGTGACAATAAGTGCCTCCGGCTCCGACACATTCGTATCAATCTTGATATTAAGTTTCATATCCTGCCTCCTTTCTTGTCTTGTAGTATAACTGTATCTAAATTATAATCCACCGTTTTGACATGGGTGGTCATTTTTTTGCAATACATGGATAATTACCGAAATAAAAATATCAGAGCCACAATATGTCATTACACATATCACAGCTCCGATACCACGCAACATTATACACTTATACTTGTATGCTTATAATTTTATCCAATGTTAAATCAATTCTGAATAAGCTTTATTACCTTCTTAGGACACTTCAGCGCACACTTGCCGCAGCCCTTACATTTCTCATAATCAATAACTGCTTTTTTATTTACATAAGTGATCGCATCGCTTCCGCATTCTTTTGCACAACGACGGCAGCCACGGCAGAGTTCTGTATGGATGGCCGGTTTTCCGCTGGCATGCTGCTGCATCTTTCCTGCACGGCTTCCGCAGCCCATACCGATATTCTTCAGAGCACCTCCGAATCCGGTTGCCTCATGCCCTTTAAAGTGACTGAGACTGATAAAAATATCCGCATCCATGATCGCATGTCCGATCAGTGCAGTCTGACAATATTCACCGTTAACTACCGGTACTTCTACTTCGTCTGTACCGCGTAAGCCATCACCGATGATGATCTGGCATCCTGTTGAAATGCTGTTAAATCCGTTGAGATTTGCGCACTCCAGATGCTCCAGTGCATTCTTACGGCTTCCCGGATAAAGAGTGTTGCAGTCTGTGAGGAACGGAAGTCCTCCCTGCTCTTTACAGAGATCAGCTACTGCTTTTGCGTAATTTGGGCGCAGGAAAGCCAGATTGCCAAGTTCTCCGAAATGCATTTTAATAGCTACGAATTTTCCATCCATATCAATGTCTTTGATTCCGGCTGTAACGCAGAGTTTCTTCAGTTTATCAAGCTGGCTGGTGCCAACCGGACATCTGAAATCAGTAAAATAAACGGTTGATTTTTCCATCGTTTTTCCTCCTGTTTTTATTGATCAAAATTTGATTTTCTTTTTTATTTTATCACAAGATGCAGGTTCTTTTCGAGATATTTTTTTGCTTACATCTGTTCGTAAAATTTTGTCACCTTTTTGTATTCTGCAGGCAAAGTGATCTGCTCTACCACAACATCTCCATCTTCTGCATTGTGGTAACGGTAAATGTAAACGCCCTCCTGGATCTCATCTCCTTCGATCAGAGAAACTGCCAGATATCCCTGTCCTTCAAATTCAAAGATATCCATGATCGCAAAATCCCGTTCTGTTCCGTCAGATACCGGGATGCTGATTACTTCATATTCTTCCATAGTATGTTTTCCTTTCATTCATAAGCAGTCTTATTCTTATTTTCGCTGTTTTTTATTGTAGCAAAGAGTGTTAATTATATCAATCCTATTTAAGTAAGTCGTTACTGTTCACTCCGTTCACAGTAACAGTAAGGCCCCTGCGGGTTACAAAAAGAAAGACTGCACCTCCAATGAGCACAGCCTTTCCGGTTTGGTATATTTTATTCAGTTCTGCTTACAATTGCTTATGCCATGATCGGTTTTAATGCTTCTGCAAGCTTCTCTTTCTCAGCTTCTGCCTCTTCCAGGTTCTTGCCGAGAGTTGTGTAATAAATCTTGATCTTTGGTTCTGTTCCGGATGGGCGGACAACTACTGTCTCGCCGTTATCCAGCTTGTAGATCAGTACGTTTGCTGCAGGAAGTCCTGTTTCTTCCGGTTTCTGGTAATCTGTTACTTTTACGATAGTATGACCTGCAATCTCTGTGAGAGGTTTGTCACGAAGTCCCTGCATCAGAGCTGACATCTTATCCATTCCGCTTAATCCCGGGAATTCGAAGCTGTCTACTTTATTCAGGTAACGTCCGTACTGTGCATAGATCTCTTCCATTCTCTGTTTCAGGGAACTTCCGATGCTTCTGTAATATGCAGCCATTTCACAGATCAGCATAGATCCGATAACAGCATCCTTGTCACGTACATATGGTCCTGCAAGGTATCCGTAGCTCTCTTCAAATCCGAAGATAAATCTGTCTACTTCATCTGCTGCTTCAAGCTGTGCGATCTGATCGCCGATCCACTTGAATCCTGTAAGTACGCTTCTGAGTTCTACTCCATAGTGCTCTGCCACTGCATCTGCAAGTGGTGTAGAAACAATGGATTTCACTGCTACCGGGTTCTTTGGCATTGTGCCTTTTTCAATGCGGCCTGCACAGATATAGTCAAGAAGGAGTACACCTACCTCATTACCTGTTACCAGTTCATAGGAACCATCCGGGCATTTCATTGCGATACCAACACGGTCTGCATCCGGGTCAGTTGCAAGCATTAAGTCTGCACCTGTTTCTTTTGCAAGGTTTAATCCAAGCTCCAGAGCTGCAAAGATTTCCGGGTTCGGATAGCTGCAGGTTGTGAAGTATCCGTTAGGATATTCCTGTTCCGGAACGATTGTGATATCTGTGATTCCGATATCTTTTAATACCTGAGTTACAGGTACAAGTCCTGATCCGTTTAACGGGCTGTAAACCAGTTTCAGTCCTGCTGTCTTGCAGAGACCCGGACGAACCTGACGGGATTCGATAGCTTCATAGAGAGCCTGCTTGCAGTCATCTCCTACAAAACGGATTTTTCCCTGTTCTACGCCTTCTGCGAAGGACATATATTTCGCACCTGTAAGTACGTCTGTTTTCTGGATCTCTTCATATACAATGGCAGCTGCATCGTCTGTCATCTGGCATCCGTCAGGACCGTATGCTTTGTATCCGTTGTACTTAGCCGGGTTGTGGGATGCTGTTACCATAATACCTGCATTGCATTCATAGTAACGTGTTGCAAAGGAAAGTGCCGGTACAGGCATCAGTGCGTCATAAATTCTGACATTGATATCATTTGCCGCCAGTACGCCTGCTGCTGTTTTTGCAAATACATCACTCTTAAGACGGCTGTCATAGCTGATGGCTACTGTCTGATTACCGCCCTGTGTTTTTACCCAGTTCGCAAGTCCCTGTGTTGCCTGGCGAACTACATAAATATTCATACGGTTGGTTCCGGCTCCAAGTACTCCGCGAAGTCCGGCTGTTCCAAATTTCAGCGCTACTGCGAAACGATCTTTGATCTCTTCATCGTTTCCTTCGATTTTGGATAACTCCGGATTAAGATCCGCATCCTGCAGATCTGCTGCCAACCAACGTTTGTATTCTTCCTGATACATTTTGACCACTCCTGCCTTGTTTTTTAGATTTTTTAAGATATTTCCATAATATCATAAATCAGACAAATCAGCAACAAGACAGCGAGATTTCGGTCAAATTTTAAAAGTTACTTTCTTTTCTGTTTGTCTGCTCTCTGCAGGCATTTCCTATATTGGTCAGGCAAAGCACTGTGGCAACCAGGAAAAGTCCCGGGATCAGAATGATCCACCAGGAACCTGTCATTAATGCCTTATCTGACAGAGACAGCATACTTCCCCATGTGATAACCTCTATGGGAAGTCCAATGCCCATAAAGCTTAAAGTAGCTTCAGAGATCATTGCAGTTCTTACATTCATGACTACCATAAACATAATGGATGAGAAAAAGTTCGGCACCAGATGCTTCCACAAAATACGGAAGAATCCTGCTCCCATACATCTTGCAGCGATGATATACTCACTGTTTCGTATCTGCCGTACCTCTGTGCGTACTACTTTCGCAATACTGGTCCAGCTGGTCACACCGATCACAAAGGACAGACTCAGGATATTGGCCTCTCCCATGATAGCCTGCAACAAAATAATCAGGAGCAGAGTTGGTATACTTAAGAATATTTCTGTAAATCTCATAATCAGTTCATCAAGCCAGGCAGGTGCCACTCCACTAAAGGCACCGACTACCACTGCAATAAAAGTAGAAATAACTGTGGCTAATCCACCGATCAGGATCGAGATTCTTCCTCCATACCAAATCATGGAAAAAATATCCCTTCCCATAGTATCTGTTCCAAAAAGGAACTCCCTGTCAGGAGCTTTATTATAGTTTAACAGATCCATATAAGCAGGATCCTTTGTCATGATCAGTTCCGCACACAGGCAGCCCAGTACGATAAGAATCAGGATTGCTGCTGAAACAACGGGTTTTCCCTGATACCACTTTTTCTTTGATTTGGGAATTACAGTTTCTGTCTTTCTGTTTCCTGCCAGTTCAAATAAATGATTGGTCATCCTTCTACTACCTCCGATTTCTCGGTTATTACTTCATCCTTCATACGGGGATCTATCTGTTCATTGATCGTCTGACTGACGATATTACAGAAAATAACCAGGATTCCTGACATCATGCAAAGCAGCATCAGCAGATTGTAATCATGGTATCTGGCACTCTCATAGGACAGAGCTCCGATCCCGGGATAGGAAAATACACTTTCTACCACATAGGTTCCTCCAAGTACATGGGGGACTGCAATGGCCATAATACTCAGATAAGCAGGCATTACATTCCGGACACAATGTCTGAACATAAGCTTTTTCTTATCCAGGCCTTTTGCCTTTGCCAAAAGTACATAATCTGCGCGAACCTCTTCCAGGATCTTATTTCGGATCATGTAAGCATAATACCATAAATGCTCCATGACCACGATGGTCAGAGGCATGATCAGATGCAGCACTCTGTCACCGATATCTCCTGCATTTCCTGTACTGTAAGCACCACTGCTTGGCAGGATCTTAAGATTTACGGAAAAAACAAGGATCAGGACCAGAGCCATCCAAAACTCAGGAATACAACTGGATATGGTTCCCAGCTTACACAGGATCCGGTCTGCCAGCCGGTTTTCGTACCAGGCACACAGGATTCCCAGGAGCAAGGCTCCGGCAAACATAATGATAAATCCGATTCCTCCAAGTACAAGTGTATTGCCAATACGGCCGCCGATCACTTCTACCACATCCTGTTTATATTTAAATGAAATTCCAAATTCTCCATGAAAGGCATTTTTTACCCACTTTACATACTGCACAGAAATTGGTTCGTTCAGCCCCAGTTTCTCCATAGCCCATTCACGTTCTTCCGGACTCATCTTCTCTGTACGGTCACCATAATAGGAGATCAGCGGATCTCCCGGTGCAAGACGGGCTACATAAAATACAGCTACAGACAATATAAATACTGAGATCAGGAATATCAGGCATTTTTTACCATAGTAGACTAACTTTTTTTGTCTCATTATATACTGCACCCCTTTCCTTCAGCCGGAAGCATTGCAAAATGTCCGGGTGACACTTCTGTCCACACACTGTTTTCCATTCCTTCGCCATCATAGTACTGCAGAACTCTTTTTCTCTCCCTGATCGGGTCAGGAACAGGAATTGCAGACAGCAATGTTTTTGTATAAGGATGCACCGGATTGGAATACAATTCTTCTGATGGCGCCAGTTCTACCAGTTTTCCATGATACATAACTCCCACACGGTCACAGAGATACTCAACCATAGCCAGGTCATGAGCTATAAACAGAAATGTAAATCCATGCTCCTCCTGCAAATGACGGAACAGATTGACGATCTGGGCCTGTATGGACACATCCAGAGAAGCTATCGGTTCATCAGCCACCAGAAATTCCGGTTCCATACACAGAGATCTGGCTATGGCCACTCGCTGCCTCTGTCCCCCTGATAATTCAGATGGATAACGATCCAGGAAACTGTTCTCAAGTCCTACATATTCCATCTGAAAAGCAGCTTCCTTCACAAAGCTTCCTCTCGGAGGTGTGATATGCTGGATTCTCATTGGTTCCGTAATAATATCTGACACCTTCATTTTCTGGTTCAGACTGGATGCGGAATCCTGAAATATCATCTGGCGGCGGGTCTGCAGCATTTTTTTATGCTTTTTGAATTCCTTTTTGTCGCAGATATTTACATCTTTATACCAGATTTCTCCCTGAGCCGGCTGATATATATTCATCAGACATCTGGCAACTGTGGACTTTCCTGAACCGGATTCCCCTACCAGACCAAAGATCTCACCTTTATGGATCTGAAATGAGACATCATCTACAGCCTTTACCTTGATCTTTTTTGTCAGATGAAACTGCTGAGTCAGATGCCTGACATCCAATAAAACTTCTTTACTCATGCGCTGTTCCTCCCACAGGTGATTTGATCTGCGGTGCTCTTGGATCCAACAGCCAGGTTGCCGCATAATGAGTATCTGTTATCTTAAACATAGGCGGCATTTCTTCATAATCAATATTCAGGGCATATTCATTTCGACATGCAAAAGCATCACCTTTCGGCGGATCTATCAAAGTAGGAGGCATGCCGGGGATAGTGTACAGGCTTTCTTTTCCATTTGCAAATGCAGGCAGTGATCTCATCAGTCCCCATGTGTATGGATGTCTGGGATCATAATACACTTCCTCTGCTGTACCGATCTCTACGATCTTGCCTGCATACATGACTGCCACCCTGTCTGCCACACGTGCAACCACTCCCAGATCATGGGATACCAGTATGGTAGCTGTTCCAAGCTTCATCTGTATTTCCCGCAGAAGATCCAGGATCTGTGCCTGTATGGTCACATCCAGTGCAGTAGTTGGTTCATCTGCAAATAAAATATCCGGATCTGCTGCCAGAGCAATGGCCATCACACATCTCTGACGCATTCCTCCGGAGAACTGCCAGGGATACTGATGATATCGTTCCTTTGGATGGGAGATACCTACCAGTTCCATAAGCTCCAGAACCTTCTTATTTACCTGTTCCTTCGTGTAGTTCTTATTGTGGATCACCACTGCTTCCCCAATCTGTTTTCCAATTTTAATAGTTGGATTCAGGGAAGTCATAGGATCCTGAAAGATCATAGAAAAAACTCTTCCACGCAGTTTCTGCATCTCCTTTTCCCTGTAACAGGTGATATCCTGTCCGTTCACACAGATGCTTCCCTCTTTTATTTTTGCGCTTGGTGGCAAAAGCTTCATGATACTTTTGCAAAGCACACTCTTCCCGCATCCGGATTCTCCAACTATAGCCAGCACCTCTCCCTTTTTTAATGAAAAAGACACATCTCTTACTGCCTGGACTTCTCCGGCAGGACCGTCAATGCTGACTGAAAGATTTTTAACCTCTAATAAATGTTCCATTTTTAATCCTTTTTCCGCTCGTGTAAAAAGGGGGCACCTTTAGTGCCCCCGTCACAACCTTTATCTTTTTATTCAATAGTCCAGTCTGCTACATTCCAGAAGATTCCAACTCCATGATGTCCCATAATTGTATCAGGATCGATTCCTTTAATATTGCTGTCAGCAACATAGTTGGCATCAATATAGCAGATCATTGCATAAGCCGGATCCTCTGCCAGAGCTTTCTGGAAATTAGCATAGGCTTCTGCACGAACTTCCGGATCAGCTGACTGTCTTGCTTCTGTCAGATACTTGTCAACGTCTGCATTAGAATAGCCGGAGTAGTTTGCTCCCTTATCTGTTCCGAATACTTTGTATGTATGGTCGTCAGCGTCAAATGGGCTTCCCCATCCGATCAGGAATGCCATCTGTCCTGCCCAGTCTGTCTGTGCAGGGATCTCTACTGATACATCCATGCCGATCTCTTTCAGTTCCTGTGCTGCGATCTGAGCCATATCAATACGTACCTGATCTCCTGCACTTACGCTGATTACAAATCCCACTTTTTCGCCGTCACGATAATAGAATCCGTCATCACCCATCTCGCATCCTGCAGCTTCCAGAATTTCTTTTGCTTTTTCAGGATTGTAATCATAATGCTCTACATCTTCATAATTGTAGATATTTCTCTGAAGAGGTCCATAAGCCGGCATTCCCTGTCCAAGGAGAACTGCGTCGATGATCGCCTGACGGTCAAGTCCATAGCATACTGCCGGGATCAGATCACGGTTTTTCTGCCAGTATTCATTTCCAAAGTTAAACATAATTCCACGATAGTCAGAAGTCTTCATATCGTAGCATGTATATGCCTCATCATCAGCAAAAGCAGCTGCATCCTTTGGTGTTAATAATGCCAGATCAAGTTCTCCGGATTTTAACTGAAGTGCTTTCGCATTGTCATCCGGTACGATCTTGAATACAATTTTATCGATGGAAGGCTCACCCTTGAAATAATCTTCATTCTTAACCAGTGTGATCGCCTGTCCCTCATCCCATGATTCGATCTTGTATGGGCCTGTTCCTACCGGGTTACGGAAGAAGTCAGAAGTCTGCATATCTTCTCCCTCAAGCAGATGCTTAGGAAGAACCGCCATTGTCATATAGTCAAGGAATGCAACGTTTTTGTCCTCAAGCTTGAACGCAACCGTATGATCATCAATAACATTGATCTCTTCTACGTCCTCGTAGTTGGGTGCATTCTCAGAACCGTTTTCCGGATCCATAATCGCTTCAATAGTAAATTTAACATCCTCTGCTGTCACAGGTTCGCCGTCCTGCCACTTGGCATCTTCTGCCATATGGAATGTATAAGTATTGGTTTCATCATCAAAATCCCAGCTCTCTGCCAGTCCCGGAACTACCTGATTATCTCCGTCATGTGCAGTTAAACCGTTGAAGATCAGAATATTGATCTCTCCATGTTCATCCATAGCAGGATTGATCCTGGTATAATCTCCGCTTCCGTATACCAGTGTTGTTTCTTCCTCTGCCAGTACAGGCACTGTTGTTCCGGCACTGACCAGTGATACAGTCAGAAGCACTCCGGCCATTGTCAATAAACCCTTTTTCATTTCATGTTCCCTCGCTTTTTCTTTATTGGTAACTGGCTTTTATGATATCAGACAATTCTGACATCAGTAAGCCCTGCGGGGGGATATTGACATATTCCTTTTTGTGCCTTATATATGCCATATATGGCATACCTGCAGCAGTATCATTACTCTCCATCGCAGTGCGATCCTGCCCGGAGTGTTATTTATGTTATAGGAACATTACAGAGTAATTTCCTATAACATAACAAATTTCATAAACAACAAGAGGTGTATAAATATTTAACCAAATAAGGAGGCTTTTCTGATGAAATTTACAAAAATGCATGGTATTGGAAATGATTACGTATATGTAAACTGTTTTGAGGAAACTGTGGAAAATCCTTCCGCAGTAGCCAGATATGTCAGTGACCGTCACTTTGGTATCGGTTCCGACGGACTGATCCTGATCAAGCCATCCAAAATCGCAGACTGCGAGATGGATATGTATAATCTCGACGGTTCCCAGGGTGCCATGTGCGGAAACGGTATCCGCTGTGTTGCCAAATATGCCTATGACTACGGCATCGTAGACAAAGAACATATTTCTGTTGCTACAAAAAGCGGCATCAAATATCTGGATCTCACTGTCAAAGACGGAAAAGTCTCCCAGGTAAAAGTAAACATGGGTGCGCCGATCCTGACCGCAAGCCAGATCCCGGTTGTCTCTGAAAAAGAAGAAGTGATCAACGAGCCTCTGGAAGTAAACGGCGAAACTTATTATATCACAGCAGTTTCCATGGGAAATCCTCACGCTATCGTCTATATGACGGATGTGGATCATCTGGATATCGAGAAGATCGGTCCTTCTTTTGAAAACCATGTGGCTTTTCCGGACCGTGTAAATACAGAATTTGTGGAAGTACTGGATGAGCACACTGTAAAAATGCGTGTCTGGGAACGTGGTTCCGGCGAGACTCTTGCCTGCGGAACAGGCGCCTGCGCAGTTGCAGTTGCTTCTATTTTAAATGAACGTGTAGACAGTGATAAACCGGTAACTGTCAAACTTCTCGGCGGCGACCTGGAAATCTACTGGAACAGACAGGAAAACCTCGTCTACATGACCGGTCCTGCAACCACTGTTTTCGACGGAGAAATTGATCTCAGCTTTCTGAAATAATTCCCCATTCAGACAATTTCAGCCCGATTTTTCAAGACGCAAGGCAGAAAGTTTTATCCTTCAAGAGGCAAAACAGAAAGTTTTATCGATCCGGCACAAGGCAAAAAATCAGACGGATGTATGCCATATCATATGACATATACCCGTCTTTTTTGTTACCGGAATCCTCAATTCAGGAATCCGGAAATTATTTATTTTCACATGGCAAGCTGCAGGATCCTCTCCACAATAAACACTGCCGCACATGCAAACAAAGCCACGGTAAGAAGGCTTTTTTCCTTATACGCTGCGATCAGCGCAACCACAAATCCGACTGCTGCCGAGATCACACTGTCCGTAGCAGAAAGGATTGCCGGAAACGTCATGGCTGCCAGGCATGCATAAGGCACATAATACAGAAAAGATTTGATAAACGGACTGGTGATCTCTTTTCTGGAAAGTGCCAGAGGAAGCATACGGATCAGGTAAGTCACTCCCGCCATCACCAGAATATAGATATAAATATTATGATTCATGAACATTTCCCTCCTCTTTTTCTTCCTGAACCGGGCAGAAATATGCCGCTGCACCGGCTACGATCAGGGTCGTGATAATAATCACAAATCCGGAAGATACCTTTGACAGGAACGGTATTACTTTAAACAGCGTACTGATCACCATAGCTGCCACAACCACCAGCAGAACCGCTCTGTTTTTCTTTGCAGGCGGAATAATGATTGCCAGGAACATTCCATAGATTGCCACACTCAGTGCACTCATCATAAAATCAGGAAGCAGATTGCCGGAAATCGCTCCCGCAAGCGTTCCCAGCACCCATCCCGGGATTGCCACACACATGGCTCCATAATTGTAAAACGCACTGACCTTTCCCGGCTGGCTGGCACTGATCCCGAAAATCTCATCTGTCACACCAAACGCCGCAATATAACGGTGTACCGGTGATTCATCCCTCCGGAATTTCTGTGCAAGGGAAAAGGACATCAGGCAGTATCTCAGATTAATAATAAGCTGAGTCAGAGCCATTTCCCAGTAAGAACCACTCATCACCATGATCTCCAGACCTGCAAACTGTCCGGCTGATGTCACATTTGTCAGAGAGATCAGAACCGCATCAAAGATCGAAATTCCGACTTTTTTTGCCATGATCCCAAATGTAAATGAAACCGCTATGTATCCAAGACAGATCGGTATTCCGTCCTTGAAACCGGCGGTGAAATATTGTCTTCTGGTCATAATAAATTCCCCAATCTTATGTATAGTTTCTGTAAATAACGAGAATATTATAAGCGCTCTGATTGGTTGCGTCAATGATGTGAAAAGTGGAAGAACCTAATCATCAATAGGATCTTCCACTTTTTCAAATAAATCTCCAACAGG
>ENA-OROL01002916-OROL01002916.1-human-gut-metagenome-genome-assembly--contig:-NODE-2916-length-11363-cov-8.706049_pt1 | contig 11363 bp, 9 predicted proteins | sample MGYA00242128_ERZ509048 | MGnify/ENA primary metagenome ERZ509048 (study PRJEB26280, sample SAMEA2338750) | human gut metagenome | biome: human gut; feature: human-associated habitat; material: faeces...
GCCAGTCAAAGACCGTATCTTCCATCGCACTCATCGCGTGGCGGACAGCGCTTTCCTCCGGTTCCATCTGCATGAATGCAAAACGGCTCAGAATCTTCGCCTTATCGACGATAACTTTATGACGAAGGTTTTTGAAGATAAAGAGTGTTCGGAGTTTCTGCTTCAGGTGATTCTAGACCGTGATGACCTGACAATTCGTGAAGTTCACAGTCAATACGGCTTGAATAATATTCAAGGTCGCTCGGCCCGCTTGGATATTCTAGCCGTGGATGAGCAGAATAAAGCCTATAACATTGAGATCCAGCGCAACGACCGCGGTGCAGAGGTCAGACGAGCTCGTTACAACAGCGGTTTGATGGATGCCAATATTACGGAGCCGGGTGATCGTTACGACCAGCTATATGAAACCTATGTGATATTTATCACTGAAAATGATATTTTGAAAGCCGGTCTCCCGATTTATCATATCGAACGGACAATCCAAGAAACAGGAATGCCGTTCGGAGATGGAGCACATATTATTTATGTGAACTCTCAAATCAAGGATGATACCAAACTGGGCCGTTTGATGCAGGATTTTACCTGCACAAACCCGGATGATATGAATTATCCGGTACTGGCGCAGCGGGTACGCTATTTCAAAGAGGACACGAAAGGAGTGGCAACTATGTGCAGAGCTTTTGAAGAAGTGAGAGAAGAAGGCATGCGGGCAAATGCTCTTGAGGCGGCCAAGCGGCTGCTCTTAGGCGGCAAGTTGTCCTATGAGGAAATTGCCGAAGCTCAAGGGCTGACCGTCGAGGAAGTCAAGGCCCTCGACACGAAGCGGTCCGCCTGATGCTGTGACATCGTTTTGACAGCAATTTTCGTTGTAGTCAAAAACACACAATGGACGGAGTGGAAAATACACTTCGCCAAACTGGGAAGCTGTACCTGTTACAACCAGAAAACAGCTTTCCAGAATCGAGCTCGAGTAATCTTCAAAATCTGAAAAGTATTGATGCAATGCAATATTTTGAGAGTCAAAAGGCTCTGTGATACTGCTTTGATACTATCAGGCGATTATTCATAAAGAGAGACATGAGAATGCCCTCTGAGAAACGGTAAGTTTTTCAGAGGGCATTTTTGTGTCTTTTATTCTTTACGCCACTTTTTCTTCGGCTCGTACCGGCCGCAGCCGTCGGCGGTCTGTGGCCAGTTGAGCTTCCATTCCAGATACTCTTCCTTGGTGATCTCGCCCTCCCGGAGCTGCTTCTTACGGAGCTGCCACTCCTTCAGGAAATCATCCAGCAGGCGATAGCGGAAGCTGACTGCCATGTGCTTTTCCGGGAGATCCGGGTCAGTGGTGTCTGTGACCTCATAGAGCCGGGTGCCGGGATAGTGCTCGTCCAGCTCGAACAGAGTGTACATCACATCCTCTGCGGCGTACAGGGTCGGCTCATAGAGGGAACGGTAGTTCACGTCCAGCACCTCCGCAATCTTGCGGAGCAACTCTTCTTTAGGAGTGCGGGTGTTGCTTTCGTATTGTGCGATGCGGATGTCTGCGCTTTTCTCCTCAAACCCGATGGCAATGCCCAGTTCTTTCTGGGTCATACCTCGGAGGTTGCGGGCACGTTTGATGCGGTCACCGACTGCCATGCGATTGCCTCCTGACTTAAACATATTTGTTGAACCTAGTATAGCACAGAAAAATAGGAGGTGCAATAGAAAATAAACAAAAAAGTTTAAGATTTTACCTGAAAACCTCTTGACTTAACGGAATGTGTTTAGTATAATGAGAGCACAAAAAGATAAGCAAAAATGCTTAGTAAAATTGAATGACCGCCAAACTGACCCAAACCGCCAAGACCTTCCGAAAGGAAGCGAGCGCTCCACAAGGGGACGGCACAGCACCGCAAAGGGGATATGCCTGCCGGAAGTCAGCGAGGATGAAGCGGCACCGAAATGAAACCGACAAGGAAAGGACAAAAAATGGCAAACAGCATTTTTATCAAGGCAGACGAGCTGGCAAAGGAGCTGGACATCTCGCAGGGGCTGGCGTACAAAATGATCGCCCAGTGGAACGAGGAACTGAGGGCCAAGGGCTACACGACCGTGGGAGGCCGGGTAAGCAGGAGGTACTATCAGGAGAAGATCTACGGGGCAGGGGAGGAGTGATAGGATGCCAGCCTACAAGGACAACAGGCAGGGCACATGGTACGCTTCCTTCTACTTCGAGAACTGGCAAGGTGTGAAGCAGAAGAAGCTGAAACGGGGATTTGCCACCAAGAAGGATGCTCTGGCGTGGGAGCGGGAGTTCCTTCTTCAGCAGGCGGCAGACCTGACCATGACCTTTGAAGCGTTCGTGGGGATCTATATCACGGACAAGAAAAAACGGCTCCGGGAAAACACATGGTCTGTCAAGGAGCATATCATCCAAACGAAAATCTTACCGTATTTCAAAGAAAAACGACTCAGTGAGATAAAGCCACGGGATGTGATCGCATGGCAGAACGAGATGCTGAACTACCGGGACAAAAACGGCAAGGCCTATTCGCCGACCTACCTCAAGACGCTGCATGGACAACTCAGTGCCATTCTGAATCACGCCGTCCGGTTCTACGGGCTGAAATCAAACGCAGTAGCCACAGCCGGGTGCATGGGGTCAGAAAAGCACAAGGAAATGCTTTTCTGGACAAAGGAAGAGTACCTCAAATTCGCAGAGGTCATGATGGACAAGCCGCAATCCTATTACGCTTTTGAGGTTCTTTACTGGTGTGGCATCCGGGAGGGCGAGCTGCTGGCTCTGACTCCGGCAGATTTCGACTTGGACAAGGGGCTGCTCTCCATCACCAAATCCTATCAAAGGCTGAAAGGCCGGGATGTGATCACCGACCCGAAAACACCCAAGAGCGTCCGGGTCATCCAGATGCCGCAGTTTCTGGCGGACGAGATCAGAGACTATCTGAAATCCCTCTACAAAGTCCAGCCAGACCAGCGGATCTTTGAGGTGACCAAGAGCTACCTGCACCACGAGATGGACAGGGGAGCCAAGGAAGCCGGGGTGAAGCGCATCCGAATCCACGACCTGCGGCACTCCCATGTGTCGCTGCTGATCGAGATGGGCTTCTCGGCTCTGGCAATCGCAGACCGGGTAGGGCATGAGAGCGTGGACATCACCTATAAGTACGCCCACCTCTTCCCCTCGAAGCAGCAGGAGATGGCGCAGGAGCTGGACATGGAGCGAAGGGAGGGATGAAAATGGAACGAGTACTCGACCAGCAAGGCCGCTGGCGGAACAAGGTGGTAGCCTTCCGAATGTCCCCGGAAGAGGACGAGGTTCTGGAAGCCAAAGTAAAGCTCTCCGGGTTGACCAAACAGGAGTATATCATCCGCCGCCTGACTGACCGGGAAATCACCGTGGTAGGCAACCCAAGGGTCTACAAAGCCCTGCGAGACCAGATGAAGCAGATCTATCAGGAATTGCAGCGGCTGGCCGTGGATGAAGAGGTCCCGCCGGACTTGCTGGAGACCCTGCAAATGGTAGCCCTGATGTTGAACGGACTTAAGGAGAAATGCGAATGACGGACAATAGAAAAACGACCGTACCGGGTGCATCTGTTGGCGCAGATGCGGTACAGTCGTCTCACAAAACTAGCACCAATATTATAACAAATTCGGACAAGTAAATCAATCTGCAAGCCGCGAAAAAGCCAAACAATTTCGGGCTGAACACGGTATCAATGACCGAATTGTACGACACGGTGTATCCACCCCGGAGACCCATCGTGAACGACCTGCTGTACAGCGGCACCTACCTCTTTGTAGGTGCGCCCAAGGTGGGTAAGTCCTTCTTCATGGGGCAGCTTGCCTACCATGTGGCGATGGGGCTTCCGTTGTGGGAGTACGAGGTGCATCAGGGCACCGTCCTCTACCTGGCATTGGAGGACGATTACGCCCGGCTGCAGCGGCGGCTCTCCCGGATGTTCGGGGTAGAGGAGACCAACAATCTCTACTTCGCAACGCAAGCTAAGTCCGTGAGCGAGGGACTTGACCAGCAGTTGGAAGGATTCATCCGGGAGCACCCGGATGTACGGCTCATCATCATCGACACCCTGCAGAAGGTGCGGGAGATCGGCGGTGACCGATACAGCTACGCCAGCGACTACGAGATCGTGACCAAACTGAAAACTTTCAGCGACAGGTACGGCATCTGCCTGCTGGTGGTTCATCACACCCGGAAGATGGAAGCCGAGGACAGCTTTGATATGATCTCCGGCACCAACGGTCTGTTGGGTGCAGCGGATGGCGCGTTCATCATGCAGAAGAAGCGGCGCACGGACAACACCGCCCTGCTGGACATTGTGGGACGTGACCAGCCGGATCAGGAGTTGACGTTGGAGTTCAACCGGGAACGCTGCGTGTGGGAGTTCCAAGGAGCCGAAACGGAACTCTGGAAGCTGCCGCCCGACCCGCTTCTGGAAGCGGTGGCAAAGATGCTCAGCCCGGAACAGCCAGAGTGGAGTGGTACGCCCACGGAACTGCTGGAACGTCTGTCGGGTGTGAGCATACAGGCAAACATCCTGACCCGGAAGCTGAATGTGAGTGCCGACAGGCTCTATAACGACCATGGAATTCGGTACGAAAGCAGGCGCACCCATGAGGGCAGAGTGGTCAAATTGATGCTGGAAAATTCTGGGGCGTGACGATTCGTGACGGTTGTGACGGTATTTTTGCTACTATGTAAAATACCGTCACAATCGACACAACCGACACGGAATGGTGATAATGATGAAAAATGTGCAAATTTCACAAGAACTTTTCGTCGCATTGCTGCATTATCATTTGAGCAGCGAAAATGAGTACGAAGAAGTTATTGAACAGGGTTTGGAGCAAAAATTGGATGCGATGCTGCGGCATGAGCTGTATGCCCAGTACAAGACCGCACCCACCGAGGAACAGCGGGAACAGGCCCGGCAGGAGTATCTGGACAGACGAAGTGTGCCAGAAAGCTTCCGCTGGTGAGTCCCTCTATTGGCAGTGGACAGGAGCGTGTCACGCTCCTGTGAGAAGCAATTAGGCAGGAAGGTGGTGTTGGGGAGGGCAACGGCGAGGTGTAGCGAAACCCCGTCCGTAGACGGAAGCCCCCGGCAGGGCGCAAAGGCATCTTTTGATGGACGGAACGTCTGTCAAAAGTGCTTTTGCGTTACTTTCGACGAAAGTAACAAAGCCTTTGCCGTGTCCGGCACCAGTTACTTCCACAGAGAAAGGACGTGCGATTGAAAAGAACCATTTCCGCAATGCGGGGTCCCGGCTCTCTCAACCATAACCGGAGAAGTTTCACCGCTGAAAACGTAGACCCGGAGCGCAGCAGCCTGAATGTCGTGTACAGGGATGAACCGATTCAGAAGGTATACCATGAACTGTTTGACGAGGCAGTGAATCGTTACAATGCCAAGCAGAAACGCAAAGACCGCTGTATCGCCAATTACTATGAGCACCTGCGAACAGGTAAGCAGGAAAAGCTCTTCCATGAGCTGATCGTCCAGATTGGCAATAAGGATGATATGGGTGTCCTGACCGAGAATGGCGCACTGGCAAAGGAACTGCTGGACGAGTATATGCAGGGCTTCCAAGAGCGGAACCCGACACTACGGGTGTTCGGGGCTTTCCTCCACATGGACGAAGCCACGCCCCATCTGCACATCGACTTCGTGCCGTATGTGTCCGGCTGGAAGGGCAAAGGACTGGACACCAAGGTTTCCCTGAAGCAGGCGCTGAAGGCCTTGGGCTTTGCAGGCGGTTCCAAGCGAGAGTCCGAGCTGAACCAGTGGATCAACGCCGAGAAGGAGCAGCTTGCTGCCGTGATGGAGCGGCACGGCATCGAGTGGGAACAGAAAGGCACCCACGAAGAGCACCTGTCTGTGCTGGACTTCAAAAAGCAGGAGCGTAGTAAAGAGGTAGCGGCTCTGGAAGCTGCCAAGCAGGAGTGCCAGACCGACCTGACCGAGATGCAGGAACAGCTGGAAACAGCGCAGACAGCCGTAGAAGCCGCTGAACAGCGGGTACAGAAAGCAGAGCTGACCTACCAGAAGCAGAGCCGGGAACTGAACAAGCTGGCTCCCATCATGGAGGGGCTAGAAAGCCTGTCGGCGCAATACTCCCAGCGGCCAGAAGAATGGGTGCCGGAAGCGGCCACATTTGAGACCGCCAAGAGCTATCGGGAGAAGAAGGCAATGCCGCTGATCCAGAAGCTGGTGAAGGTACTCTTTGCCCTCCATCGGAAGTACTGGGAGGTCAAGGATGAGCGGGATAAGTATCTGCACTTCTATCAGGACGAGAAGAAAGCTACCCATCATCTAAGCCAGCGGCTGAAAGAGGTGGAGGCTGAAAACTCTCAGTTCTATGCGATGAAACGTGATTTCAGGCGAGTATGGAACTATTTCGGTGCCGAAAAGATGCAGCAGGTCATTGGGCTTATGAGGGAGCAGGAGCAGACCGCGGATAGAAGCCAGAAGAAGAACAGGCAGAACCGCGTAGAACTGTAAGCATAGTAGACCCCCGCCAGCGGATGTTGGCGGGGGTCTGTACATATAAGTGATAATTCGACCCCGAAAAATGCAATAGAAATTTTTATCGGCTTGCAATCACGGAAAAGCTGTGGTACGCTTTACTAGGATAGTATAAAGGAAAAGTGTATCCTTTTCAGAAAAAGACACCATGGTGTACCAATAGTGGTACATTTACTATGTTAAAATGAAAGAAAACAATGCGGGAATCCGCATTTGATGGAGGAAATAAAAATGGTAGACACCAAAAAAGAGCAGGAACGCGAAGAGCTGCACCGTGCAATCTGGGCGATTGCGGATGATCTGCGCGGCGCAGTGGACGGATGGGATTTCAAGAGCTACGTTCTCGGTACGATGTTCTACCGTTATATTTCGGAGAACATTGCCAGTTATATCAATCAGGGCGAAATTGATGCAGGCAACCCGGATTTCCGCTATGAAGATATGTCTGATGCAGAGGCAGAGCAGGCACGGGAAGGGCTGGTACAGGAAAAAGGGTTCTTCATCCTGCCCAGTGAGTTGTTCTGCAATGTACGGGCAAAAGCGGCCAGCGATGAAAACCTCAATGAAACGCTGGAAACGGTGTTCCGACATATTGAAGAATCCGCAAAGGGCAGCTCCTCCGAGGGGCAGTTTGCAGGGTTGTTCGATGATTACGATGTCAACAGCAACAAGTTGGGTGCGACTGTTGCCAAGCGCAATGAGAAGCTCGTGAAACTGCTGAACGGCGTGGCAGATATGAACCTTGGCGATGTGAAAGAGCATGACATTGATGCCTTTGGCGATGCCTACGAATACCTGATGACCATGTACGCCAGCAATGCGGGCAAGTCCGGCGGTGAGTTCTTTACGCCTGCTGATGTGTCGGAACTGCTGACCCGGCTGGGTACCGTAGGCAAGAAGGAAATCAACAAGGTATATGACCCGGCCTGCGGTTCCGGTTCGCTGCTGCTGAAGGCAGAAAAGGTGCTGGGACGGGATGCCGTGCGCAACGGCTTCTTTGGACAGGAAATCAACATCACAACGTATAACCTGTGCCGCATCAATATGTTCCTGCACGACATCGAATTTGACAAATTCGACATTGCCTGTGAGGACACGCTGACTAATCCGCAGCACTGGGACGATGAACCTTTCGAGTTGATCGTTTCGAATCCGCCGTACTCCATCAAGTGGGCCGGTGACGAGAATCCGCTGCTCATCAATGACCCTCGCTTTGCTCCGGCAGGTGTGCTGGCTCCGAAGAGCAAGGCAGACTTGGCCTTTATTATGCACTCGCTGGCATGGCTGGCTTCCAACGGTACGGCGGCAATCGTCTGTTTTCCCGGCATCATGTACCGTGGCGGCGCAGAGCAGAAAATTCGCAAGTATCTGGTGGACAACAACTTTATTGACTGCATCATCCAGTTGCCGAGCAACCTGTTCTTTGGTACCAGTATTGCCACCTGCATCATGGTGCTGAAAAAGGGCAAAACGGACAATAAAGTGCTGTTCATTGATGCTTCTTCCGAGTGCGTCAAGGTGACGAACAACAACAAACTCACCCCGGAGAACATTAACAAAATAGTGGACACCTTTGCACAGCGGGCAGAAGAAGCACACTTCTCCCATCTGGTGGAGTATTCCGAGGTGCAGGAAAATGACTATAACCTGTCGGTTTCTACTTATGTGGAGGCTAAGGACACCCGTGAGAAGATCGACATTGTAAAGCTGAACGCTGAAATTGCGCAAATCGTAGCACGAGAAAACGAACTGCGGGCCGCCATTGACCAGATCGTGGCAGAAATCGAGGGCTGAGATGGAAAACGAAAAGAAAGATTCTGCATTGACACGTTCTTCTGCGGCGGAATACCTGACCTTTGTTGCCTCTACGGGCGAGGACAAGGACAGCATTGAGATGCGCTACGAGGATGAAAACATCTGGCTGACGCAAAAGATGATGGCGACCCTTTACGATGTATCTGTCGCGGCGATAAACCAGCATCTGAAAAAGATTTTTGAGGATGGGGAATTGCAGGAAGAAGCAGTTATTAAGAAATACTTAATAACTGCCACGGACGGAAAAAAGTACAATACGAATCACTATAATTTACAGGCGATTATTGCGGTCGGCTTCAAGGTGAACAACCAGCGGGCGGTGCGGTTCCGTGTCTGGGCGAACCAGATCGTGGAGCAGTACACCATCAAGGGATGGGCAATGGACGAGGAACGCCTGAAAAACGGCGGCACTGTCCTGACCAAAAAATACTTTGAAGAGCAGTTGGAGCGTATCCGGGAGATTCGCATTTCGGAGCGCAACTTCTACCAGAAACTCACTGACATTTACGCTACTTCGCTGGATTATGACCGCAATGCACTGACCACAAAAGAGTTTTTTGCGAAGGTACAGAACAAGATGCACTATGCCGTGCATCGCCATACAGCGGCAGAACTGATCTATGAGCGTGCCGATGCTGAAAAGCCGCACATGGGGCTCCACACATGGAAGGACGCTCCCAACGGCAAAATCAAAAAGAGCGATGTTTCGGTGGCGAAAAACTACCTGACCGAAGAGGAAATGAAGTCCATGGAGCTGATCGTTTCGGCATACCTTGACCTTGCCGAGAACCGTGCCCGCCGTCATATCCCCATGACCATGGAGGACTGGGCTAAGCGGCTGGACATCTATTTGCAGGCAGATGATCTGGAAGTGCTGAAGGATGCAGGCAAAATCTCGGCACAGCTTGCAAAGATGCACGCCGAAACGGAGTTTGAAAAGTACCGTGTGGTGCAGGATCGCCTGTACCAGAGCGATTTTGACAGGTATTTGGAGGAAACTATTAGTACAGAGTGACCTAGGCGGAGGAGAAAAGCTGTGGCAAAAATCAGAGAAAACGAGCCGCTACCCCCACATACGAAATTGTCGTATGATGAATGTTACGCTAAGCTGATTTTGGAAAAATTCTTTCCGAACAAATATGAAAATCTACAATTAAGCGATAAGCCAGATTTGAGAGATTTGAAACATAATATTGGTATAGAAGTGACCTCTGTAATTCCAAAAGAAGAGCGAGAGGCATTAAACTTAGCGGCTATGATGCCGTATGTGAACGAACAATCCCAAGAGCGTAGACGCAAGAGATTGAAAAAAATGGGATATCGCTACACGAAGTATGGGATGGCACATCCATCTGAATCCTATATGTATGATGGCGATTTCAATGATGTAAATATAAAAGACACTCCTTGTAAAAGATTTCTTGAAGCATATGAAGAAAAAATAAGAAAACTAAATAGTGGCAATTATGCGGAATTAGAAGGATATGATTTGTATGTTTACTCGGAAGAAGTTATTGATAGTTGGATGATTCCAAAGCTCATACAGGCAGTAAACTCTATCAATGTAGGAGTAAAGAAATATAGATATATCTATTTCGTTACGCTATGTGAAATACTAGTGTTTGATACAGAACATGACGAATGCGCAGGAATTGATATAGCTGGCGGAAGAAAACTTGATGGATTGGGAGAAAAAGCAAGGAAGATAGTTGAGGCTGGTGAAAAAAGATGAGTAAACTGGATGAACTGATTCGGGAACTTTGCCCGGATGGTGTGGAAACATTTCCATTGGAAGAGTGCTGTAATATTCTTGATAAAAAACGTAAGTCTGTAACAAAAAACTCTCGCGAAAAGGGAGAATATCCCTATTATGGAGCTAATGGAGTACAGGATTACGTTTCTGATTATATTTTTAATGGAAAGTTTGTCTTAGTTGGAGAAGATGGTAGTGTAATAACAAAATCTGGCACACCTGTTGTGACATGGGCAGAAGGAAAAATTTGGGTTAATAATCACGCACATGTTATAGAAGAAAAGTCGGGGACAATGCTTCGGTACCTCTATTTTTATATTCAAACAATTGATGTTACTTCATTAATTCATGGAAATATCCCTAAACTTACGGGTAGGGATTTCCGGTCACTGAAAATTGCGCTTCCGCCGCTTGAAATTCAGCGTGAAATTGTCAGTATTTTAGACAATTTTACAAATCTTACAGCGGAACTTGCAGCGAAACTTACAGCGGAGTTTACAGCTCGCCAAAGGCAGTATGAGTTCTATCGGGATAAGCTATTGACTTTTGATGTCCTCAAGGAGGGGACGATTAACTTCTGCCAAAGAACACTTGGGGAAATGTTTGATTTCAGGAACGGCCTTAGCAAGGGCAAAGAGTTTTTTGGAAAGGGGACCCCATTTATTCGTTACACAGATGTTTACAATCATCGGACGCTTAGAAAAAAGGATATAACGGCACTGGTTGAGTGTACTGAAGATGAAAAGGAACGGTTAAAAGTATCAAGAGGGGATGTCCTTTTTACAAGAACATCCGAAACGGCGGAAGATATTGGATGGTCGTCTGTAATGCTTGATGATATGGATGATTGCGTCTTTAATGGCTTTACAATAAAGGCAACGCCGAAAACCAAAGAGCTTTTGCCCGAATACTGTGCTTATTGCTTTAGCACATCGGACTTTAGACAATATGTGACGAAACACTGTGCTTTTACAACACGAGCGTCCTTGACTGGAAACACGATTGCACAATATCGAATGACAATCCCGCCACTTGATATCCAAAGCCGTATTGTAAATGTGCTGGACAACTTTGAAAAGATTTGCTCCGACCTCAACATTGGTTTGCCCGCTGAGATTGAAGCCCGGCAAAAACAGTATGAATATTACCGAGATAAGCTCTTGACATTTGCAGAAACCGGCAACACAATTTTGAGCAGAGCAGAGCAGAGCAGAGCAGAGCAGAGCAGAGCAGAGCAGAGCAGAGCA
>ENA-OROL01002917-OROL01002917.1-human-gut-metagenome-genome-assembly--contig:-NODE-2917-length-11360-cov-2.953207_pt1 | contig 11360 bp, 13 predicted proteins | sample MGYA00242128_ERZ509048 | MGnify/ENA primary metagenome ERZ509048 (study PRJEB26280, sample SAMEA2338750) | human gut metagenome | biome: human gut; feature: human-associated habitat; material: faeces...
CCTGCCTGTGTCCGGTCCATTTTTTCGTGATATCCATAGTTGCCAGATCGGTTTGGAGGTTTACACAAACTTTGGGATGCTTCCGAACTTCGTTTTTGTTTATTATTTTATCAGCCGGAGTAGAATATTATGGTTACGGTCTGCACCCTTTTTATGGTCTTTCCACAGCTCGTTTTCCCGGTCTATCTCAAAGTTATATGCACATATCGCCTCATTATATTCCATGACCCTTTTATAAAAGAACTCACGCTGTTTTACAGATACCAACCTTATACTAATCCAATCTTCTCCGAAATCTTCTATATCACAATAATCTGCAATGTACCATACAAAAGAGTTCCATGTAATATCATTATCAGTATGCAACCAATAACATACTTTCTGCTTACTGATTCTATTTGTACCACTGGTAAAACCATATCCCAAATCCATCTCATTAACACTCCTTATCTTCCATTCTTGTAAGTTCGTACATACGGCTTAACTGGATGCTCCTGCTTAATCCGCTCATCATCTGTAATCTGTTCTCTCAACTGTAACAACTTAGGAACGGATATACTGTAATGATTCATCTGACGTACATATCTGGATGCTTCCCACACTCTGTTACCGGTATGTGTAGGCTCTGACTGCTTAAACAGCAGTATTCCATAATGGTATGCTGCCAGCACTTCTCCAATATTACCAAGCAATATATAGACACACGGCATGGGATATTTCCCTTTAATCCCGTTTCTTCATGCACATTAAATGGTATCTCAATAAATGTACGTATTCCCTCGGCAAACAATATTGCATTAAAGCTATATATCATTTTAACACCAACCTCTCGAATATTCTCTAATACAATTTCCAAATTATTGCTGCTTTCAACTCATTACAAAGCTGAAAGTTATCTTCTTGCCAAGGATTTTCCAACAACATAAACACCAACCAGCATTTCTCCAATTGACAATCCCAATAGTAAGCCAGAAATAAAGTCCTTAAAATCCGAACCACCAATTGCATATGAAAGAGCCTGTACTGCAATACCCATTACAATAAGCATAATTCCATATAACATATTTTTTTGCTTTTCTAACTCCTGCGTTCTTCTTAGCAAATCTAAAATCTGCTCATCATCATAGGTACGAACACTATTTTCTTCGGATATTTCACCATCCATCAGTTCTGCCACTGTAACTTCAAGTTCTTCGCATAGGCTTTTTACAATGGAATAGTCCGGCATACACTTACCGGTTTCCCATTTTGAAATAGTCTTATTGGAAACACCAAGTTTCTCTGCTAATTGTTCCTGTGTTATATTTTCTTTTTTACGATATTCTTTAATTTTCGCTCCCAGAGCTTTATAATTAATGGGCTTCATAGCTCTCCACACTCCTTATATACTCTGATTTTATTATGAATCATTTTTTCAAATAACCGCCTGTGGCAATAGTTTCTATTGTAATGGACCGCCGGCCTTATTTCTGTTATGATAAAACCAACTAATTTATTGTTATCATTTATAATAGGAGGTTTTTATGCATCTATTCATGAAATTTATTTTAGCACCTGTTCTTTTTGTTCTATCTGTTTTTGTGATCATACAAACTTATAGAAAATATAAGATCAAACATCTTTTGAAAAAATGGGAAAAGAAATATCACCCATTTCCATTGAAAAAGGAAGCCTGAGATTTAGGCTTCCTTTTTTTGATATGATGATTTGTTTGTATATTCTTGAAAACATTTCATCTTTTTATTTCTTAACACTATCTTAGCATACTATACTTGTATACACTACAGCTTGAAAAACTAGAAAAGAAAGGATACAAACTTTACATGAACCAAATCAAACCTATGTTACTAACCACACTGAAATCCTATGACCGATCACAATTTGTCAAAGATGTTACCGCTGGGATCATCGTTGCGATCATAGCTCTTCCATTATCCATTGCCTTAGCACTTGCTTCTGGTGTTGGACCACAAGCAGGTATCTTTACTGCGATCGTTGCTGGCTTTGTGATCTCTGCTTTCGGTGGCAGCAGCGTACAGATTGCCGGACCAACCGCTGCTTTACCATTGTTGCCGGAATCGTTGCAAAAGACGGGCTTGACGGGCTTGTGATCTCCACGATCCTTGCCGGTATCTTCTTGATCCTTATGGGACTTTGCCACTTTGGAAGTCTGATCAAATTTATTCCTTATACGATCACCACGGGATTCACTTCCGGGATCGCTGTTACGATCGTCATCGGACAGTTAAAAGATTTCTTTGGTGTTACTTATCCAAATGGTTTAAAACCAATTGAAACAATAGAAAAACTAAATGCATTTGCCCTTGGATTTTCATCTTTTCATGTTGATGCCCTGATCGTTGGCGGAGTCAGTCTTGCCATCCTGATCATCAGTCCATATATTTTTAAAAGAATTCCTGGATCATTGATCGCTGTGGTCATTGGTATTCTTATGGTAAAATTTCTGCCACTCCATGTTTCAACGATTGGAAACCTCTATACGATCACAAATGATCTGCCATCATTTCATATACCAGCAGTCAAATTTTCTATTGTAAAATCAGCGATCCCAAATGCATTTACTATTGCGGTACTTGCTGCTATTGAATCTCTGCTATCATGCGTTGTTGCTGATGGAATGATCAACGGTAAACATCGTTCTGATACGGAATTAGTTGCACAAGGACTTGGAAATATTGCTTCTGCCCTATTTGGAGGTATTCCTGCAACTGGAGCGATCGCAAGAACTGCTGCCAATATCAAAAATGGAGGCCGCACTCCGGTTGCTGGTATGGTCCATTCCATTACTTTGGTCATCGTATTAGTCGTTTTAATGCCATTTGCTGGTATGATCCCAATGCCTACGATCGCGGCCATCCTTTTTGTTGTTGCTTACAATATGTGTCAGTGGAGAACTTTTGTACATATGTTAAAAACGGCTCCAAAAAGCGATATCATCGTGTTGATCGTCACATTCATTTTAACGGTTGTCTTTGATCTTGTCGTTGCGATCGAAATCGGTATGGTCATTGCATGTCTGCTGTTTATCAAACGCATGAGTGAGGAAACCCATGTTGACAGCTGGGTCTATGTCGATGATGATACACCTGAAATTGATGATCATCTAGCACGGCTTCCTTTAGCGATCCGTGTTTATGAGATCACAGGACCTTTATTCTTTGGTGCTTCTGATGCGATCGAGCACATCGTTGTAAAGGATTTCACTAAATGTCTGATCCTGCGTATGCGAAGTGTTCCTGCACTTGACAGCACAGCATTAAATGCATTAAAAGATCTCGTTGATACTTGTGAGAAAAAAGGAATTACGATCGTATTTTCTCATGTCAATGAACAACCAATGAAGGTTATGAAAAAAGCTGGATTTATCGAGCTTGTTGGGAAAGAACATTTCTGTCCAAATATCGCTGTTGCACTAAAGCATGCAGAAGATTGTATTGATTAAATTCAGATCTCGCTCATGATCCTCTGCGTGATCTCATTCGCTTTTTCATAAATGTGAGCCGCATCTGTTCCAATAAAGAATTCGCCATCTTCATACAGAATCTTTCCTGCAACCATTGTCATCTTGACATTCTGCTTACTTCCACTGTATACCAGATTCTTTCTGATATTGTGGATTGGCTGCATATTTGGCTGATGCAGGTTGATCATTATAAGATCTGCCTGCTTTCCTTTGACTAACACATCACAGTCTGAAAGATTCATTGCTTTTGCACCGCCTGTTGTTGCCATCTTTAATACCTCTGCTGCATCAACTGCACTCGCATCATTTTCCCGGTATTTGGCAAGTGCTGTGACAAGAAACATCTCGCGAAACATATCAAGACAGTTATTGCTTGCAGGTCCATCCGTTCCGATCGCCAGATCAATATTTCGTTTTAACATCTCCTCGATCGGAGCGATCCCGCTTGCTAATTTTAGATTCGAGGCTGGGTTGGTGATCACAGAAATCTGATGTCTCTTTACGACATCAAGATCTTCTTCGCTCATATGAACACAGTGGTACAACCCTCCTCCATATTCAAACAGCCCTAGCTGTTCCATATATACCGTTGGTGTCATACCTGTTCTCTCGACGCACTGTGCCACTTCTGAGGCACTTTCTGAGTTGTGGGTATAGATAGGTGCATGGTACTTCTTAGAAAGCTCTGAGATGTCTTCTAAGATTTCTCTCTTGGTTGTATATTCTGCATGGAACCCCAGTTCATAACTGGTAAGTCCATCTTCTTTATGGTACTTCTCATACCAATTCTCTACTTCTTTCACGGACTGGGTAAAATCATTCACTGCTCCAATGACAGTCGTCCGAAAACCACAATCCTCAGATGCCTGGATCATTGTATCTGGAGTCAGATACATATCCGCATTGGCAGTGATCCCGCTTGTTAAATATTCCATGATGGCAAGTTTGGATAAATGATAGATATCATCCGGTGTTAACTTGGCTTCGTACGGGAAGACCTGATCATTTAACCAGGAAAGCAGCGGCATATCATCTGCATGAGATCTTAAAAATGTCATCGCGGAATGTGTATGGGCATTCTTAAATCCAGGCATGATCAAATTCCCTTTTGCATCAATCTGCCTATCCCATATGATCTTTGCCGCTTCTTCTTTATTCTCCGGTCCGACATACTGTATTTTATGATCTGAGATCCAAATCTCTCCATCAAAGATCTCTTGATCTTCCTGCATAGTTAAAATTCTTGCATGGTAGATTCTTATCATTTGATCACCTCTTATTTCTTCAGACTCTTCCCCATTCTACAGATGCATTCTGTTACTAGTTTCTGGAATTTTGGAGCTGCACGATCTGCACTTTGCTGAACTTCTTCGTGTGTCAGTGGTTTCTTACTGATTCCGGCAGCAGGATTCGCAATACACGAAATTCCACAGATCTTCATTCCCATATGATTTGCCGCGATCGCCTCACAGGCAGTACTCATTCCAACCGCATCTGCACCGATGGCTTTACACATCCTGATTTCTGCCGGAGATTCAAAATTAGGACCTGGAAGCTGGATATAAGTTCCTTCTTTAAGATCGATCTGCAGATGATCCGCACTTTTTCTGATCACTTCTTGTAATTCTTCATCATAAATATGGCTCATATCCGGAAATCTTTCTCCAAATTCTTTGATATTCGGCCCAATTAATGGAGATGGTACAAAACTTGCGATCTGATCCGTGATCATCATAAAGTCACCCGCTTCAAACCCACGATGAATCCCACCGGATGCATTTGTCAAAAACAAGATCTCTGCTCCCATCATCTTCATCAGTCGAATCGGCAGTACAACATCACTCATGGAATATCCTTCATAATAGTGAACTCGTCCTTCCATGATCATTACTGGAATATCTTCTACGTAACCAAGTACAAATCTTCCTTTATGTCCCTGTACTGTAGAAACTGGAAATCCTTTGATCTCATGGTAATCGATCACAGTTTCAATCTTGATCTTCTCCGCATAATCTCCAAGACCGGAACCTAAGACCAATGCGATCTGTGGTTTAAACTCTGTCATTTCATTTACTTGTTTATAACATTCCTTTACTTTATCATATATTTTATTCATATTATCGATCTCCTTCCTGCCAGTTCTTTTTCTTACATTATGACACATTTTTGTACAAAATGAAATGCATTCCACACACATCCTATTGTTTACAAAAATTATAGTTCCCATTTCTTGCTTTCCATTCATTTGCAAGTTATACTTAAAGAAACCCCAATTTCCCTACAACAAGGAGTACTAATATGAAGTTAGCAATCGTTGATGATAATAAATTAGAACAGGAGCTCATTTTCAACACTCTTCGTACTTATGAACATGAAAGAAACATCTCCCTTGATATTTCTTCTTATAGTGATGGTAATTCTTTTTTGAATACCTATGTCCCTGGAGATTTTGATCTGATCTTTATGGATATTTATCTAAATGAACTGAACGGGATCGATATTGTACGCAAGATCCGTCAGATGGATTCCAAAGTGATGATCGTATTCTTAACAACAAGTAAAGAATACATTTTTGAAGCTGCCCCTTTTCATTTTTTTGATTATATTTTAAAGCCTTTTGAATCCACACAGATCTTTCATGTACTTGATGATGCTTTAGCGCTTCTTCCTGAGCAGGAAGCTGAATTATCTTTTGAATATCGTTCTTTTGATGTTCATTTTCCATTATCAAAGATTCAATATATTTACTCAAATAATCATGAGGTGATCATTCATACAACGAATGGAACACATGCTTTCCGGCTTCCTTTTTATTCTGTCACAGATCATCTGGATGATTCAAGATTTCTTCAGTGCAACCGTGGAATCATGTTGAATATGGACTATATTAAGACGATGGAATCCGATTACTTCGAAATGACAGATTCAAAGTGTTTTCCGATCAAAACGAAAGGACGCAAGCAAATCCGAGAGCAATATATCAAATACCAGTTTTTGAAACTTGAGGAGGCATGATCTTTTATGACTTTTTATGATATTTTTACATATTTATCTACATTTACAATCATCATTCCACTGGCAGTTTTTTGCCTGTTTCCAGTAATCGATCATCTAAAGACTCCGATCTGCCATCTGCTGATCAAGATCAGCCTTGTTTTTGTATGCTATTTTGTTCTATTGATCATTCCGTATATGATCTTTCAACAGGATCTAGGCAATATTCTTGTATTCCTTGCTGTGCCTGTGTTCTTTTATCTATTTCAAAAAGAAACAAACCTGATGCTTCCTGCATCTCTCTTTGTTATGCTGACTGCATGTTGTCTTGGTTCTCTTTCTTATGTTATCTATCATACATTCGGTGTCATCTTTCATCCACATGGACAAAGTACAGAATTTTATCCAGAATCCATGATCGCACAACTGATCTTTCTGGTTTTCGCCGATATCATCTTATATAAACCTGCCAGAAAATATCTCGGCTGGATGGTTACGAATTTCCACAATGCCTTTGTCTGGCGGATTGCGTGTATTTTCCCATTCTGTTTTACTTTTCTCGTTTTTACTTATATTCCACACAATTATTATGATATTTATACCTATCATGATCTACATGTTTACTTTTCCATGATGCTCACTTTACTGGTCTTTGTATTTCTTTTATATGTCTTATTTTATACTATCATCCACAGTTATGTAGAAAATCAGTACATATTGGAAGAACAAAAGATTCTGGAGATTCAAGCAAAAGAATACTCCCAGCTTTCCCAACATGTACAGGAGACAAGAGAAATCCGCCATGATTTTCGTCATCAGATCACTGTTATCTCTGGATTGCTAAATCAAGGAAATTATGAAGAATTAAAGGAGTATCTGTCCCAATATGAATCATCTATTTCTTTACAGACTAAGATCTACTGCCGTCAGCCCGCTGTAAATGCCATTTTATCGCATTATGATCTTTTATGTGCACAAGATAAGATCAAAACAAAATTTGCCGTTGATTTTCCAACGCTCTCTCCAATCTCTTCCGTTGATTTTTGTATTGTTCTTGGAAATCTTTTAGAAAATGCTTACCTTGAATGTAAGACATTACAGAAGTATGAGAAATTCATCCATCTCAAAGCCAGACAGACTTCTCCTGGTGCTTTTGTTCTGCTCATCGAGAACCCTTATGAGCATGAGATCAAAAAAACAGACAGTGGCTTCTTCTTATCCTCTCGCCGCAAAAACTGCGTCGGTACAGGTCTTAAATCAGTCACTGCCATATGTAAAAAATACGATGGCCATCTGTCTATTGAGACTGATAACCACCGCTTTAAAGTCAAGATGTTTTTACAATGTTAATTCTATTGATTAAGCTAATTTTTCTTTTGCTACGTCAACTAAAGCTTTGAATGCTTCTGGTTCGCTGATCGCCATCTCAGATAACATTTTTCTGTTGATGTCAACACCAGCTAATTTTAATCCGTGCATGAATTTGCTGTAAGAAAGTCCGTTCATTCTTGTAGCAGCGTTGATACGTGCGATCCATAACTGTCTGAACTGACGTTTTCTCTGTTTTCTTCCTGCGTAAGAACTTGTTAAAGCTCTCATAACAGACTGTTTTGCTACTCTATACTGTTTAGATCTAGCTCCTCTATATCCTTTAGCCAGTTTTAATACTCTATTGTGTTTTTTCTTTGCGTTCATTCCGCCTTTGATTCTTGCCATTGCTTACATTTCCTCCTTAACGATCCATCTTACAGATATGGTAAAATCTTCTTCATGTTCTTTTCATTTGTTGCATCTGTCATTGCAGCTTTTCTTAAATTTCTCTTTCTCTTAGGAGATTTCTTTGTTAAGATATGGCTTTTGTATGCCTTATTTCTTTTTAATTTTCCTGTTCCTGTCTTTTTAAATCTTTTTGCAGCTGCTCTACATGTCTTCATTTTTGGCATGGTTATTTCCTCCTTAATCCTGCTTGTATCTACTCATATTTGAATATCTTAAACTCCTAGTTGTTCTTTGGAGCTAAAAACATTGTCATGCTTCTTCCTTCAAACTTTGGTTTCTTATCGATGGTGGCTACATCTTCTAATGCTTTCGCGAAATCATCTAAGATATACTTGCTTGCGTTCACATGAGCAAGTTCTCTTCCTCTGAATCGAAGTGTGACTTTCACTCTCGCACCTTTTGCAAGGAATTTCTTTGCATGATTAATCTTTGTGTTTAAGTCGTTTGTGTCAATGTTTGGTGACATGCGGACTTCTTTCACATCGATGACTTTCTGTTTCTTCTTTGCCAGCTTTTCTTTTCTTGTCTGCTCGTATTTGTACTTACCGTAATCGATAATCTTACAAACCGGTGGTTTTGCCTTTGGTGAGATCTTGACAAGATCTAATCCTGCTTCATCTGCTAACTTCTGTGCTTCCCTTGCGGACATAACTCCAAGCTGCTCGCCATCATTCGCGATCAGACGTACTTCTTTATCTCTGATCTGTCCGTTAATCATTAAATCGCTAATAATTACACCTCCATGATAATTAAAAAAGTGGATAGTTATAAGACTATCCACATAAAATTCAAGCATGATCACGAAATATCATATTCTTAAATATTAACCCAAGTCACTTCCTAATCTATCATATGTGCTAAGGTGAGAGTGGATACTCTTCTTTGTTGTTTCTGTTGTTCTTCACAACTTTTAATATTATATCATGCTTTTATTTTTATTGTCAAGTATTTTTCTTATCTTTTTATTTTTCTACATTGAATGTCACTTTGTTATTCAACGCTTTATAAAATGTCAGCTGATATCTCTGGGCATCCGCTAATACATCATAATCTTCGCCAGTTTCAATAATCTTGAAATTAATGATGTTCGCCTTTCTCGCACTGTCTTTGCTCACTGCTACTCCATTGCGTTCGTCTGCAAATCCTTTGACATTCGCCAGCATATTAAATTCTGTTTTGATGCTATCCACTTTATAAGAATATTGTTTTTCTGTTTGACTTGTAAAATAGATTGTGACAGATTTCCAGTTTGGATTAAATGTAAATGTTGTCTTGCTTCCAGATGTTTCACTGCATACATCATCAAATCCATCATATACAAAAACATCAACATCTTTTGTGCAGATCTTTCCTGATCTTGCAGTGGTAGAGATCTGAATTCTGCTGTATCCGCCTTTTTTAGCTGTCACTTTTCCTGTGCTGTTAACCACTGCTACCTGTGGATTACTGCTCTTATAAGTCAGAGTTTTTGATGCCATCTGTTTTCCTCCAGGTAAAGCTGTTGCTTTGATCTGGGCAGTGTTTCCTGTCTTGTAGAAATTGATCGTCTGTGCAGATGAAAGTTTGATCCCTGTCGCTGCTTTTCTTACATATACAGTGATCTTCTTTGTTTTGACTCCAGAAGCTTTCATTGTAATCTTAGCAGTTCCGTATTTCTTTCCTTTGATCACACCCTTTTTATTTACTGTCGCTACAGATTTTTTGGATGTCTTATATGTGATCTTTTTCTTTTTCCCAACTGTTTTTGCATTTAATTTTAAAGTTTTTCCAACAAAAACCGTTGCCTTGCTTCCTGTTGCTGTTTTGATATATGCTTTTTTGGCAGCTTTCGCATTTGTTGGCATGATCATGCAGGAAACTGCAAGCAACATCAGCATCGTCATTATCTTTTTCTTCATGTTCCTGATCCTTCTTAAATAGAAAATTCTTTTATAGAAAAAGAATCCTGGAGGAAAACTCCTCCAAGATTCCTTTATCACTCAGCAATTGATTATTTTGCTACATACTGTGTAATTGTTAAATCTTTTGCTTTATCTGCTGGTAATTTTACTGTGTATTTACCATCTTTTGCTGTTGCTGAAGCAATAACTTTTCCAGCTGCATCTTTTACTACGATGTTTGTAGCGTTTTTATCGCTTGTTACAACGTATTTAGCACTTGTAGCTGTTACTGTACCGTCTTTTGCTACTGTAACTTTGATGTTGTGGTTCTGACCTTTTTCAGATTTTGCTACAACAGCGTATTCTGTATCAGATACTTTTGTAACTGTTGCTGTGTATTTTCCATCATAGTTAGATGTACCTTTGATCGTAGCTGTCTTTGTAGCACCTTTACCAGTAGCTGATAATACACCTAATGTAAAGTTTTCTTTGCTTTCCCATGCTTTGAATCCAGCTGCTGGATCAGCAATATATCCTAATGCTTCTTTAACCTGTGCTGCAGAGATTTCAACTGTCTGTTTTCCACGAGTTAAAACGTATTTGTCAGCATTAGCAACTAATCCTGTATATTCAGCTGTGTTATCTTTTACAACTGGTTTTACAGTTTCAGGTGTTACAACTTTTGCAGGTGCTGGAGCTGCTTTTACTGTTACTGTAAATTTAGCTTTCTTACCTTTTGCATCTTTACATGTTGCTGTAATTGTTACTTTACCAGCTTTCTTTGCAGTTACTTTACCTTTAGAAGTTACTGTAGCTACTTTCTTGTTGCTAGATTTGAATGTTACAGCTTTTGTAGAAGCTTTCTTTGGTGAGTAAGTTGGGTGAAGAGTGAATTTCTTTCCAGCTGTTACTGTTTTCTTTGTTCCCTCTTTGAATTTTAAAGTTTTAACAACTTTACCAACTGTAACCTTTGTTGTAGCCTTTGCTTTTTTGTTGTTTTTAGCAATTGCTGTGATTGTTACTGTACCATCTTTCTTTGTTGTTACTTTACCTTTAGATGATACTGTTGCAACCTTAGTATTGCTTGATTTCCATGTTACTGCCTTTGTTGCAGCATCTTTTGGTTTGTATGTTGGGTGAAGTGTAAACTTGCTTCCAGCTGTTACTGTTTTCTTTGTTCCTTCTTTGAACTTGAGAGTTTTTACAACTTTACCAACAGTCAG
>ENA-OROL01002919-OROL01002919.1-human-gut-metagenome-genome-assembly--contig:-NODE-2919-length-11357-cov-5.388958_pt1 | contig 11357 bp, 8 predicted proteins | sample MGYA00242128_ERZ509048 | MGnify/ENA primary metagenome ERZ509048 (study PRJEB26280, sample SAMEA2338750) | human gut metagenome | biome: human gut; feature: human-associated habitat; material: faeces...
GCCCTCGAATGGCGCAGAAGGAGAGCCATATCATCATGCCGCACCAGATCAGGTTGGAGAGAATATCCCCGAAGATGCAGTAGAACGCCAGCAGCGGCACGCCGAACGCAGGCGCGAGCCACGCCCTGCGGCAGCGGAAGCTGCGCTCGTCCTGACTGGCGAGCGTGGCCTGCAAAATGCGCAGGAAAATTACGCTGGCCACCCAGCCGAACTCCGAGACATAGAAAACCCGCGGCGTGGTATCGAACAGCAGCAGATACAGCGTCCAGTAGAGCGCGCCGAGGGCAAAGCAGCCATAGAAGCACAGCAGCAGGAAATATGCCTGTCGTCCGCTTTTCCGGTAGGATATGCCCGAAAGCAGCGCGCCGACGAACGTGGTCAGCAATTGCAGCAGGTTCTCAATCAGCTCCATGAATCCCCTCGCTTTCTTTGTTCTGATCGTCCTCCCGGTTCATCTGCCGCAGCCGGAAGCACAGAACGGTCACACACACGCCGAGTAAAAACGCCAAAAGCCCGATGACGATGTATCCCAAAGCCGTGCCGCCGTGAAAGATGCTTGCCGCCGTTTCAAAGCCGGAATAGTCGCCTGTCTGGATATTTGCGGCGATGCCGGGCATGGCGAGGGACGCGCCGATGAGCAGCGCAAGGCACGCCGCCACGGCGGAAGCCATGGTGATCGTATTGCGCCGCAGCCGTTTCTCTCGCTCAATTTTGGCGATGCGCCGCTTCGTCTCCGCAACGCGCTCCTCATGACTCCGCATTTGTGATCCCCTCCCGTTCTAAGAGCCTTCGCAGGCTCTCTTTTCCGCGATACACCATGTTGGTGATCTGTTTTACCGTTTTTCCCGTGACCTCCGCCGCCTGCGCGTAGCTCATATCCTCAAAATAGGTGAGATAGAGGACTTCCCGATAGTCCGGGTTCATTTCATCCATGCAGAAATGCAGGATGCGGTTTCGCTCCTCCGTCCGGATGACCTCCTCCGCCAGCAGCCGCCCGTCCGGCTCGCCGGTCAGCTCGTCCAGACTGAACAGGGGCTTTCGTTTGCTCTTATGGCGCAGCGCCATGTGCCGCGCCGCCTTATAGAGATACGCCTTGAAGCCGCCGTCCCGTATCTTCGGCTTTTTGGTGAACAGATAGGCGAAAACGTCCAGCATCAGCTCCTCCGCCTCGTGAACGTCGTGCAGATAGCCGTCAATGTACAGGGTCAGCGGGTCGCCGTATTTTTTCATCAGGGCCTCCAGCCCCGCGTCGTCGCCGTTCAGATATTGGCGGTATAAGCCCTCGTCGCAGGTCATAGCGTTCACTTCCTTTTTGCGGATGCTTCCAATGCAGAGGGGTATCCGTCAGGTGCTTGTCCTGCCGGAGATCATACTCAATATGGAACATGATATACGAAGATCCGAAGAAACACAAGACATCCGGAAAAATGTTCAGCAGAAAGCTGCAAATAGGAGAGAGTTTTTTGAAGAAGTCCTCCAAAGCTGGTCATGCACTTTGCAGAAAGAACGGTATAATAAGTCTGCGTCCGGGTGCAGGGACACAGAAAGAGAGAACAATATGAATGAGACTTCTATCACCACCGAGCTGCTTGCGCAGTATGCACAGCAGCTGTACGAAGAAGAAAAAAGCAGCGCCACCATCGAAAAATACATCCGGGATGTCCGTACATTTTCAAAATACGCCGGATCACAAGCGCTCACGAAAGATCTGACAATTGCATATAAGCGTGATCTTCCGACCAGAGGTTACACGATTTTATCGGTCAACTCCATGCTCGCCTCGCTCAACAGCTTCCTCGTTTTCTGCGGCAGGGCGGACTGCAAGGTTAAGCTGTACCGCGTGCAGAAGAAAACGTATCTGGCTGCAAACCGGGAACTGAGCAAGGCAGAATACCAGAGACTTTTGCACGCTGCCAGGAAAGATCAGCGGCTATGGCTGCTGCTGCAAACACTCTGCGCCACGGGAATCCGCGTATCCGAGCTGCAATATTTTACGGTAGAGGCTGTTCAAGCCGGAGAAATCTCCGTCGCGTGCAAGAATAAGACGCGAAGCATTCTGATTCCCAGGGGGCTGCAAAAGCTCTTATTGCAGTATGCTTGCGGCGCAGGAATCCAAAGTGGGCACATCTTCCGTACCCGGACCGGCAAGCCGATGAACCGCAGCAATATCTGGTCTGCCATGAAGCGGCTGTGTGCGCAGGCAAACGTAAATCCGGACAAGGTGTTTCCCCACAATCTGAGGAAACTCTTTGCCCGGACTTTCTATCGTATGGAGAAGGATATTGCAAAACTGGCAGATATTCTCGGTCACAGCAGCATCAACACGACGCGCATCTACATCATGTCCACCGGCACAGAGCACCGCCACCAAATGGAAAAGCTGGGTTTGCTTGCTTAGCGCAACGGGACACAACATTATTTTTCTTATGTAGTAAACGGGCATGGGAGAATGCGTGAGGTTGAACGACCAAACGCTGCACTGGAACGCAAGCCACACCCAAATGGGCGCAAAAAACAGACCAATGAAAAAATAGGTTCATTGGTCGATTTGGCGTGCCGTCCGGGCTGCCTGACGAGGATTTTTTTGTTTGCGAAATGGAAAATTGGATAAAAATTTGCACTGTCCGTCTTGTGAAATTCCCAGAACTGTGCTATTATTTCCAGTATGTAAGGGTGCAGTTTGTCCGCTTGGCGGCGCGTCTACTACATAAGAAAAATTATGTGGTACTAGGTGGTCAGTATGAAGGGGCAGCGGTTCGGACGATGGACAGTCCTCGGTCAGATGGAGTTCTCAAAAACCGGAGAGCGGAAATGGCTCTGCCGCTGCGATTGCGGGACGGAGCGCTTCGTTCTGGAGCGCAGCCTGCTCTATGGTGGGTCGCAGAGCTGCGGCTGTCTGCGGAAAGAGCGTGCAAAGGAGGCGGTCAGCGCCGATCTGACCGGAAAAGCCTTCGGTGAGCTGACTGTGCTCGGCCCTGCCCCGGTGCAGAAAGCGGGCGGCGTTCGCTGGCTGTGCCGTTGCACCTGTGGAACGGAATATACCGTCCTCGGAACGCTTCTTCTTAGCGGCCGCAGAACGCGCTGTCCCAACCACCGGAAAAACTACGCGGTCAGAGACATTGCCGGACAGCGCTTTTTCCGGCTCACGGCGAGGTACCCAGCAGAAGCACAGAACGGTCGAGGCATCGTCTGGCACTGCCGCTGCGACTGCGGAACTGAAATTGACGTACCGTACAACGACCTGGTTTATGGAAATATGAAAAGCTGCGGCTGCCAGAAAAAGGAGCATGACGCGCAGATGCCGGAGCTGCTGACGCATATCGACGGAACCTGCATCGAAGCACTTCGCAGCGGCAAGCGCCCCGCCAACAACACGACCGGCTACAGAGGCGTTTATAAAACTCGCGGCAAGTACACGGCGAAGATCGTGTTCCAGAAGAAGCAGTATTTCCTCGGCACCTTTGAAAAAGCGGCGGACGCGGCGGCGGTGCGGGAAAAGGCGGAGCAGCTGCTGTTCGGCGAGGCGGTCTCGCTGTACGAGGCGTGGAAAAAGAAAGCGTCCGCTGACCCGGACTGGGCGGCAGAGCATCCGCTTGCATATCTTGTCGTCCGGGACACGGACGGAATGCCGCGCATCCGCGCCGTTTGAATGACGATTTCATTTATATAAGGATACAGTCAGAAATGAGCGTTCCGAAAATTACGGTTGGTTATCGTGCCGGCAGTCTGTGCGTCGAAGCGCCTACCGGCCAGCACAAAAATGGCTACACCATCTGGCGCTGCCGCTGTGACTGCGGAGGAGAAATTCTGCTCGACACACGCACCTTGCAGCGCGGCACCATCACGGACTGCGGCTGCAATACAAATGTCAAGCCTGGGCAGCGAGATATCACCGGTCAGCGCTTCGGGCTTCTGACCGCGCAATACCCTTTGCCGGCGCGGGATGCCTCCGGCTCCACGGTCTGGCACTGCCGCTGTGACTGCGGCGGCGAAATTGACGCGCCGCTGCACCAGCTTACGGCGGGCTACCGGAAAAGCTGCGGCTGCCTGAGCCATCCGCCTTTGAAGGACTATCTCGGCAAGCGGTTTTCCATGCTGACCGTGACCGGTTACGCAGGCAAAGAGGACGGGCAGCACCTGTGGCGCTGCAAATGCGACTGCGGGAAGGAAACGGTTGTACGCCAGACGAACCTGCAGAGCGGTAAGACAAAAAGCTGCGGCTGCTTGCAGGAAAAGCAGCTTCTGGAAAATCTCAAGCTCTGCGAGGGTACGTCCGTTACCATTCTGGAAGCTGGCAGACGGCGCTTGCGCCCCACCAACACCAGCGGCGTGACCGGCGTTTACCGGAACAGGCGCACCGGAAGATGGTGCGCACAGATCACGTTCAAACGAAAAACGTATTATCTCGGTGCGTATGAAAAGAAAGACGATGCCATCCGGGCGCGAAAACGCGGCGAGGGATTGCACGAGAATTTTATCGCGTGGTACTATGTCACGCACCAATTGACAGAAGGAAGGCCATAGTCGTATGAGCGCAGAAACGCGCGGAATGACGCTGAAAGAATACTGCATCAGAAACCGCCGCGCGGAGCTGCTGCAGCAATGGCACTACGCAAAAAATGATGGGCTGACCCCAGACGCAGTTACCTGCCACTCGCGGCAGAAGGTCTGGTGGATCGACCGGCTGGGGCATGAATGGCAGCAGGAGATCTACAGCCGCACGGTGCTCTGCAGGGGCTGCCCATTCTGCGCCGGACGGGAGGTTCTTGCGGGCTTTAACGATTTAGCCTCGACGCACCCTGCGCTGAGTGCGCAATGGGATCGGGAAAAAAACTTTGATCTGACGCCGCAGATGGTAATGGCCGGAAACAGCCGCAAAGTCTGGTGGCGCTGTGAAAAGGGGCATAGCTGGCAGGCGGCGATCGCCTCCCGCGCCTCCGGGTGCGGCTGCCCGGTCTGCGCGAACCGGAGAATCCTGCCCGGCTTCAATGATTTTGCTACGACCCATCCGGCGCTTGCTGCCGAGTGGCATCCAACAAAAAATGGCGATCTCACGCCGCAGAAAATCAGCTACGGCTACGACAAAAAGGTTTGGTGGCTCTGCACCAACGGTCACGAATGGCAGGCTGCCCCGAAAACGCGCGTCCGAATGGGCTCTGGCTGTCCGATCTGCGCAAACGATGTGGCGCAGGCAGGCTATAACGACCTTGCCACGCTGTTCCCCGCCGTCGCCGCCGAATGGCACCCAACAAAAAACGGAAACCTCACGCCGTCGCAGGTGGTGTCCGGCAGCCATCAGACACTCTGGTGGCGGTGCTCGCTTGGTCACGAATGGAGAGCAGAGATCGTGGATCGGACGCGGGGTACCAATGGCTGTCCGTACTGCGGAAACAAGAAAGTGCTGGCAGGCTTCAACGATCTTGCAAGCATCGAACCGGAAATTGCCGCCGAATGGCATCCGACGCTCAATGGCGCACTCACACCCGAAATGGTCACAGCAGGCAGCAACCGCAAGGTCTGGTGGCTCTGTCCGGATGGGCATGTCTGGCGCACGGCGATCTCGAACCGCACGAATGCAAAGAAGCGCACCGGCTGCCCCGTCTGCGCCGGAAACGTCAGCCAGAAGCACCGACATCTGCATCTTTCTCCGCAGACGGATGCAGAACGGAGGCGCGCATGAGACAGAGTTTCTTTGACTATTGCAGGCTGTACCACAAAGAAGCGCTGCTGCGCGAATGGGACACGGCGCACAATCTCCCAATGACGCCGCAGACGGTCACCTATGGCAGTCACAAATCCGCATGGTGGCGGTGCGAAAACGGTCATGAGTGGAAGGCGGCGATCTATACCAGAAGCGACGGCGCCCGCTGCCCCTACTGCACAGGGCGGAAGGTTATGGTGGGTTTCAACGACCTCGCCACACAATCCCCGGAGCTGGCGCGGCAATGGGATTATGAGAAAAATGTGCCGCTTGTTCCGGCGGACATCAGTGCCGGAAGTCATAGATCCGTCTGGTGGCGCTGCGAAAAAGGACACAGCTGGCGCGCAAGCATCCATTCCCGCGCTTCCGGGTGCGGCTGTCCGGTCTGCGCCGGGAGGCAGATTCTCGTTGGAGAGAACGACCTTGCGACGGTGGATCCGGAGCTGGCACAGGAATGGGACACGGCGCGCAACGGCAAGCTGACCCCGCAGGACGTTCTGCCGGGGACAGAGAAAAAGGTCTGGTGGGTTTGCGGGCATGGACACCACTGGCGGGCGGCGGTCTCTGCACGGACAAACAGGCAAAGTGGCTGCCCATATTGTTCCGGAAAACTGGTGCTAACCGGCTTCAACGACCTCGCGTCACAAAATCCGGTACTTGCCGCACAGTGGGACACGGAACGAAACGGAACGCTGACCCCGCAGCAGGTCACGCTGGCCAGCAACCGCAAGGCGTGGTGGATCTGTGAGAAGGGACACAGCTTTCAGGCAGTGATTGCGTCCCGCGCAAACGGAAGCGGCTGCCCGTACTGCACAAACAGAAAGGTGCTGGCAGGCTTCAACGACCTGGCGACTGTCGAGCCGCGCATCGCCGCCGAGTGGCATCCGACACTCAATGGCACACTTACGCCGGAAATGGTCACAGCGGGCAGCACAAAAAAGGTCTGGTGGGAATGCTCGCTGGGGCATGTCTGGAAAGCCGCCATCTACCCGCGAACCGGCGCAAGAAAATGCGGCTGCCCCGTCTGCGCAGGAAAAAGAACCTAATACGGCGGTGAATCTTTTGGAGAGGAGCGCTTTCCCTATGAAGCTGACGTTTGAAGAATTGCTGCAACGAAAACGCGAAGCGGTGCTGCGGAATAATACCTGTGAGCGTTGTGTGCTGTGTGGGAAGAAAACGGACGTTCCGATTGATCTTCCCATCGACCGGCGAGACTGCTACGTGGAAGGCAGCGGACAGCTCTGCCGCGATTGCTGGCGGCGCGTGTACGGAGAATAAAATACTGCCTGCCATTGGCGGGCTTCATATAGATATTTTTAATTTTGGAGGAACGCAAATTGAAGAAGCGAATTATATCCCTGCTTTTGTGTCTCTGCATGGTATTCTCGCTTTTGCCGACGGCGGTACTGGCTGCGGATGGCGAAGACCCGGATACTTCCGCAGGTCCCGGGCAGGTTATGCAGCAGAATCCAGAAAATCCGGGTGACCAGGAAAATCCGGGTGACCAGGAAAATCAGGATGACTTGAATGATTCGGAAAATCCGGATGGCAGTGATACTCCGCAGCTGTTGGGCGAAGGGCTCGGCAGTGAGTTGTCCGGAAACTGTGGCGCGACGGAAGCGGATCATGTCACATGGGAGCTGACTGATGACGATGGGGACGGTTCCTATACCCTCACCATCTCGGGCAACGGTGCGATGAAGGACTATACCAGTCAAGCGGGAGAAACAGTAACAGACCCTACGGAGTGGTATGCCCTGAAGGATTCTATTACGGAAATCAAAATTGAGGAAGGCGTCACCGGCCTTGGCAACTGGGCCTTCTCCTATTTAACAAACGTAGTTAAAGCGAACATCCCTGCCAGCATTACCAGTCTGGGCGATCACATTTTTCGGGGCGATACTGCACTGACTACGGTTGAGTGGGCAAGTGGGTTTAATGCACCCGAGATTACCGATACTGATTCTAAAGACAATAATTATAGCGGAAAATATGTTCCTACCAGTATGTTTGATGGCTGTACCAGCCTCGGCAGCGGCAAGGAGCTTTCGGCTTGGCTTCCTGCCAGCTTTACCGGTGTAGGCTGTGCCGCATTCCGCGGAACGCAGTTCACTGTAGATTTTGCCGGTTGGAATACTTTGAACTATATTGGCGCATACGGCTTTGCCGGTATGCCTAATCTGGATTCCTTTACTCTATCTAATGAGATTACGCTTGGCCTGCGCGGCGGAGCATCCAATGCTTTTAACAGTTCCGGCTTAAAGTCACTGACCGTTGCCAACGGGATTGAAGCGATCCCCAGCGGTCTGTGCAACGGCTGTGAACAACTGTCATCTGTTGCTCTGGCGGATTTTGTTACTACGATTGCCACGAACGCGTTCTTCAACACCAAAGCACTCAAAGAGATCGACCTGAAAAATGTTCAGACGATCAATAGTTACGCCTTCTGGGGTTCCGGGTTGACCGCACTGGTGCTACCGAAAAGCGTGAAAACGGTAGAAAGCCGCGCATTTGAGGCATGTACTTCCTTGACGAAGGTAACGATAAATGCGGCAGAACTGACGCTGAATAACAGTAATACCTTCGCAGGCTGTAGTTCACTGAATACAGTTGTCACTTCGGCAGATTCTAAGATTAATTTACTTAATGCCAGCGCATTTGGACCTGATTCACATGGCAGCTATGTGCAGGCTCCGGTAGAGAGCATTGAAATCAACGGTACAGTAGATACGCTGAATTTTTCTACGCTGTCTTCTCTGAAGAGCCTGACAATCAACGGCAAAAACACATGGTATGGAAACATATTGCCGTCCGGATTTGAAAATTTGGTCATCAACGGCGATAACTGGAACATTAACGGCTATCAGTTTGCCGGAAAAACGCCTATCAAGCATCTGATCGTTTCCACAGATAAATTTGCTACATCTACAGATAAACAAGCCGCCTTCCGCTCTAATCCAAATTTAGAGACGGCACAGTTTACCGGAAAGACCGTAAAACTCCAAGCCAAGATGTTCTTGGGCTGTACCAATCTGAAATGGCTGGATCTCTCTGCTGTTGATACGCTCACAGTCGGTTCGGGCTGCTTTGGGGATGATAATAACGAAAACTATGAAGTTGTCCCAGGAGAGCCGAACAAGTTCAACGAAGATTGTGTAATCTATGCGAAGGATGCTGCGGCGGCTCAGACACTTAGAGGTAGTGGTTCTGGCCTTGACAAGAAGGGCATTGTCCTAATTGTCAACGGCGGCACAGTAGATGTAACAGCAGCAACTGCTGGTTTTGCCGCTGTGTACCGCGAGGGTTTTACCGCCAAGTGGTATGAGACGGAAGACTTTTCTGGGACTCCATATACAGGAACGCCGGAAAAGGGAAAGACCTACTATGCTAAATGGATAGAGCATATCCCCGAGCGTCCCATAATCCACTACGTGCTGGTTCAGGATTTTAACTATAAAGGAACTGGTTCTACCACGTGGACACAAACGGCAAGCACGGCGACGGATCCCTACACGTTCAATGTTTTAACCGGTCAGGATGGTGATCCGAAGCGCGAGAACTACAAGTTCCTTGGCTGGGCTGACGAGCCGACTGCTAAGGCAGCGGAGTATCAGGCCGGCGACGAGATTGGGCTGACCAGGGAGAATCCCACGAAGACCATCTACGCAGTCTGGACACCGTGCAATCACAGCTATGGGTGGGTCGACAACGGCGACGGCACGCATAGCGAAAAGTGCACCGAGTGCGGCCACAAGAAGGACGAAAAAGAAGATCACTATGACAACGACAGCAACGGCAAGTGCGACGCATGCGGCGCTGATATGCCGACTCCGCCGACGGATGTTCCCGAGCTTCCCGGCGAGAAAGAGAAGATCGCCGGCAGCTTCTACTTCACGTGCGAAACGGAAGTGCAGCATTATGTGAAGACGTATGTGGTTGCGCTGCAAACCAGAAACGGCTACACGATTCTGAACAGAGATCAGGGCGCACAGAAGGACGAGAACGGTTACTATTTTGACCTCCAAGTCGACGCGACGCCGTATCTGTCGGAATATAACACACAGTCCGGCAAGGAGCACACGATTTGCGAAGGCGAGACGAACCCCTTCACTATCCGGTTCCACTATGTGGAGAAGGTTTGGGTGCAGGATAGCAAGCCGACGGTCAAGGTCGAGTGCAACGGCTCGCAGCCGGAGACTCCGCCCACGAAGCCCGAATTGCTGGATGGCGGCGTCACTTTCAAATGCGTGGCCGATGTGGGACATCCGGTGCAGGTTATCGGTTTGATGAGCTCTACCATTTGGACAGAGACGCAGACGGACGGCGCCTACGCCATCAGCGACGTTCAGAGCGACGGGAACGGCGGCTGGTATGTCACCGCTACGGTCTATCTGCAAAATTGTGTGGACAAGTTAAACGAAAATGCAAGTACTGGTACTGGCAGTCCGTGGACGGGCACAACACATGTGCTCTGCGATAAGAACAGACAGACGCTGACCATCCGCTTCAAGTATGATTCGACCGTCTCCGGCGTCGAGGTTGGGAAGTGGAAGCAGGAGGGCGACAATCCGGTCGTCGAGGTCACCTGCGCAGCAGAACTGATCCCGGTCGAGCTTGTAATCTACCGCAACGGCGACACGTTGGAGCCTTACAAGAGGATCAGGGTCGCAAATGTGGCAAAGGGAACAGAAATTAAGGCGGCCGACTACCCCATCGGGAACTACTACGACGGAACGAACAGCGGCGGCAAGTACGACTTCTACGGCTGGTACAACGACGGCGAGTGGAACAACTACAAGGCGAACCCCGAAAACCCGCCCGCAGGTCTTCAGACGATCACGGTCAACGGCTGGACGAATATCATCTGCATGGTCTATGACTATGAGAAGGTCATCGTCAAAGCGATCACTGACGATAACAAGGCCACCGAGACGCAGCTTTTCTCCGGTATGGCTCGCAAAGGCAGCAACCTGCTGGACTACCTCGCAGCACAGAACATCGAGCTGGATAAGGTCGGCCATACGCATGACGAGTGGTATAAGTACGATTCGCCCAAGTGGAAGTTCGGCGAGAACGACACCATCAACGGCTGGACGAACGTTCTGGTGAAGTACGCCCGCAAGGAGTACACCGTTGTTGCGAAAATGTATCTCGACGGTGCGCCGCACTTCCGCCAGAACACGGACTTCTATACGTATCAAGTCACTGGTCTGTACGGCGATCTCATCGACTTTGCGGATATCAAGGCGCAGGCCATCGCGCAGGCAGAAAACGACCGTCGTGACTCCGCTTCCTATGATGCGTCCGTCATCGAAGACTGGGCTGGCAATGCGACTTGCACGACCTTCGGCGAGCATCAGCCAGACCTGGAAAAGCATTATGTAAACGTCCACGTCAACACCACGCAGCACGTCTACGTCTACAGAATGATCGACGGCAAGATGGAGGCGACTGAGTACCATCACTCCACCGCTCCGTTCGGCGCAAATGTGGTCGAGCATCTCAACGCGAATGTGACAAATCTTGATATGTCCGGCTACTCGCACGACGAGTGGTTCAAGAAGGACGTTCCGGCGCTGGACGTCAAGTTTGGCGACACGAATACCATCAACGGCTGGACGAACGTGGTCATCAAGTACACAAAGAACGAGTTCCC
>ENA-OROL01002927-OROL01002927.1-human-gut-metagenome-genome-assembly--contig:-NODE-2927-length-11338-cov-23.266153_pt1 | contig 11338 bp, 6 predicted proteins | sample MGYA00242128_ERZ509048 | MGnify/ENA primary metagenome ERZ509048 (study PRJEB26280, sample SAMEA2338750) | human gut metagenome | biome: human gut; feature: human-associated habitat; material: faeces...
TCAGAAGTCCTCCATTTCATTAAAAATGGCTTACGCTGATGAAGGGTGATAAGGTTGTCGAGCTGCTGAAAGAAAGCACCTATTTCTTGCTGTTCTTTGGTACTCGGTGGAATAATTACATCTTTTTGCTCCATTCCTTCTTTTGTGATATGAACCATCGTAGAACCATTTTTGCTTGATAAAATATTGGCTTTGTCCTGCTCCAGCAACTGAACTGCGAATTGTTTTTCAAGTTGGTTTGAAAGGTCAATCTTCCATATGTGATAATGGTAAATAACCCTGTCACCAAGCCAAATATGAGGACCAAATGTTGCTGACCAAGTATATAAGAGGTCACCATAATCGGCGTAGTATTTTTCACCCAACTCAAGGTCTGAGTAATACCACGAATCATTCGTGTAAAAATTTCCTACACGAAGCACTTTGCATTTTCCAGATGACAATAATTCAGGTTGCGAATAGGCTCTACCGTTAATGAATGTTGCGACATCTCCCAACTTACGCTGTTCCCAAGAAGAAGTAATTCGCTTTTTGTTTACGGTCGAGATAAGCCTACCCGCCCTTCCAGTAAAAGAAATGCACTTACGCTGATGAAGGGTGATAAGATGGTCAAGCTGTGTCAAATACTCGCCAATTCGATACTGTTCTTGCAAGCAGGGCAGTCTAAACTCAATGCTCATTAGAGTTTCTGCATTCAATTTTGCTCGACCGCCACCTACCAAAAGTGATTCAATATCTGATTGACTTATGGCAAAGGCAAGAAAACTATTATCGGCAATTCCCGCCTTTCCTTGAAGGACGTGAGCGTGATTATTGACCCAAATACGCCCGTTTACGCATTTTACAGGGTAGTTTTTTAAGTCATTCGCTCCATCTTCAGCAACAAGGACAAATTCTCCATCGTGCGTAAATCCCTCCACATAATCCTGAATTCCGTTTGCACCATAATACGGCGTTGTTCCGTGAACTCGAAGATTTGCTGCAACAGGGATGCGCAGATTATCAAAGCGGTCAGCAACATCTTGAACCTTACGCTGTTCCCAAGCTATTCGGTTGCAGGAGAGTTTGAGTAGGTATGAAAATCAGGAACTAAGTTTGAAATATCGGGAGTTATGGTTGATATTTCGGGATTATGTGCTATAATATAAGTTGTGTTTTAGCACTTACTCGCAGGTTGAGAGAAAGGAATGATACGATGGCTGTAAGCTATAAAAAACTTTGGCACATTCTGCTTGATCGAGATATGAAGAAAAGAGATTTGCAGGAAGCTGCTGGACTCACTAAATACGCAATCAATAAGCTCAGTCGTGATGAAAATGTAAGCACTGAAGTGTTGGGAAAAATCTGCTCAGCTTTGAATTGCACGACTGACGACATTATGGAGTTTGTTCCCGACGAGAAGTGAGTCCGTTTTATGGGACACTAATTGTTGTATCATAACAGTGGGGTAGTATGCCCTAAAAAAAGAAAAAGGATGGGTTCACAGGATGAATAAGCAACAGCTTGCTCAGAAAATATGGGCTTCCGCAAACCAAATGCGCTCCAAAATCGAAGCGAATGAATATAAGGATTACATACTTGGCTTTATCTTTTACAAGTATCTATCTGATAAAGAAGTCAAATTCTTGAAGGAAAATGACTATGACGACGAACTTCTGAAAACCGTATCAGAAGAAGATGATGAAACGGTTAAGTGGGTTCAAGAGAATATTGGCTACTTTATTGCCTATAAAGACCTCTTTTCTACTTGGCTCTCGATGGGTAAGGACTTTGATGTTTCAAATGTCCGTGATGCGCTCTCTGCGTTCAGCCGGTTGATTTCCAACACGCACAAAAAGGTGTTTGATAAGGTATTCGACACTTTGCAAACAGGTCTTTCCAAACTTGGCGATAGCTCCGGTTCACAAACAAAAGCAATCAGCGGACTTCTGACGCTGATAAAGGATATTCCTATGGACGGCAAGCAGGACTACGATGTTCTCGGCTTTATCTACGAATATCTTATCAGTAACTTTGCGGCTAATGCCGGAAAGAAGGCAGGCGAGTTCTACACCCCGCACGAGGTATCTCTGCTGATGTCTGAAATCGTTGCAAGCCACTTGAAGGGCAAAAGCGAAATCAAAATTTACGACCCGACAAGCGGTTCGGGATCGTTGCTTATCAATATCGGTCAGAGCGTTGCCAAATATATGACCGATGACAACAACATCAAATACTTCGCTCAGGAATTGAAGGAGAACACCTACAACCTGACCCGGATGAATTTGGTTATGCGTGGCATCAAACCGGATAATATCGTCACTCGTAACGGCGATACTCTTGAGGAGGATTGGCCGTACTTTGACGAAAATGATCCGGTGAATACCTATAATCCTCTCTATGTGGATGCGGTCGTGTCCAATCCGCCGTATTCGCAGGCTTGGGACCCGTCCAACAAAGAGGGTGATCCTCGTTATGCTCGTTTTGGACTTGCTCCCAAAGGAAAAGCCGACTATGCTTTCCTGCTTCACGATCTGTTCCATATCAAGCCGGACGGCATTATGACAATCGTCCTTCCCCACGGCGTACTGTTCCGTGGCGGTGAGGAAGGTGAAATCAGAAAGAACCTGATTGAGAATAACCATATCGACGCCATTATCGGACTTCCTGCAAATATCTTCTTCGGGACAGGAATACCCACCATCATTATGGTGCTGCGCCAAAAGCGCGAGAATACCGATGTCCTTATCATCGATGCATCCAAGGGCTTTATCAAAGAGGGTAAGAATAACAAGCTCCGTGCGTCTGACATTAAACGCATAGCAGATACCTTTATTAAGCGTGAAAGCATTCCGAAGTTTTCACGAGTAGTCAGTCGTGAAGAAATTCGCAGCAATGATTATAACTTGAACATTCCTCGCTATGTTGATTCCTCTGAAGCTGCCGAGCATTGGGATGTCTATGCGTCTATGTTTGGCGGTATCCCGACAGCAGAAATTGACGAGATGAGCGAATTCTGGACGGCGTTCCCTGCACTGAAAAAGGCGTTGTTCACCGAGAGTGGCATTCCTTATGTGAATGTGTCTACCCCTGATATTAAGAGTGCCATCAAGAGCCATCCTGATGTGGTCGGCTTTGAGAATGCTTTTAACGCTGCCTTTTCCACTTTTCCGGCGTTCCTGAAAGAAGAACTTATCGACCGGATGGGAAGCATCGAAATCTCTAAGGCTGAAACCGTTCTAAGTGCTGATATTTTCGAGCGATTGAAGGAAATTCCACTTATCGACAAATATGCGGCGTTCCAGCTTCTTGACGACGATTGGACAGGTATTTCCATCGACCTCGAAATGTTGCAAACCGAAGGCTTTGCTGCAACAAAGAAGGTCGATCCGAACCTTGTAATCAAGAAAAAGGACGGTAAAGATCAGGAAGTTCAAGAGGGCTGGGTAGGTCATATTATCCCGTTCGACTTGGTACAGGCGACTTTGCTCTCCGCAGAAACGGACGAGCTTCACGGCTTGGAAAGTCGTTTGGCGGAAATCCCTTCTGAGTATGAGTCTATCCTTGATGAAATGACAGAGGAGGATAAAGAGAGCTGCAACGATGTTCTCACCGATGAAGGCGATGCTTTCGTTCCGAAAGAAGTATCCAAAAAGATTAAGGAAATGAAGAAAGACCGTTCTCCTGAAAGCGTTGCGCTTCGTACACTCTTAGAAAAGGTTGAGTCCTTGGTCAAGAACGAGAAAGAAATCAAGGCGGAGATCAAGGCAAAGGGTGCTGCGTTGCAGGCAAAAACAAAGGATACGATTGAAAGTCTGAGCGATGAGCAGGCTTTGGATTTGCTCGAAAAGAAGTGGATTGCTCCTCTCATTGAGAGCATTCACAAACTGCCTGATACCGTAATCGACAGCTTGGTGAGCAAAATTCAAGCCCTTCAGAACAAGTATGCCACAACTTTCTTCGAGGTCGAACAGCAGATCAGCGAAACCGAAGCAACGCTTTCGGGAATGATCGATGACCTTGAGGGTAATGAGTATGATATGCTGGGACTTAATGAGTTGAAGAAATTGCTGGGAGGTAGTGCAGAATGACGAAAAAATCAGATGCTCCCGCAATTCGCTTCAAAGGATTCTCAGACGCTTGGGAACAGCGTAAGCTCGGTGATATTTCAGAGATTAAGACAGGACCTTTTGGCAGCACACTTCACGCCGATGATTATGTTAGCGATGGGACTCCGATTATTACAACAGAACATTTTAAGACTGGTGCCCTACCTCGGAGTAAAAATGGATTGCCGCAAGTTTCTGATTCCGACTATAAACGGCTCACTGCATATACATTGGACGACGGTGACATTGTGTTCTCTCGTGTTGGTTCAGTTGATATAAATGCCCTAATTACGCCATTTCAGAGTAATTGGCTATTCTCTGGACGAGTTCTAAGAGTACGCCCTCAGACAGATATTTCATCTATATTTTTGCATACACGATTAGAAACCGAGAGTATTAAAACGGACATCCGAACAAGAGCTGTTGGTCAAACTATGCCAAGCATTAACACGGAAATCCTGAAAATCACTCCCTTGGTTTTACCATCATCGGCAGCAGAGCAAGAACAAATAGGCTCATACTTTGCCGCTCTCGACAACCTTATCACCCTTCATCAGCGTAAGTTTGAAAAGTTGACGAATGTGAAAAAATCGATGCTCGAAAAGATGTTCCCGCAAAATGGCAGCAGTTACCCCGAAATTCGCTTTAAGGGATTTACTGACCCTTGGGAACAGCGTAAGGTTTCAGAACTGTTTAGAGTTACCCGTGGGTATGTTCTTGCAGCTACACAAACAGAAACGACGAAAACAGACGAAAAGCCTTATCCGGTCTATTCTTCACAGACCAAAGATAAAGGGTTGATGGGATACTACAAAGACTATCTTTATGAAGATGCAATTACTTGGACAACTGATGGCGCAAACGCCGGAACAGTTAATTACAGAGCCGGAAAGTTTTATTGTACCAATGTTTGTGGGGTTTTACTCTCAAATGAAGTAAAGGCTAATCAGATGATAGCTGAAGCCTTGAACAGTGTAGCAAAGGGATATGTGTCTTATGTTGGCAATCCAAAGCTGATGAATAATGTAATGGCAGACATTGTAATTCAGATACCAACACAAGCAGAAGAACGGGAACAGTTATCCTCGTTTTTTGCCAAACTTGACAACCTTATCACCCTTCATCAGCGTGAGTTGGAAAAGCTCCAAAATATCAAGAAATCTATGCTTGAAAAGATGTTTGTGTGACATCAATATCGCAGGAAGGAGGAAATCGAATGACATTCCAAAAAGAAGCGGACTTTGAGGAAGCCCTGATTAAAGTCTTGGCGGATAAAGGCTGGGAAAAAGAAGTTATCAAGAACCCAACCGAGCAAGACCTCATCCGAAATTGGGCAAAGATCCTGTATGATAACAATCGTGGAATTGACCGCTTGAATAACTATCCTCTTACGGATGGCGAAATGCAGCAGATTATTGAGCAGATCACGGAACTTAGAACCCCATTAAAACTCAATGGTTTTATCAACGGAAAAACTGTGTCCATCAAGCGTGATAACCCTGACGACAAGCTCCATTTTGGCACTGAAATCAGCTTGAAAATATATGATCGCAGAGAAATCGCCGCTGGACAGAGCCGGTATCAGATTGTACAGCAACCAGCCTTTCCGAGCAAGTCAAAAATGCTGAATGACCGTCGTGGCGATTTGATGCTGCTCATCAATGGTATGCCAGTCATACATATTGAGCTGAAGCGCAGCGGTGTCCCCGTCAGTCAAGCATATAATCAGATTGAGAAATACTCATATGAGGGCGTTTTTACCGGATTGTTCTCGCTCGTTCAGGTGTTTGTTGCAATGAACCCTGAAGAAACTCGTTATTTTGCGAATCCCGGACCTGACGGAAAGTTCAATACGGATTACTATTTCCATTGGGCTGACTTCAATAATGAGCCTATCAACGATTGGAAAGCTATCGCCTCCTCGCTGCTGTCCATCCCTATGGCGCACCAGCTCATTGGTTTTTATACTGTTGCCGACAATGCTGACGGTGTTCTGAAGGTAATGCGAAGCTACCAGTATTACGCAGCCAGCGCAATTTCCGATGTTGTGTCTAAAACGAAGTGGGATAGCGGTAAGCAGCGTGGCGGCTACATTTGGCATACCACCGGCTCAGGTAAGACGATGACGAGCTTTAAGTCGGCTCAGTTGATTGCAAACTCCAATGATGCTGATAAGGTTATTTTCCTTACCGACCGTATTGAGTTAGGAACGCAGTCGCTCAAGGAATATCGGGCATTTGCGGACGAGAACGAAACCGTGCAGGCAACAGAGAACACATATGTCCTTTTGACTAAGCTGAAAAGCAACGCAACGGCAGATACCCTAATTGTTACCTCTATTCAGAAGATGAGCAATATCCGAGATGAGGACGGAGGACTTAATGCAAGCGATATTGAAATAATCAACGGCAAGCGACTTGTCTTTATTGTTGATGAAGCCCATCGCTCGACTTTTGGAGATATGCTCTCAATCATCAAGGAAACATTTCCAAATGCGATTTTCTTCGGCTTCACCGGAACACCGGTGTTTGAGGAGAACGCAAAGAAGAATAATGCCCAAACAGATGTTTTCGGAAATGAACTCCATAGATATAGCATTGCTGATGGTATCAGAGATAAGAATGTGCTTGGATTTGATCCTTACAAAGTTCTGACCTTCCGTGATAAGGATGTCCGCAAGGTGGTCGCTTTGGAAAAAGCAAAAGCAGCAACCGAAGAAGAAGCAATCAGCGATCCCCAAAAGGCAAAAATATTCTATGAGTATATGGACTCCTCCACCATCAAGATGGCGGGCTTCTTGGGCGATGACGGAAAGTGGGTCAAGGGCATTGAAGATTATCTTCCAAAGACTCAGTACCTTTCCTCGGAGCATCAAAGCAAGGTTGTTGAGGATATTCAGGAAAATTGGCTTACCTTGAGCCACAACGGGAAATTCCACGCAATCTTTGCAACGAGCAGCATCCCCGAAGCAATAGACTACTATCGACTGCTGAAGGCTGCAATGCCGAAACTTAGGATCAGTTGCCTTTTTGACCCCAATATCAGCAATGAAGATGGTGACTACAAAGAATACAGAGGGCAGCCGATTGCTTTCTATAAAGAGCAAGGCTTAATCGAAATCCTTACTGACTATAATATGATGTTTGGTCAGGATTTTTCGATTGCTACACACGCTCGCTTCAAAAAAGACCTTTCTCTACGCCTTGCCCACAAAGAGCAATATAAGCGGGTCGAAAGAGAGCCTGAGAAGCAGCTCGACCTCCTGATTGTAGTGGATCAGATGCTTACCGGCTTTGACTCTAAGTGGGTCAACACGCTGTATATGGACAAGATACTGGAGTATGAGAACATCATTCAGGCATTTTCCAGAACCAACAGACTTTTTGGACCCGATAAGCCTTTTGGCATCATCAGATATTATCGCAAGCCGCATACGATGGAGCAGAATGTGAGCAAAGCTGTTAAGCTCTATTCCGGCGATAGACCGATAGGTCTGTTCGTTGAAAAGCTGTCTTACAACCTCGGAAAGCTCAACGCTGTGTTTGATGATATTGCCTATTTGTTCAAGAATGCTGGTATCCCTGACTTTGAAAAGCTGCCTGCGGACGGAACCGTAAGAGCTAAGTTCGCCTCGCTGTTTAGAGATTTCAACGGATACCTTGAAGCTGCTAAAATCCAAGGATTTAGGTGGGACAAACACACCTACTCATTCAAGGACGAGGAAAGCGGTAATTCGATTGAAATTACAATGGAGTTCGATGAGAACGCATTTTTGATTTTGGCACAGCGTTATAAAGAGCTTTCCGCTGCTTCTCCCGATGATCCCGGATCACAAGACATAGATATACCATACGATCTTGTTGGATACCTGACTGAAATTGACACAGGGGTTATTGATGCCGATTATATGAACAGTCGTTTCGATAAGTACCTCAAATTGATTCGACAGGAAGGTTCTTCCGAGGAATCTATTGAGCAAGCAAAGGCAGAACTTCACAAGACTTTTGCTGCCCTAACGCAAGAGGAGCAGAAATACGCAAATATCTTTCTGCACGACATTGAGCGAGGCGATGTCATTGCCGAGGACGGAAAAACGCTTCGTGACTACATCACGGAGTATCAGTTTAGAGCAAAAGATGACCAAATTCACCGTTTTGCAACCATCTTCGGTCTTGATGAGGATAAACTCAGGAATATGATGGGGCTTAACCTGAATGAAGCGACTATCAATGAGTTTGGCAGGTTTGACGAGCTGAAAAAGAGCGTCGATAAGTCCAAAGCAAAAGCGTTCTTTGAAGCATATGAACAAACCAAGTTGATTCCGCCCAAGGTCAATATGAAAACGGATCAGCTTTTGCGGCAGTTCATTCTTACCGGTGGATTTGAGGTTGATATGCCGTAATGAGTGCCATAACCGCTAAAGCAAGCCGAAAAATGAAAAAATATGCGGTCTTAACAAGAGAGCCAAGGTGTTTCCTTGGCTCTTTTGATTTTTCTTGGGAACAGCGTAAGTTTGAAGAAATCGCTGTGCGATCATCGGTAATATGCTCCGATGGTACCCTTCCAAAAGTTGAATATGAGGATATAGTGTCAGGGGCAGGTCGGCTCAACAAAGACATCTACGCCAAGCAAAGTAGCAAATCAGGCATCGCATTTCATCAAGGTGATGTCCTTTACGGAAAACTCCGCCCATACTTGCAAAACTGGCTTTTGCCCACATTTGGCGGGCTTGCTGTGGGCGATTTTTGGGTATTACAGCCTCAAAACGCTGATAGCAGCTTTCTATATCGATTGATTCAGAGCCGGCAATTCGATGAAGTAGCTAATCAATCGACCGGTACGAAAATGCCGAGGGCAGATTGGAAATTGGTGTCCAAAACTGTGTTCTCCATCCCGTCAAACATTAGTGAGCAGGCTGCTATTGGTACATACTTTACAGCACTCGATAGCCTTATCACCCTTCATCAGCGTAAATGTGTATTTTTATTCGGCTTATTTCAGGCTTTTATCTCTATGATCTTCACCGCTTCAACATTTTCTTGGGAACAGCGTAAGCTCGGAGAGATGGGGCAAACATACACAGGCTTATCGGGAAAAACAAAAGACGATTTTGGTCACGGACAGGCTCGATTTGTGACTTATATGAATGTCTTTTCAAATCCTATCAGCAATCCAGAAATGACCGAGCCGATAGAAATCGACCCTAAGCAAAATGAAGTTGAAGTTGGAGATGTGTTTTTTACCACTTCGTCCGAAACACCCGAAGAAGTAGGAATGTCCTCTATTCTGCTTGAAAAACGGGGAAAAACTTATCTTAACAGCTTTTGCTTCGGCTTTCGTCCTTCAGAAAAAATAGACAGCTACTATCTTGCGTATATGCTACGCTCTGAGTCTACAAGAGCAAAGATTATTTTGTTGGCACAAGGTATCTCACGATACAATATTTCAAAAAACAAGGTTATGGAAATAGCCGTTTCACTTCCATCACTTGATGAGCAAAAGATGATTGGACAGTATTTCAGCCAGCTCGACAACCTTATCACCCTTCATCAGCGTGAGTGCATTTCTTTTACCGCAAGGGCGGGCAGGCTTATCCTGACCGCAAATAAAAAGCGAAATACTTCTTCTTGGGAACAGCGTAAGTTGGGAGATATTGCTGACATTGTGGGTGGTGGAACCCCAAGTACAGGAAATCAGAGCTATTGGGACGGTGATATTGATTGGTATGCACCTGCTGAAATTGCGGATCAAATCTATGCAAATTCGAGTCAAAAAAAGATAACCGGCTTGGGTTATGAGAATAGTTCAGCTAAAATGCTTCCTCCCGGTACAGTCCTGTTTACATCTCGTGCAGGGATCGGGAAAACAGCCATTTTAACCCGAAAAGGCTGCACTAATCAGGGATTTCAGTCCATTGTCCCACATCGTGGAGAGCTTGACTCTTACTTCATTTTTTCTCGAACCGGAGAATTAAAACGATATGGAGAGCTTGTTGGGGCTGGATCAACTTTCGTCGAGGTTTCGGGAAAGCAAATGGCTGTAATGGAGCTGATGATGCCGCCAACGATGCGAGAACAACAGACTATTGGAGGTTTCTTTCAGCAGCTCGACCACCTTATCACCCTTCATCAGCGTAAGCCATTTTTAATGAAATGGAGGACTTCTGATGCTAACAGAAACCAAACGAACAGACTTGTTCTGTGAATATTATGCAAAATGGATTACGGTGTATAAGAAGGGCGCAATCAGAAAGGTGACGATGGATAAGTACCTGATGACGCAGAAATGGCTCGTTAAGCTCGTCCCAAACCTGAGAGTATGTGATATGAACCGGATCGCTTATCAGCAGCTGTTGAACGACTATGCTGAGTTCCACGAGCGCCAAACCACGATGGATTTTCACCACCAGCTCAAGGGAGCTATTCTTGATGCTGTTGATGAGGGCTTGATTGAAAGAGATCCTACTCGCAAGGCAATCATCAAGGGGAAGCCACCGGTTGCTAAGAAAATCAAGTATCTCAATCAATTTGAGCTACACACGCTGCTGATCTCGCTTGACCTAAAGGATAAGGTGAATTGGGACTACTTTATCCTGTTGGTAGCAAAGACGGGGATGCGCTTTTCTGAAGCACTGGCTCTTACCCCGAAAGACTTCGACTTTGCCCATCAAACACTGTCCATAAGCAAGACTTGGGACTACAAGGGAAAGGGCGGCTTCCAGCCTACGAAGAACAAGTCGTCTGTGCGGAAAATTCAAATTGACTGGCAAACTGTCATTCAATTTTCTGAATTGGTAAAGCACCTTCCCGAAGATAAGCCCATCTTTGTCAACTCCACTGTCTACAATTCGACGGTGAACGACATTCTCGGCAGGCATTGCAAAGCCTGTAACATCCCTGTCATCTCTGTCCACGGATTACGGCATACACACGCCTCTTTGCTGTTATTTACGGGCGTTTCCATTGCGAGCGTTGCCCGGCGTCTTGGACATTCGAGTATGACCACTACGCAAAAAACCTATCTGCACATCATTCAGGAACTTGAAAACAAAGACATCGACTTGGTGATGCGCTCTCTTTCGGGTTTGAGCTAAAAAACAAAACCGGCTTGCGCTGATTAAAGGTGATAAAAAAGATGCCATCCGAAAGGGTGGCATCTTAGTTATTTGTCGTATCTTAGAAAATCGTTACAATGCTCCTGCTGGCGCAAACGGTAGCCCTGAGAAATCAGCGTATCGGCTTTTAGAGCGA
>ENA-OROL01002929-OROL01002929.1-human-gut-metagenome-genome-assembly--contig:-NODE-2929-length-11338-cov-2.103519_pt1 | contig 11338 bp, 11 predicted proteins | sample MGYA00242128_ERZ509048 | MGnify/ENA primary metagenome ERZ509048 (study PRJEB26280, sample SAMEA2338750) | human gut metagenome | biome: human gut; feature: human-associated habitat; material: faeces...
GCGGGTGAAATCATCCTTGAAAGCGGGATTTTCGCACTTGCTATTTGACCCTGCAACTGCTCTTGAGCGTCTGATTCCCAAGCATCCACGAACGGGGAAAGGTAGTTTTCCAGTTCGGGATAACTGCGCAAAATAGTGAATACATCGGCGTATTTCTTGTTCAATAGTTCAATGGCATGGGGGAACGTGCAATACCTGCCGCCCTGATAAATGCGCAAGTACCAAATAATGGCTGCAAGTAGGATAATCGGGCTTTCCACGAAAAAATCGCCCTGCTTGCTTATCCAAGAGCGATTGAGGTTAAGCATAATCGTATAGCTGGCTTCATAGGCATCCGCAATGTCCGACATGAAGCTGGCGTTTATCGGGTTGCATCGGTGGCTCTTGCGTGGGTCGTCAAAATTGATAACGTAAAACTTAGGCTTTACCTTGTAGCCGTCCAAGTGGTTAAGCAGATGATTGTAAGCGATTTCTGAAAGGTCAGGAAATTTGTAATCATAACAATAGAGCGCAAAGCCTTTCTCGATTTGCTGTTTTATGTAACTGTTTACCACCGCATACGACTTACCGCTGCCCGGCGTTCCCAATACAAGACTGGCACGGAATGGGTTCACAACATTTATCCAGCCATTATTCCATTTCTTCTTATAGTAGAACCGGGTAGGCAGATTTACGGAATACTCGTTTTCGATAAACCTTGTTTCCTGCTGGAAACTTTCGTTCTCGGTATTAAAGACGTCATCCATTAGGTTGTTCTTCAACAGCCGAGACATCCACGTACCCGCCATAAGCATACAGATATAGCCCACCGACAACGTGGCGATGTAAAACGCCGTGTCTGCCGTGTGTAGCAGGGGCAGTTCCAACAGCCACCAGTTCAGGAAGAACAAAGTCACCCCTACTGCAAGGCTGCAATGTATCTTCGTCCACGTTATCTTTTCCTCTTTCACGCCCTTAGTACCGATACATGATAGGGCGAGGAACACCACCGCAAAAAGTTTCGTCCATAAGATAGACGAGAACAGCCCGGTGGTGCGCTGGAAGTTCCACAGTATCTTGTCTATCACTTCAAAGGTCACTCCCCACTCTTTCAGGGTGGAGTAACAGAACCAGTACACGTTTATTCCCACGAATAGAATACTGATAGCCCGCATAAAGTCCATGACCCTTGCAAGCCCTCTCAAATCATCTTCCTGTTGCATGATTGTAATGTTTTTTTAAGTTAGTCGATGCGCCTTGTGCGCTTCTTTTTCTTCTTTCTCTTTTGGCGGGCGGTGTCCTGCGGATCGTCACCGCCTGATGCACCGCCGCCCAACAATCCGCCGAAAACACCCAGCACGGAAGCCACGCCCGAAACGATGTCGGATTTCGGCGTGAAGCCCGGCTGTTCCTGATGCGTGGATTGTTCCTGCCGTATGTCCGCTTTTCTTTCATCGGAATACAAATCGTTGAACACGTTCGCCGAATACTCCTTGCCCAAGCGTGAACCGTTCAGCACCACCCGGCTGTCGTGGTCGATGAACGTAACGCCATAGATGCGCCCGCTGTCGTTCTGACGGAATACCACGTCAATGCCCTGTTTCTTTAGCTGCTGTTCCAGTTCCTTGCGGCTGCGGGTGGTCTGCATGGCAGTGGCTACAATCTTCCGGGTGCGCTCTTTCAGTTTCCCGTTCTTGATTGCTTCGCCCGATTTCTCCATTCTGCGCTGCACCGCTTCATAACCCACCGACTTGCCGATGCGGGAAGCCTTTACCGGGTTGCCCACCTTTTCGCCCTTGTCATTGATAGCGGAATAGACAATGCCCTGATAGGGTTTGCCGTTTACCTCGCCTTTGACTTCCTCGGCACATATATTATAGGTGGCAAGCAAAGCCTTGTACTCCCCGAACGACTGGAAGCGGTAGCCGTAGCAAGCCGCTTTCACGGTATTGCCGATTTGGTGCTTCACGTCCCCGGCGGCATAGTCCACCTTTTTAAGTTCCGGGCGTTCGGCACGTTCCTTTCGCTCTGCCGGGTGCAGCCCGTATTTCCTTTCCAGTTCACGGGTGATTTGCTTGCTGCGCCGATGCTCGAACTTGTCATTCAGCGGTCTGCCGTTTTCGTCCACCCGCAAGCCAACGATGTGGATATGGTGGCGGTCGATGTCGGTATGCTTGTACACCAAATAGGGCTGGTCGCCATAGCCCAACTTCCGCATATACTCTTTGGCAATGTCGGAAAGCTGCTGGTCTGTCAGCACGTCTTCCGGGTGCGGGTTTATGGAAATATGAAGTATCGGCTTCTTGGTGGATAGCTGGACGGGCATCTGCATTTCAAAGCTGCGCATACACTCGCCGATAGAGAAATTCCCGTCCTCGCTTAACAGCATCCGGTTGGAGAAAAGCACCTTTGCTTCCCCGCTGTCCACCTTGTTTTGGTTGTACGCCAGTGCGCCGAACATATTGCCGCCCGTGCTTATTTTGGCAACCATAGTTCCTTGCACTCGTTTGTCAGGTCGATAACCTGACGGTTCAACACAGCCAGTTCGGTGGTCGCTTTCTCCAGTTTATAGAGAAAAGCCAGTGCCTTTTTCTCCGAAAAGTTGTTGTGCAACGCCTTTACAACTTGGTTGTAATTGACCGCAACCGCCCGGAACTGGGCGTAAAATTCGGTCAGCCGGGCGCAATATTCTACTGCCGACTTGTCCACTTTCACCACCCGGAACGGCTCGCCGAACAGCCGGGCGGCGATGAAACGGGACTTGCTCGTAACGCCCGACTGCTCCCATTGCGAGAGGAAGCGGGCATTCTCCCGGTCGTTCAGATAAAGGACATGGCGATGCTTCGCCGGGTCTGCGAGGGCGGGGCGACCGCCCTTGTTGGTTCTTCTTGTTTCCATACTTCTTTGGATTAAAAAATTACGACTTCGGAGTGATTTTTACCCCCGCAAGGGGCAAGGCGTTTTCAGGCACGGAAAACGGTTTTGTAGCATACAAAACACACCTTGCTATTTTCTGACGAAAATCGAAATCCGTCACGGACGGATTGGGGTTAGCGTGGAACGGTAAGCCCAGCCATTCACCAGCCCTGTTTTACACCTGCGCCCCCTGCGGTTCGTTACTCCGCTGCAAAGTAACGGTGATTTATAATGCTGTAAAATAGGCGGTTGGTGGACAAAGCGGGACAGCGCAGGACAAATCGGGACAAGGTTTTCAGGGGACGTTTTTTCTCCCTTTTTTTGCATCGGATTTCAAGATTGAAAGAAATATTCCAATCAGGAAAGAATGATTGAAAGCATGATTTCAATAAAACGTGATTGCAGGATTTCAATATTTCAAGAAAGAATGAAAGCAGGAAAACAAGATTGAAATAAAACAGTCTTTCAATATTTCAAGATTGCAACATGGAAAGAATGAATGATTGGAAGCAATAAATAAATCTATCAACCAATAATGAACGGAAGCAATATGGAAAACGAGAAAACACCCCTTTATGTCGCCTTTTCCACCCAAAAGGGCGGGGTCGGCAAAACCACCTTTACCGTGCTGGCGGCGAGTTACCTCTATTACCTCAAAGGCTACGATGTGGCGGTGGTCGATTGCGACTATCCCCAACACTCCATTGCCGGGATGCGAAAGCGGGATGCCGAGCAGGTCGGGGCGGATGAAGATTACAAGCGCATGGCGTATGAACAGTTCACCCGGCTGGGGAAGAAAGCCTACCCGGTGCTGTGCAGTTCGCCCGAAAAGGCGATTGCAACGGCTGACGAATATATAGCCGCCGGACACGTGCCGGATATTGTCTTTTTCGACCTGCCCGGCACGGTGAACAGCGAGGGCGTGATAAACTCCCTTGCGGGCATGGACTACATCTTCACCCCCATTTCAGCCGACAAGGTGGTGCTGGAAAGCAGCCTGTCGTTCGCAATGGCTATTCAAAAACTACTGGTGAGGAATGAAGCCTGCCGACTTGCCGGGCTGTACCTCTTTTGGAACATGGTGGACGGGCGGGAGAAAACAGACCTTTACACCGCCTATGACAAGACCATTAAGGAACTGGAACTGCCGCTGATGAAAACCTTTATCCCCGATACCAAACGCTACAAAAAGGAACTGGTAGCGGATAAAAAGGCGGTGTTCCGCTCCACGCTCTTTCCCGCCAGCCGCCCGCTGGTAAGGGGAAGCAACTTGGAAGAACTGATAACCGAAATAGTGTACTACATCAAATTACAATGATATGGCAAAGCAAAGCGGCGGGATGCCGAAGATAGACGAGGATTTCATGAAAGAGCTTATCTCGCAGGGTGTTCCCAGTAAACAAGATAATAATAAGACGAATGATGTACCGCAAGAAACACAAACAGAAACGGTGCAAGTAGAGAAACCGACACCCCGCAAGCGCAAGGGCGGTTCGGGCGACTACCGGGAAACCTACTTTCAGAAAGTGGAACTGGCAGACCGACAGCCCTTGTACGTGAGCCGTACCACGCACGAGAAGCTGATGCGTATCGTGACAGTGATAGGCGGGCGCAAGGTGACGGTAAGCAGCTACGTGGAAAACATTCTGCTGCGCCACTTCGAGCAGTACCAAGACGAGATAAACACCCTGTACGAAAGCCACTTCCAAAAGCCTGTCTGACTATGGTAATCTATTGCATACTTAGCGGGCTTTTGGTGTACTATATCGCCCTATGGCTGTGGTATCGCTACACGGACAGCCGGACATAACCGGGCAGAACGGATGATGCGCCACTCCCACGAAACGAGGTTTCGGGCTACACGCTGATAGGTGAAAGCCGATACAAGGGCGGACTAATCGGGACAGCGCAGGACAAATCGGGACACCTCCCGCAAGCGGCTGAAAATGATACTATTTTTGCGCCGCAGGCTGACGGACAGCCGGAAGAAAACATTTCGGAAGCAGCAGCCGAAGCGGAAGAAACACCCGGTTACGAGAATGACGAACCCGACTACGAGGACGAGGAAATAGCCGGGTACATGGACGGTGACGATGATACCGGGCGGGCTACGGGCGTGAGCTTTGACGAATTGGGCAAAGCGGTACGCACGGCGAACGCCGACAACCCCACCGAAGCGGAACAACGGCAAGCAGCCGGGACACTGGCAAGCATTGAGGGGACGAACCTCTACGATGCGGTGGTGGAGAACATCAACGGCGGGCTGGCAAAGGTGGCGGAACTGCTGGGACGCAACGAAGCGGAACTGGCTACGGCTGCTGTCCCTGCCGGAACTGGCAATACAAGCGAGGAACACGAAGCGTTCGACATGAACGATTTCCTATAATATAATAATGTGTAACAATATGAAGCAACGTGACTACGGTTGATTGGCAACCTGAAAACCAACAGACGGCATCCGTGCCGCAACCACTAAAATTTCAAATTATTCACCAGCCGGGAAAGGCGGACTTCCCACCCGCCGCCCGGCATTAAAAACAAATCACAATGAGAAAGAAAATCTTTTTGTCGGCGGCTCTCCTTGCCGCTGTGGTAAGTGCCTACGCACAAGGAAACGGGCAGGCGGGCATCACCGAAGCCACGAACCTAATCACCGGGTATTTTGACCCCGGAACAAAACTGGTGTACGCAATCGGGGCGGTCTGCGGCTTGATTGGCGGGGTAAAAGTATATAACAAGTTTTCAAGCGGCGACCCCGACACCTCAAAGACCGCCGCCAGTTGGTTCGGGGCGTGCATCTTCCTGATTGTCGCCGCCACTATCCTGCGTTCGTTCTTCCTCTAAAAAGGCGGCAATGTCTGAATATCCGGTAAACAGGGGTATCGGGAAGCCGGTGGAGTTCAAGGGGCTGAAAAGCCAGTACCTCTTTATCTTTTGCGGCGGCTTGCTTGCCGTCTTCGTGGTGTTCATCGTCCTGTTCATGGCAGGCGTGAACCAGTGGCTATGTATCGGTTTCATCGTGTCGGCTTCGCTGCTGCTCGTGTGGCAGACGTTCCGGCTCAACGCACGGTACGGCACGCACGGGCTGATGAAAGCAGCCGCACGCAAAAGACACCCACGCTTCATTATCAGCCGAAAGGCGATACCCCGGCTGTTCAACTACAAAAGAAGAAAGGAAGAAAGAACATGAGGAATATGTTAAAGGCTACCACGCTGGAAAGGAAATTTCCACTTTTGGCGGTGGAGAACGGCTGCATCATTTCAAAGGATGCGGACATAACGGTGGCTTTCAGGGTGGAACTGCCCGAACTGTTCACCGTCACCAGTGCCGAGTACGAAGCCATACATTCGGCATGGTACAAGGCAATCAAGGTGCTGCCCGACTACTCCATAGTACACAAGCAGGACTTCTTCATCAAGGAGAACTACCAGCCCGACACCGAAAGGGACGAGCTTAGTTTTTTAAGCCGCTCCTTTGAACGGCACTTCAATGAACGCCCGTTCCTGAACCATTACTGCTACCTGTTCCTGACGAAAACGACAAGGGAGAGAAGCCGCCGACAGAGCGACTTCTCCACCCTCTGCCGGGGCAGGATTGTACCGCAGGAGATAGCCGACAAGGAAGCGGCGGCAAAGTTCATCGAAGCGGTCGGGCAGTTTGAAAGGATTATGAACGACAGCGGTTTTGTCACCCTTACCCGGCTGGCGGCATCGGAAATCACCGGGCAGGACGGAAAGGCGGGCATCATCGAGAAATACTTCTCGCTCTCGCAAACCGACACTACTTGCCTGAAAGACATCGGGCTGTACCCGGAAGAAATGCGTGTCGGGGACGATATACTGTGCCTGCACACGCTTTCGGACGTGGAAGATTTGCCCGGAAAGGTCGGGACGGACTGCCGATTTGAGAAACTTTCCACCGACAGAAGCGATTGCAGGTTAAGTTTCGCCGCCCCGGTGGGCGTGCTGTTGTCGTGTAACCACGTCTATAACCAGTTCATCTTCATAGACGACCACGCCGAAAACCTGAAGAACTTCGAGCAGACCGCCCGGAACATGCAATCGCTCTCCCGTTACTCCCGTGCCAACCAAGTGAACAAGGAGTGGATAGACGAGTACCTGAACGAAGCCCACAGCAAGGGGCTTATCTCGGTGCGCTGCCACTGCAACGTCATGGCATGGAGTGACGACCGGGACGAACTCAAACGCATACGCAACGATGTGGGAAGCCAGCTTGCGCTAATGGAGTGCAAGCCCCGGCACAACACGGTCGATACGCCCACGCTCTTTTGGGCGGGCATACCCGGCAACGAAGCCGACTTCCCGGCAGAGGAAAGTTTCTACACGTTCTTGGGGCAGGCTCTCTGCCTGTTCGTGGAAGAAACGAACTACAAGAGTTCGCTTTCGCCGTTCGGTATCAAAATGGTGGACAGGGTAAGCGGTCGCCCGCTGCACATCGACATATCGGATTTGCCCATGAAGAAAGGCATCACGACCAACAGAAACAAGTTCATACTTGGGCCGAGCGGGTCGGGTAAGTCCTTCTTCACCAACCACATGGTGCGCCAGTATTACGAGCAGGGTGCGCACGTGCTGCTGGTCGATACGGGTAACAGTTACTTGGGGCTGTCCCAGCTTATCCACAACCGCACGCACGGCGAGGACGGGATTTATTTCACCTACACCAACGAGAACCCGATAGCGTTCAACCCGTTCTATGTCGAGGACGGGGTATTTGACATCGAGAAGAAAGAGAGTATCAAGACCCTTATACTCACCCTGTGGAAGCGGGACGATGAAGCCCCCAAGCGGTCGGAAGAAGTGGCGTTGTCCAATGCGGTAAGTGCCTATATCGAACGGATAGGCAATGACCGTTCGGTAACGCCCTGCTTCAACACGTTCTACGAGTTTGTCCGGGATGATTACCGCCGACAGCTTGAACAGAAGAACGTCAGGGAAAAGGATTTTGACATAGACAACTTCCTGAACGTGCTTGAACCGTACTATCGTGGTGGTGAGTACGACTACCTGCTGAACTCCGACAAGGAGCTGGATTTGCTGCATAAACGCTTCATTGTCTTTGAATTGGATAACATCAAAGACCACAAGATTTTATTCCCGATAACGACTATCATTATTATGGAAGCCTTTATAAACAAAATGCGCAAGTTAAAGGGAATAAGGAAGTTAATACTAATTGAAGAAGCGTGGAAAGCGATTGCATCGGCGAATATGGCGGATTACATAAAATACCTTTGTGCGCCCGTAAAGGTTGCATCGTAAACATCTCTTTGGCAAGAGATTAGGAAAGTGTTCTTTGAAAATGACCTATCATCAGCCGACTTATCTGTTTCGGGAAAACTTAACCGAGCAGGGAGTGTAGCATGTCGGAAAAGTTATAAGTCAGTTAGTTACCAAACTGCGACTGAATAGCGAGATGAAAAGATAGATATGAGGATAAAGTCCGAATTGATTGAACGATAGTCCGAGTGGTCCCCCTTGAGGCTATGGCGTAAGGTAACTATCAATCGCCATATCGTGATACTACTTCAGTGTACAGGTATGAATGTAGCAAGAACTTATCACGACACAACCGCAATAAGCGAGTAAAGGACGGAAGTCGTATCCGACAATCTATCATGCCAACAGTTACGATGTAATAAACGGGGATTACCTATCCCGAAGTGCCGAAAGGCTATTAGGTTCGACCTATGAAAATTCGGAGTGGTAACGGAGCTTCCATAGTAGTTTGAGCAAGGTAACGCCTTGTACATGGCGAAGGGAAGCAGCTAATTATTAATACAATTAACGGAAAATGTGAGAGACATTATGAGAAGTCCAGAAAGAGTATTAAACAGTCTATCAGAACACAGTAAGGATGCAAGCTATAAGTTTGAACGTCTTTACAGAATTTTGTTCAATGAGGAAATGTTCTACGTTGCCTATCAGCGCATTTATGCCAAAGAAGGTAACATGACTAAAGGTTCGGACGGTCAGACCATTGACAACATGAGCCTGAAACGAATTGAAAAGTTAATTGATACGTTAAAAGATGAAACGTACCAACCCCAACCGTCAAAGAGAGTGTACATACCAAAGAAAAACGGTAAGAAAAGACCTCTTGGCGTACCGACTTTTAATGACAAGCTGATACAAGAAGTAGTAAGAATGGTATTGGAAGCCATATACGAGGGAAGTTTTGAATACACCTCGCATGGTTTCCGTCCCAATCGAAGCTGCCATACTGCATTAGCCCATATCCAAAAGGAGTTTAATGGTGCAAAATGGTTTGTAGAGGGAGACATAAAAGGCTTCTTCGATAACATAAACCATGATGTACTGATAAATACCCTCAAGGAGCGCATTACGGATGAACGTTTTATACGTTTAATGCGCAAGTTCTTGAAAGCGGGATATATTGAAGAATGGCAATTCTATAATACTTACAGTGGCACACCGCAAGGTGGTATCATTAGCCCGATACTGGCTAATATCTACCTTGACAAACTGGACAAGTATATAAAGGAATACATTGTCAAATTCGATAAGGGGAAGAAACGAAAATTCAGTAGAGAAAGTTTGGACTTTGGCAATGCAAGAAAACGTATTGTGCGAAGATTGAAGTCCGTAAAAGACGAAAGGCAAAAGGCAAAGCTAATCCTTGAACTGAAAGCAATAGAACAAGGACGGGCTAAATATCCCAACGGCGAAGAAATGGATGCCGATTACAGGAGAATGAAATATGCGAGATATGCAGATGATTTTCTCGTGGGAATTATCGGAAGTAAACAAGATGCGCAACAGATAAAGGAAGATATTAAAAACTTCCTTGCTGACAGACTGGCATTGGAGCTGTCCGATGAAAAGACACTTGTCACTCACACGGAAAGACCGGCCAAGTTTCTCGGATATGAAATCTCTGTAAGAAAATCCAATGAACAAAGACGGGATAAACGAGGCAGATTGAGAAGAACCTATGGTAAAAGGGTCTGTCTGAATGTCAGTTCGGAAACTGTTCGTAAGAAACTTTTCGATTTGGGAGTCTTGGAAATGGCGAACCGTAACGGAAAGGAAATATGGAAACCGAAATGTAAATCGGGACTGATATTTAATGATGACCTTGAAATCCTTGACAGTTATAATCGAGAAATCGTGGGTTTCTATAATTACTACTCCATAGCCAACAACTGTGCCCATGCCTTGAACAATTTCAGTTACATCATGGAATACAGCATGTACAAAACGTTTGCAGGCAAATATAAGTGCCGCACACGTAAAGTAAACAAGAAATATCGCAAGAACGGTAGGTTTATCGTAAAGCACATGACTAAAACAGGGGTAAAGGAAAGGTACTTTTACGACGGTGGCTTCAAACGAAAGAAGCCTACCTATAAATCGGAATGTGACATTATGCCACGAACAATTTATACTGCGGGGCGGACAAGTCTTGTTGAAAGACTGAAAGCCCGTGAGTGTGAATTATGTGGAGCGACAGACGACCTTGTTATGCACCATGTAAGGAAACTAAAGAACTTGCAGGGAAAGGAAAGCTGGGAACGACACATGATTGCCCGCAAACGCAAGACGATTGCCGTGTGCAGGAGTTGTCACAAGAAGATACATGACGGAAAGATAGACTGAAATTAGTGGAGAGCCGGATACGCTGAGAGGTGTAAGTCCGGTTCGGGGGCGAGCATTTGGAAACCTGTCATAGGAATATGATAAGGCGCTGGGTGCTTAGCCTACACAAAACCGTTAGGAAGTATTTAGGTGAAGCGATTGTAGTCACACAGGAAGTGGAAGATATTATTTCCTCCCCCATTGTAAAAGAGAGTATTATAAACAATTCTGATTGTAAAATACTGCTCGACCAACGGAAGTACCTTAATAAATTCGATAGCATACAGAACCTTTTGGGACTGACCGACAAGGAACGTTCACAGGTGCTTTCCATCAACCTTGCCAATCATCCGAACCGGAAATACAAGGAAGTTTGGATAGGCTTAGGCGGTACACAGTCAGCCGTATATGCTACCGAGGTGAGTTTGGAAGAATATTACACGTTCACAACGGAAGAAACGGAAAAGATGGAACTTTTCGCCTTGTCCGAAAAGCTGGGCGGCAATCTCGAACTGGCTATCAAACGGCTTGCCGAAAGCAAGCGCAATCCCGAAAAATAATCAATCAACAATTTAAAATCAATCAGTATGAAACATTTAAAATTCTTGTTCCCGGTGCTGTTATGCACCTTGTTACTGGGGCTTTCTTCCTGTAAGGAAACGAACGCCGACCGTCTTAGGGCGATGCGTGGCGACTGGGTAAGCATAAAGAACCGTCCGGCGTTCTCTCTCTTTGAGGAAAACGGACATTATCGGGTAACAACCTATCGAAAGACTTACCGGGGGACTATCCAAACGGAAACCTATGAGATTTCAGAACAGGA
>ENA-OROL01002938-OROL01002938.1-human-gut-metagenome-genome-assembly--contig:-NODE-2938-length-11324-cov-3.983938_pt1 | contig 11324 bp, 7 predicted proteins | sample MGYA00242128_ERZ509048 | MGnify/ENA primary metagenome ERZ509048 (study PRJEB26280, sample SAMEA2338750) | human gut metagenome | biome: human gut; feature: human-associated habitat; material: faeces...
TCAAAAGGTATACAGCCTTTTTACCCGCGAAGACGACGGCCTGCAATGGCTTCTCTGTTCCGTTGATTGGGACAATAATACGCTGGAATGGACGGAAATTCCGCTCAATCACGATTTGGTATGGCATTCCGCAGCCGCGGCCATCATTCAGGATGGCATCGTCTTCGCGCAGCACGATGGCGAACGATATCAGTTGTATTTCACGCTGTTAAAACGAGACGGAACACATGCGAATTTCCAGACCAGCGTCCCGAATGGATATCATCAATTTCTTGACCCTCGCGATGAAAAGTCGATTCGCGCCATCCTGTGGGACGGGGGCAGCGATTGCGCAAGCCTCGTGACCTATACGCCGACCTGCGGCGCTCGGTAAGCAAAGGAGGGAATCGCCCCCCACTGATGACGTGTCATTCACTCAAGGCCTAAGCACACGCATGGCGCGGAGAGCATCGTTCTTCGCGCCATGTGTGCTTATCTGCTGCGGTACCAAATAACCCGCTGACTTTCACACATACGGCATAGTCAGCGGGCAGAATGTAAGTTATTCTGTTCAATAATTAAACCTACAAAACAGATTTCATCGTAATGTTTGTGCCTGTTTCAACGCATAAATCATAGAATCGATACCTAATAGTGTCGTATAGCTACTGTTGGTTTTTCTGAAAGCGGGCGTGTAATAAACATTGTTTTCAGCATCAAAACAGAATTTTTCAGCAGTTAGTTCTTCTATCTCACGTGCCAATAGATTACTTCCATAGAAGCGGCGGAGAAAGTCGATTCCCGCACACATGGCAGCGACAGGTTTCTTTTCGCTAATAAAATGTGTGACGCACGTTTTTATCACATTGGAGTCTCTATAATTGTTCAATAAACCAATTCCACCGGGTATGATCAATGCATCGTATTCTGCAAAATCAACCTCATGAATATCTTTAATGCGTCCCCTACCGATGCGGGCTGCTTCTATAAGGATATTCCGCTTTTCTGCCATCTCTTCTGTCAAATGGTTAACAGACTGAATGGAAACATCTTCTGCGACAGGAGTGTAATCACACCCATATTTATCAAGCGCTGCATACGTCAGAATTACTTCTTCTATACATGAACCATCACCGAGGCCACAGCCTGCTAATAGAACTAAATACTTCATTTGTTTTCACCTCCACAACTCACGGTTTGCCAACGACTTCTCACTGATAAGCATAGCATATAAAGCGACTTACATCAACGCCTTCTTCATGGTAAATCAGCGACCTTTTTATGAACACCGTTCTGTTTTGCCTGTTCACTCGCCGCCCTGCGCCGTTCTCGATAAAGTGGAATGTGATCTCTGCCAGTACCTCTCCGGCGAAGAAAAGTATTCTCAACTCTTCGAATGCTTTGGCCGCGACGCGACATCCGTCCACTGCTTTCTCAATGCAGAAGGTCTGCCGATCCCGGTAAAGAAATATTTTCCAGCGCTTGACGCGATCTTGCGCCAAAAAGACCCGCCTCAGTAAGGCGGGTCTTTTTGATTGAGCTCTGTCAAAAACCGTCCCAGTGCGGGATTCTGGTTGCCGCTCTGCCAGGCGGCGATGATCTCTTCCTCCTCCCCTTCGCCCACGAGCGGGACGAAGACGAGGTTGTCGGCATTGTAAAGGCGGTCGGTGCAGTAGTCGGGCAGGAGTGAGATCCCCTCCTCCGCCGCGACCATCATCAGGATGCTTTCGGTGTCCGCCGAGCGGAAGAGAATGTTCGGCTTGTAGCCCGCCTCGGCGTAGCGCTGCATGAAAAAGGCGTCGCCGTAGGAATCGGGCGCGGCGTCGGGCGACATATATAAGATGTTCTCCCCGCGCAGCTCTTGCCGCGTGAGCTGGCGGCGCTGCGTGAGCGGATGGCCCGCATAGAGCGCGACAACGAGCCGAGCCTTTTCGACCGTCTGAAACGTGACGCCCTCCTGTGTGCGCAGGTTTGTCGAGTCCCAAGTGAAGACGATGTCATACTCCTGATGGAGTAACCCCGCGGCCAGCACATCCGTCGAGCAGCGGTAGAACGAGATGAGTACGTTTCCGTTTTTCTGGTGGAAGTGGCGCATCAGGACCGAGAGGTCGCTGCGCTCGTAGCCGCGCACGTAGCCGACGCGCAGCGTGCCGGTCAGGCCCGTCGCCGCGTCATGCACGCGTTCCTGTGCGCGGCTCATGCGCTCTAAGATCGCTTTTGCGTCCAAAAGGAACGACTTTCCCGCGCTCGTCAGGCTTACGGGGCGTGTGCTGCGGTCGAAGAGCTCGCAGCCGAGCGTCTGCTCAAGCTGCTGGATCTGCTGCGTCACCGCGGTCTGCGAGATGTAATACTGCTCCGCCGCCTTTGTGAAGCTCCGGTGCTCCGCGGCGGAGACAAAATAGCGTAGCTGATTGCGATTCATGTACTCATTTCCTCATAACATAAGTTTTGCTTATTATATCATCCGATAATCGGTCTTGTAAAGCCCATCTTCCTGCGGTAAGATAAGCACATCGTTCATAAATCTTTTACAAATGAGGTCGATCAACATGAAACGCGAATCGTTCCGCTCCCGCCTGGGCTTCCTGCTCGTCAGCGCGGGCTGCGCCATCGGCATCGGCAATGTCTGGCGCTTCCCCTATGTGACGGGCAAAAACGGCGGCGGCTATTTTGTTCTCTTTTACATTCTGTGCCTGCTCATCATGGGCGTTCCCGTGCTGACGATGGAGCTGGCCGTCGGCCGCGCGAGCCACAAGAGCGCGATCCTCGCCTACAAGACGCTCGAAAAGCCCAAGTCCAAGTGGCACATCCACGGCTGGTTCTGCCTGATCGGCTGCTACCTCTTGATGATGTACTACACGACGGTTTCCGGCTGGATGGTGAGCTACTTTGGCAGGTTCCTGACCGGCAAGTTCTACTCCGGCATGCCCGCGGAGGACGCGTCCGCCGTGTTCGGCCAGCTGCTGTCCGATCCAGTCGAAATGGGTATTTTAGCAGTCGCTATCGTCATCGTCGGCTTCATCGTCTGCTCGTTCGGCCTGCAAAAGGGCCTTGAGCGCGTGTCCAAAGTGATGATGATCGCGCTGCTCGCGCTCATCCTCATTCTCGCCGTTCACAGCCTGACGCTCTCCGGCGCGGCAGAGGGCATGAAGTTCTACCTGCTCCCCTCGATGGATTCCATCCGCGAAAACGGCCTGCGCAGCCTCATCACCGATGCGATGAATCAGGCCTTCTTCACGCTCTCTCTCGGCATTGCGGCGATGGAGATTTTCGGCAGCTACATGTCCGATGACCACACCCTCGCTGGTGAGTCCATCCGCATCTGCGCGCTCGACACCTTCGTTGCGCTCATGGCCGGCACGATCATCTTCCCCGCGTGCTTCTCCTACGGCGTAGCGCCCGACAATGGCCCGTCCCTCCTTTTCGTCACGCTGCCGCAGGTGTTCGTCAACATGACGGGCGGCCGCTTCTGGGGCACGCTCTTCTTCCTCTTCATGATCTTTGCCAGCATGTCGACAGTGCTTGCGGTCTTTGAAAACATCCTCGCCGTCTGCATGGATACCTTCGGCTGGAGTCGCAAGAAGGCCGTGTTCATCAACGGCCTTATGCTGATGCTCCTGAGTCTTCCCTGCGTGTTCGGCTACAACATCTGGAGCGACTTCCACCCCATTCTCGGCAAGGACGTGCTCGACAGCGAGGACTTCCTTGTGAGCAACCTCCTGCTGCCCATCGGCTCGCTCGTGTATCTGCTGTTCTGCGTCACGAAGTGGGGCTGGGGCTTTGACAAGTATCTCGCCGAGGCCAACAAGGGCGCGGGCATCAAGCTCTCGCCCAAGCTCAAGCCCTATTTCCAGTGGGTGCTGCCGATCCTGATCGTCATCATCCTGCTCCAAGGCCTGCTGTAAATTTGCTATTCTCTCATCTCTCATATCTCTCAAAAGGGAAAAGCCGCAGTGAAATTCATTGCGGCTTTTCCCTTTTTCCGCTTCCTTCGCAATTATGAACTCCGTGTAAATTCGCATATAACTCGTAAATATATTTATATAAATCTATTGACAAAGTTTATTCTCGTGCTATGATAGCATCCAGAAAGAAAAAGAACCCCAAGGAGGCGCATGATGAAAAAAAACCTGTACAGTCTGACGCTGTCAGATGATGTGGTGCGCGAGGTCGACGCGCTGGCCCACCGGATGGGCACGAACCGTTCGGCGCTCGTCAACCAGATTTTGGCCGAGTACGTCTCCGTGCCGACGCCCGAGCGCCGCTGGAACGATATCTTTGAGGCCATCGAAGAGCTGATGACGCCCACGCGCGAGCTGGTGCCGTTCTTCGCCCCCGGCTCGTCCACGATGTCGCTCAAGTCGAGCTTATCGTACAAATACCGCCCCACGGTCAAGTACGAGGTCGACCTGAGCAATGGCGACGCCCAGACGATGGGCACGCTGAACATCGTGTTCCGCACGCAGTCGGCGGCGCTGATCTCCGCAATGACGAGCTTCTTCCGGCTCTGGGTGCAAATCGAAGACAAGTGCCTCGCACCGCTTCTCGGCAGCTCCATTTCCTGCGCGCTGTACGACGGGCGCTTCGTCCGTCCGCTCGCGATGCCGCGCGGAAAGGCGCTGACTGCCGATGATGTCGCCGGTGCGATCAGCGCTTATGTCCAGCTCTTCGACCGGCTGCTCAAGGGCTATCTCGACGGCTCGCTCTCCGCGAGCGATGTTGAAATGGCCTACCGCGGCGATCTGCGAAGCAGAGCGCTGCTGATTTAATCACTTAATTGTAAAAAACACGAATTTGAGGTGAACTTGAATGAATGCTGAAAAATATACGCAAAAGGCTTTGGAAGCCGTCAAGACCGCGCAGAACATGGCGCAGGAAAACGGCAACCAGTATGTAACGACCGAACATTTGCTCTATGCCCTGCTCGATCAGGACGGCGGACTGATTGGGTCACTGTTCGGTAAGATGGGCGTCGATTGCGACGGCTTACTCTCCGAGCTCGACACGCTGATCCGCAATCTGCCCCGCATCTCCGGCGGCAGCGGCGAGGTGTACGCCTCGCCCGAGGTCGGCAAGATCCTGAACCTTGCCGAAAAGACCGCCGAAAAGCTGCACGACGAGTATCTCTCCGTTGAGCACCTGATGCTCGCCATCTTCTCCGAGGGCTCGCAGAGCGTGCGCCAGCTGCTCTCCGACCACGGCATCACGAGAAGCCGCTTCTCCGATGAGCTTGCGAAGGTCAAGACCTCCCCCGTGACGAGCGACAATCCCGAGGATTCCTACGACGCGCTCAAGAAGTACGGCACGGACCTCGTCGAGCGCGCCCGCACGAAGGAGCTTGACCCCGTCATCGGCCGTGACGCAGAGATCCGCAACGTCATCCGCATTCTGTCGCGTAAGACGAAGAACAACCCCGTGCTCATCGGCGAGCCGGGCGTCGGCAAGACGGCCATCGCCGAGGGCCTTGCCCAGCGTATCGTGCGCGGCGATGTGCCCGAAGGGCTCAAGGACCGCACGATCTTCTCGCTCGACATGGGCGCGCTGATCGCGGGCGCGAAATACCGCGGCGAGTTTGAAGAGCGCTTAAAGGCCGTTTTGAACGAGGTCAAGAAGTCCGACGGCAAGATCATCCTCTTCATTGATGAGCTGCACACCATCGTCGGCGCGGGCAAGACCGAGGGCAGCATGGATGCCGGCAACCTCTTAAAGCCGATGCTGGCTCGCGGCGAGCTGCACTGCATCGGCGCGACCACGCTCGACGAGTACCGCCAGTATATCGAAAAGGACGCCGCCCTCGAGCGCCGCTTCCAGCCCGTCATGGTCAACGAGCCGACGGTCGAGGACACCATTTCCATCCTGCGCGGCCTGAAGGAGCGCTATGAGATCTATCACGGCGTTCGCATCCACGACAACGCGCTTGTCGCCGCCGCGACGCTCTCCGACCGCTATATCACCGACCGTTTCCTGCCCGACAAGGCCATCGACCTCGTCGATGAGGCCTGCGCGATGATCCGCACGGAGATCGACTCGATGCCCGCAGAGCTCGACGATCTGCGCCGCAAGATCATGCAGCAGGAGATCGAAGAGATGGCCCTCAAGAAAGAGGACGACCAGCTCTCGCGCGACCGTCTCGAGGAGCTCAAGAAAGAGCTTGCCGATGAAAAGGAACAGTTCAACGCCATGAAGTCCCGCTGGGAAGCGGAAAAGAGCGGCGTGGACAGCGTGAAGCAGCTCAAGAGCCAGATCGAGCAGATGCACGGCGAGATCGAGCGCGCGCAGGCGAACCTCGAGTACGAAAAGGCCGCAAAGCTCAAGTACTCCGATCTCCCCGCCCTCGAAATGCAGCTCAAGGACGCCGAGGCCGCGGCCGAAAAGCACACGGGCGACAACTCCATGGTGCACGACACCGTGACTGAAAACGAGATCGCCGACATCGTCGGCAAGTGGACGGGCATCCCCGTCAGCCGCTTGATGGAGGGTGAGCGCGAAAAGCTGCTGCGCCTCGACGAGATCATTCACAAGCGCGTCGTCGGTCAGGACGAGGCCGTGCGCCTCGTCACCGAGGCCATCCAGCGCTCGCGTGCAGGCATCGCAGACCCGAACCGCCCGATCGGCAGCTTCCTCTTCCTCGGTCCCACGGGCGTCGGCAAGACGGAGCTTGCAAAGTCCCTCGCCGACTGCCTGTTCGACGATGAACACAACCTCGTGCGCATCGACATGACCGAGTACATGGAGAAATTCTCCGTCTCGCGTCTCATTGGTGCCCCTCCGGGATACGTCGGCTATGACGAGGGCGGCCAGCTCACTGAGGCCGTGCGCCGCAAGCCGTACAGCGTCGTGCTGTTCGACGAGGTCGAAAAGGCGCATCCGGATGTTTTCAACATCCTGCTGCAAATTCTCGACGACGGCCGCATCACCGATTCGCAGGGCCGCACGGTGGACTTTAAGAACACGATCATCATCCTGACCTCGAACCTCGGCTCTTCCGAGCTGCTCGACGGCATCCAACCGGACGGCAGCATCTCCGAGAGCGCCCGCGCCGCCGTCATGGGCGAGCTGCGCCGCGCGTTCCGTCCGGAGTTTTTGAACCGTCTTGACGAGATCATCATGTTCAAGCCGCTCACGAAGGAAAACCTCAGCGGCATCATCGACATCCTGATGGAGGGTCTCAAGAAGCGTCTTGCCGACAAGACGCTGAGGCTCGAAGTCACGGATGCGGCCAAGAGCCTCATCATCGAGCGCGGCTTCGACCCGATCTACGGCGCGCGTCCGCTCAAGCGCTACCTCCAGAGCGCGGCGGAGACGCTGATCGCCAAGGAGATTTTGCGCGGCGACCTCGCCGCGGGCAGCACGCTTGTGCTCGACGCCGAAAACGGCGAGCTCACTTGCCGCAAGAAGTAAATACGCGTGAAAAGCCGCCCATTCGGGCGGCTGAAACTCTAAATGAAAAATGGAAGCAATACCGCAATCAGAAGTGAGACTGCTATTGTGATGATAGATGTCTTCGTCATAGGTATCACGCTCCTTGCTTTCATTATATGCATTTTCGCGACAAAGTCAATGATAAGGCGGTGAAAGAATTGCCAGAAACCTCAATCGTAATCAAGACGCAAGACAAGTCTTCTGAGGGGATGAAGACGATTGCGAAGAACGCCGCCGATCTCGGCAGTAAGCTCCGTGAACTTCAGGACAAAGCGCATTCTCTCAGTAAAGAGAAAGCTACGCTCAATGCGAACTTCGATAAAGCAAAAAAAGAGCTGACCGAAGCAAAGAAAAAATTCAATGAGACGCAGGATGCCATGGATGGCCTCAAGATGGAGGCCGCACAGGCGAACTTCGATAATTTATCCTATCAGTTCCGTTCCGTCAGCAAAGAAGCCGAAAAGGCCCGCAAGGAGATCGAAAACCTTGACACGAAGGCCAACAAGTCGATGAACAGCTCGGGCGGCATAGGCGGCGGCTTCAAGTCGATCACAAACGCACTCGTCACTATGCAGGCAGCGCAGATGATTGGCGGCGCAGTACAAGGATCTCTAAACACAAAAATCGGCAGTGCTTTGGGAAGCGATTCCGGTACCCTTGCATCCAGCATGATCTCCTCTGTGCTCTCCGGCGCAATAACCGGGTCAGCATTTGGGCCGCTCGGCGTGCTGGCAGGTGCCACAGTAGGCGGCATTACCGGAGCAATATCGGGAAGTGCACAACGATATGAATCGCAGGATTCCTCCTTCAAGTCTTACGTGCAGGACGCTGTGCAGGAGCAGCTGGACGCGCAGAGCGAGTCGCTGACGAGCGGCAGCTCGATCGCCGCGGGGCGCGAGACCGACAAAATCTCCTTCGCGACGCTGTTCGGCAGCAAAGAGACCGCGGACAGCTATCTCACAAACCTTGTCGGCATGGCCAACTCGACGCCGTTTCTTTATGACGACCTGACAAGCATGAGCAAGACGCTCGCGACCTACGGCTACGATGCAGACAGCATCCTGCCGGTCTTGCAGACCATCGGCGACGCGGGCGCGGCGCTCGGCCAGTCTACGAACGATATGACCGCCGTGGCCACGGCCATCGGCCGCATGAAGAGCAGCAACAAGACGACGCTCGAATACCTCAACATCCTCAATGACCGCGGTATCGGCGCGGTCGGGATGCTCTCTGACGCATACGGCGTGGATCAGGGCACGATGTACAGCATGATCTCCAAGGGCGAAGTTGCCGGACAGGACGCTGCCAGGATCATTCTGGACGCGCTCTCGGACAGCTTTGCAGGGTCAATGGAGGCGCAGTCCAAGACCTTCAGCGGCATCACATCCACCATTGAGGGCCTGCAGCAGGAGCTCGACAACGCCATGGGCGAAGGTTACAACCAGACGCGCATGCAGGGCCTTGAGGCGCAGAAGGAATGGCTCGCCGGTGACAGCGGTCAGGAAATGCAGGAGGCCTACACCGCGATCGGTGCCTGGAAGGCCTCGCTGGAAAATGCCAAAGAACAGTACATCCGCGACGCGATGAACGACGCCATGGGCAGCGAAGAGTACAAAACCGCTGAAGCCGAAGGCGACGCCGCCGAGATGGGCCGTATCCTGATGAAGGCAAAAATTGACGGCATGAACGAATATAACGCCAACGAAGGTAAGGACGAGGAACTTGCGCAGGAGCTGAGCCTGATCGAGTCTGTGCGCGACGATACGGCGCTCAACAATTCTTACTGGGATGCCGGTTATACGCTTGGTCAGGAATTCTCCAAGGGCCGCGCCGCGGCGACAACGGATTCTGCCTGGGCGGATGCGGTGAACAATTTCAATTCCGGTTACACGAAGCACCGTTCCGGCCACCAGCGCGCCATGGGCATTGACTATGTTCCTTACGATAACTTCCCCGCCCTGCTGCATGAGGGTGAAAAGGTCCTGACGGCCGGTGAGGCCAGGCAGGAGAAAAACGGCGTCGGCAGCATCCAGATCGTCATCAACGGCATGACGGTGCGTGAGGACGCCGACATCGATCGCGTGGCGCAGGCGCTGCTCAGCAAGCTGGAAGAAGCCAATATGAGGGGGTAAAGCCATGCAATTCTGTTTTATCGCCAACGGCGACGTGCTGACGCTGCCGATCACGCCGGCCTCCTACGAGTGGACGACCGGCAAAAACATTGAGACCGTCAATATTTCGCAGCTCGGCGACGTGTACCTCCCCGGCAACCGCAGTCGGCACAGCGGTACGATCGAATGTCTGTTGCCCTCTCAGGACTATCCGTTTAATCAGGCTGGGACGATCCTTGACCCCGGCTATTATCTGGAGCCGCTGCGCTACTGGGCGGCTGAAAAGATCCCCGTGCGATACATTGTGACAGAAAGCGATATCAATGCGCTTGTGTACATCGAGAGCGTGACCGAAAAGGAGCAGGACGGCACGGGCGACGTCTACTGCACGATCGCACTGCGCGAGTACGTGGATCTGGAAGCCCAGGAGGTCGCAACGCTCAACACGACGCGCTATACCGGCAATAGTGGCCGCAAGAGCGACGCCGCAAAGGACATCACCTATCACCGCGTCGTCTCCGGAGACACGCTCAGCATGCTCTGCCGGCGCACCTACGGCGACGGCACGGCGAGCTACTACTTGACACAGGACCAGTCGACCCGCCGCATCACGGATATCCTGCTCAACTGGTCCTGGAGCGGCGATAAGTCGACGCTGGTGCGCCAGCTCGTCGCCGAGATCGTTTTTGATGAGTCGACCGGCCTGCCCGTCCCTCAGATGGGCGACGCCGTGATGATGACGGACGACTCCGGCAATCCGATTTTTGACGGAGTCGTGCTTCGCAGAAGCGCCGACAGCGAAGAGACGAGCATGAGCTTCACGTGCTTCGACCGCGGAATCTACTGCCGGCGCAACGACGGCACCTACAAATTCCGCGACGCGACGCCGGAAAGTATCACCCGCCAGGTCTGCGCCGACTATGAGATCCCCATTGTGTCGCTGCCGTCGACCGGCGTGAAGATCAGCCGCAAATTTGCAGGCATCGCACTGGATAAGATCTTTGAAACGGTCTGGACACTGGCCACACAGCAGACCGAGGACAAATATGCCATCACCTACACGCCGAAAGGCCTTCTGGTGGCCGTCCGAGACGTCAGCGAGCGCAGCATCGTGCTCAAGGCCGAATCTAACCTGATGGACGCCAGGACGGTGGAGGACGCGACAAACATAGTCAACAGCGTGGCCATCTACGACGCCGACGGCAGCTTTCAGCGCCGCGTGGGTACCGATGATGCGCAAAAGCTCTTCGGCATGATGGAGCGCCATCTGACCGAAAATGCCTCCTCTGACGTCGATATCGACAAAGAGGCGCAAAAACTCCTGGACGACGGCGTCATGACGCAGACGGTCACCGTCGACGTCCTTGGGGATCTCTCACTGATCACCGGCCAGACGGTCGTTGTGCGGGAGAACAAGACCGGCCTGCAGGGAATCTTCTGGATCGACGCCGATGTCCATACCTGGAAGCGCGACAATTACTACTGCAAGCTGACACTCAACTGCCGGAATGTCGTTTCCGGCAGCACTGCCGGAGGTGAATTGACATGAGCGAAAGCGCCCGCGATCCCTATGTCGGGATCAACCAGCATATTTCGCAGCGCGCCAACAAGGAGCAGCACCCGACCTACACGATCGGCAGGATATTATCGCTCGATCCGATCAAGATCCGCGCCGACGGCATCGACCTGACCGGCTATTGGTACAATCCGAATATCCATCCGTTTACCGAATATCGCGCCCGGCGCAACTGCCTGCAGGAATACGCGAAGACCATTGAGCTGCCGCTTCTGGTGCGCGACGATTACGGGCTT
>ENA-OROL01002947-OROL01002947.1-human-gut-metagenome-genome-assembly--contig:-NODE-2947-length-11302-cov-3.358229_pt1 | contig 11302 bp, 8 predicted proteins | sample MGYA00242128_ERZ509048 | MGnify/ENA primary metagenome ERZ509048 (study PRJEB26280, sample SAMEA2338750) | human gut metagenome | biome: human gut; feature: human-associated habitat; material: faeces...
CTATAAGAATTTGGATTATTGTAAAGATACATAATTCCATCAATATTTTTTGTAAAATTATAAATTCCCATAGAAATCAATTTAGATAAAAATTCATCTGAACTTCCCTCTACAGTATCATCTAATAAAATTATAATCTTATCCATATCTAAAGAAATGGATAATTTTTGTAATGTTTTAATATCTTTATCCATTATCCCACCACCTTTGGTACACTTACTTCATCACCATCTGTGTCATCACAGTTAGCAAGTAAGTCTTTTATATCAATTGATTCTTCAACTTCATCATCTCTTAGAACATATTCAAAATTATCTAAAGCATGAGTCATTGGAAGAACATCTTTTATATTAGGTATTTCATTTATTTTATTAATATTTGCATCAATTATTGCAAATTCTTTAAATACCATGTCTTTTTCTTCTTCACTTAAACCAATCATTAATAGATCAGCAAGTTTTTCTACCTTTTCAGGTGTAAAACCACTATTCATCTTCATCACTCTCCACTTTTATTCCAAGTTCTTTAAGTTGTATAGGCATAAGTGTTGCAGGGGAACCCATCATTAAATCTGCTCCACTTGCACTTGTTGGGAATGCTTGTACTTCTCTTAAATTTGGTTCATCTTGGATAAGCATTATTAATCTATCGATACCAGGAGCCATACCACCATGTGGAGGACATCCATATTTAAATGCTGTAAATATTGATTTAAATCTATTTTCAACTTCTTCACGACTATATCCAACTATTTCAAATCCTTTAGCTAAACTATCTAAATCATGATTTCTAATTGCTCCAGAAGCCATTTCATTACCATTACATACAAAGTCATATTGATATGCAAGAACATTTTCTAGATTATCTTCTTTTAAAGCCTCTAGACCTCCTTGAGGCATACTAAATGGATTATGACCAAAGTCATACTTACCATCTTCTTCATTATATTCATACATAGGGAAATCATTTACTATGCAGAATTCATATTTATTCTTATCAATTAGATCTAGTTCACTTCCTAGTTTTATCCTAAGAAGACCTGCTAATTTATTTATTTTATTTTTAGAATCTGCTAGTACGAATAAAGCACTACCTGGAACTAGATGACATTTATCTATTAGTTCTTTTCTTAGACTATCATCTAGGAATTTATCAATTGAAGACTTAAAGGTCATATCTTCATTTACTTTAATGTATGATAGGCCTACTGCTCCTACACTCTTCATATATTCTTCCATAGATTTGTACCATGAATTAGATTTATCTATATTAGTTACTGTTATACCTCTAATATGTGATGTTTTAAATGGTTCAAAAGTACTCTTAGATAAGATATCAGTAATATCTTCAATTATTAATGGATTTCTTAAGTCTGGTTTATCTGAACCATATTTTAACATTGCTTCTCTATATGGTATTCTTCTAAATGGTCTTGGAGATACTTCTTTATCACTAAAGTGAGTGAATATATCATAAAAGATTTTTTCTCCTACTTCGTAGACATTTTCATCAGTAGCAAAAGACATTTCTAAGTCTAATTGATAGAATTCTCCATATAATCTATCGCTTCTTGGATCTTCATCTCTAAAACATGGGGCTATTTGGAAATATTTACTAAATCCTGAGCACATTAATAATTGTTTGAATATTTGAGGCGCTTGAGGTAAAGCATAAAATTTACCTTTATATTTTCTTGATGGTATTATGAAGTCTCTAGCACCTTCTGGAGATGATGCTGTTATGATAGGAGTTTGAATTTCAGTAAAATTCATATCTTTCATTATTTTACGTATGTAGTCTAATACTTTTGTTCTAAATAGTATTTTGTCATGTACTTCAGGATTTCTTAAGTCTAAATAACGATATTTTAGTCTTGTATCTTCAAAGGCTTCTTTGCTATGATTTATTTCAAATGGTAATACGTTATTTGCTGCTCCTAAAAGTTCATATGATGATATTAATACTTCTACTTCACCAGTTTTCATATTTGGATTAGTCATACCTTCTGCTCTATGTCTTACTGTTCCTGTTACAGTCATAGTACTTTCTCTAGTTATATCTTTAAAACTTTCGATATCTTCACTAATTAGCTGTATTACACCTGTTTCATCTCTTAGTGTCATGAATACTAGACTACCTAGATTTCTCTTTTGTTCAAGCCAGCCTGCCACTCTTATTTCCTCACCAATATTTGCAGTAGTTACTTCACCGCAATAGATTGTTCTGTATTTGTTTTTCATATTTATCCTTCCCTTCTAATAATATAAAAACACATTAATAATCTATAGGGACGAATATATATCCGCGGTGCCACCCTACTTCACTAATGTGCTCTTTTATTTGGTTTTTATCGGGACCAACCGTTTCTATCTTTTTATATACTATTTGTCACTCATAGTAATAGAAAATCTATATTTATTATATAATTTATCTGTGGTGTTGTCAATTATATTTTGTTATTTTTTTATGGACTAATTGGGTAATTTAAATAGTGTAATTGACTTTTTACTAATTTTGTAATATATTACTTTGTGAAAAGAGTTTGTATCACTGAACGTTTTGGACGTTAGTCTAGGGATTTTGCATTGGACACAGTGAAGGAACTCTTTTTGCATAATACTTTAATTAAATAAGACATTATATTGATTATATAAATCGGGCGCAAAGATAGAAGTATTTTCTTGAACTACAAAACAAAAAGCATTCAAAACAGCAGTGGAATAATCAATTAAAGAATAAAAAAAATGTTACCTTTGCATCGTTTCATTTATACATAATCTCAATAATTTATCATGAAAAAGATAATCGCATGCATTTCCATCATTTGCTATACATTATTATGTTATAGCCAAAATCAGACAACGGACAACAACTACCGTACGCAAAAGAACATTTCCTATCTTCATCCCGGCGAAAAAGACAGTTATAAGCTGGAGCGTTGCAAGCTCGACCTCCATTATCCTACTGATAAAAAAGGATTTGCCACCCTTATCTGGTTCCACGGCGGAGGACTGGAAGCCGGAGAAAAACATTTTCCGAAGGAGTTCCTGGAGCAAGGCTACGCCGTGATAGCCGTAAACTACCGACTCAGCCCGCGTGCCCAAAATCCTGCCTACACGGAAGATGCCGCAGAGGCCGTTGCTTGGACTTTCGAGAATATAGAAGAATTCGGAGGAGATAAAGACAAAATATACATAGCCGGTCATTCAGCCGGTGGTTATCTCTGTCTGATGCTCAATCTGGACAAGAGTTACCTGGCAAAGTGGAATATTGATGCCAACAGCCTGGCAGGCGCTTTCCCCATCAGCGGACAGACCACCACTCATTATACCATCCGCAAAGAACGCGGACTGCCTTCCGACACTCCGATTATAGATAAATATGCTCCTTCCAATAACGTAAGAAAAGACGCTTCACCCATGATACTTATCACTGGCGACAAAGAGTTGGAGATGCTGGCACGCTATGAGGAAAACGCCCATTTATATGCCCTCCTCAAAGCATTGGGACAAAAAACCACCCTCTATCAGATGGAGGGATTTGACCACGGTACGGTGGCCGCTCCCGCATGTACCTTGATAAACAGCTATATGAAGAAGGCAGGCAAGAAGTAACCACTACCCTTGCCTTTCTTTTATATATGCCAATGCCGCTCCTATTGCTGTTCTATATTCAGCATAGGGCGGTATATGAAAATGTACATGATAGATGGCTTCCATTTTAGAAAACACCTCCCGGCACTGGGGCAGTTGGGTGAGATTTCCTATCAGAACGAAATCCTTGATAGGACTGTTCAAAGCTGACAGTACAGCAGCTCCTCCAATGGTTTGAAGTACCGTATAAATTATACCGCAGGCAATATCTTCTTGAGAAGCATTGCTATCTGCTTTCCCGAAAAGAGAGGCGGTAGCACTCACTGGCAAGTCAGGCAAAGCAGTGTTGCAAATATCACCTATCTGCAAGTTGACACGAGTTACATCCCCTTTCTCAGCCAACTCGGACACCTGATGAATATCATGAGTTTTCAACAGCAACCTCGATAATCCCTGCAAGGTACCTCCACCAATCCCCAAGCCGCCAATATGCTGCACCTTGTCTCCGTCTATTTTCACAAAAGAAGTGCCGGTACCCATGCTGACTACAATCAGTTGGTCTATATCCGTTGCATGTCTGGCTCCCAAACCATTGGCAATAAACTCATCCGTTTTGCGAGTAGGCAGTCCATATAGAGGGCTGTTGACAAATGCGCTTCCCACTCCCGTCAGCATCACCTGCTCCACATCGGCCAGCTGTATACCATTGTCATAAATATACTTACCGAATGCTCCGAATAAGGAAGTCACCGGGTCGGTAGCCGTAATAAACATTGGAGACTGTATCTGTTCTCCATTGATTCCAACGATTTTCGTGGTACTTCCACCCACATCTATTCCTATTACTATACCCATAGCTCCAAGCAATTTGCAGCAAAGTTACAAAAGAATCAATAATTGACAATTGATTAATGTGATAATGTGCCAATATGCTAATTGGCTGCGCTATGTTTATGCTACGCCATCACGCCCTGGTCATTGACACATTGGCACATTAATCACATTACCACATTGCTATCTGTTAAACAGTTCGAAGGTAAATTTGCAACCTATTTCCTGATACTTCCAGTTTGCAAAGCTGGCAAACAAGCCAAAGTCAAATATATGTGTACCAATGCCATACCCTACTTCCAGATAAGGTTTCAAGTGAGGAACCACCAATGCATTCAGATACAGACGTTCATTCAATACATATTGGGTATATTTCATCAGATGGCGGAGCAGGAGGAAAGGCGCTTCATAGGTAAGGTGTCCGCGGATATATTTACGGGAAGAGTTATACCAGCGGCCGTCCAGCAACTGGAACACCCCGCCAATATCATCACTCCAACCCATAGGAAGATTGGAACGCCGCAAATTGGCAAAGTCCACAAAGTACAGTTCCTTCTGATTGGTAAACTCTCCCCAACCAAAACGCCAATAAATATCACGCATCAAGCCCAAAGAAACCTGATGCTGCAAATCAATCTCTACACGCTCGTACGAACCACTGCTCTGCAACACTCCACTGAGTCCCCGCTCCCAATCTACTGAGATGGAAGGATACTTGGAATGAAGATTTACTTTACGGTCGCCATTCATATAATAGTATTGTCCCGGAGTCCAGGTGAGGCGGACGCGGGGAGCAAAACTATTATAGGTATGGCGGAACTTGTTCAGGATATTCGGGTCAAAATTCGGAAAGAAGGATGAACCTCCGGAACCGGCACGGGTGGCCGACTTGGTAGGCGGCATGCTCGGGTAGTTCAGTTCAAACCGGGAGCGGTTCACTTCCGTACGTCTGTGCATGGATACACCCACTTCCAGCGACAGACCGTTTACTATTTCCCAGCTATGACGCAGATTCAGATACAAATCCTTGAAATAATCCAAGTGTATCTGGTTGAAGTCAAAAATACTGTCGGGGATGGCTTTCAGGTCGTCCAGCACATCACTGCTGTAAATCCGGTTACCGTTACCAAACTCCAGATGCAATGCTGCACGCTTACGGGGCCAATAATCAAAATCGGACCTCACCCTCCAGTAAAACTCTTTTTCCTTAAAATTATAACCTATCCGGGGAACGATGCGCAGCAGGCGATCACCGGTAAAAATACGGTTGTACTTGAACTCCTGCCGATACGAAATTCCATGCTTGCCGCTATAGCTCAAAAGAAAAGGATTGATTAGTGGTGAACAGCGCACACTCCCCAATTTATCAAGGTCTACCGTATAGCGACTGATCAATGCATCTCCAATCTGCCCCCAAAACTCCAAGTTCTTATTCACCGGTTTCTTTTTCCGGGCGAGCGTATCCCGACGCAAGAAGAAATCCTGATACAGTGTCTCCTCATGCGGAGTCAAAGGAATGGGACGCAAAGTTTTAAAGTAAGCAGTATCACGTAGATAAGCATTCGTATCAGTACGCAACGTGTATGAATCGGACAAGTCATATTTACTTTTCTTCACCGACCTCCGTATATCACTGCCAGAAGTTTTCTGAATGATGTTCTTATAATCGAGTACAGCTTCATAAGTGCCATCTACCACATTTCCCAAAAAACGAAACGTTGCATCCACATCATACTGCAACGGAAGAAATTCGTCCGAATCGCCCACATTACCCATCTTCACCAGATTATTGAACCGCACCATCTCATTACGTCCGGAAAAACGCATCTCGCGTACACTCCACACGTTATCACTCACAATCAGATAACCGCCCACCAGCTGAAAGCTTTTGCTTTTTGGCATAAAACGGATTTTATACTGAAGGGCATGCCGTTCCCCCATCACCGTATCAATCCGATAGGTATAATATTTTTTGGCATTGGGTGCTAAAGGAGAGAGTAGTTTGTCATATAATAAGGTAGAAGAATAGATGTTGATGTGAAAATATTCCGGCAGCCGTCCGTCCATTTCCCAAAACTCGGAAGCAGTACCGACACTTGCCTTTACCTTCTGGTCATAAATGTCGGGAGCAGTAAAATGCAAATCGCTATAAGTTTCCATCATATATTCCCGCACCCCTTTCTTGGGCCGGAACATGGAAGGGATGTAGCGGAGAATATGATTCTTCTTACGGATATTCACCCAGCCCTTTATGTAAAGCTCAGCCTTGTAACTTTCAATAATACGTTCATAAAGGGGGGCAAAGAAGATGACTTTCTCCATGATGGAGTCTGCCGAACTCACATGTTTGTCAACCGGATAAGATACACGCTCCGCCCCTGCCTTCTGTACAAAAGAAAACAAGAAGCAAATCCAAATCCATATAAACAACAAACGTTTCAACCGCAATTTCTCCTTATAGAATCGGGACAAATATACGGAAGAATTTGTGTAATGCAAAAACATGTTCCATAAAGAAGCGGGAATGACACTTGTGACACCCTTTATTATAAAACATATGTTACGCGCGAGAGACAATAATACACAAGCACACATAGTTTGTGCGAGATAAATACGAACCTATATTAATTGTTATAAAAAGGGTGCCACAAGTGTCATGTACAGAATGATTCGTAATTGTGACACATGAAAATTACTAATCACGACGCACTAAGATTACTAATCGTGATGCGGAAAGATTACTAATCATGGCATGTAACAAACGCAAGCTTTGGGTCGTTTTTCCATAACAAGCAGGCTTTTTCAGGGGGTCTATTCTCAAAAAACACTAATATTTTCGAGAATACCCCCTAAAAAAGAGGGGGTAGTTCAGAAAAAACATGTATTTTTGCGCCCAACAACCAATAAAAGGAGAGACTTATATGTCAAAAATGCGATTTTTTGCTTTGCAAGAACTTGCCAATCGGCAACCTCTTGAAGTGACCACCCCTTCAAACAAACTGTCCGACTACTACGGCAGCCATGTCTTCGACCGTAAGAAAATGCAGGAATACCTGCCCCGTGAAGCCTACAAAGCCGTAACCGACGCCATTGAAAAAGGCACTCCCATCAACCGCGAAATGGCAGACTTGATTGCCAACGGCATGAAAAGTTGGGCAAAATCCCTCAACGTCACCCACTACACGCACTGGTTCCAGCCTCTGACGGACGGAACAGCCGAGAAACATGACGGCTTCATCGAATTCGGAGAAGGAACGGAAGTGATTGAACGTTTTTCCGGCAAACTGCTCATCCAGCAGGAACCGGATGCATCCTCTTTCCCCAACGGAGGTATCAGAAACACATTCGAAGCACGAGGATATACTGCTTGGGATGTTTCCTCACCTGCCTTTGTGGTAGATACCACACTTTGCATCCCCACTATCTTCATCTCTTATACCGGCGAAGCGCTCGACTACAAGACTCCATTGCTCAAAGCCTTGGCAGCCGTAGACAAAGCAGCGACAGACGTATGCCAGTTGTTCGACAAGAATATCACACGCGTTTATACCAATTTAGGCTGGGAACAAGAATATTTCCTCGTCGACTCGGCACTGTACAATGCCCGCCCGGACCTTTGTCTAACCGGACGTACCCTGATGGGACACTCCTCGGCCAAAGACCAGCAGCTGGAGGACCACTATTTCGGCTCCATCCCCCCACGTGTCACAGCTTTTATGAAAGAACTGGAAATCGAATGTCACAAACTGGGTATCCCGGTCAAGACCCGCCATAACGAAGTAGCTCCCAACCAGTTTGAGCTGGCGCCTATCTTTGAGAATGCCAACCTTGCCAACGACCACAACCAGCTTGTGATGGATCTGATGAAACGCATCGCACGCAAGCATCACTTCGCCGTACTGCTTCACGAAAAACCCTACAACGGCGTGAACGGCTCCGGCAAGCACAACAACTGGTCGCTTTGCACCGATACGGGTATCAATTTGTTTGCACCGGGCAAGAATCCGAAAGGGAACATGCTGTTCCTTACCTTCCTGGTAAACGTACTGATGATGGTATACAAAAACCAGAACTTGCTGCGCGCCTCCATCATGAGTGCCGGAAACAGCCACCGTCTGGGAGCCAATGAAGCGCCTCCCGCCATTCTGTCCATCTTCCTGGGCAAACAGCTGTCTTCCATCCTCGACGAGATAGCCCGCCAGATAAGCAGCAGCAAGATGACATCGGAAGAAAAGACAACACTGAAATTAGGCATCGGACGTATTCCCGAAATATTACTGGATACCACCGACCGTAACCGTACTTCTCCATTCGCCTTCACCGGCAACCGCTTTGAGTTCCGTGCCGCAGGTTCATCTGCCAACTGCGCCGCCGCCATGATTGCCATCAATGCGGCTATGGCCAATCAGCTGAACGAGTTCAAAGTATCCATCGACAAACTGATGGAAGAAGGAGTCGGCAAGGATGAAGCCATCTTCCGCATTATGAAAGAGACCATCATCGCCTCCGAGCCTATCCGCTTTGAGGGTGACGGCTACTCCGAACAATGGAAGCAGGAAGCCGCCCGCCGTGGGCTGACCAACATCTGCCACGTTCCCGAAGCCTTGATGCACTACATGGATAACCAGTCCCGTTCCGTACTCATCGGCGAACGTATCTTCAACGAAACGGAGCTTGCCTGCCGCTTGGAAGTAGAACTGGAGAAATACACCATGAAGGTACAGATAGAAAGCCGTGTGCTGGGCGACCTTGCCATCAACCACATCGTACCGACTGCCGTTATCTACCAAAACCGTCTGCTGAAAAATCTCCGTGGCCTGCGCGAGACCTTCTCTCCCGAAGAATACGAAGTCCTCAGTGCCGACCGGAAAGAGCTTGTACGCGAAATTTCCAAGCGCGTAACCGCCATCAAGGTACAAGTACGCGAAATGACCGAAGCCCGCAAAGTAGCCAACCACATGGATAACTACAAAGACAAGGCTTTCGCTTACGAAGAAACCGTACGCCCTTATCTGGAAAGTATCCGTGACCACATCGACCACCTTGAGATGGAAATTGATGATGAAATCTGGCCGCTTCCGAAATATAGGGAGCTGCTGTTTACAAAGTAGGCCTCTCCCTAGCCCCTCCCCCGTAGGGAGGGGGATAGAGATACTACGATAAACAATTAAGTTACTACGATTTACGATTTGACGGTTTACGGTTGGAGTTACTCATACAATCATAAACCCACCTGCTAATGAGCAGTTGTTTAACAATACAAACTTCAATCGTAAATCGTCTAATCGTAAATATATAGATTTTCCTTTATCTCCCCCCCTACGACATCTTTTTGTCATATTTGTGCAATATTTAATTTTTTCTTTTTACATTTGTGCTGTATAACACAGTTTTGCAGCAGTTATGGTAAAAGTAAACTTGTCTGATATTAATGTTCCGGAGTTGATTGCAGATATATGGTCTCCCTTGAATGACGAACAACGGGAATTCCTCGCCAACCACTTCACACTCCAGAACTACAAAAAAAACGAAGTCATCCATTGCGAAGGCGAGACACCTACGCATTTGATGTGTCTGCTGAGTGGAAAGGTCAAAATCTATAAAGACGGAGTCGGTGGTAGAAGCCAGATTATCCGTATGATTAAACCTGTCGAATATTTTGGTTACCGCCCTTACTTTGCAAAAACAGACTATGTCACGGCAGCATCTGCATTCGAGCCGTCTCTTGTTTGCCAAATCCCCATGACTGCCTTGATGACTCTGCTCACACAAAACAACGACCTTGCCATGTTCTTCATCAAGCAATTGTCCGTTGACTTGGGCATTGCCGATGAACGCACTGTAAACCTGACGCAGAAACATATCCGCGGAAGACTCGCAGAATCCCTGCTGTTCCTCAAAGAAAGTTATGGTTTGGAGGAAGACGGCTCCACCTTGAGTATCTATCTCTCGCGTGAAGATCTGGCCAATTTGTCAAACATGACCACTTCCAACGCCATACGTACGTTGTCACAGTTTGCCACAGAACGGTTAATCACCATCGACGGACGTAAAATCAAAATCATAGACGAAGAAAAGCTGAAGAAAATCAGCAAGATAGGATGAGGATAAGGGATTAAGGATTAGGGATGAGCTTATACCTCTTGTTATATGTATAATACTGTCACAAACTAATCCCTAATCCTTAATCCCTTATTAAATCACTCCTTTTGCAGAAAGATACCGTTCCGCTTCAATGGCTGCCTGGCAACCAGTTCCGGCAGCGGTGATGGCTTGACGATAGTGAGGATCAGCAACGTCTCCGGCGGCGAATACGCCCGGCACTTTGGTACGCGGTGTTCCCGGCTCGGTGACGATATAACCTACTTCGTCCGTATCTACATAAGGTTTGAAAATATCTGAGTTGGGTTTATGGCCGATAGCCAGGAAGAAACCGTCAATAGCCACATCATAGCGCTTCTCATCAGGTTCACCCATACGCTGTACCAAATGTACACCTTCCACACCGTTCTCTCCAAACAAGCCTACGGCATTATGTTCGAACAGTACTTCAATCTTGTCATGCTTCATCACACGCTCCTGCATAATCTTGGAAGCGCGAAGATAAGGTTTGCGGACAATCAGATAAACCTTGGCAGCCAATCCGGCAAGGTAAACAGCTTCCTCGCAGGCAGTATCTCCACCCCCTACAACAGCTACCGTTTTCTTGCGGTAGAAGAAACCGTCACAAGTGGCACAAGCGCTGACACCCATTCCCGCATATTTCTTTTCATCCTCCAGCCCCAGATACTTCGCAGCGGCACCTGTAGCAATGTTGCCGGCGATAACCTGAAGGTCAGGATACTTCTCCTTAACCATCTTGAAGGTTCTCAGAACAT
>ENA-OROL01002950-OROL01002950.1-human-gut-metagenome-genome-assembly--contig:-NODE-2950-length-11297-cov-2.139121_pt1 | contig 11297 bp, 3 predicted proteins | sample MGYA00242128_ERZ509048 | MGnify/ENA primary metagenome ERZ509048 (study PRJEB26280, sample SAMEA2338750) | human gut metagenome | biome: human gut; feature: human-associated habitat; material: faeces...
TACTTTATCGACCAGGTTATTTATGGTTTATCCGGACTGCAGCTGGAGCCAAAAGAATATATGAAAGAAAAGAAGTCCTATCCATTCATCGGGCAGCCTATGAGAAGAGTTCTTATGACTGGAAGCCGAGAAGACCTTGACGCTACTTTTGAAATGGCAGTGAAATCAGTAATCGCATACTCAAAAGAACAGCGTGAGTTTATCATGGAGTATGTAAAAGAGAATCCGGGAAAAATTAATGCCCTGATTGATAATGCTGCAACAAAGAACCGCGAGAATGCTGTTGCCTGTGCAATGATGGTGGAGGAACTTTCCGAAAATTCACTGCATACCGCTAAGTTTATGAAACAGCCGGCAGACCTGCTGAGGTATGCGGCGTTTAAATCACTGCAGAGAATTGGTGCAGCACGTGACCCATATGGAGCAATTGCGCTTAAAGATACAAAAGAGGATATGCCTGATTTTGCGCTTGGAAGAACAGGAAGGCGTTTTGTGATGGATAACCTGGCGGAAATGGACAGAGGAAGTGGAGAAAAACTTTCTAACTTCATGCATGGACATGACGAAGAATGGAGCCGACTGTTTAAGCGTCTTCATATCTCAGACCCAGCATGGAAGGCTGCAAAATACGATAATGTAAAGCAGGCAATTATCATCATCCAGAGCGGAATGAAGATTGACCGTCCGGCGAGAAGACTGGAAGAGGCCGTTAAAGCCGGGAATGTTGAACTCGCAGTAAAGGAATCTGCGAAAATGCCAGGTGAGTTCATGCGTCGCTTTGACAAGCTGTATCGTATGGGTATTGAGCAGGGTAAGGAGCAGGTTGTTCTTGACGCAATGAAAAGAGTTTCAGCAAAAGCCGGGATTGCAACTGTAACCGGAGCAATCGGTAATATTGAGATGCGAGACCATGACGAAGAAGAACGCTTCTTTAAGGGAAAGACCGGAAAAGTGGTAAGAAGCGTTAATAAAAACCGAAAAGGCTTTACAGCAGAACAGATTGAAGAGGCCGTTAATATCGCGATGAAAGGAATGTCGGAAAAATTTGTCGGCAAAAAGCCGATGGGTAAAGTGTTTATGAGTGATGCAATCGCTACCGTAAAAATCCCGACAGATATTCGTGATAATTCAGGAGCGGTGGGAGGCATGACCTCCGGCTCCAAGATGCCGATTGCAGAAGATTGGAACAAGATGAGGTTCTTTACCAGCTGGACAAATCTTGCAGAAGGCCAGAAATGTGACAATTCCTATTCTGGACACCGTGTCGATATTGACCTGACTGTAGCTTTCTGCGATAAAAACATGAATATCGTTGATTTCTGCGGCTGGAATGGAGAATATTCCTGTGAAGGTTTCATTTATTCCGGTGACGTACAGGATGGTGGCCCATGTAATGGAGATGGCCGTGCCGAATTCATTGACATGGATATTGAAAAGCTGAAAGCAAGAGGAATTGCATATGCTATTCCACAGGTAAACAGTTATACTGGACAGAAATTTTCAGAGCAGCCACATACATGTTTCGGGGTCATGAAGAGAACAGATGATGATATGGGTGAGACCTTTGAACCTGCAACAGTCGTAAACAGATTTATTCTGGATACGAATGCGACTCAGGCATCAATGTATATCATTGATATCAAAAACCGTGAAATCCTCTGGATGAATGAAAAAGCTCAGGAAAACGTGGCTTCCAGAAGTCTTAGCGGTATGCTGAATCAGGTAGGGCGAGCAGCTGGTTCCAAAACCATGTCTTTAAGCCGTCTAGTTGAAGCAAATGTCATGGCAACCGGTGAATTCACAAAAAATCCGCAGAAAGCAGACCTCATCTTTGTGAGAGATACTGATGAAATGCAGGAGATTAAAAATGAATTTGATATTCCAGACAGTGATGACAGTAAATTTATTCTGTCAAGCAATATGGAATATATTACCGGATATCTGATGCAGGAAGGAACGCCTGCATCAGGCGAAAAAACAAAGGAAGCCCCAAAAGAAACAAAAAAAACAATCTCTCCAGAGGATATCAAGGTTGAAATTGAAATACATTCTGAAGAAAAAAGATGAGTGTAAGAACCGGTGCGAGAGTGCCGGTTTTTGCCTGTTCTTTTTTTGAAAAAAGGAGAGAAAAATGCAAAAAAAATTATCAAATATAATACGAAAAGCGGCTTTTTTTATGATTCCGATTGCATCAGCAATATGTTATGCAGGAATCTCAGATGATGTGTATGCCAGCAGCGAAACAACAGAAGATAGCCTTATTTACAATTTCAGGGATGCGAAAAAAGAAGGTACGATAACTTTTGTTAAGCGCTGGAAAGACGGAAAAAAGGAAGAAGACCGAAACATTCCAAATATAGAGATAAGTACGAAAAAGCCGAGAAAAAATGTCAGCGGATATACTGTTATATTTCACGGAAATGGGATGACGTTTGCTGATGGCAGCACTGAAAACGAGATGCTGTTCAATAGCAGTATGAATATCATTGGCGGACAATACAAAGTTCCAGGGGAAGCATATGCCTTCTGGTATACTGAACCGGAATGCATCAATAAAGTCAATGTATCAAGTACGGGAATACCAGATTTGCAGCTTGATGGAGATATTAATCTGTATGCGAGAGCTGTCACATTTGTTACAAAAACTGGAACAGAATTCAATAATGCAATACCTGACAATATGACATCTGTAATATTTACTGATGAGGAAATGCCTGATGGAGCTGAAATTATAAATGTTGATGAAGATAATGATGGTGGAGTAGTGGCATGGACTGAAGGTAATATAATGAAGGTATCCACTCAGATTGAAGGAATCCCGATTCAGTTTAATTCAGATTGCGAAGTTATGTTTGGAAACAAATCAAATTTAAATTCAATAGAATTTGATAATATTGATACATCAAAAGTGGAAGAGATGGGAAACATGTTTAAAAGCTGTAGCAGCATTGCAAATCTTGATTTGTCATCATTTAATACATCAAACACTGAAAATATGAGTTCAATGTTTAAAGGGTGCGGAAATTTAACGACCTTAAATATCTCCTCATTTAATACAGCAAAAGTTGTGTATATGAACTCAATGTTCTGGGACTGTAGAAATCTGGAAGAAATAGATGTATCAAAATTCAATACTCAAAACGTGGTAAATATGAATGATATGTTTAATTCATGCACTAAATTAAAAAATCTGGATTTAAGAAGTTTCAAGACATCAAAAGTAAGAGGAATGGGTTATATGTTTTATGGCTGTAGTAATCTTCAGGTTGCAGATGTCTCTGGATTTTCTACCGGAAATGTGACAACATTTATTGGAATGTTTTCCGGATGTAAGAATCTTGCAGTTATAGATGTTTCAAATTTTGACACATCAAACGCATTAACACTTGGGGAAATGTTCTATCAATGCAAGAGCGTGACTGAACTGAATGTGTCCAAATTTAACACATCAAAATCAACATCATTCAATCATATGTTCTGCGGATGTTCTAAAGTTGCGACTATAGATGTGTCTAAATTCAATACAGCAAATGCAAAAATGATGCAGTATATGTTTTCCTCATGTTCCAGTCTGGTTTCAGTAGACTTATCATCTTTTTCAACAGAAAATGTGATAAATATGGAGCTGATGTTCTATGGATGCAGCCTTCTCAAATCAATAGACATGTCATCATTCAAAACGCCAAATGTAACTAATGTCTGTAATATGTTTAATATGTGTTATGCTTTAACCTCGCTTGATTTATCGAATTTTGATACATCAAAAGTAACAAATATGAACTGGACATTTTCTAACCTGCGAAGCCTGAAAACTTTAACTCTTGGAGAAAATTTTGCATTCTACGGTACGGTTCACGGTCTGACCGGAACCTGGGTTAACTCTGCGAGAGAAGAGTTCGACGCCAAAGAAATCCCGGGTAATGTAGCTGATACATATACGAAAATCTGATTAAGCCAAATTTTTTGGAGCGAAAATAATTTTCGCTCCTTTTTTTTTATTTTTTCTGCATATTATATATGTTGGGATATTTTTTCTGCATATTAAATATAAGACAAGAAAAAAGCCCGCAAAAATTAAAAAGAAGGTGGAAATAAAATAAAATGGTAAAAAGAAACAAGGTTGTCGCTATGCTGATGGCGGGACTGATGGCTGTGTCTCCAATATCGCAGCCAGTTTCAATATACGCCAGCGAATCTGATGTGGAAACTGTGGTTCAGGAGGAACCTCTGAAGAAGTCCAGGAAGAGCCTGCTGCAGAGCCAGAAATATCAGATGAATCCACAGAACTAGAAGAGTCCTCAGCACCTCAAGAAGACATTGATATAAACTACGACGACTCTGGCGGCGATATGTTCTCAGATGGCAGCACGGAAGATTTAAGCGTATTTGACACTGAAGAACAGGAAGCAACGGTGCAGTCGCTGCAGTGGACTGGCAGAATTAATGAAACTGATATAACAGCTAAGCTGTCATGTGAAAGCGGCTCTAAAATGGATGCTTCTGATATTCTGGATATTAAAGAAACAGAAAAAGAAGCAAAAAAAGAATTAGAAACAAAAATTTCCACAATGGCGGTAAACTCGTGTGCTTCGGTAAAATTTGGATTTGATGTAAGCCGAAAGGACAAAAATGGAGAAGAAAAAGAAAAGAATATTTCTTATAAAATTTCCTTAAATATGGCTGATATCTCAGCGTTGAAAGGTCTAAAGTTATATCACCAAAAAGAAAATGGAGATATGGAAGAACTGACATTTACAGCAGGAAGCGACGAAAACGGAGGGCAGAAAGTTGAATTTGTGTCTGCTGAAGGTCTTGGAAGTTTTGTTTTTGCAGAGATAAGTGAAGACCTAACGGTAAATGACGAACCTAATACGACAGATGCACCAAAAAACGATACTACTGTTCAGGATTCAAAAGAAAATATGGAAGATTTGACTGTGAATACAGAAAATGTTTCAAAAGAACCTCAGGTTACAGAGGAAGATACGGCTGCAGGCAGCACTCAGGAAAATCCTGATGCAGACCCGGCAGGAAGTGTTATCCCTGTTGATATCAGCGAATTCCAGGTGTCATTTGTCAGCGGTGCAGAAAATGCAGACGGTAAAAATGTCTGGAATCCATCAGACCCGACGAAAGGACATTCGTTTATTTACCGTGTAAACTACACAATGTCAGGTACATTTTCAACAGATATTGGAGCCTTTAAAATAGAACTCCCGCTGCATATCCTAAAAGATAAAGATGGAAACTGGGCTGATACGTTTAACTGTCCTTACTGGTTAAGGTCGGAAGTGACAGAGGAAGATAATCCTGATTTTGTCTATGAGATAGATGAAGAAAATAATAAGGTTACAATCTATAACTATAAACCATATCCGACAGGTGAAGCTGGCTATGTAGAATTCTCTTATGAAACCACAAAAGATACAATGCAGTATCTTGACATGGGAGCATCAACAAAAGTTCATGCGAAAGTGTATGCAACAAATGAATCATCAACAGTAACGAAAGAATCAGAAGCTGATGAGGTTTATATTGATACACATGCAACAATCGCTTACACACAGAAAAAGAAGCCTACATTATATAGAGAGTGGAACGAAGCCTGGGGCGAGAAGCCGGCAGGCGCAGAAAACTATTATTATCTTGTATGGCCAATCAGGTCATATGTCAATAAGAATACTTCAATCTATGATTTCTCTTTAAGTGACATCCCAACAGAGATGGATAGCGAGGTAATCGGATATAAGTTCTTTGGACAGACGGAATTTAGCCAGGAAAGCACCATTACAGGTATCTCAATGTATGGTGATAGATATGATTATGTATTGACAAGATATAATAAAGCAAAAGCAGATGAATTGACCAACAATAAAGAAAGATATTTTATCCATAATGATATTGAAGCGACAGTAAGCCCGATTGACCGGGTTGATGAAGATTCAAAGGCAACTTCTTCATATGACTGGTTTTATGAAGCGCCAAAATATTTTGGAGGTGATGGCGATTTCTGGGCTGAAAAATATGGTGTGTATGGTGAATATACAAGGGTTGAAAGTTCTGAAGATATTTCAAACTATGCTCTTGGAGAATTTGAAAGCGGAGAGATTGATTCCCTTTCATATTTGAAATACCGTGCAATATGCGATGGTGCACCGTATGCTTACACTCTTGCTGATGGAGCAACCGGAACAGTTGATGATGCACTAAATGGACTATACTGGCAAAAGAAAGTGGATTATGACCTGATAGATAATGGAATATCAATTGAAGGAACAAAACTTGATGATGCAGATTATGATATTGGAAGAGCAGAAGTAATACCGGTAATCAAAGACGCGACTTTTGATGAATCAACTTACACATTTAAATCCAAAAAGAAAACTTCCGGATTCAATGACAGTGATAATATTGATGTGTTCGTAAGAACAGCAGATGGATGGAATAAAGCTGCAACATATAATCTAAATAATAAGATGTATGAAAATATCAATAATAAATATATCAAGAATACTGACGGAAGGATAATTGAATTTAATGCAGGCGTCAAAGCACTGGAATATAAATGCTCTCACGCTTATTTCTACACAGAACTGAATATTTATCCGGAACTGGTTCTTTACAGAACGGAACATATGCAGGAAATATTAAAAAGCAAACCGGAAAAAATAGCAGTAACCAATGAAATTGATTATATCGTGACGCAGGGAGATAAAACGATGCTCAACAGACACACTCAGGGTACTGATTACGTACAGAAAGTAACACGAGAGTCAGAAATCAAAAAAGATGTCGTAAAAACAGAAAATATAAAAAGGGAATCAAGATTTGAAGTAACCTGGAACGTGAATTTTCAGGAAAAGTATATAGATGATAAAGGCATACATTACATTTATCAGAACAGCGGAAAATTTTACGACCTGCTTCCGACAGGATGCGACTTTAATGCTGACTCACTGGTTGTGACTGAATCGGGAATCCCCCTTGGAAAAGGAGAATATGATTATAGTCTGACATATAACTACAAAAATTCCGGAAGGATACTTCTTACAGTAACGATTTCAAGTCCGACAAAAAATGAATACGCTATGCAGTACAATACTTCACATGATTATAATTCTATTAATGATTATGGAAGAAACCTGCTAAACTCAGTTGTGTATGAGTCGGGAAATACAAGAATTGGTGAAGGATTTCCGGATGATGGAGGGAATATCACTGACAAAGAAATTCTGAAAGATATTGACCCTGATACCGATGCAGAAAAGTTTGTATACTCTGAAGCCCGTTATGAAGTAAACTTCCCGGTGGCAGCAGTTACCGGATTAAAGAAACAGGTTAAGAATTCAACTTCAAAATCTTATTCTTACAATGAAGTCGTACACAAAAACGAGTGGTACAGTTATAAAGTCAGAATGACAAACGATTCTTCAACAAAAGCAAAAGATATTGTTTTCTTTGATTCACTTGAAAACTTCTATCAGAATGAAGGCCAGAGCAAGCCAACGCTTAAATCTGACTGGCATGGAGCACTGAAAAGTGTGGATGTGTCACAGATAGAGCAGAAAGGAGCTGCACCTGTTGTGTATCTCTCAAAGCTTGAGAGCATGAATCCAAATGAACATAACGATTTGGGAGAAGTTCTGAATGGGGAGCCGGTATGGCTGGAGCTCAGTGAATTTGAAAAGAAATATGGCCTTGATAAAGCAGCAGCAATTGCGATTGACGCATCAAAGCGTGAGGATGATTCAGAATTCCTGCTTGATGAAAAAGAATCTGTTTCTTTTGTAATCTATATGCAGGCACCCTCAGAAGATACCAGCGGGGAAAAAGACCCGGTGGCATACAATAATATCTTCGTAAGAAGGACTGCAATCAAGGAAATCGGAAATGAAGTAAAAGAGATAAACCAGTTTTATCACCAGGAATACACTCAGGCACATTATAGAGTATCAGGGGATTTCGATTTTAAAAAAGTTGATGCGACAGACGCTGAAAGTGTAATAAAAGGTGCTACATACAAACTGACAGGAACATCAGATTATGGAACATTCTATGATGAGGAGCGTACTTCCAATAAAAAAGGAAAAATAAACTTTAAAGAAATAGAAAAAGGAAAATATGAACTGAGGGAAGTTTCCTGTTCTGATGACTGGCTGCTTGATAAAAATGTCTATACCGTTGTGATTGACGGAAAAGGCAATGTCGAGATTGCCGGACTGGCAGTAGAAAATGGTGAGTATGTCCTTACTGACGAACCAAGATACCATGCTGACATTGTTTTTCAGAAAATCAATCCGGTGACAAACGGAAGTGTTGAAGGGGCAGTATTTAAACTAACAGGAATATCAGATTACGATAATGATTATACACTGTATGCCAAATCAAATAAGATTGGCCGTGTCTCATTTAAAAATATTGATATGGGAACATATGAACTGAAAGAAGTTGAAGCTCCGGAAGGATACATCAAAAACAAAACGGTATTTACCGTAAAGATTGATGAAAACGGCAGAGTATCAATGTTTGACGGAGATAAGAAACTTGAAATGAACAATGCTGATATCTACGAGATAGAGAACGAACCTTATCATAGTGTAAGATTCCTAAAGAGCAGTACTTACGGCGATAATATTTATCTTGAAGGTGCAGAATTTAACCTTTCCGGAATCTCAGATTACGGAACAAATGTAAATATGACGGCTATGTCAGGAAAAGCCGAAGATGGCGGACTGGTAGTATTTGATGGTCTGGAGCCTGGTGTTTACACACTTAAGGAGACAAAAGCGCCGGAAGGACATTATCTTGATGAAAAGCCTTACAAAGTAACTCTTAAAAAAGACGGAACATTTACGATTGATGGTCTGGAAAAAATCAGATTCGGAGATACGACAGATGGGAGCGAAGTGAAATGATAAAAAGAAACAATAATACTAAGCCAGGGAAATCTTCCCTGGCGAAGGTGTTTTTAGTACTATTTAGTTTAATATGTTTATTTATAACAGGAATATCTGTTGTGTCTGCTGACGATGCCGTTTATTCCACTGTCGGAGGAACCTGGGTTAAGGTTAATGAAAAAACATGGACGATGGACAAAGACGGGGACGGCAAAACTGATGTCACTCTGATTAAAGAAGGTGACGAATGGAGATACATTTTTAATGTTGCAGACGATTCATCAATGTATTACGGATGGGAGACAGATATCCCGGACGGATATCAGGTTGAAAACGGATATGGAACAAAAGAAAATCCGGCAGTAAGCATCCAGTATGCACATACTCCCAATATTGATAACGACGGGGTGCAAAACGGAAATTACACGGGCGGGGTTGACACAAATAAAGTTTTCTCAGTTCCCGGCTCTTCCACAATAATGATGAAACTGACGGCTGACCTGGCTGCTGGAGACTATCTTGTTATCTGGACCGGAAGCCATCCGGATTATACGGCAGCAGGAGATACTGCAAAAGGAACAAAAATAACTGGAAAAGTAGATACAAAAGAATATGCATTCAATGACAATACAATCACGCTTGGATTTCATTCAGAAAAAGACGGCGAAAAAGGTTATGGATATTATGCTGTTATCAACAGCGATAAGAACCAGAATGGCCTTATGGCAACAAATGTGGCTACAGATGAACCGATTCCTGACACAGGAAATTTAATCGTTACTAAAAAAGTAACAGAATCCGACGGAACAGAATCAACAGATAATAATGTGTTTAAGTTTGATATTGAATTCACATCAGACAACGCTGGCACGACCGCAGCCCTTGCAGAAAAAAAGGATTATGGCGATGTGACTGTAGAAAACGGTAAAGGTTCTTTTTATCTTTCAAACGGACAACAGGTGAAAATGACAGGCCTTCCAGCCGGAATTTCCTATAAAATTACTGAAGCAGAAAATACAGATTATGAAGTTTCCTGGACTGCAGATTCCGGAGTCATCACGAAAGACGCCGAGGCAACAGCAATATGTGTAAATAAAAAGAAACCAAAAGAAGAAGTAAAAAGACAATCTTTAACAGTAAAAAAAGAAGTAAAAGAGGCAAAAAACGGAGCAGAGGAAAGCTTTGTATTCCATGCAGCATTTGAAGGACTGGAAGAAAATGCAGAATATAAATACAAAAAAGGAGAAGCAGAAACGGTCTTCTCTTCTGATGAAACTGGTGCTGCAGATGTTTCTTTTGAACTGAAAGATAAAGAATCCGTCATCTTTGAAGGACTCCCAGTGGGAAGCAAATATCAGATAACAGAAGATGGGAATAGTTATGCCGCATCTTATGAACTCACTGATTTTGTGAATGCGGTGCAGCAGAAACAGAATAACGATGAAGTAAACAAATCATTATCAACTGGAACAGAAATCGTTGATGCAGATGAAAATGCAGTTGTTACATTCATCAATACCGGAAAAGAACCTGATGTTCCGGAGACAAAAACAACAAAAATAAGAATCAAAAAAGTATGGAGCGATAACGAATCAAAAACAAGACCGGCTGCAATCACTGTATACCTTCTGCAGGATGAGAATATCATTAAAAACATTACATTAAATAATGATAATGGATGGCAGGCTGATTTTGACGGGCTGGACGTATTTCAGGAAGACGGGACAACGGAATATAAATATTCTGTTCAGGAAGAAAAAATTGACGGCTATACTTCCGAGATTACAGAAAGTACTGTTGATGAAAATGGCGAAAATATAAAACTTTTCACTGTTACAAATACTGCTGTATCAACCGGAGCGATTAAGGTAACAAAAGCAGTTGAAGGTGAGAAGGCTGAAACCGACAAGGCATTTAAATTTAACATCACGCTTCAGAAAGATGACCAGCCGGTGACAGGTGTTTACAATCTTGACAGCAAAGCCGGAACAAAGACCGGAACAATCGTATTTGACGAAAACGGAAAGGCTTCGTTTGAATTAAAACATAACGAATCAATCGTAATCTCAGGTCTTCCAATCGGTGCTTCATATGAAATCGCAGAGAATCCATATAAATACTATACCGCATCAGATGAAGGTAAATATTCCGGAGTAATCCCTGAGGGAACTGCAGAAGTCAATGTGGTAAATACGCATAAAGAAATGTACAGCATCTCTGTTACTAAAACAGTCAAAGGAAACCAGGGAGACAAAACGAAAGAATTTGATTTTGTCCTGAAACTTACGGCAGGAGATGGAATTGACCTTCCGGCAGCGGTAGAATACAAAAAAGGAAAGGAAAACGGAAAAATAGATTTAACAAATAGCGAGGCAGAGTTCAAACTTGCACACGGAGAGG
>ENA-OROL01002952-OROL01002952.1-human-gut-metagenome-genome-assembly--contig:-NODE-2952-length-11294-cov-2.670077_pt1 | contig 11294 bp, 9 predicted proteins | sample MGYA00242128_ERZ509048 | MGnify/ENA primary metagenome ERZ509048 (study PRJEB26280, sample SAMEA2338750) | human gut metagenome | biome: human gut; feature: human-associated habitat; material: faeces...
TAACATGTCATATAACCGGTTCGGGTCCTCATAATCTTCCTGAGATTTTACCGCATGCCCGTCTACAACTGCAAGCCCTTTCGTGTGATCTTCTGTCAGTGCTTCCGGTGCGATCCGGTTGTCCAGTGATTCATATGTTGTCTTGTCTGACATATCAACGCCTCCTTCCCTTGATGCTTCTATTATTTACCCGGATATGTAATCACGGCATCCACATCATATCCTTCTAATCTTTTATAACGCACAATACTGTCTGCGAGCACTGCCTCATACGTATTACCGATATGTGGTTTGCCGGACGTATATGCGATCGCGGTCGTCAAATAAAATGTCTTCTTGTCTGCCATTTCGTTCCCTCTTTCTGCAAAAAACGTCTTTAAGGCTCGGTGTCCCAAACCTTAAAGACGATTTACTCGTTTTATTGCTTCTTTGTGTTCCTAGCCTTTTACTAGTTTAGTTTATCCCATATAGTCTGTCAAGATACCTCATTGACAAATTCCTATGCTCAAAATTAACGATGCATCGAGAAGGTGTCCATCGGATAATGTTCGAGATTCTCGTGTACTCCACGCTCATCTGCCTCACCCAATAATGCATTACGGTCTTTCATCGCTGCCTTCTCGGTACGGTGCTGGCTAGGGCCGCCAACACAACCGCCTTCACAGACCATACCTTCAATAAAGTCTTCCGGCAAACGGCCAAGTTTTAACAATGTCAATGCTGTCTTACATTCAGCTGCACCATTACAGGTACGAACTTTGAGATCGGCATCTCCCTGTGTCTCTTCCAAACATTGGATCACTGCCGCGGTAACACCGCCTGCATTAGCAAATTTCTTACCATAAATACTTGCTTCCTGTGAATCATTCTCTGCCGGCTCAAACTTCACATTCCTAGCTTTCATAATAGAACTGAGTTCGCCGTATGTTAATACATAATCTGCATTGCCCTCAATGCTCTTATCCTGACATTCTGATTTCTTAGCAACACATGGTCCGATAAATACAGTTACCGCTTCCGGCTCTTTCGCCTTGATCATTCTGGACACTGCACACATTGGTGATACTGTCGTAGATACACAATCCCATACCTCTGGGAAATGTTTCTTGACCATATTTACAAATGCCGGACAGCAGGAGGTTGTCTTCTTCTTGCCATCTTTGGCTGCTTCTGCCCACTCTTCTGCCTCTGCAGCTGCTGTCATGTCTCCACCAAGACCAACTTCGATCATATCCTTAAATCCAATCTTCTTTAAGGCTTCTCGGATACTGGTCATGGAAATATCTTTACCAAACTGTCCCTCTGTTGCCGGAGCTACCATAGCATATACCGGCTTACCAGCCAACATATCATTAATAATGTCTACAACAAAAGTCTTGGATCCAATTGCACCGAATGGACAGCTGTGAATACAATGTCCACACTGAATACATTTCTCCTCATCAATCACACAAATGCCATTCTCATCGAAAGACATTGCATCTACCGGACACGCTCTCTTACATGGACGCATCAGATCAGCAATGGCGTTATATGGACATGCCTTAGAACAAAGTCCACATTCTTTACACTGACTAGGATCGATGTAAGCACGGTCTTTTCCCATAGAGATCGCACCAAAGCGGCACGCCTGCTGACAGGATCTCTTCATACACTTACGACAGTTATCTGTTACTACATAACGTGCAATGGAACACTCCTCACAAGCAGAAGAAATAACCTGAATCATGCTGTCACTCTGCTTATCACTCGGGCATTTACCCTCTGCCAAACGCACACGCTGGCGGATAATTTCCCTCTCTTTATAAATACAGCAACGAAATCTTGCTTTTGGTCCCGGAATCATCTGGAATGGAAGAAGCTCCTTCCCCTCCTCAAGTTTCTTGTCATACGCTAACTTGGCTACCTCTTGTAAAACCTTGTGCTTAATGTTTAACACTGTTACGTCATCTGAAAGCATATTGTACTCCTTTCCATTTGGTTCATCTTAATAATTTTTCTCAATACAGTTTTTCGACATTATAACATATCCCTTGTGGAAAATCTACACAATACGTTTGCATTTTCATACCAAAACACGGCGATTATGACAATTTGTCTTCTGAAAAGATCACCCTGTCGCGAAAATAGTCTATTGTTGTTCGGGTTGAAATTCTGTCATATGCGTGCGGTATTTCTTGGGTGCCATATTTGTCTGCAATGAATCATTGCGACGCTCCTGAATACAAATGCTGTCAAAAAATGTCTTCCATAATATGACATATTCTTCTTTTTGCTCCAAAAGCACATCTAACTGTGCGCATTCCTGTACTGTCAACGCTCGAATATACCAAGGCTGCTCGGGAACATGGATCATCACCTCACAGTGTCCCTTGTCATAGATCATAAAACGCTCCGGATTGAGACGATCTGCAAAATGCGAGGCGATCATCGTCAATATACGGTGATCCGGCTCGATCACCGCCAAAAGTACCGATGGCTCTACAGAGACTTCCTGGAAACGCAATATTTCCCGAAACCATGCCGCCTCATTGCGGACACGCCTCTGCAGCGCAAAGATTGCTTTGACACACGGTATCTGCATCGCATCCGTTACCCTTCTGCCAATGGTAAAACCATATGTAACAAACTGATACACCAGATTGGCCTTCTCCGGATCATTCGACGCCAGCGCATACATAACATACTCATATGCATTTCTGCTAATGCCGCTTTGCACCTTATCTAAGACAATGCGAGCATGCTCCGGATCCGTTACTACCGTAATATATTCCGCAAATAGGACAAAGGACTCTGTCTCGCCTTCCCTTATCGGTGCAATCCGAATATACTTATGCCCATATCCGGAAATGCCCGCCTCGTATACCGCTGTCAATATCCCGTCCTGTGTATCTTCACACTGATAGATCCGAAGCGGTCTGTTCTCCTCTTCCTGCCTCATACCAATCCTCCGTTTGGAAAATCATCAAACAACGACAACTGCCGATACGTTACCCTCTCACCAAATCCCCGCATCACATCTGTATTATCTGCCAAAAGACTGCGTGTGATATAGTCCTCCTCCACTTTGAGAAAATCCTGAAACATACGCCCATGGCACGTAATAAAATAAATAGCCCGTTTAAGAACGACTCCCATCGCCTTGAGCGAATCAAAATCCACTCTGCCGGTACGCCTTGCGCGGATAATACGGCCTGCTGACTTCACGCCGATCCCCGGCACGCGAAGCAGCGTATCATAATCTGCACTTTCTATCTCTACCGGAAATAACTCCAAATGTCCCAACGCCCAATCACATTTAGGATCCAAATACGTATTAAAATTAGGGCGGCCGGGTGATAATAGCTCATTCGCCTCAAATCCATAATAGCGTAGCAAAAAATCTGCTTGATATAAGCGGTGTTCCCGCCGCAGCGGTGGCTGACTATCCAGTGCCGGAAGAGTACTATCCTTATTGACATTGATAAATGCAGAATAAAACACCCGCTTCAGGTCAAAACGCCGGTATAACGCTTCTGATACCGCCATGATCTCATAGTCTGTCTCCCCGGAGGCACCAATGATCATCTGTGTACTCTGTCCGGCCGGGACAAACCCCCTCTTCGTATCGCAGGAATTCCACAACTGCAATCCAGATGAGGCTTTCCCTTGCCGCATAAGGTCCGTCCCTGTGATCACGCTGTCCCCGCTTCCGGAATGAGAAATCTTATATCCACCATTGTCTGCATTTGTACTGGGAACGCCCTTAACTCCCCGTGAGACTGTATGTGCACCGGAAGCACTCGCAACTCCCCGTGAGACTGTATGTGCACCGGAAGCACTCGCAACTCCCCGTGAGATTGCATGTGTACCAAAAGCCTCCTTAGCTCCCCGCATGGCAAGACGTTTCTGCTTTCGCTCCTGCGTAAAATGATATGCGCCGTAATTGCCCCCTTTCATACCAAGGTACTCACGGCTTTCTGCCATTCCATTTTGAATCTGGCGCATCGGTGTCAAGATCGTCTTGCGCGTCTTATTGGGCGCAAGACGTTTTAATCCTTCTTCCGTCGGCAGCTCCAAATTAATACTCATACGATCCGCATACCACCCCGCCATCTCAATAAGCGCAGGATCCGCCCCCGGAATTGCCTTACAATGAATATATCCGTTAAACCGATGTATGATCCGAAGGTCACGTAATGCCTTGCATATCTGTTCCATCGTTTCATTGGGTGAATGCAGTATCCCGGAGCTCAAAAAAAGCCCCTCGATATAATTACGTCGATAAAACTCCATTGTCAAAGTACATATTTCTTCTGGGGTAAAGCTCGCTCTTGGCACATCATTCGAGCATCGGTTCACACAATATTTACAGTCGAATACGCACTCATTGGTATACAATATTTTAAGCAGAGAGATACATCTGCCATCTCCGGAAAATGTATGGCAAATACCTGCCGCCTCTGTATTTCCAATGCTCCCGGCTTCTGCCTTTCTGGCAACACCACTGGAAGTACATGCAACATCATACTTCGCTGCATCTGATAATATCGCAAGCTTCTGCTGTAATGTTGCATTCTCCTGTAATATCATAGCAAACCACAATCCTTTCCCATCACGCAATCGCAACCTTAATCGAACACTTGTTCGTATTATATCACCCGGTCCTTATCCTGTCAACAAACATTGCCCTGCCAATTGTTTCCTGTTATAATGGGCTTGTCATTTTTTTACCACATTTGTCGAATACACTGGTACAACGACGATGGCAGTAAAAACATATGAACGAAGTAGTCCATGGCATTATTTACTGTGCTGGGACTTATTCATAGAAAGGAATAAATATTAAGGATGAGAAAAAAATTATTATGTGCCTTACTGGCAGTATCTATGGTAGTGTCATCTGGAACAATGCTACCGAACACACAGGCAGTCACCGCAAGTGCAGCATCCACTTCGGTCAGTCCTTTTACCGGCAAAACCTATACACACTCTGATGTATTCCATGGAAAAAACGTCTATCATGGCATCGATGTATCCTATCATAATGGAGCAATTGATTGGGCGAAAGCCGCTGCAGATGGTGTGGAATACGCCTTTATCCGGGTTGGCTACCGCGGCTGGGGATCCGGCACAGTTGTAGAAGATCCTCGTTTTAAAACATATATCAAAGATGCACTGGATGCCGGAGTCCATGTCGGATTATATTTCTTCACCGAAGCCCGCACGACCAAAGAGGCTATCGAAGAAGCTAACTTCTGCCTGAAAATGGCAGCAAACTATGACATAGAGCTTCCAATCGCTTTTGATTATGAATATCAATACTCCGATGGATCGCTTGTCAGTCCAAAGGCAGGGATCAGTAAAGCACAGGCAACGGCAAACTGTGAAGCTTTCTGCGACACGATCTCGGCAGGCGGATACACACCGATGATCTATGCCAATTCGAGTGACTTAAAGACACTGATCGACGGCGCCAGTCTTCAGCAAAAATACATGATCTGGCTCGCCAACTATACGACGAAAACATCTTATACCGGCGAATACGATATTTGGCAATACAGCAGTACCGGCAAGATCAATGGATTTACGACGAATGTAGACTGTAATTTCTGGTATTCTGATACCGATATTGCAAAGATAAATTTCAACAGCGGTGAGCTCAAAGATGCAGCCATCGCAAAAATCCCGACGCAGATCTATACCGGCAAAGAGATCAAGCCTGCGCTAACCGTTACACTAAACCGCCGCGTATTAAAAGCCGGACGCGATTATACCGTCACGTACAGCAACAATAAAAAACCGGGCAAGGCAACCGTCACGATCACAGGCAAAGGCAACTTCACCGGAACACGCACAACATCTTTTACGATCAAACCAAAAGCAGTTTCCGGTATAACTGCTAAATCCGGCTCCAAAAAGATCACGCTGACTTGGAAGGGTGCGACCGGTGGCGATGGATATGAAATATATCGTTCCAGCGAATACAACGGTACTTATAAGAAAGTGAAAACGATCACAAAAGCGACAACCAAAAAATGGGTCAACAAAAAGTTAGCAAAAGACCGCGAATATTTCTATAAAATACGCGCCTATCGCAAAGTTAACGGCAAAGAGTACTTTGGTGCATACTTGAAAGTTTCCGCAGGAACAACCCCGGGCGGCAAAGGTTTTCAGACTAAAACCGCTATGAAGCTCCTCAAGAAACCGTCGGCAAAATCTGCCAAACGTGCGACGATCCCGGCAGGCGCAACTGTTCACTACATTGGTAAAACGGTATTGAAGAATAAAGCTAAATTTTACCATGTGCAGTTCCATAAAGGCAGCAAGACCTTTGACGGATACCTGACCTCGATCAAAGGGTTAAAGTTACGCAAGACTTTGATCACCGCCAAGAGATCTCCGCTCAAACAGAGTGCTTCTGCCTCTGCGAAGACCTTGGCAACACTGCCAAAGAATATGCCGGTGATCGTATTGAAAACCAAGAAGTCCGGCAAGCATACATGGTATATGACAGTCTATCTCAAAGGCAAAAAATTACATACCGGATATGTAAATGCAACACAATTTTAATTCTAGGATTAAGGCTAAAACAAAAATGCTGCGGATTATACTTCCGCAGCATTTTCTTTTATTTTATCACTGATGATCTGACGAACTTTCTCGCCGATCTTTTTCTTTTCGGCACGTTCCATACTATCCATGTAGATCGGTTCACAATATTCGATTATAACATGTGTGCGGTGGATCCAAGGCATATGCTGCTCCAACACAGCGTCCATATTATTCATGGCAACCGGCACGATCGGCGATTTGGACTTCTCAGCAAGCTTAAAGCTCGCCTCATGAAATGGAAGCAGCTCATCGCTGCTATTACGCGTTCCCTCTGGAGCAATAAAAATGTTGGTTCCCTCTTTCATTAACTCGATACCGGTTAAGATCACTTTCATTCCCTGACGAATATCATCGCGATCCAAGAACAGACAATTTAAGTATTTCATCCACCAGGAGATCATTGGCACCTTTTCAATCTCTTTTTTTGAGATGAATGCTGTCGGCATAGGTGCTGTTGTGTATCCAACTAAGATGTCAAAAAAACCTCTGTGATTGTAGGCATATAATGCCGCCCCGTCTCTCACAATATTTTCTTTTCCCTTAACCGTCAGTCTGACACCCGACAGGAACAGTATTGCCTTAAAACCGCCTTTTACACATACCTGTGCAACAACCTCTTTCTTTCTCTCATCAAACTTTCCGATTATCCACAGCACAAGAGCCATCGGAATAGTAAATATCGTATACAATATCAAAAAAATCGCAACTAATACAAGTCTCATAGCTAATCCTCATTTCCTTTTTCTTTAAGTAACAGTTCCCATATTTTATGCAAAATATTAAATATAAAGAACTTTTTTCGTCACTGTCCACTCTTATAGTGCAGCTGACAACAAATTTTCCAATAAATAAGTTTATCATGTGAGACTGATGATTGCAATAAATCACAAATATTTTTCATTTTACTTTTTTGATGTACACTATTACGCCAAATACCGCTATTATCGCTATGCCTGTCGCAAATATAATATATCTTGCTGAATTTCCCGTATTTTTTTCTTTCACTTGAGACACTTTCTTCTTTGGCTCCAAAGCACCTCCCAGAGTCATTTCCTCTTTATTCTTTTGTACTGTCTTTTCTAATTCTTCTTCCGTATATTCTTGATATACATTCTCCATATCCGATATAAACTTTGAAACAGAATACATAGTCCCGCTTTTTTCACCAATATTATCCAATGTGTCTGCTCCATCTGCCTGATATGGAATAACCATTTCTTCTCCGTCAGACTGTTTTATATATATAAGGTTAATTTTATAAAAAGGCACTGAAACATTCATTACATGTTCAATCTCCGTGTCAGGCAATTTTTTCTTAATCTTTTCCTTTATTTCACTTGCGTTATCTGCAATGTAATTATCATCTTTATCAAAATACTGCCCGTAAATATGATAGCCATCCTTTTCTCTCTGCAATAATATCGATGCATATGTACCTGTAATAGTTTCTGCGGGAATATACCATCTGTTATCCCATTTAATCAATTTTGAAAAGTCATTATTGTTTTTATGATAATCAGAAAGCATTGTCAAATCAGAATACAATGTCCACATTGGAATTGCATTACTTACATCAAAATTTTTTATTGTCGTTGATTTTTCTTCACTGCTTAAGTCCTCTTTCTCAGATGTTATTTCTTTTTCCAACAGCTTTTTTGCATCCTGTTCCATCCCGTAACAAAGACTGTCCCATTCTTTCTGCCATTTATCGGCATTAGATGCTTTTGCTTTAATCGGTACTATGCATAGCATTCCGATTAACAACATCAGAAATATTCTTTTTTTATAAATTGTTCTTTTATAAACCATTCTTTTAATAATACCTCCAAATCTGATGCTGCATATCTCTACACTACTATCTTCTTTCTGCCCTTTGCTTTCTATAACGAAAGCCATAACGATTTTGTTGCATAAAACCTCAAAAAACGGAAAGTTTTTAACCAAGTTTTACGATTTCATAGTTTCCGCAATTCTTAAAAGCATAATTCCATATTCTTAAATTATTCTTCGCATACACTTTTATATTTTTATTTCCGCAAAATGCTCCTACCGGTATTTCTTCGATATTATCATTTAATACTATGGACTTTATTGAAAAGTTTTGAACTGTTGCGTCCGATAATGAGTTAAAAGCGTTCTCACATATATACTTTACATTATTGGGAATTGTTATTTCAACGTTTTCACTCTCTCCTATATAACCGCACAATCCACCATCTTCAAGAATCACCATGTTATCTTTTATCGTAACACATCCTATTCTTTCCAATTCAGCCGCCAGCGATTTTCTCCAGAGCTGGTTTGAATTCCAAAATAACTTTACGCAGTCCTCGTCAATATAGTTCGTATTTAACTCAATCTGAATATCCGTATATTTCTGCTGTCTTTTACCTGCATAAACAGAAATATTATCATCTGTTGAGAGTGTCTTAAATGTTGATGGGAATGTTATTTTTCTCAACTGTCCGCAGCCGTTATAGCCTCTATACACCGCTTTCGAATTGACATAACGGTATGAAGCATAGCTGTAACTGCTTACTCTTACTTCCTCACATCCCTCTGCAATTTTTACCTCGCTTTTTCCGTAAGGTATTGCTACGAGTGTCTTTCCATCTTTTGTATATATACATCCGTCTATGCTTTTATACTTTGAATCTGTTGATAAAACTTCAAAATTTTTGCAGTCTCCTATATCTGTCAATCCATCAGCATTAAAATCAGTTGAAAACTTAACTTTATTTACAATATTTGAGTTTCCTTCTCCCAACAACAACGTACAAACAAGATTTTCTTTATTTTTTTTGACACCTATTGAATTAAAGTGTCCCGGCATTGTAACTTCCTGTAACTTCTTACAATTCTGAAGTACCGCTTGTCCTATAGACTCAGTTGTTTTAGGTATTGTTATCTTTTTTACTCCGGTATTAAAGAATGCCCTCGCTCCAATAACTCTTACGGTAGAAGCTATTGTTATATTCGATGCCTTACTGCAATCTTTAAAAGCATCTTCCGGTATGCTTGTGACACCTTTTTTTACAACTATTTTTTTAATTTTCTTTTTCTTTCACATAGTCTTCATACACATACGCCGTTTTTCCCTCATACGAAATCTTGTACCATCCGTTCTCTTTTCCGAGCATTTCCACTTCTTCCCCTGTCGTCAGAGCTCCGATAACCTGGCTTGTGCTGACGTTGGGTTCTGTACGTACATTGACCGGTGAGATACAGGTGACGGTTTTCTTACCCTTCTGCTTTTTCACGCCATCCGAATTATTTTCTGCTTCCAGCGCTCTTTTCTGCTCCTGGCAGGCCGTCTGAAATGTTTCTGTCAGCAGCTCATTGTCCGGGAACTGCAGAGACTCCAGTATTTCCGGCACGATTTGCTGTGTATCGTTGCTGCCGCTTCCTTTTTTCCATATGATCTGATACCCTTCATTCTCCGTTTTCACCCCGCAGAAAAATGCAATCGGAATCTGCAGGGAATTTTTTACCTGGAAACGATAAAAGGAACTCTCGTTATCTTTTCCTTCGTTAGCTGTTTTCACCATAAAATCGCTGATGCTGTTTTCCCCTGTTATTTCATTCGGATAGAGCAAATTTTCAGCGCTCTCTTCGTCCTCCGGAAAATCCATAAGTATCACTTTTGCCATTCCTTCCCGATACGATATCTCAAGACTTTCCCCATCTTCCGATATGAAACTGCATTGGATTTTTTCATCTCTCATTACATTCCAGCCTTCTGGAAGTGTGATTATAATATTCTGGTATGTAGAAAGAAACTCTTTTTCACCATCTTCTGACTCATCCTGGACATTGGATGCTCTTTCGGAGACAGCCGATGGATTCTCCTTTTCCACCTGCTGATTTCCACATCCCATTACCACAATAGTTGTCATCAGAAGAACAGCTAAACAGTTTTTTCTGTTTCTCATGTACAATTTCCTTTCTTGACAGTTCCGTCTTTATTTTCTGTCAGAAAATTTCTTTTGCTTATTGTATCACAACTATTTTTGCACTGTAAAGAGTACGTTCCTTCCCTCCTGCTTTGATTTTCTTTATGCAAAAAAATCTCCAACCAGATTGAGGTTCCCTCCCTCTCAAATCCAGTTGAAGATTTTTCTTATCTTTTTTATTTTACTTCTGTAAATTCGACCCGGATACTCTCATACTCTCCCAGCACCTGATGCAGGGTCAGCCCCGCACGGTTCCAGGTACGGCCAAGGCGGACTTCCTGGTCCAGGCTGCAGCGGTACAGCTTATCCTCTGCAAGACCGCACACTTTCGTGTGAACCGGAAGCATATTTCCTTCTGCGTCAGTCTTTACGATCGTAAGCAGTGCGCGGCTCTGATCCTTTGCCACGAACTCCCATGCCATGAAATCCTGTTTTTTCAGTCCGGTCAGACGGTAATACAGGCCTTCGTGTGTGAGCTCGTAATATTCATGCATCGCAGCAACCTGCTCTTTTACCATCTCTTTTTCTTCCTCTGAAATCTTATTCAGATCCATCTCATATCCAAAGCTTCCTGCCAGCGCCACATCGCCTCTTGTCCGGAACGGTGTCACACGGCCGGTCTGATGGTTCGGGCATACAGAAACGTGGGAACCAACGGTACTGATCGGGTAGAAGAACGAGCTTCCGTACTGGATAGACAGGCGGTTGATCGCATCGGTATTATCGCTGCACCAGATCTGCGGGGAA
>ENA-OROL01002954-OROL01002954.1-human-gut-metagenome-genome-assembly--contig:-NODE-2954-length-11290-cov-3.039608_pt1 | contig 11290 bp, 10 predicted proteins | sample MGYA00242128_ERZ509048 | MGnify/ENA primary metagenome ERZ509048 (study PRJEB26280, sample SAMEA2338750) | human gut metagenome | biome: human gut; feature: human-associated habitat; material: faeces...
TCTGCTTTCTTCCAAGAACGGCTTCCCTCGTACAGACCGATGATAACATCACATCCTGACTCTCTTAAGTTCAGTGCATGTGCATGTCCCTGGCTTCCGTATCCAATGATAGCGATCTTCTGTCCTTCGAGAAGAGAAAGGTTACAATCTTCCTGATAATAAATTTTTGCTGCCATTTTGCATTCCTCCTAATTGAATTTAAAATATAGAGTAGAATGCTCCCGATCTCTGCGGGGGTATCCTATATAGTGAAAGGTCTTGCCCTTTACTAGCTTTATCTGTTCCGCAAGCTCTCCCTGCGGTTCTCCGATCCTGACCGGATCAGAAAAATGCAACATCCTTGCTGCCTCTGGAAAGTCCGGTAATTCCGGTTCTTGCCAGTTCGAGTATCTCATAATCCTTCAGAAGATTCAGGAAAGCTTCCAGCTTATTCTGTGTACCTGTCAATTCAATGATCAGACAATCTTCTTCCACATCTACGATCTTCGCTCTGAAAATATCTGCAACTGAGATAATATCCTTTCTCTCAGATGGATTTGCCTTGACCTTGACAAGTACAAGCTCTCTGCACACAGACTTGCCCGGCTCAAGTTCTACGATATCTACTACATCCTCAAGTTTGTTGAGCTGCTTTTTAATCTGGATGAGACTGGCTTCATCGCCACTAACCGCAACAGTCATTCTGGAATAAGCAGGATTCTCAGTCTCTCCTACTGTCACACTGTCAATGTTATAGCCTCTTCTACTGAACAGTCCTGACACTCTGCTCAAAACTCCTGATGTGTTGTCAACAAGCAGTGACAAAACAATATTACCCATCTATATGTACCACCTTTCAACTCGTCTCTTTAAAATGTACTAAATTATTATAGTTATAAACCACTTTAATGTCAATTTATAACGTGAATTTTGTAATTATTTTTATCTGTTATTTCTGATAATTTTTGTTGTGTATTTACAAATACCCCAAAACTTATAGTGAGATATCCGGATTTTTCCAAATATTTACTCTATGCCCAGAAGATTCTTGACTACAACCACGCAGTTTGCCGCATCCTCGGAATATCCATCCGCACCGATCTCCTCGGCGTAGCTCTCGGTTATAACTGCACCGCCTATAACAACTTTACTGTCCAGGCCATTCTCCTTCACAGCTTCAACAACATCCTTCATCTTGACCATGGTGGTTGTCATGAGGGCTGACAGTCCGATTATGCTGGCGTTATTATCCTTTGCCGCTTGTATTATCACATCACAAGGAACATCCTTGCCGAGATCTATAACATTAAATCCATAGTTTCTGAGCATAAGAACCACGAGGTTCTTACCTATATCATGTATATCGCCCTCAACTGTCGCCACGACTATGGTAGGCATATCAGAGCTGTCCTTGTCCTTCAGAACAAGTGGACTTATAACACCTATCGCCATCTCCATGGTCTCAGCACTTGATATGAGCTGTGGCAGGAAATATTTTTTCTTCTCGAAGAGTCGTCCAACCTCATTTATCGCACCTATCAGATCGTTATCTATGATGGACTGGGGATCAGCTCCGCTGTCAAGCACAGCGTGTACATCGTCAAGTATTGATCTCTTATTTCCCTTGAGAACATCTATGTATATCTGGCTTTTTCCCTCCAGATCAGATCCTGCTTTGCCGCCGGATGCACCCGCTCCCGGTGAGGCAAGCTCAAGAGGTTTGACATTCTCAATATAACGGACATCGCTCTCCTCCTTGAAAAGCAGCATATCAGAAGCAAATGCAGCATTCATGAGCATGGTCTGGGAAGGATTTGCTATAGCCATCGTAAGTCCACGAGAGATAGCCATGGTGAGGAATGCTGTATTTACAAACATTCTCTCAGGAAGTCCAAATGAAATGTTGGACAGACCACAGATGGTTGCAAGTCCGTTGTTATAACAGTAGTTTATGGTTTTCAGGCAGTTGATGGCAGCGTCCTTCTGGGCACCGACCGTTGCAACAAGTCCGTCCACAACCACATCATTCTTCGTAAATCCCATCTCATACGCAGTGCCAAGCACCGTGTTGATTATGTCCTCCTTCTCCTGTGGACTCTCCGGAAGCCCCTTATCCGACAGAGGAAGAAGAATAAACATAGCTCCGTACTTCTTTACAAGAGGCAGTATCTCTTCCATCTTCACCTTCTCAAGGGATACTGAATTGACAAGCGCACGTCCCGGATAGATACGAAGTGCCGCCTCAAGTACCTCTGGTGAGCTGGAATCAAGGCATAACGGAAGGTTTACAGCCTGCGATACCTGATATACTACCTTAAGCATCATATCTCTCTCATCGATACCATTCATACCGACATTGATATCAAGTATTGAAGCGCCTTTATCTACCTGCTCTTCGGCCATATTCATGACAAGCTCAAGAGATCCCTCCCTGAGCTCAGCCTGAAGCTTCTTCTTTCCAGTCGGGTTGATTCTCTCTCCAACAACCTTAAACGGAGCATCCAGATCTATTATGAGAGATGAACGCTCAGATGATATACATCTGACATGCTCTGAACTTATCTCAGGAACAGGCATCTTGGAAGCCATATCAGCAAGAGCCTTTATGTGTTCAGGTCTCGTACCGCAACAGCCACCAACCATTCCGGCCCCGGCCTCGATTATCATCTTCATATCTTCAGCAAATTCCTCAGGGGTCATCCGATATACGCTTTTATCATTTACAAGCTCCGGCATTCCGGCGTTCGGCTTTGCAAATACAGGGATAAATGCGATGCTCTTCATCTGTCTAACAAGCTCGACCATCTTATCAGGGCCTGTGGAACAGTTTACACCTATAGCTGCCACTCCAAGATTCTGAAGAACATTTACTGCTGTCACAGGATCGGTTCCATACAGGGTACGTCCATCCTCGTTGAATGTAAGGCTGGCGATTATAGGGAGATCTGACACTTCATTTGCCGCAATAACCGCAGCTCTGGTCTCAGCGAGGCTCATCATGGTCTCGACCACAAGCAGGTCACAACCACTCTCGTCTATGACCTTTATCTGTTCCTTATACACGTCGACCAGCTCTTCAAACTTCAGTTTTCCCATAGGATAGAGCATCTCGCCGGTCATGGTGATATCGCCCGCCACGAGGCCATGGCCTGCAGCCTTGACCGCTTCCTTAGACAATTCTACAAGTCTTCTGTTCATGTCCTCAAGATCATCGGCAAGCCCATACTCGTTGAGTTTTATCCTGTTACATGTAAAGGTTGGAGCATACAGAATATCTGTGCCGGCGTTCAGATATGCAACCTGGAGGTCAAACATTATCTGTGGACGTTCAAGTATCCATTTCTCGGGGCACACGCCAAGAGGCATGCCTGCATTCATAAGATTTGTTCCTGTGGCTCCATCAAGTATAAGTATCTTATCATCAAACAGTTTTCTGAAATCTGCCTTTTTCATGTCTTATCTCCTCGTACTCAGGCCTGATCCAGACCTTCATCAGTTATTTTTCCATCGCCGTCTGCGGCTGCTGTTGCCAGCATGTCACATCTCTCATTTCCAGGGTTGCCGGCATGACCTTTGACCCACAGGAATTCCACGTTGTGTGGTGCTTTTGCTGCAAGCAGACGTTCCCACAGATCCCGGTTTTTGACCGGTTCATTCTTGCCGCGCTTCCAGCCTTTTTTGATCCAGCCCTCTATCCAGTGCTGGTTAAATGCGTTGCACAGATACTGTGAATCTGAATACAATTTCACATTACATGGCTTTATAAGAGCCTCAAGCCCGACTATCGCCGCCATAAGCTCCATTCTATTGTTTGTTGTCTTTATATATCCCTGGCTGTATTCTCTCTCATGAAGCTGTCCATTTGCATCGATAAACTGAAGAACAGCACCATATCCACCAGGTCCATTTGGATTGCCTCTGGCAGATCCATCAGTGTACAATATTACATCCATATATGATCTCCATAATTATATTTTCTGTATAAATGAGTCTATGATACGAACAAGTCTTCCTGACGCTTCATCGCCCGCCGCAATGATCTCCTCGTGCGAAAGCTCTCCGCCGAGGCCTGCAGCTTTGTTGCATATTGAGGAAAGACCTGCGACACGCATTCCCATATGTCTTGCAGCTATGGCTTCACATACAGTGCTCATTCCAACTGCATCTGCCCCCATTCCCGCAAACATTCTTATCTCTGCAGGAGTCTCATACTGAGGACCGGTGACCTGAATATATACACCCGACCTGAAATCAATATCATTTTCAGCAAATGCTTCTCTGATATAGCTATTCAGCTCCACATCGTAGACATGTGTCATATCGGGAAATCTCACACCCAATTTATTATAGTAACTGCAAATGAGTGGCGATGGTACAAATGTTGAAATGTGATCACTTATCATCATGATATCGCCCGGCTCAAGCTTCTCAGATATTCCGCCTGCAGCATTTGTGAGCAGAAGCTTATCTACACCAAGCAGCCCTATTACACGGACAGGCATGACAACCTGGCTCATATCGTATCCTTCATAATAATGGACCCGTCCCTGCATGATAAGGACCTTTTTCCCGTGGATACATCCGTATACGAAGCGGCCTCTGTGTCCTGCTACTGTAGATACAGGAAAATGTGGAATATCTCCGTAATCCACATACACAGGGTTCTCAATAACGTCCGCCATATGTCCCAGACCACTGCCCAGGATAAAGGCTATATCAGGAACATCTCCTATCGCATGTCTCAAATACGAGGCAGCCTCCGTCAACTGATCGTATGTTACCAAATCATCACCCCCATAATACAAAACAAGGTCAGGATATTATTCCTGACCAGGATCTATATAAGTTATAACGGAGACGGAGGGATTTGAACCCTCGCGCCGGTTGCCCGACCTACCGCATTTCGAGTGCGGACCCTTCAACCTCTTGGGTACGTCTCCAATTACACTTTAATAATAGCAGATGACAGGCATTCCGTCATATACTATATTAAACAACTGTTCTGCCGCGGATACAGGAAGATTTACACATCCATGGGATCCGCTGTTCTTGTATATATCACCGCCGAATGAACTTCTCCACGATGCATCATGGAATCCGATTCCCAGCTCGCCTATGAATGGCATCCAGTATGTTACAGGAGTCTCATAGTCATCGCCGATAAGCACAGCAGGTGTCTTCTTATACAGGATCGTATATACACCTTCAGGTGTTCTGTATTTGCCATTGTTTGCAAGGCTTCCGGTTACACAGTCGGAATCCCACACAAGATTGCCGTCTACATATGCATATACATGCTGCTGGCCAAAATCACATTCGATATATGAATCACCGATATCATCGCCGCCATCGTGATAAACTGCAGCGTAGCAGTCAAACGGCGGTGTATGTGTTGTGGACTCTCCGGCTTCAAGAAGCTTCATGAGCTCTTCTGTCTCACCGTCCACATCGATCATCCAGCCATACCAGGTATTCGCCAGAGTGATGACATCACCATTATGAGTTCTGAAATTCCTCGGCACACCGTATGTATCGTATCTGCTTGCGATATTCTCGACATACTCACGCACCTTGTCTTCTGAGAATTTCCATTTTCCTTTTACGTTGCTGATCCAGTCGCCATATTCCTTGCTGGTAAGCTTCCATGACACCTGATCTATCTCATATGTAATGGTCATCTCAAGGATCTTTGCAAGTTCCTTCTGCTCATTTACTATCTCTTCACTGTCGGCTGTGAGCTCAGGACTCTCGTATGCGTCACTTTCCGATACATCAAGCACGGATTCACCTTTAACAATCGCCTCATCTATTATACAGCATAATCTGTCAAAATCAAGATAATTTCCTTCAGAATCAGGAATAATTGTTGCTTCTCCATCCTTGATCGTAACATAGGCATCTTCCGGTTTCTCCATCTTGGACTCGTCAAGACAGTCATAGCTCTTCAAAAGCTTCTCGAGAGCATCCTCGTCATACGACGCTGAATAGTAAAGGTCATAATCTTTTCTCTTTAGCATGTAATAAGGCCAGAGAAAACCATTTTGTTCGCTTATGATCTTCTTGGCTGTTATATTCGGCTTTATATCAAGCGATATATCTTCTGGTTTTATGACATGTTCCTCACCGCCCCTGAGCTTGAGTGTGAGGGAATAATCTTGTATGTAACTCTCTATGTATGCATCGACATCATCAAGTGAGTAAAACGAATAGTCTATATCATTGATGTATGTCTTGTAGTTGTAATGGAACATGAACCATATCGATATAACTATATATGTACATACGACCACCGCTCCACATATAGCCGCTGTGATCTTCAAAGCTCTGTGAGTCTTTTTTGCAGGCTTGTCATCCGGTTCGTCCGCTTCATCAGAAGCTTCATTATCTGGGAATATCGGTATCCCTGCTCCATCGGGAATGGCTGCATCCGATGCCGCAGTCTCCGTTTGGGTCTCTGTCCCCCCGAATATTGTCTCTTCAGCAACTATCTCTTCAGCGGCATCAGTGTTCACATTATCTTTATCTATATTGTTATCATCTGTGTTATTGTTCATAAAATCACGCTCTTCCCCTTCGCAAATAATTCCATGCGAACTTACATCCAACATACATAATATTATATGCTATATTACTATAATTCAACTCTTAATTATGTTTAAATATAAGATGCTAACGCACTGTTATCTGGACAAATTGATGGTCACCAGATCCGGTTCGTTATTAACTCTGATTCGGATAGTGTGAAGTCCGAGTCCTGCACAGACTATCATATTATGTCCATCGCAGGAATATAACCCCTTATAGTACTTTGGAAACAGTCTGATCATAGGCGATATCATGCCTCCGAGAAATGGCAGGATCACAAGTCCACCATGTACATGGCCGGATACAGTAAGATCAGCGCCCCATCGGGAATATTCTTCAAAATAATCGGGATCATGTCCTATAAGTATATTGTAATCGGATCTGCTTATCGGTGGAAGTTCATTCAGCAGATACTCTTCATCCATATCGAGCTTTTTGAATCTTCTGTAATATTCCGTCTTCATGTCAAGTCCGTATATCGTGACATTGTATTCATCAAGATGAACACTTTCATTTATAAGCCAGGTGATGTTATCTTTTGTTCCTTCATATAACCTGTTCCACATATCACCATATTTTTCATATATGGATGCGCGCATCTCATGATTTCCTTTTCCCATATACACAGGAAAACGCTTGCCAAGTTCATTCAGGAAATGTATACCTATATCTACTGTAAGTCCCGGCTTTCCTACTATTATATCCCCCGCCACCAGTATGAAATCCGGATTGATCTTTTCTATACAGCTTATAAGCTTCTCGTTGTCCTTTCCAAATTCCGCATTGTGGAGATCTGATATCATGACTATCCGGGCTTTTTTTCTTATTCTCCTGTCATGCAGTTGATAATTTGAAAACGAGATTCTTCTGTTTTCGCGGTAACTCTCTATCAAAACATTAACAAGCGTTATAATGCATAGTACGATAACTACAACTAAAAAAATCTTCATGTATTTAACCTCAATATGTAAATTGTAACTTGAGCACTTTAACGAAAGCGTACTTCATACTCATGGAATCAACCTTCTCCGCCGCATATATCGGCACTGAACCGATGCACCTCTCGCCAATATAATAGCTCATCTTTCCAAGCTCTTCACCACTGTCAACCGGGGCAGTCAGCGGATCTCTCATCTCCAGTTTCTTCTTCACATCCTCCGCGTGTTCTCCCGCAAGCAGGATCCCGGTGAATTGTGAGTCGGTCTTAATTGTAACACAACTTTCGGTGCCATTGTCTATGGAAATCTCTTTTTCTTGAAGAATATTCAGATCTGTATATTTCTGGCACATCGAATATCCATAATCAAGCAGCCTGCAGGCGTCTTTGTTTCTGATATCCTTTGTATCAGCTCCCATGATGACAGCAATAAGCTGTATGCCGTCCTTCTCAGCAGTCGCCGACATGCAATATTTTGCGGTATTTGTGAAACCTGTCTTAAGGCCGGTTGCTCCTGTATACATATTCAAAAATTTATTTGTGTTGACGAGATCAAACTGACTCTCGCCCCTTCGTGTTTTATGTATGATCGAATCCATCCATATGCCTGAATAATCAAAGATGGCAGGATATTTTGTTATGAGTTCTCTGGACATTATGGAGATATCCCGTGCTGACATTTTATGTCCATCCGCATCCAGACCACACGCATTTTTGAAACTTGCATTTGTCATCCCCAGCTCAGCAGCCCTCTCATTCATCTTTTTCACAAACGCTTCTTCGCTTCCGGCAACCTTTTCCGCCATGGCAACAGCCGCATCGTTTCCGGATGCAATTATAATACACTTTATCATATCTTCAACAGTCTGTTCTTCTCCTGCCTCAAAGAAGCATTGCGATCCGCCCATGGACGCAGCATGTTCACTCACAGTTACAATATCATCAAGAGTCATTTGTCCGGCCCCTATCGCCTCAAAAGCCAGAAGAAGCGTCATAACCTTTGTAACCGAAGCCGGAGCCATGGCTTCATCACAGTTTTTTTCAAATAACACCTGACCTGTGGATGCCTCAACGAGTATACAGCTTGGAGATTCCACCTCCAGAACTTCTGTCTGGTCTGCCGCCTGAGTCTCTGTCTGTTCCTCTGCATATACCATAAGATTCGTACCATTTGTGTTTGCAAATATGATAAAGATGAGTACCGTTATAACAGATAATCTTCTGATATTTTTCTTCCTGCCCATCTTTTTTCTATCCGGAAAATGCAGCATACAACTCCTCTTTCAGTTTCTGTTTATATATTATATTATGCATTTATCCGGCAATATGACTTTTATCCCACCAATATAGTATTATTTTCTTTATTTTGTAAAGTTTTTCTGATATAATCAATGGCTAGAAAAAAGGAGGACATGTTTCATGAGTATGAAATTAGTTAAACGAGTACCAACTGGCGATGAGATCAAGGAACTATACCCTCTTTCAAGCGAGTTGAAAGCCATCAAAGCCAGAAGAGATGAAGAGATCAGAAAAATTTTCGTAGGCGATGATGACCGATTTATATTTATCATCGGACCTTGTTCAGCAGATAATGAGGATGCTGTTTGCGATTATCAGAATCGTCTTGCAAAGGTTGCAGATGAAGTTAAGGATAAGATACTGGTCATTCCACGTATATATACTAACAAGCCAAGAACTACTGGTGATGGTTACAAAGGAATGCTCCATCAGCCTGATCCTACAAAGGCATCAGACATGCTCGAGGGTCTTTACGCCATCAGAAAAATGCATATAAGAGCTATCAGGGAGACAGGACTCACCGCTGCTGATGAGATGCTTTATTCAGAAAACTGGCAGTATGTAGATGATATCCTCTCTTACGTTGCCATAGGCGCACGTTCTGTTGAGGATCAGCAGCACAGACTTACCGCAAGTGGAATGGATGTTCCTGTAGGTATGAAGAATCCTACAAGTGGTGACTACAACGTTATGATGAATTCCTGTATAGCAGGACAGCATCACCACACATTCCTCTATTCTGGATGGGAGGCACATACAGACGGAAATCCTTTGACACATTGTATATTGAGAGGTGCACTGAATAAGCATGGACAGTCTATATCCAATTATCACTATGAGGATCTCAGGCTCCTTGCTGACACATACAAGAAGTTCAACCTCGTAAATCATGCATGTATAGTTGATGCCAACCACAATAATTCTGGCAAGAAATTTATTGAACAGCCAAGAATTGTCAAAGAGATAATCCACAGCAGGAATTACGATTCTGAGATCAAGAATCTTGTAAAGGGTGTTATGGTTGAGAGTTATATTGAGGATGGCAACCAGCCAGTAGATGGTGGATGCTATGGTAAGTCTATCACAGATCCTTGTCTTGGATGGGATAAGACAGAGAGACTTCTCAAAGAAGTTGCTGATCTTCTGTAAAAAATACATTTTAAGCCTGCGCGCTTATACAATTATACGTGCTGTGCTTATACAACAAAAGAAAACCGGCGGATCTATCATGATACCACCGGTTTTCTTTATTTATCTGTCAGGCCGAAGCCTCGCAGAGTTTGACGAGTATGCATCTTCCCAAAGACACATCTCCCATCATCTTATATTTACTTGTAGTATACGCATACATCGGATCGACAACTCTTCTCAAAAGTCTTGAAAGAACTGGAACTGTAAATACATATTTAACCTTATACTCCCTGTCCGAATTCTCTGTTAATCTGGCAACATGATCCCTTATATCTATGTAGAACACCCCACTATCATTGCCGATAACATTGAACTGAAGACAACAATCATCAATATCCGCCAATTCCAAAGAACTGAGAACGCCGTCGATACACTCCACGCATTCTTTATACGTCATATAAACACCCAATCTTTATAAGAACTCGAAGTCTGCATCCTCATCGCCATCTCCGATAAGTACCTGATTACGCTTTACTCCTTCTTCTACTTCACCAACAATAAGTTCTTCCTCTTCTTCCTCCTGAGCAGCCTGAGCACTCTTACCTGTGAATGCTGCCGGCTTTGGCTCTGCCTCTGGAGCAGCCTTTGGTGTCATCTTGAGCTTCTGAGGTGCATCTCCGCCCTGCGACTTCATCTTAAGCTTTGTTATAGGATCCGCCTCAACTGCAGCTTCAACCTTATTTGCAGCCTCAGCAACCTTTGCACTTGATCCGCTCTTGAGTGTCTCCATCTCTTCCTTGAGCTTGGCAAGCTCAGCCTTTGCATTTGCGATAACCTCGTTAGCCTTCTTCTTAGCGTCGTTTATTATCTTGTTAGCCTCAGCATTTGCTGCGTTGGCTTCCTTCTTGGAACCAGGAGCAGCCTGCTCGAGCTGCTTCTCAAGCTCATAAATCTTTACGCTGTTCTCCATAAGGTTCTTCTTTGACACTTCGTTCTCTGACTCAAGAGCTGCATACTTTGTCTCAAGTTCTGCATAATCTTCTGCAACTGAGCGCAGGAAGCTGTTAACCTCATCCTTATTATATCCAAAAAGTCCTTTTTTAAAGGTTTTAGATTCAATCTGATCCTTTGTCATTGTATAGTTCTCCTTTTCAGTATTAGTTCTCTCTATAATATTATCCTTTGCATATAGAAACTCCACTTGTAATTATATTAACAAATATTCATTTTTTCAACAATATTGTTGGATTTTATAAAATTTTCCCAATATATTACAATTTTTTCGGCAAATCATGGATATATTACAATTCATTACTGTCAAGTAATATGGTAAATGGCCCATCATTGCACAGCGAAACT